>Ga0194131_10004164_pt1 | contig 22085 bp, 26 predicted proteins | sample TA2KigO120mmetaG_FD_148631 | JGI IMG/M metagenome (GOLD analysis project Ga0194131, IMG submission 148631) | Freshwater microbial communities from Lake Tanganyika, Tanzania - TA2015053 Kigoma Offshore 120m | ecosystem: Environmental > Aquatic > Freshwater > Lake | place: Tanzania: Lake... | reverse complement strand
AGCTGTATTGGAGTGTAGAAAACAATACTATTGGCGAAGCAGCTTTGATCAGCATAAAAGAATATGGTGAACAAAACATACCAGGAACATTTGTACAAGAAATAAGACGAGCAGGACAGAGCCGCGGGCGCCGCGGATTTAATACAACACATCGATCTAAGGTTGCAGCCTGTATGCGGCTCAAAAACTATGTCGAAAGTGACAAGATGACTATCTATAGTCACAATTTGTTACGCGAATTGAAAAACTTTGTTGCTCGGGGAGCAAGTTTTGCTGCCAAAGACGGCGAAACAGACGATCTTATAATGGCAACTATATTAACACTGAGAATTATTGAAGTTGTGATGACTTGGGATGCTAACACTTATGATAGGCTAGTAAATGCTGGAGTAGAGGAAGTATTAAAGCCCATGCCAATAGGCTTCTTATAACTAAATACATACATGTCAACCATTAAGAATATTTCTAGAGAACTTGCCGCTGCTGTAGCTGGAATTAGCCATGATGCTAATTTCAAAGATGTAAACGGCAACAATACACTGGATCAAGAAAACACAGTATATCTATATCTTCCAAAATATGATATGATGATGTTTGTTAACCACGAATACACTGATGTTGAAATTTGGTATGATCCTATTAAAACAGACACCGATTGGTTGGAAAATAATTTTAAACCAATGGTTCAATCAATTGCCCGTCGTTATCTCTATGGTACCAGTATTCGCAGCCATGATGGTGGTATCGAACCCAAGCAATTGATTCATAGAACCGAAGTCTCTGAAGGTCGTAACAGCTTAAAAATCAGTTACCATCCATTGGGTGATACACAGATACGACTAGCACACACCAAGTCAATTACTGAAGAAAAGCCCGGGGCTCGTAGTCGCAATATCAAGGCAGTGTTTATTGAAAAGAATGGTGAACGTTTTAGATTCCCCTACAATCATATGATGGGTGCAAGAGTAATGGGTCTGCATGTTGAAAACGGTGGCCGGCCATGGGACGACTTAGGGGAGAAAATTTTAGAGATTAGCAGACGCCGTCGAGAAATTATGGAACTGCTGCGATGGTCTAAGAAGCTTGAAGAAACCGACCATGTCATGGAAATCAAAAAGCGCGGCAAGGATGAAGTAATGTTGATTCGTCGTATGATGGAACGGGCTGCTCGTTCAGGTGATCTTGGTGAAGTTAGAGAATATCAGTTGCCCAATAAAGACAAGCTTCTTGATCAAAGTCTAATTGCGGAAGCAGTTAGCGAATTTGATAGAACATTAGGTAAGCTACTCCTACCATAACTAGGCTCACTTTGCCATATTACGGCAAAATAGGCCATTGCATTGTTTCAACGAAGCTAAGTATAATACAATACATGCAAAGACAATCTGAGCATGAGTTGTTTGGCTCACTAGAGACTAACACTAACATTGGCTAATATAAAGGAAAACTATTATGGCTTCATTAGCAGAAATCCGCGCTCGCCTTGCCGAGCAAGCAGCAAAATCCGGTGGTTCTAATACCGGTACCGGTGACAACGCAATCTTCGCGCACTGGAATATCCCCGAAGGTACTTCAGCTTCAATTCGCTTCCTCGCCGACGGCGACGACTCCAATACATTTTTCTGGCGTGAGCGCCAGATGATGCGTTTTGAGTTTGCTGGCGTCAAGGGTGGCGACGAAAACAAAAAGGTTGTTGTTCAAGTTCCGTGTGTTGAAATGTGGGGCGAGACCTGTCCAGTTCATGCCCAGATTCGTCCTTGGTTCAAGGATCCCAAGATGGAATCGCTGGGGCGCAAGTATTGGAAAAAGCGTAGTTATGTGTTCCAGGGGTTTGTTGTAAACAGTCCTGTTGAGGAACAGAACGTGCCAGAAAATCCTATCCGTAGATTTATTATCAGTCCGCAAATCTTTACCATCATCAAGCAGGCTCTTATGGATCCTGAGATGGAAGAACTGCCAACCGATTATCAGCGCGGCACAGATTTCCGCCTTAACAAAACTCAAAAAGGTGGTTATGCTGACTACAGCACCAGTTCATGGGCCCGCAAAGAGCGTAGCTTGAACGAATCTGAATTACAGGCAATTGCCACTCATGGTTTGTTTAATCTCAACGACTTTATGCCCAAGCGTCCGGGTGTAGATGAAGTTCGTACAATTGTAGAAATGTTTGAGGCATCGGTAGATGGTCAGTTGTATGATCCAAATCGTTGGAGCAGGTTCTATCGCCCAACTGGATTCCAGTTGACAAACTCAAATACGTCTTCTAAGTCCGATGACGATTCAGACGAAGACGCATCTGCGGCTCGAAAGCCGGTTCCTGCTCCGGTAGTTAAGCCTGTGGTCAAGCCTGTTGTCAAGACTGTAGCACCAGCCGAAAGTGGGGCCAAGCCCAGTGTAGATGACATTCTTAAAATGATTCGTAGTCGTCAGTCTAATTGACACTATAACAGAGAGGGCAGAAGAACTGCCCTCTCTTATCATTTAAAAAGGAATGTGCTATGGCTCAAAAAGCATTTGATATAAGTAAATTTAGAAAAAGCCTAACCAAGGCTGTGCCTGGTATGAGTTCGGGCTTTAACGACCCACGAGACTGGATTAGTACTGGCAATCACACACTTAACTATCTAATGGCTGGCGATTTCGATCGCGGTATTCCACTGGGCAAGGTTACTATGTTTGCCGGCGAATCTGGCTCGGGCAAAAGCTACATTTGTTCAGGGAACCTAGTTCGACATGCACAGCAGTCTGGTATTTTGCCAGTAATTCTAGACAGCGAAAACGCACTTGATGAAGAATGGTTGCGAGCGTTAGGCGTCGATACTGCACCCGACAAGGTTATGCGATTTGGTGTTAGTATGATCGATGAAGTAGCCAAATTCATTTCAGAGTTTATGAAAGAATACAAGACTGCTTATGGCGACTTACCATATGAAGAACAGCAAAAGGTTCTTTTTGTCATTGACTCTATAGGCATGTTGCTAACACCCACAGACATTAATCAGTTTGAAGCTGGGGACATGAAAGGCGATATGGGTCGTAAGGCCAAGGCTCTGACTGCATTAATCAAGAACACAGTAAACAGAATTGCGCCGCATCCTGTGGGTCTTGTGGTTACCAATCATACCTATGCTAGCCAGGACATGTTTGATCCAGACGACAAGATCACTGGTGGTCAAGGCTTTATCTATGCGTCTAGTATGGTAGTAGCCATGCGTAAGCTCAAGTTAAAAACTGACGCAGATGGCAACAAGACTTCAACAGTAAACGGTATTCGCGCTGCCTGTAAAATTATGAAAACCCGCTACTCAAAGCCTTTTGAAAGTGTGCAAGTTGAAATACCTTACTATACAGGTATGGATCCTTACAGTGGCCTAGTAGACTTGTTTGAAGCTCGTGGCTGGTTAAAGAAGGATGGTAACAAGCTAACCTACACCACACTAGGTGGCGAACAGATTAAAGAGTTTCGTAAAGGCTACACTGACAAAATTCTAGGTGTTATCATGAAGGATATTATTGCTCGAGGCACTGATATGGCTTATCAAGGTGCAATTTCTCCCAACGGAGAAGCTGACGCTGCTCCTATCGAAGAGTAAACACTATGCTCAAAAAATTTATGCAAAAACTTGGGCGCCATCGAATTATTCTCGATAGGCAATCCAAAGAACCATATCTTGAAAGGTACTACCTTTTTCTCAGAGACAGAACATGGTTTCCTTTCAATGTGTTCTTGCACAAGTTTCTTAAGTCAGATCCTGATGATGTGCATGACCATCCATGGCCTTATGCTTCTTTAATTTTAAAAGGCGGTTATTATGAATGGGTTCCAGAATTTAACTCCACAGGAGAAAAGATCGCTGAAATTAAAAAATGGCGTGGTCCTGGACATTTCCGCGTATGTAATGCTACCTCATATCATCGTATTGAACTTAACCCCAATGTGACGGCTTGGACTTTGTTTATGCCCGGTCCACAGCGTCGTGAATGGGGTTTCCTTGTTGATAACAAATGGATCCAACACGAAGAATATTTGGCTAAAAAGGCTAAACATTGATACTTGGTTTACTAAGTATCCAGTACTAATTTGTACCAACTATGGAGAAACTATAATGCAAGACATGGGAGAAATGATAGTGGAAATGTGGCTATCTCTAAAACCGTATATTGATAAAAAAGAACGGCATGAGGCAGCAGTTGCATTTCTGAGAAGCTGTGAAGACTTTGTTGATCTTGAATCAGTAAAAGAAGCAGCAATCGACGCCGACAGCGCATTACTGGCTGCCTTTACCGAATTGCTAGGCGAAGACCCAGAAGAAGATTCTGACTACGACAAGGAATACCAATGAGTCAATGGTATAGGAAGGTGGCAAAAGATATTGGAAACCTTCCTGACTGCATTGCCTATTTTGAAAATCAATTAATTGAAGCTCGAACCGACCTCAGAATGATTGGTAGTCTAGAGCGAGCCAGTAGAGACATGCCCGGCATTGTTGAATATAGGTTCAATCAATTGCAAGAAATCGAAGCCATACTCGAGCACCTTAATATCGAACTACGCAAACTTCGTAGTGCCAAGTTTCGTCAGTTTACCGAACATTACAATCGTACTCTAAGCAGTCGCGATGCTGAAAAATATGTGGATGGTGAACCCGAAGTTGCTGACATGGATTCACTCGTTAACGAATTTGCTTTGGTTCGCAACAAGTTCATTGGCTTAACTAAGGCCATTGATAGCAAACAGTTTCAAATCAACAATGTAACCAAGCTCAGGGTTGCAGGCTTAGAAGATGTAGAACTGCGATAATGTAATAGTGATGAAAACAAGAATTCCGGGTATGATATTGGTAAATTCTCCTGGACCAACGCCGATTCCTTCGGCGGTATTGTCTGCCATGCACGAACAATCATTAGACTTGGCAGATCCTGAAGTTGATGCAGCTATCGCTAGATGTGAATCTGGACTGCTGTCATTGACAAGCGCGCCGCCAGATTTCCGGGTGTATCTATTCATAAGCAATGGGCACGGTGTCTGGGAATCTGCTCTAGTCAATCTGATAAAACCTGGTCAACAAGTGTTGATCCCTAGCACTGGTCCTTTTTCTGATTGGTGGGCAGAAATGGCAGTGACTAATGAAATTCCAGCAGTCCGTACCCAATGGAAGCCGGGATTTCCCATTGACCCACAGAATGTTGCCGATGTGCTTCGCAATGATCCGTCGCGCAAAATTGATGCAGTATTTGTTGTACATACTGATACTGCCACTGGTGTAACCAATGATCTTAAAGCCATCAGAGAAGCCATTAATTCGACTGGTCATCCGGCATTGCTGGTCATTGATGTTGTGGCTTCTTTGGCCGCCACACCTTTTTCAATACTCGAGTGTGGTGTAGATGTAGCGTTAGGGTCTTCTCAAAAAGGACTGATGATGCCGGCAGGCCTAAGTTTTATAGTGGTTTCACCGCGGGCCCGTGAATTTTCTTTAGGAAATCAACGACCGCGATACTATTGGGATTGGCAACGGCGTGAAGGTCCTCAAAATTATCAAAAATTTTGTGGCACAACACCTTTGCAGTTCCTATGGGGATTACAAACATCATTAAATCTATTGAAAGCAGAAGGCCTTGAAAAAGTTTATCAACGACATCGCCGCTTGACATCGGCAGTACATGCGGCAGTTGAACAATGGAGACAGGAAGGTTATCTGGAATTTTTTTGCAAAGATCCTCTAGCCCGATCAGTTTCTGTGACCACTGTTTCAACAGCCCCAGAAGTAAATGCTCACGAGATTAGAAAAATCGCCCGTGAAAGATTTCAAGTTGGTATAGCAGGTGGAATAGGCAATATGTTTGGAAAGGCTTTTCGCATTGGCCACCTAGGAGATCATAACGAAGCATCTATCTTAGCCTGCTTGGTTGGAGTCGAATCCACACTGGCTGCTTTGGAAGTGCCCAGAGGCCGAGATGCCATCGCCGCCGCAATCGCAAGTCTGCAGACTCCTGTGAGCCAAATATACAAAACCAAAAGTAAGCAAGCACTTACCAAAGAAAACTGAATCTGCTTTAAAATCAATGACTTATAGCACCTTAAAAAAGTGCTTTAAAATCAATGACTTACAGTACACTGCAGAATCTGCTTTAAAATCAATGACTTATAGAACCTTAAAAAAGTGCTTTAAAATCAATGACTTACAGTACACTGCAGAATCTGCTTTAAAATCAATGACTTACAGCACCTAAAACCATAAAAAACCGGTTGACCATTAGTCCTAGCTAGTGTATCATAAGAAGATGGTGCAACACAAGGTCCAAACTCAGCGGGTGTTGTATATCTGCAACATTGGTTCTCAACACCGGTTGACCTTTTTGCCCTGTGGGCGCATAATAACGTTGTTATAAACATTCCGCGCAAAGGAAAAACGTGTCAGCTTTTATTACTGTCAAAAACGGTTCTTACCGTAACTTCAACATTAGCAATCAGACATTCCGGCTCGTTGCCGACTACAAGGAAGGCACCAAGGGCGGCTATGTTACTGTTCTTGCCGACAAGACTTTAGGCGAATTTGCGGGCCGCGAAATTCGCATCAAAGTCAACTCCATGCGCGATATTGAGCCGGCCACTGCCGCGAATTGCTCTGCCAACACCATTGATGCCAATTACGACGCGCCTAAGCGAAAAGAGCCCAAAGACAAAGTGGTAGAAACAGACGAGCAGGCTATTGAACGCATTCGCGAGCGGTTTGACATCCTGGAAGAAATGACTGAGGGCGCTGTCGACGGCTCGGTTCGTGCTATGATTGTTGTGGGGCCTCCGGGAGTGGGCAAGAGCTTTGGCGTTGAGCGAGTGCTTGACAAGGCCGCTATGTTTGACAAGATTGGTGGCAACCGCCCTCGCTACGAAGTGGTCCGGGGTGCTATGAGTGCCATCGGCTTGTATTGCAAGCTTTACAGTTACGCCGATTCGGGCAATGTCTTAGTGTTCGATGACTGCGACTCGGTGCTGTTAGACGAACTCAGCCTGAACATCCTTAAGGCTGCTTTGGACAGCTCTAAGAAGCGTACTATCTGCTGGAACACCGACAGCCGCATGTTGCGTTCTGAAGGTGTGCCCGATCGCTTCGAGTTCAAGGGCTCGGCAATCTTTATCACCAACATCAAGTTTGAGCATGTTCGCTCTGCCAAACTCAAGGATCACCTGAGTGCGTTGGAAAGCCGTTGCCACTACTTGGATCTGACCCTGGATACCACTCGTGACAAGATGCTTCGCATCAAGCAGATCACGATGGATGGTATGTTGGATCACTACGATTTCCCCGAAGGTGTTAAGGAAGAAATCTACCAGTATGTGGACGCCAACAAGGATCGCTTGCGTGAACTCAGTCTGCGTACTGTGATTAAGATTGCAGATCTGCGTAAGATGGTTGGCGATAACGACAAGTGGAAGAGGCTTGCCGAGACCACTGTGATGAAGCGTGGCGAGTAATGTTACTAGACAGGAAGACTGATATGAAACTTAAACTCACTTTAATTGCATTGGCAGTTGGTTCAATTGTTGGAAGTGTGCAAGCCCAAACGACCCCGCAGATTTATATTACTCCAACAGGTCGACACACCACTGTCGAGCAGTATCAAATTGATACTGTCATGCGACAAATTGGTGCAACGGCAGCATGGTCGCGTGGGTATACTGGCAAAGGCATTAAGATTGCAGTACTGGATCAAGGTTTTGATTTGAACCACGCAGACCTTAAAGGTAACATTGCAATATATCAAAATTTTTATTCCGGTCCTATCAGATCCACTAATACCGGTTGGGGCGTCCACGGTACTGCTATGGCGTCAGCTGCCGCTGGCAAGTTGAATGGTGGCGTTGGTACCGTAGGCACAGCCTATAACGCTCAACTACTGCTGGGTCAAGTTGGACAAGGCGGCGCCACATCACAGATTGATACTGCCGCAGTAATTCGCGGATTGAATTGGGCAGGAAAAAATGGTGCAGTAGCAGTTAATATGAGTTTTGGTGCTTCGTTTGATTCCACATACAGATCCGGTGTTAGAATGTTGGCACCTGGCGTTTATCGCGGCCATGTAAATTATACACCTATGTATGGACAAGGCAGTTCGTTGCAACAATACATGTCATCTACTAATGTGACCAGTGTCATTGTTGCCGCCGCAGGTAATCAAGGCCTGGCATATTCAAGTTATCCCGGAGCCTTTGCTACAGCAACCGACGCTAAAGGAAACTTGTTGTTTGGCGGTCGTTGGCTGATTGTAGGAAGTGTGAATGATAAAAATGTCATCAGTAAATTTAGCAATCGAGCTGGACATATCTGTAACAATGTAGTTAATAATGCCTGTAAAGATCGATATCAAGTAAGAGACTTTTATGTGGTTGCTCCAGGTGAACGTGTTGCAGTTAGTTACGACCGCGGTCCAGTTTCAGATTATCTTGCTACCTTTATGAACGGCACCAGTCCTGCAACAGCATTGGTCACTGGCGGCACTGCATTGATTAAACAGGCTTGGCCGCAACTTAAAGCCGCTGAAATCGTTCAGCTGGTTAAGAATACAGCAACGGACCTAGGCAAACCTGGTGTTGATGAAGTATATGGACATGGACTTGTTAACTTTGACAAAGCCACTCAGCCATATGCTGATGTAAAGTACAGCAAGGTCGCGTTGACTTCAGGTTCTTCTGTTTCCGGTACAGCAATTAATACTACCGGAATGATTACAACCAATTCGGCACTGAGAACCAGTAGTGTGCTGAAAAACGTTCAGATAGTTGACGGGATTAATCGTAACTTTACTGCCGACTTTACTCGAGCGATTGGTGCCAGTACACCGGCCAACAGTCTATATACTAGTCCTTATTTGGCCATGCAGGGTTTAGGCTATCGAGAATTTTCTACCCCGGCTGGTCAAGACAGTGTCATGACATTTATGCAAACCAATACCGGTTTTGCCAGCCAGTTTGAAACTGGCTATAAACAGGGTCGAATTAACGTCCAGGTTGGCGCAATGACCGAACAAGATGGTTTTCTTAACAACGTTGGTACTGGATTATTTTCCACCGGTGGAAGTAATACTTCGTACGCTATTCTCGGTGGCAGTTATCCTGTAACAGAAAATGTTGACCTTCTAGGTAATTATGGTCTTGGCATTACTAGAACTCGTAATGTTGCAGACAGCATGTTAGCAGTTAGCCCTACATTGATCAGCGATACTTGGAAACTGGGCTTTACTAAGAAAGAAATCTTCTTTAACGGTAAAACTCGAGACCAATTTACAGTTGCAGTACATGGTCCTGTTAATGTGCGCCGTGGTAATGCGGATGTAACGGCTATTACTGGCTATACTTATAGCGGTCAAGATGAAGATATAACGGCTAACCCTGTGGTTACTACTGAACGAGTTAATCTTGCCAGCGGCCGCCGCCAAACTGATTTGATTATTGGATATAGTGTAAACATCAGTAATCATACCCATGCTGGAGTTAATCTATCTAGGCAGTTTAACGTTGGTGGGATCAACGGGCAATCGAATAATGTAGTTGGTATAATGATTCGGTCAACCTTTTAATAAGCAAATACGGCGAGTAATGTTATGGTTACACCAACTGGCTGACCATTGCGTGGAATGCAGTTGGTGGGGAAGGGGCTCTTAGGAGCCCTTTCTTTTTGGCCATTGGAGGGCTCTTGGAGCCTTTTTTTTTGGCAAAAAAATATTTTTTGCAGCCATTTAAAAACCAGTGATTTTGTAATAAGTATATAATCTAACTATCTGTTTCTCCGCTTTGGCATAATGGGGCTATACATTGCCAGCGGAATATGTTATTATAGATTATGCCAGGAATAACAAAACTAGAAATCCGCGACGAAGTAAACATCAAGTTTCATGACTTGGACGCATCGACACGCAGGCGATGTGAAGCAAAACTAAAGTATCAATTGCCATATGCATATCATATACCGGCTTTTCGATTAGGCAGGTGGGATGGTAAAATAAGATTCTTTACCACAGCCGGTGCTACCTATCTAAATCTTCTTGATCGGGTATTGCCTATTCTTGATGAAGAAGGATGGCGTATTGAAATCGATGACCATCGTATCGCGAAAAAGTTCAGTTTTACGGAAGTTACCGGAGACACCTTTAGCCATATCAAATGGCCAAAAGGGCATACCGAGGAAGGTCAACCTATCAAAATACGCGACTATCAAGTTGAATGTATCAATAGGTTTTTGGCTAATCCACACGGTGTTCAAGAAATTGCCACCGGTGCTGGCAAGACTTTAATGACAGCGGCCATGAGCTTGTGTTGCGAGCCATATGGTCGTACCATTGTCATTGTGCCCAACAAAGATCTGGTGCGGCAGACACATGCCGATTATGTTAACATGGGGCTGGACGTTGGTGTGTATTTTGGTGACGAAAAGGACCTAGGACATACACATACTATAGCAACATGGCAAAGCATCAATATCTTAATTAAAAGACACAAGGAAGGTCTCAGCGAAGTAGGTGCCAGTGCTTTGACAGATGGTCTAGTGGCAGTTATCGTCGACGAAGTACACATGGCCAAGGCCGATGTGCTTAAAACACTGCTGACTGGTCCCTTTGCAAATGTACCAATTCGTTGGGGATTAACAGGAACAGTGCCCAAAGAAGAACACGAATATATCAGTTTAATTGCCAGCCTAGGACAAGTGTTGCATCGCTTGCCAGCGAGTGAATTGCAAGACATGGGTGTGCTCAGCAATTGTCATGTCAAGGTATTGCAGTTTGAAGACAGTGTTGACTACAAGACATACCAAGAAGAACTCACATACCTAACTACAAACAAGCGCAGGCTCGACGAGCTTGCTCGTATCATTGATGCAATTAGTCAGGGCGGAAATACTTTAGTTCTTGTAGACAGGATTGCCTGCGGTAAGATGCTGGTAGAACGCTTACCCGACAGTGTGTTTGTCAGCGGTACAATGAAAAGCAAGGACAGAAAGGAAGAATACGACGAAGTTACTGTTATGGATAACAAGCTCATTGTTGCTACTTACGGAGTGGCTGCTGTTGGTATTAACATCCCTCGTATTTTTAACCTTGTCCTTGTTGAGCCTGGCAAGAGTTTTGTTCGTGTAATTCAAAGCATTGGGCGAGGTATACGCAAGGCTCAAGATAAAGATTTTGTTCAAATTTGGGATATTACTAGTACAGCAAGGTTTGCAAAACGGCATCTGACCAAGCGCCGAAAATTCTACGACGAAGCAAACTATCCCTATCAAACAGAAAAGGTTTCATATAAATGAATATTCTAACAGTTAATAATCTAGCCTACAATTTGGATCGTTTGCCACAAGAAATTGATGAAGATCTGCGTTACGGTGTACTTGACTATAGCAATCCTGTGGATGTAGATTATATTTTTGTGCCGTTGGTGTTTCTTGAAAGCTTCAGTTGTCCAGCCGCAGTATTACGCATTGGCGAACACGAAGTTAAAGTTCCTCTAGATTGGTCGTTGATCATTGGAGAACCTGACCATGGTGAACCTGAAGTAGTCAGTATAATGAGTCTAAACGATCGTGGATTTAGTACCTTTACATTCAATCCCATCAATGGATACAAGCCCAAATGGCAAAAGGTCGAAGTTGTAAACATCTATCAAGAAGTCAAATGGTATGTACCCAAATTAAAGTTTGGTCATATCTTAGCAGTGCCATTGGAAAACGGTGAAAGTCCTATTTGTGGATTCTTCCTAAAAGAAGTAAACAAGGTTCCAGAAGTACTTGACTTAAACAAGATTTGGTTTTAATATTAGCTATGGCAACAAAAAAGAAAACTGGTACGGCTGCATACAAGGTACCTATCAAGCAGGTAATGGCTGCGGTTGATCTACGCAATGGCGACTATTATTCTAAATTGTCCGATGAAGATCGTAAGGCAGTCAATACATTTATGACTCAGCGTTGGGCTAGCCAGGTACAAGGCAGTAGGGAAATCCAAGAACATTATCTAGTCACTATAAACAATCTTTCCAATATTGATTACATTGCTACTACTAGCCAGCATGATGAAATGCGTTGGCGTGTAATTACATTGTGTGGACTAGGATCTAAACTCAGGCACGAATTTATTCCACCCCGGGGTCAAAAAAAAGATAAGTTAACAGCATGGCTCATAGAAAGGTTTCCTTCTTTGTCTGACGACGAAATTGGGCTGTTTAGAGAAATTAATGGCGACGACTTCTTCGAAGAAGTAGCCCGCTCTCAAAACACTAGTGATAAAGATATCAAAGAATTGTTTAAATAAATGACTGCGGATTATAAGTGTAAATTTTGTAATTTATCGTTTGCCAGAGAACGCACTCTAAGTAGCCATATGTGCGAAAAGAAGCGTAGATGGATGAGTAAAGATGAAACCGAAAGTCGTATTGCATTTAATGTTTGGATTGATTTTTTAAAATATGTGAGTCCAAACACCAAGAAAACTAAGTCGTTTGAAGATTTTATATGCAGTCAAGATTATCTTGCTTTTGTTAAATTTGCTAATTATTTGATAGCTTTAAAACCGTACGAAGGCGATAAGTTTATTGGTTGGTTATTTAAAATGGGTATAAGGTTGAGTGACTGGCAACGGCCAGGTACATATCAACTATATATTCAAGAAGCTTCCAAGAAGGAAAGCGCGTCTAGGGCACTAGAAAGAACTATATTGGTCATGCGAGAATGGGGTGAAAGCACCGGTAACGATTGGAGAAAATTTTTTGAAAAAATTTCGCCGGTGACTGGAATGAATATGATTACCATAGGTAAAATTAGTCCATGGATCATTTATTCAACAGATGTCGCCCAGACTTTGTTAGATCGTATGGAACCCGGACAGGTGTCAATAGTTGCTAAACATGTGGATACAGAATGGTGGAAAAAGAAACTAAAAAAAGAAACAATCGAAGTAAACTGGATCAACACAACGATGCAGCAAGTACTCGCTACGAATCATTAGAGCGTAGATTAATTAAGCTTTTAGAGAAACTTGATTTGTTGAATTGTGAACTTAATGAGATTAGACAACAGCAAAAAAAACTAACAGAAATAATTAAGAATGAAAAATCATCCAGACGTCGACATTGACTTTGCCAATAGAGAGCAAGTACTTTGTTTGCTAAAGCATGTCCCTGCCATGCAAAACAGCAACAACAATAAACAAAAGCATAAGACAGGAGTATATTTTCACCCGGTGCCCATTGATCCTTACACCGGGTGGTGTGACCTCGACTATGAATCTGCCGAGGCATTGGGATTTTTCAAAGTTGATTTATTGAATGTAAGTTTGTATCAGCAAGTTCAAAGCAAAAAGCATTTGGACAAACTAACCAATCAGGAGCCATTATGGGAACTTTTACAACAGGAAGAATTCGTAAATCTGTTATTTCATTTGAACGGGCACGAGGATATACTGAAGAAGACTTGCCCCGCTTCCGTGGAACAATTAGCTGCCGTCCTAGCTATGATACGACCCGCGAAACGCTATCTGATTGGGAAGCCATGGACGACGATTATGAAGGAAGTTTGGATTAAGCCTGAAAACGGTGAGTACTATTTTAAAAAGAGCCATTCGCTTGCCTACGCAGTTGCTATTGTTGCCCAAATGAATTTGATTTGTGAAGAATTGCAAATTGGTACTAAGGCATCTTTTTAATAAGGCTAATTTGGCGTCGTTTTGTTCGTTTGGTTATCACATTGGTCAAGCTGGTTTGATGTCCGTAGAGCATTTCAAAATCCTTGGTGCTAAAGGTTTTTAAAGTATAAGCAAATCTACGCATGGCTCCTTTAAGTACAATATTGATAGGAATCAGTCTGTTTGATCCCCACCACCACTCGTTGCCGCATTCAATGAATATAGTCTTGTCGACATCACCTTTTAATTCGTTGTAAATATACATAGTGACCACGTTTTGATCACTGTTTTGAATGATGCCTACCAATTCGCTATCACCATAACGAACCAAACTCATAAAAGGAAAACGCTCTAAAAATTCTTTTAATTTACTATCCATGGTTATTACTTACCATTCAACTGATCCAATATTTTGCTAAATAATGATATGGCTACTTTAAATACAACTATTCCAACAGCATCCCTGAACTATGCCGGGGCTGGCAGCGGACACAGCCTAACACGCCATGTTCCTAGTTACACAGACCAGCGCATAGTTTGGTTTAAGGGCGTTGACAATTTGCTGGACCTTACAGTTACAGGATCAGATCGTAGACCAGTTAGCCTATTAAACAAAGAACTAACTATGACATTTTGGGATACAATTACTGGTACTACTATTTTCCGTCGTCGTGCTGTTGGCATAGTTCCTGAAAACGGGCAAGCTAGGTTGACTGTTTTTGCCAGAGATCTAATGACATTACCGAGAGGAATTTATCAGTTGGCTGCTACTTTTGTTGACGGAAATGGATTGGAAACAGCTCTAACATGGAATCGCGCAATGCAAGCCGGATTTGATGTTGAGGTCAAAGACGAAGTGGTTCCTACCAATAGGACAAGCATAATTGTTGATACCTGGACTAATTCCGATGGGACCCTTGTTTCCAGTGCAATCAATGGACCCAGTTACTATCGCAAAGATACTACTCTGTTTTCAATAGCATTGTACGCATCAAATTATACCGGAACAGTCAAACTACAGGGTACATTGGACGAAGTGGTTACTGCTTTTACTCTTTGGGCAGACCTAACGGCACAAGAAGCCATTTCATCGACCCTAACGCTTACTGGCTACACTGGCATTGATCCGTACAACTATTATGCTGGCGTTCGTTGGTTAAGAACCGTTCGCGTTGACAATGCTAATAACGCAGGAACACTTGACAAAATTCTAATTAGAGTCTAAACTAGCTCTATAATGAGCATAGTCGAAGCAACGTTACGGTCTCACCTACCTGTATTAAAACGCTCATCGTCTGGATGGTTGAATACCAACTGTCCAGTATGTGTGCAGAACGGTCAACCGCGTCCAGATACTCGTCGTCGCGGAGGTCTAAGATTTGACAGCAACAAAGTAGGATACCACTGCTTTAATTGTGGGTTCACTACTGGATGGCGCTCAGGACAGCGGCTGGGCATCAAGTTAGTTAAACTCATGCGCGGCTTTGGAGTCGACGAAGCCGAAATACAACGACTAAAAATTCAACTCTGGGAGCAGGTTGTACCAGAAGAATATGTTATTGAAGAACCTTTTAAAAAGCCAGACTGGCCTGAGATTAAATGGCCATGGGAAGTTACTGAACTGACATTGCCAGCAACTGAGTATCTTAACAAGAGAGGTGTGCTTGAGTTAAGTAATTGGTATACCAGTACCAGTACACTACAGGGCATGAATAATCGCGTTATACTACCTTATACCAGTGATGGTAAAATTGTTGGGTACAGTGCTAGGTGGCTAGGGGAAATATTAGATAAGAAAACAGCCAAAATGCTGTCAAGCCGTCCACCAAGCTTTGTTTTTAATCTCGATCATCAAAGCCAACATCGTAAATATACTGTTGTCACTGAGGGCGAATATGATGCATTGACATTGGACGGTGTGGCTATAATGACCAATACCATCAGTCCCGAACAGGCCAAGATCATTGAAGACATCGACAACGAACCAGTGGTGCTGCCAGACAAAGATAGAGCTGGCATGACATTAGCATTACAAGCAGCCGAACTAGGTTGGAGTGTGAGCTTTCCAGAATGGCCAGAAGATATTAAGGATGCCAATCAAGCAGCTCAACAATTTGGCAGAGTTGCTACGCTACAAAGCGTGATTATGGCGATCGAGTCAAACCCATTGAAGATTAAATTATTAGCAAGGCGGTGGTGTGTATAAGGTTCAACTTGATTGGAAACCGGGCCAAGATACTATGGAGTGGTGGGATCAAACATGTGCTTGGGTTGTAGAAGAATTTGGCCTACCGGGAGACTGCTACACAACGGAACTATCTATGACTTATATGATTTTTAATTTTAAAGACAAAGAAAATGCTGCACTAATGTTGTTGCGATGGGGGAAGAACTAATGGCAGATGAAGCAAAGAATTATGGACACGACATTCAGCAGTTGTTTTTATCGTTTTTAATCAGCAATAGAGACCTAGCTGCCCGTTGTCAAAATATATTAGATCCAGATCACTTTGATCGCAGGCTTCGCGCAGCCGCAGAGTTTATCAAGAACTATGTAAGCGAGCATGGAAACATTCCCGATGCTATACAAATTAAAGCGTCAACCAATATTGAATTGACCGAGTTGGGTGATCGCGCACAAGAACACAGCAGTTGGTTTTTAGATGAGTTTGAAGGTTTTGCCAGACACAAGGCGCTTGAAAGGGCAATCTTACAAAGTGCTGACCTATTGGATAAGAGCCAATATGGTTCGGTGGAAAAGCTTATTAAGGATGCAGTACAGGTAGGACTTCCCAAGACCTTTGGTACAGACTACTTTGCTAATCCTAGTGGACGATTGACTGCACTCAAAGAAAATAATGGGCAGTTAAGCACTGGCTGGAAGACCTTGGACGACAAACTCTATGGCGGATTCAATAAAGGTGAACTCAACTTATTTGCTGGCGCATCGGGCGCAGGTAAAAGTTTGTTCTTGCAGAACCTTGGATTGAATTGGGCAATAACAGGACTTAATACTGTTTATTTTAGTTTAGAGCTTGGCGAAGGTCTGTGCGCCATGCGTATGGATGCCATGCTGTCAGATACTCCAACTAGAGAAGTGTTTAAAAAGCTCGCGGATGTGGATCTCAAAGTTCGCATGGCAGGAAAGAAGGCCGGTATTTTACAAATTGTTCAACTGCCCAACGGCATCACAGCCAATGACATTCTAGCGTGGATACGTGAATTTCAAACACAGAAAAAAATCAAGGTTGATGCTATCCTTGTTGACTATTTGGATTTGATGATGCCAGCAACTCAAAAGATCAGTGTCAGCGATATGTTTGTCAAAGATAAACTGGTAGCAGAAGAATTGCGTAATTTAGTGGTTAACGAACAGTTATTATTGGCAACAGCATCGCAGTTAAATCGCAGTGCTGTGGAAAGTGTGGAGTTTGACCATTCCATGATTGCTGGCGGCTTATCCAAAATTCAAACAGCGGACAATGTGTTTGGTATTTACAGTACGCCGGCTATGCGAGAACGAGGCATGGTTCAGATACAGTTTATGAAAACTCGTAGTTCTAGTGCTGTGGGACAAAAGATCGACATGAGTTTTAACCCTGATACTTTGCGTATTTCTGATGCAGCCAATGATGCCAATGTCAGTGTCAGTAAGGCTTCGGATGTTTACGAACGAATTAAACAGCGATCAAGCGTAGGGACAACTGTAAACACTGGAACAACATCAGAATCTGCTAAATGGGAAAAACCCGGCGGAACTCATGCTTGGGATAAGCCACTTGACAATTCAACAACCGAACAAAGATCTTCATCCACGCCAGTTGTAACTAGCAATCAGAGAGCTGCACTAGCTAAAATTGTAACCAGAGAACTCTAATTTACCTTGGTTTAAAGTTTAGGTCTGGGTTTACATCAGCTGCAATGTTAACGACGAACTGGGTCTCCCCAGTTCGTTCTTATATCAGCTGCAATGTCTTCTTCTTCTTCCTGGGCCTCTTCTTCGTCGTCGGTTGACATATTGAAATCACGAATATCGCTACGCAACCTTTGAATCAAAGTAGTATCGCTGGCAATAATATCAGCCATGCTGGCAAAAGCAGTAGTTAATAGCCTAGAATCAGAAAATGTAATTGGCTGTTCGGAAGCTAATTTATTTAAAACCATCATAAAACGACCTTGTAGCTCATCGCTAACTAGCGGTCGTAATGCCACTTTTAAACGCATAAGTTCCGTAGTATCGATTTGATGTTCAGAATCACTAGTATCCTTCTCATCGGAAGAACGTTCGCTGATTTGTGCTAAACGCTCAGCTAGCGCACGAATTTCTTTTGCACCTGTTGAAAGTTCCATGGGTTAAGTCTCCTATAAGTTTATTTATACTAAATAACATATAATTATGCGAAAACAAACCCGTAGTATTTTAGACGAAATTACTGGCTTAGTACCCAAGCAAGATAAGCATTTTCTTGTGGAAAGTTTAGGAATGCAGGCTATTGCGCGAATTACCAATTTAATAGAAGTAATTCAGCTAAATTACCCGCAGCACCAAGCCGATGAATTAATTCGTAGATTACAGTTGGCCATTAAAAATGGTGATTCAGCTAAGTTTACACGCGGGGTACGTTCTATTAAGGAAAACGAACAATGAAAATAGCTGATTTAAAGAACGAACATTTAAAAGAAGGCATATTTGATACCGTAATGGATAGACTTGTAGACATGTCCAAAGGCGATGGCCTCACAGGATTTGTCAGATCTCTTATGGGCCAAAATGCAGGAGTAAAGGCGCTGGCCGATAAGATTGAAACTCACATAATTGACGCGCTTCGTAGTCAAACTAATTTCAACGAAATAAAACAAGGCAAAGTAGCATTGCCATTAACTATAATGGTCAAAGCAGGCGTGAAAATGGCTGTAGAACTAACCGAAGAAAATAAAGATAGTCTCGAAGGTAAATGGGGGGTCAAGGAGGCGGATCCTGTCAGTGCAGACCAGATCGCTGAACTAATTAGAACTGACAAGGCAACTCTCCTAAAAGTTACAGGTAATGTTGGAAGTAAAGTTCTCAATGCAATTATGGAAGTTGTGGGCGGTAGTAACGCTACTCCCGTTCCAGACTTAAAGTATGATGAGGCTCTTGATGGTATTTCTATGGCATTGGCCGCTGCTATTCTTATTGTTACCGGTGGAGAGGTCACCCAGACAAGTTTTAAAATTAATGATCCATCGCTTACTGGCTTTATTAATGACTTTAAAGTCAACGGTGAAAAAATAGTTGATATCCTGCTTGACCCAAAAAATGGCTTAAAACAAAATGAAAATTTTGTTGATAATGTTGGAAATCTACTCATTGCTCAATATCTTAATGAGCGTATTAGTAAACAATATGCAACAATGACATCGGCTAAGTTGCGATCATTGATTGCAGCCCCGCCGGAACTTTTCCAAGAAAATCAATACAGGCAATGGTTGTCAATGCACGACACAAGTATAGCCAATTCGGCAGAATTGGTTACCGTTATTGAAGAGGTTAAGAAAGCTATAAAAGCACAGTTTGTAGCCTGGTTAAACATAGCCTCTCTAGAGGCGGCGACCGGCCGCAAGCCACAGCAATCAATGGAATTATACAACAAGTGGGCTAAAGAGACTGTACAGAGACTGAATGCAAGCAATTATAGCAATAGCACACTAGCACCAGGTGGTGGTGGTGGGAAAATCGATCCATCAGATCCATTAGGCGATCCTGCCAGCTTTACTGCTGCCCTTCAACAGTTAAGAACAATTCAACAAGGCGACCCGTCGAAGATTCCTCCTGAAATGTTAGCTGCAATCAAAGAGCTGAATAAGCCTGTTACGCCTTAAGCCTATTACACCATGAAAATACATGAAATCATTACAGGGAATTTCAAAGTACCGGTTCGTGGTCGTCAGCAGATCCTGCTCACTGAAGCCAAGGCTCGCATTGATCATCCTGAAGATCTAGTATTTGATGAAGGATCTACTGGTGCTCATCGTGCGTTACAGGCTATTGTTCATGCTGCAGAAAATCCAAGCACCACCACCGTTAAATGGGACGGTAGCCCAGCAATCATTTTTGGTAGAGATGAGCAAGGATTTATTGTAACTGACAAGTCTGGCTTTGCTGCAAAGACATATGATGGCATGGCTCGCAGTAGCACAATGCTCAGAGACATGCTATACAATCGCAAACCTGACGAGGCAGGTAGACTTCAATATTCCACTCAGTTGGCCAAGTTATTTCCTATGTTGGAAAAACTGTTACCAGTCAAGTTCCGCGGTTTCATCCAAGGTGATGTTATGTGGATGGACCCTTTAGAGGAACACAATGGAGTATTTGAAATTCAGCCAAACAAGATAAAATATACCATTGATGTTGGCAGCGACCTTGGTAAAAAGATTAAGAAAAGTCAAGCCGGTATTGTGGTGCATAGTTATTTTTCCGCCACGACGGAACGTACCGATAATACAAAAAATGAATCTAGAGCAATGACACCATCAGAAATTGAATCTCTAAAAACTAGCCCAGGTCTAACGGTACTCAGTCCAGTGATGCAGGTCAAAACAGATGCGTTTAAATTGCCCAAAGACGACATCGAAAAAGTAGAAAAGTTTATTCAAGCTAAAGGTCCAGCCATTGATCGTTTGTTGGATAACATGACCATTGGCTCATTACAGATTTCAAATCTCTCAGATGTCTTTAAGAGATTTATAAACTTCAAGGTCAAGCAAGGCAAGAATGGATTTATACAACAAGAATTTATCAATTGGTTAAATAGTCCTAACAGCAAGACAGTGGTCAAAACAGACAACAAGCTACAAAATGTCATGGCGCATTTAGAAAAGAACAAGGCGGGCTTTGATGCAATGTTCAAGGTGGCCAATGCTTTAGTCAACCTAAAGTATTTGCTCAAAGCTCAACTGGATGATCATGCCAACCAAAACAATTCAATATTGGCAACGATGAGGGGAGAATCAGGCCACGAAGGCTTTGTAGCAGGCACACCGCACGGTACAATTAAATTTGTTAATCGTCCTGCGTTTATGAAGGAAGAGTAAAGGTGTACAATGGAAAACGAACAAGATAACAGTTTTAGTTTTATTAGAGAAAATTGCAACGAAAGCAAAATGTTTCGTAACAATTTCCTGTCTCAGCTAACTTTGCGTGATACAGCTGATAGTGCGTTTCTTAACTTGCTGACATTGTACATGCTGAGTTCAGAATTTGAAACTCGTCCCTTTGCTCAAGAGTATGCTCGCAAAACAATGGCGTTTGGTAATTTTAACGTGCCGAGGGTCGGCGGCACAGACCTTTATCAGGCTCTGCATATCCTTTTGAATCCAAATGGTGTTACAGCTGGCAAACTTAAAGCTGACGCACAAAACAAAGCATTATCTTCTCAACTAAAAACAAATAAAAGGCTTGTTAGATTGTTCCTTACTCAGATTGCTGACGGCACATTAGACCGTAATACTGCTATTCGTATTATGTATAGGCTGGAAAGTCAAATGGCCATTGATATTAGTAATTACAAGAGCCTAAGACGCTTGATGACTGATTGGCAAAATCAAACCACTTATCAAAAGCAAATGTGTATGACCAGATTGCTGCAATATTATCGAATTCGTGGTCGGCGCAGCGAACTACTACCAATACTGGAAGTATTGTCTCGTGGCAAAGGACTTGAACTCACAGATGTAGGGAATGCTGAACTTGCAGCCATCGGTGCCGGTAATATTGGAGGTTCTAGATCCGGCGGCGGATTTCTTTCTAATCTGGCAAAAGCTGCTGGTAGTGTTGCAATTGGTGCTGGAATTGGTGCTGGGCTTGGCCACTGGGTTTTCAAAACATATTCGGGCAAAGGCACTTAATATTAATGTCAGGTAAAAAATCTTACATGCTGCCCGGGATGCATTTAGGGGCAGATCCTGAATTTTTTACCGCATGGACACTATATGATATTGGTCCAGATAATCAGGATAATTTAACACGATTAATGTCTATTATAGCAAACCGCGGACAACCTCTGCTTGCTGGTATAGAAATTATAGAATCTCAGGATCTTACCGACGGTTATTTTGGCAACAATTTTCAAGGTAAACATAGAGTTTGTTGTTTAAAATGGATTGCCAGTGCCATGGGTCAAATGTCAGAAGAGACTTTGGTTGCTGATGCTGAAGGTGTATTATTGTCGCTTAGTAAACACGATACAGCCAAGTTAAATGGCAAAATTATCACTGCTGGACCTGCAACCAACACCTTTTTTATCAGGCACGATTCTTTTTAATTTGGCTAAATACACAATAATTTAAAATCCGTTATAACACTCACCCTGGCTCCCACAATTGAACTGATTATTACACCACAAGCACGATGCTTTGACCGTGTAATTTTACAT
>Ga0194131_10004160_pt1 | contig 22095 bp, 14 predicted proteins | sample TA2KigO120mmetaG_FD_148631 | JGI IMG/M metagenome (GOLD analysis project Ga0194131, IMG submission 148631) | Freshwater microbial communities from Lake Tanganyika, Tanzania - TA2015053 Kigoma Offshore 120m | ecosystem: Environmental > Aquatic > Freshwater > Lake | place: Tanzania: Lake... | reverse complement strand
GGTCGTCTCGCCCGCCGACACGAAGATGGCGCTGATCTCGCGCCGCATCTCGTCGGGCAGCGCTTCGCGCGTTCGCACAACGAGATCGAGACGCTTCTCGCGCACCAGGCCGTCGATCTGGATCGGGCCCAGCCGGGTCATCTCGACATCGACCATGAAGCGCGTGCCCTCGGCCTCGCCATCGGTGCCGTCGCCGTCCTCGCCGCCATGGCGGTGGACGAACAGGCGGACCTGCTGGATGTGCTGACCGTCATGCACGGGCAGGAAATAGCCGCGCCATTCGCCCTCGCGCGCCTCGCTGCCGCGGCCGATCTCGCGGAACTCGTCGTTGAGCTTGCCGATCAGCCTTCCCTTGCCGGCGCCCTCGAGCGCGCGCACGGCCGGTTCGCCGAGCCACGCCCTGACATCGCCGCCCTTCAGCGCAGACATGAAGAAGAGCATGCCGCTGGTGAAGTGTGGGCCCGGTTGCGGCAGGATCGCGCGCATCACGGACTGGGCGAGCTGCGGGTCGGCCTGCTGCAGCGCGGCCAAGGTCTCCTCGAGCGCCGGCCATTGGCGCGACAGGGCGACGAGCGGTGCCGCGTTCGCGGCGGCGGCCTGGCTCGGCGGCAGCGGCAGCGGTGCCGGCGCCTCGCCCAGCACCTCGAGTGCGACTGCGCTGCCGATCGGCAGATCCGCGCGCAAGTTGAGGGTGACCACGCCGGCGCTGGTCTGGACGACCGGCTGGCCCTGTGGCGTCGAGAACAGCACCGAGCCCGTCAGCACGGGGGCGCCGCCGGCCGGCGCCGTCGGCAGCCGGCCCGGATGGGGCACCGGGTTGTCCGCCGTCGACGCCTCGAAGGCGAGGACGCGCACGCTGAGCGCGCCGGAAATGGGTAGGCCGGCAGCCGAGCCGGGCGGCGGCGTCACGCCGACAGCTGCGGGAGCCTGTCCGGCTGGGTTGGCGTCTGGTCGTTTGTTCCTGGGTTGCGGTGGATCCGTTTGTCGAGGCAGTTGGCTGGGTCGGACGGCGTCAGCCGAGTCCGACGGTGGTGACCTTGTCGAGCGGCACTGTCGTGTCGCCGATCTTGAGCTGGATGACCCCGTTCGCGGATTCGACGCCGGTGACGATGCCGTCCGTCGTGGTTGTGATGCCGTCGATCGGCTTGGCGGTCGGGTCGAGCGCCGTGACGGAGATCGTGTAGCTGCCGTCCGGCAGCTGGTTGCCCTGGCTGTCCTTGCCGTCCCACGTGTAGGCGTGATTGCCCTTGCTGATCTGGCCGGCGGTGGAGAAGACGACGTTGCCGCTCGAGTCCATGATCTGGATCTGGCTGCTGGCGGCCGCGAGTGGCAGCGTGTAGTTGAACGAGCCCGAGCCGTTCTGGACCGGCAGGCTGTTGCCGGTGCTGGTGACGACCAGGCCGATATAGGACACCGCCATCGACATCTGCGTGCTGGCCTGCTGGGCGAGCAGCTTCTCGATGTTCTTGTTGGTCGCGATCGACTGCTCGACGCTGGCGAACTCGACGAGCTGGCGGGTGAAATCCTCCGGCTTCATCGGGTCGAGCGGATTCTGGAACTTGAGCTGCGCGGTCAGCAGCTTGATGAACTGGTCGTAGGTCTGGCTGATCGACGCAGTCGCCATCGCGGACTGCGATGTGCCGGTGCTGGTCGAGGAACCGAGGGCGTCGACGGCCATGGCCGTTACTCCTTACTTACACGCGAAGGTCGATGCCGCCATTGGTGCGCGACAGCGCCACCATGGCCTCGACCGCTGAGATGTCGTCTTCGGGCCGCACGACGTCGACTCCGCCCCTGCCGCCCCTGCCGCTGAATTCGTTGCGCGCCTGATCACGCTGCGAGTCCTGGCCGCGAAGGTTGAAGCTGAGGCTGCCGGAGTCGGTCTTGAGGCCGGCGTCGTTGAGCGCACGCTCCAGGCCGCGCGCGTCGCGCTGCATCAGCTCGAGCGTCTCGGGTTTGTCGGCGGCGATCACCGCCTGCACATGGCCGTCGGCGGCGAGCTTGAGCTGCACTTCGATGTGGCCGAGAGCGGCCGGCCTGAGCTCGATCTTGATCCGGTCGTCGCCGCCCTTCAGCGCCTTGCTGATGTGCACGGCGACCTGATCGGCGACGCGCTCCGGTAGCTGCGCCATCTGCTGCTGATGCGGGGCCGAGGCGCGGCTGCTGCTGTTGCTTTGATCGGCGTTCTGCAGATGGGCGACGAAGTTCTGATGGGCCGTCGGCGCTTCGACGTCGGCATCGACCGGCGCGGCCAGCTCGGCCTGCTCGGCCGTGCCGGCGGCAGCGGTCAGCTCGGCGACGGCTGCCGCCACGTTCGAGGAGCCATTCGTGCTGGTGGCCACGATCGCATCGGGCTGGTTCGAGCCGGTAGTCACGCCGCTCACCGCACCGGGCGACACGAAGCCGAGGCTGGCGGCGTTGGCGGCGTTCGCCGACGGGTTGGCGGCTACGTTTGCGTTGCCGGAGAGCGGCAGGACGGGATCGGGATCGGCGGTCTCGGCGGCGGCCGCATTCGGCGTCGTCGGCAGGGCAGGGGCGGCCGCGGCATCGTCCGCCTGGACCTCCTCGACCGGCAGGGCCGGTGCGACGGTCGGCCTGGACACGAGCTGCTTGGCCTGATCGGCAACCACGACGGTGGCCGCGACCGGCAGGCCCATCGCCTGCGTCGCCTCGGCGCTCTGCTCTGCGACAGGTGGCACCGGCGCCATGACGGTGGCCGAGATCTGAACCGTGGTCTGCGTGACGACCGGCTGCGGCGCGACTTCAGTCGTGGGCTGGACGGCGGGAGCGCCGGGCGCGGCCGACGGCACGATCTGCGGCAGGACCAACTGCACGCTCGTTTCGACCCGATCAGGCTCGGAAGGGTTGGCAACGGGGACGGCCGGCAGCGGCGTGGCCGATGCAAGCTCCGTCATCACGCCGTCAATTGCCTTCGGCGATTCCGCGGTCAGTGCGAAAGCATTCAGGACGGGCGCGAAGGGAGTGGAGTGCGCGGCGGGCTTGGCCTCGGCATCGGACTGCGGCGGAAGCACCGGCGGGGGCGTCATGGACGCCAGGGGAATTCCTGCGACCTCGACCGCGTCGAATTGGCTACCTTCGACGGGGACGGTGGAATTGCCGGCCGTGCCTTGCGGCACGACCGGCACAATGGTCACCGTCGTGTCGGTGGCGACGAAGGCGACGACTGCGTCGCTCGGCGCGCGCTCGGAGGCGTTCGGGTCCTTGGCGATGATCTCGACCGTGTCCTCGATGTCGGCGGCGACGGCGATGCCGTCCTCGGCGACCGGCGCCGCAACCTTGTCGGTCTCCGCCGCGGGCTTGACCTCGGCCGGAGCCTTGTCCTCGTTGCCGGACTTGGGCTGGCCGGAATTCGACGCGTCCCGGCCGAAGCCGAGCTTGCGAAACTTGACCCGTCCGGGCTCGCTCTGACCGGCATCGTCGGCCGACCGGCGCGTGACGCGCAGCTCGGCGTCCACCTCGGCGCCGGTGTCGGCCTCGGCCGGGTTCGCGATTTCGCTACGGCCGCGCGGCACCTGGCGCCGCTCGACATGATGCAGCTCGCGCAGCCGGTCGACGCTGCGGCGAAGCAGATCGGAGAAGCCATTGTCGCGTTCGTCGGCGGGACGCGACGCGGTACCGAAGGCGGAGCGGTTCAACTGGTCGATCGGCTGCAGAGCCATGGCGCACTCAGAGTGTGAAAACCCGTCGGCTCCACAGCAAGCGCCGGGCCAGTCTGGGCGGGGCCCCTAACCTCTTGAAGATGATGCCTTATTTTTTCGGCCAGATGAGCCCCGCCGACCGGCAGCCTTGACCCTGCTTCGGCAATTCCTGCAGGAAACCCGGCAGTTCTTGCCGGTCTGCGGATCCGGTCGCCCTCTCGTAGCCTGCCTCGCCCCTAACCAGTTTTTGCCCTCGCCCCTGGCGGGGGCGAGGAGTGGTAGAGGGTGGGGCGAAGAAGAGATAGCGCCTACCGCGCCACGAAAAAAGACCGGCTGTTGTAGATGCGCGCGATGTCGGCGAGCTCGGCCGCGGACAGCGCGCCCATGTCGGAGGCGCGGGCGTTTTCCTCGACCTCGCTGCGCTTGAGCATGCCCGGGATGGTCGAGGAGATCGCCGGGAAGGACAGGCAGTAGCGCAGCGCCACCTGGGCCTTGGATTGCCGGTTGCGATCGGCGACGGCATCGACGAACAGTCGGCTGCCCTCGATCCAGCGTTCGATCTGCGCGCGCGGCCACAGGCTGCGATGATCGCTCGAATCGAAGACCGTGTCGGGCGCGACGGTGCCGGACAGGAGGCCGAAGCACAGCGGCGTGCGCGCGATGATGCCGACGTCGCGTTCGGCGGCCAATTCGAGCAGGCCATTCTGCGCCGCGCGTTGGTCGACCAGGTTGAGGTTGACCTGGACCACGGGCGCGTCGAACTCGCGGATTGATGCGATCGCATCGGCCGGAGAGCGGGTGGAGAAGCCAAACGCCCGGATCTTGCCCTTCTTTCTCAGGGCCTCGAGCGATGCGACGACGCCTTCGGTGCGGCGCACGGCATCCAGTGGCGGGCTGTGGAGCTGAAGCAGGTCGACATGATCGGTGCCGAGCCGCTTCAGGCTCTCGTCGAGCGAGCGCTCGAGCGCTGCGGGAGAGTAGTCGTCTTCGCCCTCGTAGTCGCGGCGGCCGGCCTTGGTCGCGATGATCACGCGATCGCGCCGCCCGGCAAACGCCTTGCCGATCAGCGTCTCGCTGTGGCCTGCGCCGTAGACGTTGGACGTGTCGTAGAAGGTGATGCCGTGCTCAAAGGCGGCGGCGAGCGCATCGAGTGAGGCGCCATCATCGGTCGAGCCATAAGAGGTGGCGCCTGCCGTCTTGCCGCCGATGCCCCAGGCGCCGAAGCCGATGTCCGACACCGTGATGCCGGTCCTGCCGAGCTTGCGGTAGTTCATGCCTTCGCCCGCATTTCACCATCGCCATAAGTTTGCCCCTCCCCTGCCAAAGGCGGGGGAGGGTCGGGGTGGGGGCCCGAAGGGTTGAAGCGCTTGACCGCGAAGGGCCCCCACCCCAGCCCTCCCCTGCGCTTTCGCACGAGGGAGGGGGTATCGCCGCCTGCGCGGCGGCTGCGAGGTTATCCGAAATTGCGGCGGGGTGCGGCAGAAAACGCGGCGGCGGGCCGCGCCTAATAGTGTCCGGCGAGCTCGGTCTCGACGACCTTGTTGCCGTAGAGGTAGGCGCCCTTCTTGTTGCCGTACCAGACGACCTCCTGGCACCATTTCTGGAAATCCTGGTAGGTCTCGCTCGACCGGTCGATCCGGTAGGTGGCGTCGACCCGGTCGAGCGGATGGGAGATGCCGCGGATCGCATTGCGGTAGAACGGCAGGATGTCGTAGCTGAGCCGGATCGTCGTGTCCTCGGTCTGGAACGGCTGCTTGACCAGCATGCGGTTGAGCTTGACCGCTTCCTCGACGACCTCCGTGTTGGTGCTGGGCGCGCGCTCGGCGATCAGCGCCATCAGCACGCCCTTGGATTCGGCGTAGAAGTCGTCCAGGCGCTTCTCGGCGGTCAGCTTGATGAAGATGTACTCGTCGGCCGGCCAGTAGATGCCGAGCCAGTCCTTGGAATAGACGTATTCCGGTCCGCCCTCCTGGATTCGCCGGGCGAACTCGATGAAAAAATCGCGGATTTCCGCCAGCAGCGGGAACCTCGCGCCGTCGACGTCGATGAACGCCTCGATCATCTGCCGATAGCTGATGCCCGACAGCTCGTGGGTCACGATGAAGGGGATCTGCAGCAGCTTGTCGAAGTGAAGGAGCGCCGTCATCCACGCAAAGGAGCGCGTGCGCCGCCAGTCCTCGGGCGGCATGGCGTGGGTGGCGATCACGAGCTGCTGGGTCTCGTAGATGTTGTCCTCGGATTCCTCGATCGCGCCGTGGATGTTGATGATGCGCGATTCGATGGTGACCATGCCGTACTTGGCTTGGTAGGCCGGATCGCCCATCTCGGCGTTCGGCAGGATCGACAAATTGTTGAACTGGATGCGGTTGTGCTGGCCACTCTCGATCACCTGCGCCACGCCGCTGACGAAGGATTCGAAGGTCTCGCCGGGCAAGCCCAGGATGAGGTCGCTGTAGGTCTCGACGTTGTCGCGCGTGAAGCGCTTCTGCAGCTCGAGATAGGTGTCGAGCGAGATGTTCTGGCGCTTGATGTTGGTCAGCGTGACGTGGTCGACGCTCTGCAGCGACAGCGCCACACCCTTGTTCAGTCCGGCGTCGGACAGGATCTTCTGCGTCAGATAGGCGCGCTCGGTGGCGTTCTTGGTGTTCTGCACCGAGAGCGCCTTGGGATAGCCGTATTTCTTCTTGTTTTCAGCGACCCGCTGGGCAATCTCCACATCGCGCGGCAGGATGCCGAAATTGGCATCGCAGCAGAACACGAACTCGATCTTGTGGCGCGAGAACCAGTCGATCTCGTTCATCAGCCGGTCGACGTCGAACTGCAGCACTTTGGCGGCGGTCGCCGAGCCCCAGTCGCAGAAGGTGCACTGGAACGGACAGCCGCGGTTGGTCTCCCACAGGACGATCCAGGTCTCCTGTGGGTTGGCCGCCATCAGCGGCTCGAACATGTCGGTCAGGAAGGGCGAGGGCAGCTGGGCGATGTCGCGGAAGCGCTGGGCGTTCGGCTTGCGCACGAAGGTGCCATCGGATGCCACATAGCTCACACCATCGAAGCCGGACCAGTCGCGGCTCGGATAGTGCTCGAGCAGCTGCAGGAAGGTCTGCTCGCCCTCGTTGTGAACCACCAGGTCGATGAACGGGTTGGCGCGCAGGAAAGCCTCTGGCTTGTCGGGCACCTGCGGCCCGCCGAACACGATCAGCCGGTCCGGCCGCTCGGCCTTGAGGCGGCGCGCGATCTCGAGCGAAAGCTGCACGTTCCAGACATAGATGCTGAAGCCGACGATGTCGGCGTCGCGCATATGGGCGACCCCGTCGGCGACCCGGATGCGCTTGTAGAGCGGCATCAGGAACTTGTAGCGCGACGGGTCGGCCGCCTTGCTCTGGGCGTAGCCCTGCAGGAGCGCGACCGAGTAGGGCAGATAGTTGTGGTTGGAGAAGCTGTTGTTGATCTGGGCGAGGCCGACGATCAGGGGCTTCGAGCCGGCTTTGGCGGCGGCGTCAGACATCTTCTATGTCCTCGTCTGCGGCAGGCCGGCAGCCCGCCATGCGATGGTCTGACCTTCCTGGTCGTGTCGCGCGCAGGCGCTGGGATAAGCCGGATCGTTCATCGATGAATGCCTAAGTTTACTCGAAAAGCCGGTTTTCGCAAACATGCCAAACGGGCGCAGGGTCCAAATTCCCTGAGGATTCCTGGACTTGGCGTGTGGTCTTGAGGTGCCGGCTTGCTCAGCGGGCAGAATGCCTGTACCACGCGATCGTGCGCCTGATGCCCTCGGCAAGGCCGATGCGCGGCTCGAAGCCGAGGATCCGGCGCGCGCGCGTGATGTCCGCCACCTTGCGCGCCTCCCCGGCGGGCTTGGACATGTCCCAGCGCAGCTCGGGCCTGAGCCCGGCGCCGGCGAGCACGGCCTCCACCACCTCGCGGATCGAATAGCCCCGTCCACTGCCGAGATTGATCGGCCCCTGGCCCAGGCCCCGCTCGTAGGCAAGCAGGATGCCGTCGACCAGGTCGTCGACGTAGAGGAAGTCGCGCACGGCCGTGCCGTCGCCCCACACGACGAACGGGTTCTGGCCCGACAGCGCACGCCCGATCAGCGCCGGCACGACCAGCGCGGTCTTGGGATCGAAATTGTCGTAGGGTCCGAAGGTGTTGACCGGCCGCACGATGGCGATGTTGTCGAGGCCGTATTGCACCTTGTAGGCCTCGATCAGCTTCTCGGCGAGCCGCTTCGCCCAGGCGGCATACTGGTCGGCGGGATGCGGGTTGGCCGACCACGCGAGATCCTCGCGGTAGAGATCCATCGGCGGATAGACCGATACGGTGCTGGTGTAGACGATGCGCGCGACGCCGGCGCGCCGCGCCGCCTCGAGCGCGTTCATGCAGATCAGAGCGTTCTCGCCGAGCATGGTCGCCGCCTGCGTCGTCTGGATGCCGACCGAGCCGCGTCGCCCCGCGAGATGGATCATGCCGTCCATGCCGGCAGCCGCGCTGTCGGCGAAGCGGCGGTCGGTCAGGTCGCCGACCATGTGCTCGACCGCGCGGGCATGGTGGGGGAACCCGCGCGAGGCGGGGCTCGTCGAGGTCGTTCGCAGCTCGGCGCCAGTCTCGAGCAGGCGCGGCACCAGCGCGCGGCCGATCAGGCCGGTCGCGCCGGTGACCAGGATGCGCTTGCCGGCGAAGAGGGATTGGTCGCTCAATTCGGGTCCAGTTTCGCCGCGCCGCCGATCCGGCGCCGACCGAGACCCTAGCCAAGTGCGGCGCCAATGTCACCGCCGGCAATTGCCGTCACACATCGGCCGCTGATAGGATTTGGCCCGTGAATTCTTCGCCCAGTTGCGAATCAGGGGGCGCGGCGTTTGAAGGTCAGCATCCTGCTGTGCAGCCTGTTCCCGGACATGTTTCACCGCGCGCTCGGCAACGTCCACGAGACGTGCCATGGCGAGGACTACGAGGTGGTCGCGGTCACGCCGTTCGAGGTCGGCGGCGAACGGATTGTCTGGGTCAAGGAAGACACGCCCAAGGGCACGGTCCAGGCCTACGACACCGCCTATCGTCACTCGCGTGGCGCGTACGTCTTCGGCTTCAACGACGATTCCGTTCTCCAGCCGGGCTGGCTCGCCAACGTCCTCAGCTTCATCACCAGGCGCGAGGCGCTGTTCTTTCCGTATAGCTGCGGGCTGCACACGACGCCGGGCGGCGTCGGTACGCTGTTCGGCCTCTACTACCCCTACTACCACTTCACCGGCCGCAAGAGCATCGAGGCGGTCGGCGGCTGGATCCGGCCGATGTTCAAGAACCATTTCGGCGACGGCGACCTGGCCATGCGCATCTGGGCCGCCGGCGGCCGCAACGAGCTATGCGCCGATGCCCGCATCTCGCCGGTCAGCCGGCGCGAATCGCTGCCCGAATCGGTGACCCGGAACCGGCGCGACGTGATCTACCGGGACATCCAGACCTTCCTCGGCGAATGGGGCGCGCGCTTCGGCAAGGGCTGGGGCACCAACCTGCGCGACTTCAACATCGACATCTCGGCCGAGTGTCAGAAGTACTTCATGCGCGATCACACGATCATGCACAACAGCCCGGAATTCGCCAGTGTCAGCCGTATCATGGCGCATGTGCACGAGGTCGCGCGCGCCAAGGGCGTCGAGGTTCCCGACGACATCCTGAGCGACGGCGGCAGGGTCCAGGCGTGGCTCGACGCGCATCGCTGAGCGGCACGGCACGGGGCTTTGCCTTCACCCTCTTCAATCCCTCTGATATACAGATTCGGCGAATCGGGGCGCAGGTCGCGTCCACGCCTGTTGAGCCAAGATCGAGAAGGAACACGACATGCCGTCAGGCGACCAGGACCAGGTTCTGAGCCGGGACGTGGAGATTGGTTCGGGATTCAACCGCCTGCGGCTGTGCCGAACTGGAATCACGCTCTACAATCGCAATGACATCTATGTCGGCCGGGCGCTGCAGGCCTATGGCGAGTCCGGCCAGATCAAGCTCGATCTGTTGAGTCAGTTGGTCCGCCCCGGCAACGTCGTCGTCGATGTCGGCGCCCATATCGGCGTGCATGCGATCGCGCTGGCCAAGGTGGTCGGCCCGACTGGCGCCGTCATCGCGATCGAGCCGCAGCGCCTCTTGGTTCAGTCGTTGTCGGCGAATGCCGCGCTCAACAGCCTGACCAATGTCTTCACGCTGCATGCCGCTGCCGGCGAAAAGGTCGACCAGATCATCGTGCCGGGGCTCAACTACGACGTGGAGAACAATTTCGGCGCGGTCGAGCTCGGCCACTACACCGAGGGCGAGGCCGTGCCCCTGATGCCGCTCGACAACCTGCCGGCGCAGTCCTGCCAAGTGCTGACCATCGACGTCGAAGGCATGGAGCTTGCCGTCATCCGCGGCGGTACTCGATTCATCGAGCGCTTCCGGCCGGTGATGTATGTCACCAACTATCACAAGGAAAAGTCGGCGGCGCTGATCGGCTACATCATGGGCCTGGGTTATCGCCTCTACTGGAACATCGCGCCGCTGTTCAATCCCCAGAACTTCTACGGCAATCCTGAGAACATCTTCGGCAATACCGTCACGGTCGGCATGGTGTGCCTGCCGCCGGGCGATACGACCGCGGTCGAAGGGCGCCAGATCACCAGCCCTGCCGACGTCTGGCACGGCGGCGCGTCCGTCTCGGTCGACGCGGCCAGGATGGATTGAAACGCGACGGACGTTCGCCGCGAGCGCCGGTCAGGCCGCGCCTGCCGCCCGGCACCAGCGCCGCCATATGCGCCGGAAGGACTGCTCTATTGCGCGGGCCGCTTGCCGCCCGTCGCAGAGCGGCGAGCTGGCAATCGCCAGACGCAGCGTGCGGCGCAATTCGGCCAGGCGATTGAGGTCGGCGGCCAGCGCGGCAGCGCTGGCGACATAGGCATCGGTGTCGCGGGCGATGCCGTGTCTGAAGCCGACCGCGGTCAGCAGCGACAGGCCGTAGCGGCCGAGGACACGGTCGCCGACCAGCGTGACAACGGGCACGCCCATCCACAGCGCCTCGCAGGTCGTCGTCACGCCGCCATAGGGAAAGCTGTCGAGCGCGACGTCGATCTCGTTGTAGATCGCCAGGTGGTGCTGATGATCGGCGGCCCAGCCGCGCAGCTCGAGACGCTCCGCAGCAACGCCCTCGGTCGCGAAGCGGCGCAACATGAGCTCGCGGCTGCCCGGATCGGCCAATGCCTGCGCCGTGACCATGAGCCGTGCGCTGGGCACGGCTCTCAGTATGCGCGCCCAGGTGCGGATTGCGCTGGGGCCGATCTTGCTCAACGTGTTCATGCTGCCGAAGGTGACGTGGCCGCGCGACAGCGCGGGCGGCGGCGTTGGATCGGGCGTCGGCCCCAGAGGATCGAAGCGGTAGGCGAAGGGCACGCGCTCGACCGCCTCGCTGAAGAAGGGCTCGAGCGCCGGCGGCACGAGATGTTCGTCGGCGATCACGTAGTCGAGCGAATGGCCGCCAGACGTTGCCATCAAGGGAATCGTCACCTGGATCGGCGCCGGCTTGTCCGCCAGCGCGAGCAGGCGCGAATTCTCGACGAAACCGATGGCGTCGACCAGAACGTCAATGCGATCGGCGCGGATGTGCGCTGCGAGCGCCCGGTCATCGAGATTGCCGGTACGCTGCCAGCATGCGGCGCGACCGAAACGCGCGCTGATCGCATCCTCTTGCGCGGGCGGCAGATCCGAGTAGATCGTCACCTCGACCGCGGCCGCATCGTGGCCCTCGATCAGCGGCATCATGACATTGGCAAGGGTGTGCGTGCGGAACATGCGTCCGCTCAGATAGCCGACGCGCAGCCGCCGGTCGGGATCGGGTTCGTTGTCGTAGGGCGGGATCGGACGCGACGGTGCGAAACGATCGTGCCAGCGCCGCCCGGCATCGAAGATGGCCGCCGGTCCGGCGCGCTCGGAAAGATTCAGGCAAAGGATGTGATTGCGCGACGCCACGATGTCATCGGGTGCCAGCGCGGCGGCGCGCGCGTAGGCTTCGATCGCCTCCTCGGCCTGTCCGCTGGCCTGCAGCGCATTGCCGAGGTTGTTGGCGGCCCCGGCATTGCCGGGATTGAGGGCGAGGGCCTGCCTCAGCGCCGCGACAGCCTGCATCGGCCGGCCATCGGCATTGAACAGAGCGCCAAGATTGACGTAGACGCCGTCGATCGCGGGGTTGAGCGCGGCGACGGCGGCGTAGTGACGGACCGCTTCATCGTTGCGGCCCAGTGCCTGGTAGCACGCCGCCAGAAGGAAGCGCGGTTCGACAGCCTCCGGGGCCAGGCGAACGGCGGCATCGAAGCTTGCGGCCGCTTCCGGCAGGCGGCCCTGTGCCCTGAGCGCCTTGCCGAGGCTCGTCCGAAAGGGCGCGACATCGGGGGCATGCGCGACTGCGTGCGCTGCGTCGGCTGCCGCGCCGGCGGCGTCGCCGCGCTGCAGCCGCAGGATGCCCCGGAGGTTCAGCGCATCGGCGTGATCGGGAGCTACGTTCAGAATCTGCCGATAGAGCAGGGCCGCCTCGTCGAGGCGACCGGCGCGGTGATGCGCAACGGCTTGGGCGAGTGCATCAGCGACGGTTTGCACTGACGATCAGCGCCTGATGTCGCGAGCTTGGCGCCCAACCCAGCTCGCCCCTGCAAGGGGGCAGGGTCGGATGGCGGGGCCGAGAGGGCTCGCGCGCATCACAGGAACGTGCAGCTCTTGCACGGCTCGGCGTCGTGGCGCGTCGTCGTCGCCGCACGCAGCCGGCGGTAATCGGGGCTGTTGTAGATGTCGAGCACATGTGTCTGGCGCACGTCGCCGATCGGCCATTTCGCCTGGCCGTCCATGCAGCAATGGGCGACCGCGCCGGTCGCCGTGATCGACAGCTCGAACCAGCGCATGCAGCCGACATCGGGGACGTCGCCGACCTCGGTGTCGACCTGGCCGAGCCAGCCGCCGCACTGGAAGACGGAGGTGCCGAACAGCGGATAACGGGCCTGGCACCAGTCGCGGAAGGCCTGATCGTCGCCCGTGCCGTCGCCGACGCGCGACAGCACGACGACGAAGGGCAGACGGCCCTCGGCCTTGCGCTTGTGGATCAGGTCGAGCCGCTCGATCGTGCGCTGATAGGGCAGCTTCATCGTGCGCTCGTAATGGTCGGCGCGGTGATCGTTGAACGAGATCCACAGGTAGCCGATGTTTTTCACTCGTTCGATTCGGTCGAGGTTGCCGGCCGTGATCGGCGTCGCGTTGGACGTGAGCGTGATGGTTGCCTGCGGCAGCCGCTCGTTGACCAAGCCGAGAATGTCGAACAGCCGCACGTCGAGGAAGGGCTCATTGACCTTGAAGGGCGACAGGTGGAAGGGCAGGTCCTTGGGCATGTCGCCCAGATCGCTGAGGATCTTCTCGATCAGCTCGTCGGGCATGCGCTCGCCCTGCCGCTCGAGGTTCGGATAGGGACAAAACACGCAGGCGGCGTTGCAGGTCGCCATGGTCTCGAGATGGACGTGCTGCGGGAAATCCAGGTAGCGCGAGCGCCGCTGCACCTCGATGTCGCGCTGGTACTGGACCAGCCGGCGCCTCGTGTGCAGCCGGCTCGCGCAGACGGTCGCCGCGTCCGCCTCGTCGTTGCGGCCGAGCATGCGCAGGCTGCGCGCGAGATGGTCGTGATAAGCGGGCGATTCGCTGTCCGCGGCCACGGCGCGCTGGAACAGCTCGGCCGCTTCGGCGGCGCGGCCGGCGTGGAGCTGGATCAGGCCGAGCTGGTCGAGCGCTGCGCCATGCTCCGGTTCGGTGCGCAACACGTCCAGGCAGATGCCGGTTGCCGCCGTCATCTGCCCGGCACGGAAATGCTCGCCTGCGCGCTGCAGCTTGTCCTCGATCGTATTCATGACGGTGCAATTCTACCACAACGCGCCCGGACCGCCGGGGCGCGCCAAAGCGCCGCGCTCAGGCCCGCTTGGCCGGACGATGGGGGCGCGCTGGCCGATAGGGATGGGTCGCGCGGAAATAGTCGATCAGGCGACCCTTGTGCTCGATCAGCACCGTGCCGGGATGGATGCCGCGGTCGGCCATCTCGGCGATGATGTCGCGCGCGCGCCATTGCGGCGGAATGATCACCACGTCGACCGGATGGTCCTTGAGCCAGGTCGCGTGACGGATCGCCTGGCCGGTGCCGGGCACGAAGGTGTCGACCTTGTCCTGGTCGGAATCGACGACCAGAGGGAAGCGCTTGGCGTCGACGCCGTAGCGATGCATGAAGGCGGCCGATTTGCCGGTGCCGCCCCAGACCGCCACCTTTTTGCCCTGATCGACCAGCGCCTGGAGCTGGTCCGCGATCACGTCCTGAGCACGCCGGGCGCCGCCGTCGTAACGGCGCGCCTCGGCCGCGATCTCGGCCTGGCGCCGCTCGCCTTCGAGCCGTACGAAGCCGAACACGACCTCGCCGTCATAGCCATGGCCGACAAAGTCGATGCGCGCGCCGGAGCGCCGGAGCATGCGGCGGAACGACATCGTCGTGAACTGCGAGTTGTGCTCGTAGTAGAAATCGACCGTGCGTCCGGCTTCGATGGCGCGGTCGACGCAGGGCACCTCGAGATAGACGATGGTGCCGCGCTTGAGCCAGCTCGCCGCGAAGCTGAGGCTCTGGATGAAGGCGAGCGGGTTGGTCAGATGCTCCAGCACGTGGCGCGTCACGATCAGGTCGGGCCGCACCGAGGGAAACTCGTCGTCGGCCTTGAACAGCTCGCGCCGGAACTCGAGATTGGGTCGGTCCGAATCCTGGCGGCCATGGGGATCGAAGCCGATGTAGCGCCCGGCCGGCCGCGCCGCGGCGAGCCCCGTGAGGAAGCTGCCATCGCCATGGCCGATCTCGACCACGACCGGCTTCTTCGGCAGGCGCGCCATGATCAGCCGGCGCACGCGCTCCAGATGCTTCGACCAGCCGCCGCCGCGGTTGAACATGCGGTTGGGCTTGCTGCGATAGGGCGCGGCGGCGTAGTCGAACGCCGCGTTGAAGACATGGCCGCAATCGACGCAGCGCACGAAATCGAGCGTCAGGCGGGGCAGGCCGCGCGCCTCGGCCTCGCTCTCCGGCCAGGCCAATGTCGCCAGCGGCTGCGGCGGGCTGGTCAGGAACGGAACGGCGATGTGGTGGCCGCAGGCCGGGCAGGTGGCGCTGCGCAGCAGCCCAGCCAGATCGCTCATGGGAAGATCGTTCATGTCGCGATGGCTTGTCCGGTGGCGGCGCGGTGGAAAAAATCCTCGAGCGCGCGCACGGCGGCTTCATCCTCGAACAGCGCGCTGCTGCGGGCGAGGATACGCCGGGACAGCCCGGCATGCCATTCCTTGTCCTGCGCCAGCCTGAGCGCGAGGCTGACATAGGACTCGGCATCGGTGGCCACCAGGTCGGTGACGCCGATCTGGTTGTAGCAGCCGACCGTGACCCGCGCCCGCATATGCGCGCCCGGCCAGGTCACGATCGGCGCGCCGAAAGCGAGCGTCTCGTAGGTCGAATTGCCGCCGCCGAAGCCGACCGGATCGAGCACGGCGTCGGCAAGCAGCAGCAGCGAGGCGAACCGGTCGGGATTGAGGAACGGCAGGAACTGCACGCGCTCGGCCACATCGGCCAATCCTGCACCGCGCTGGCTCGCCGCGAAGCGCTGGCGCCACTCGCGCGTCCACAGGCCGTGCTTGCTCTCGATCAGCACCAGCAAACCCTGCGGATCGCGGCGCAGCACCTCGCCGAGCAGCGGATCGAGCTGCGGATGCAGCTTGAACAGGCTCTGCGGGCACACGTAAAGGCGGCGATCGGCGGGCAGGCCGAGATCGGCGCGGCTGGCCGGCCGTGCCGGAAGCGTCGGGCGGATGTAGTAAGTCGGCAAGCGCGGCAGGCGGACCAGCTTCTCGGTGTAGAACGCCTGCGTGCCCGGCGGCTCCAGGTGCTCGCTCGACAGGTAGTAGTCGACCGTGTCGAGCCCGGTCGTCACCGGGTGGCCCCAGGTCACGCATTGCACGGGTGCCAGCCGCGCGAAGGCGAGGAAATAGGTCATCGGCGTCATGCCGATGTCGAGATAGAACAACACGTCGAGCTCCTGCGCGGCGATCTGCCGCCGCGCCGTGGCGATCAGCGGATCGAGCTCGACCACGCGGTCAGCCGCGCGGTCGACCGCGCCGGCAATCTCGTCATCCGCACTCTTGCGGCGGTCCTCGCTCGACTGCTTGCGCAGCACGACGGTCTCGAAACGCGCGCGGTCCATGTTGCGGATGATGCCGTGGGTCAGCTTGCCGATGGTGTGAACCCGCAGCAGCTCCGAGATGAAGCCGACCCGGACGCGACGACCCGTGACCGGCTGCCAGGCGCGGCAATGCGGGGCTACCTCGTTGAGCGCGGGACAGGCGCGCCGGTAGAAGCGCGCGATCCGTTCGTTGAGCGCGCGGTCGTCGCGCGCCTGGTAAGCGAGGTAGAAATTGGCGGCGCCCACCTCGCGATGCGCGTCGTCGATCGTCAGCCCCTGCGCGTCGAGCCGGTCGAGTGCCGCCACCAGTGCCGTGCGCGAATCGGTGATCGCCTGGTCGGAGGCGGGGATGCGCGGCACCATGAGCGCCGTCAGCACGGCGAGGCCCGGATCGGGCTTCAGCGCGCGGGCGCGGTCGAAGGCGCCCGATGCCTCGCTCAATTGCCCCTGGTCCCGATAGGACAGGCCGAGACCCTTCCAGCCCTCGGGAAAGTCCGGCGCGATCGCGAGGGCATGCCAATAGAGGCCGAGGGCGCGCGGCGTGTCGCCCGCATCCTGCGCCGCATTCGCCAGATTGAAATGCGCCTCGCGGTGCGCCGGATCGAGCCGGCACGCCGTCTCGTAGGCGCGCATGGCTTCGACGGCGCGCATGGCGGCGAACAGCGCATTGCCCATCACGCAATGCGCGCCGGCGTGCCCGGACGCAAGGCGGACGGCTTGCGTCGCGTGGTCGATCGCCTGCACCAGCTTGCCCTGGGCGATCAGCGCGGTCGCGAGGTTGCAGCGCGCGTCGATATAGGCGGGTCGCAGCTCCAGCGCGCGCGTGAAGGCTGCGACGGCTTGTCCCGTATCGCCCAGCTCCAGATGCTGCGTACCGCGATTGTAGTGCGCCTCGGCATAGTCAGGTGCCAGCCGTGCCGCGGCTTCGAAGGCCGACAATGCCGCCCGCCTGTCACCCTGCCGGAGCCTGACCATGCCCAGCACGTAGTGAGCGTCGGCGAGCTCGGGGGCGAGGCGCACGGCACGCGCCGCCAACTCGTCGGCGCGGTCGAGATGACCGGGTGCCGAGGTCGCCTCGAGCGCGGCGGCAAAGTTGGCGAGAACCGGCGCATGGTCGGGTGCCAGCTTGAGCGCCGCCTCGAACGCGGCGATGGCCTCCGGGAACCGGCAGAGATCGCGCAGCGCGTTGCCCAGATTGTTGTGGAATTCGAATCGCTGCGCGTTGCGCTGGATGGCCGCGCCGATCAGTCGTGCCGCCATCTCGCTCTGGCCGACATCGCGCGCCAGCATGCCGGCAAGATGCAGCGCGTCGGCGTTGCCCGGCTCGGCGGACATCGCCTGCTGGTAGAGCGCCTGGGCTTCCGCGAATCGGCCGGCACGGTGGTGGGCGAGGCCCTGCGCCAGGACCTGTTGCACCGTCTGCGGCACGTTGGGCGCGCTCGTCGATTCGGCGCCAATGGTCATGGCGGCCAGATTGGTTGATTCCGCGGGATTTTGCCACTGGAACCCGAGCGCCACCGTTTCGCCATCGGGCTGCTGCCGCTATAGTCGGGCCGGTTTGGCGCTGCGCTGCGCCTGATGTCTGTGAACAAGCCGGAGATTCGGGCGGGTGATCGAGTCGACATGCCGGAGTGCGGGATGTCCACCTCGCTGCTGAGCGTGCCCGACGCCATGGCCGCGGCCGTCGAGCATCATCGCCAGGGCCGATTCGCCGAGGCCGCCGACATCTACCGGCGCGTGCTCGCCGCGGTGCCGGATCATGCCGACGCGCTGCATCTGCTGGGCCTGACCGTGCTGCAGCACGGCGATGCCGGCGGCGGTGTCGATCTGCTCGCCCGAGCCGTGGTCGAAAGGCCCGAGGTTCCGAACTATCGCCTGAGCCTTGCCAATGCGCTGCGCGTGCTGGGGCGGCGTGCGCCAGCGCTGGACGCCCTCATGCCGGCGCTCGTCATGTCGCCGCAACGACCCGATGCCCATGTCTTTCGCGGCACGCTGCTGGCCGCGCTCGGCAGGTGCGAGGAGGCGGCCGACAGCTATCGGCTGGCGCTGGCGCTCGACCCCGCGCTGGCCGAGGCCAGTTACAATCTCGGCAACGCGCTGCAGGCGGTCGGGCAGTTTGGCGAGGCGGTCACCAGCTACGAGCGGGCGCTCGCGCATCTGCCGCAGGGCGCACCCTTCCACGCCGATATCTGGGCCAACCTCGCCACCGCACTGTTCTCCCAGGGGCGGCTCGCCGATGCGATCGCCGCCCATCGTCGCGGCCTGGAGGTCAGGCCCGGCCAACCCGAGATCGAGCGCACCTTGCTGCAATGGCGCAATCTCGAGCCGGACGCCGACCCCTTGGTCGAGCGGGCCCAGCGCGAAGGCTGGTGCCGGCGTCACGCACGAGGTTTGAGCGCGGCCGCGCCGTCCTTCGACCATGACCGCGATCCCGACCGCAGACTGCGCATCGGTTACGTCGCCGGTCCGACGCTGTTCGCCAGCACGCATGCCCTGACCGTGCTGCCCATGATGGAGGCGCACGACCGCGCGGCGGTCGAAATCGTGATCTATTCGGACCTGCTGCCTGATCGGGCCGATGCCTACACGGCCAAGTACCGCGCGGCGACGGCGCATTGGCGCGACACTGCCGGTCTCGACGACGCAGCCTTCGCCGAAAAGGTCCGCGCCGATCGCATCGACGTGCTCGTCGATATCGTCGGCCATCTCGGCGGCCCGCGCTTTCTCGCCCTTGCGCACCGGCCGGCGCCCGTGCAGATCGCCGCCTTCGTGACCGGCACCAGCGGTCTGGCCGCGATCGACTGGGCGCTGGCCGACCCTCTGCTGGTGCCACGGGAGCATGAGGCGCATTTCTGCGAAAAGATCCTGCGCGTCCCGCTCGCATATCTCTACCGCCCAATGTATCAGGCGGCACCGGCGGCGGCGCCGCCTTCGGCAGCCGCGGGTCACGTGACCTTCGGCAGCCTGAACGGCCTGGTCAAGGTGACCGAGCCGGTGATCCGACTGTGGGCGCGGGCGCTGCTCGCCGTGCCGGGATCGCGCATCCTGGTCAAAGGCAATGCGTTCAGCGACGCGCCGGAGCGGCAGCGCTATCTCGACATGTTCCGGCGCTGCGGCATCGAGCCGGCGCGCGTCGAGCTGCGCGGCTGGACACGTGGCTTCCAGGACCATCTGCGCGTGCTCGACGAGATCGACATCGTGCTCGACAGCTTTCCCTATAGCGGCGTGACCACGACCTGCGAGGCGCTGTGGATGGGCGCGCCCGTCGTGACCCTGGTGGTGGGTCGCGCCTGCGGCCGCTATGGGCTCACGCTGCTGTCTGCGGTCGGCCTCGGCGAGCTTGCTGCTGCCACGGAGGACGAGTTCGTCGCGAAGGCGGCCGCTCTGGCCGCCGATCGCCCGCGCCTGGCCGAGTTGCGACGCACCTTGCGTGCGCGCATGGCAGCCTCGCCGCTGTGCGATGCGCGCGCTTTCGCGGGCTCGGTCGAAGCCGCCTATCGACAGGCGTGGCTGGCCTGGTGCCGGCCGTGAGCGATCTATCCCAGGCCATGGAGCATCATCGCGCCGGACGCCTCGACCGCGCCGAGCCGCTCTACCGGAAGGCGCTTGCGGCGTCGCCCGGCCACGCCGATGCGCGGCACCTGCTGGGGGTGCTGTTGCTTCAGCGCGGTCAGGCCGACGCCGCGATCAGAGAACTCGAGCAGGTCTGCCGCGCCAAGCCCGATGCCGCGCCCTATCGCGCCAGTCTCGCCGGCGCCTTGATGACGGCCGGCCGGGTGGCCGATGCGGTTGCCGCCTACGAGCGCGCCGCCGCCGCCGACCCCACGAACGCCGATCTCCAGCTCAATCTCGGCGTGGCGCTGCGCCGTCTCGGCCGTCACGACAATGCCATCGTCAGATTCGAGCGGGCGATTGCGGCGCGCCCGGACTATGCGGAAGCCTATTACAATCTCGGCAACGCGCTTCAATCCGCGGGCCGCGTCGATCAGGCGATCGAGGCCTATCGGGCGGCGCTGGCACGGCGCCCGGAGCTGATCGCCGCGCTGACCAATCTCGGCGCCGCTCTCAAGGTGCGCGGACGCCTGGCGGAGGCGATCGGCTGCTATCTGCGCGCGCTGGTGCTTCATCCCGACAATGCCGAGGCAAGCAACAATCTGGGCATCGCGTCTCAGGCGCTGGGCGACCAGGCCGGTGCGACTGCCTGTTTCCGCCAGGCGCTGGCGCTCCGTCCCGATTTCGCCGAGGCGCACAGCAATCTTCTGTTCGGCTTGAGCTACGACGCCGCCATCGGCGAGGACGAGCTGTTCGCCGCGTGCCGCGATTGGGAACGCCGCCATGCCGTGCCGCTCTATCGGCTGGCGAAGCCGTGGGCCGGCGACCGTGCGCCCGACCGACGGCTGCGCATCGCCTATGTCTCGGCGGATCTGCGCGACAATGCCATTGCCTACAACATCGAAGGCCTGCTGGCGAACCACGATCGCGGCGCGGTCGAGACGTTCTGCTACATGCGCGACGCCAGGACCGATCTCGTCACCCAGCGGTTGCAATCCGCGGCCGATGCGTGGCGCGACGCGGCCGCACTCGATGATGCGGCCCTGGCCGAGCTGGTCCGCGCCGATCGCATCGATATTCTCGTGCTGCTCGCCGCGCATACCGGCGCCAACCGGCCGCAGGTCTGCGCCTATCGGCCGGCGCCGGTGCAGGTCAACATGTTCGGCCTGACGACGTCGGGTCTGTCGGTCGTCGACTACTGGCTGACCGACGGCGTGCTCCATCCGCCCGACACGTCCGAGCGCGCGACCGAGACCCTGGTCCGATTGCCCACCGGCTATCTTCACCGGCCGCCTGACGGCGCGCCGGAGATTACCGTGTTGCCGGCCATGGCCGCCGGTCACGTCACCTTCGGCTCGTGCAACAACCCGGCGAAGCTGACGCCGGACGTCATCGCGCTCTGGTCACGCGTGCTGCAGGCCGTGCCCGGCTCGAAGCTGCTGCTCAAATATCTGGGGTTCTTCGGCGACGCCGCGATCCGCGCGCGCTTCGCCGGCCAGTTCGCCCGCCACGGCATCGCCGACGACCGCCTGATCTTCGTCGGCGACGAGCTGCCGCGCGCGCGGCATCTCGAGGTGTTGAACCGCGTCGACGTGGCGCTCGATCCGTTCCCGTTCAACGGCTGCACCACCAGCTTCGAGGCGCTCTGGATGGGGGTGCCCTATGTCACGCTCGCCGGCCGGCGCTTCATCGGCCGCATGGGCGCCAGCTTCATGGCCCAGCTTGGTTTGACGGACCTCGTGGCGGCGAATGCCGACGACTACGTTGCCAAGGCATCGGGTCTGGCGCGCGACCTGCTGCGGCTCAGCAAGCTGCGTGCCGGGCTTCGCACGCGCGTCGCGGCATCGCCGCTGTGCGACGCCGCCGCCTATGCGCATGCGATCGAGACAGCCTATCGCGACATGTGGCGGCGCTGGTGCGCGCGCTCAGTAATGGAACTCGGCAATCACCACGCGCCGCTCGGCGGCGGGCCAGGACCGCACCGCAAATGATTCGAGATTGAAGCGGACCGGCACGCTGCGCGGCGCACCCGCCGGCAGCACCAGCCGCCCGATCGACACGCCCGGCACGCCTTCATTGATGCCGCCCGGCACCTTGCCGTCGATCTGGAATATGTCGCGCCCGTGGCCGAAATAGCCGCGTGGGCGGCTGATCAGGAGGACGCTTCCCGCGCTTTCCTCGCCCTTGGCGAAGCCGCCGGCCCGCAGATGCAGCACGTCGGTGCCGCGCGGAAAGGGCGCGCGGTAGATGTGCGTGATCGGCTGTCCCTCGATCTCGACGACGAACTCGTGGAATGCATCCGATGCGGCCGTGAAGGGCCCCCAGGCGCCGTCGGCGCCGGTGGTCGTGCTGTGCACCTTCTCGCCGCGGCGCTGGCCGGTCAGCGGGTCAACCGCATAGACAGTGACGCGCGCGCCCGGCACGCCGAGATTGTCGTAGCTGCCGGCCGTCATGCCCGTGACGTTGCCGTTGAGCACTGACTGCGCCTCGGGGAGGATCTCCGTGCGCGACGGCATCCGTCCGGTGATGAACCGTTAGGCTGAACTTTGCCCCATTTTCGAGCTAAGCAATTGAAAGTGCGGGGATTTTGGCTTTGACGGTAGTCATGCAATTTGTTTGAGGGGCTCGACAGGCTGGTTGTG
>Ga0194131_10004157_pt1 | contig 22100 bp, 19 predicted proteins | sample TA2KigO120mmetaG_FD_148631 | JGI IMG/M metagenome (GOLD analysis project Ga0194131, IMG submission 148631) | Freshwater microbial communities from Lake Tanganyika, Tanzania - TA2015053 Kigoma Offshore 120m | ecosystem: Environmental > Aquatic > Freshwater > Lake | place: Tanzania: Lake... | reverse complement strand
GTTCCACGCCCTTCATCCCTCCGCCCTCTGCCAAAACCGCAAAGAGCTATCTGCTGCCGGATTTTTACTCCGGCGCAACCGGACAATCCGGCCGCTTCAGTGAGGGATTTTTGCTCCGGCGCTTACATCGGCTGAAATCTCGAAATGCCGGACGGCGGCCGCGATTCCCTGAGTATAGAGAGCGTTGCCGCGCCCGTCGAGCGCTTCGCCTATGGGGCCGTCAGGTCGCCGCGCCCGCCCTGACTGGACGCATCGCTCGCCTGCGAGCCCGGGCTGGCTGGCTTGTCTCCGTCGCCGGCGGCGTGACAATGCCGACCAGGGCGTCTTTCACGGAATGGATGTGGCGCGCCAGCAGCGTGGCAGCCGCATCGTAGTCGCGCTTGCGGCAGAGCTCAACGATCTGCGCGTGCTCGCGCTCGGCCCGGCGCAGGCCGTCCGTGTGCAGGAGCTGCAGCCGCGTGTAACGATCCGAAGCCGTCAGCAGCTTGTCGACGATCGCCTGCATCTGCGGCCGCTCGGCGCGGGCATAGAGCCGCGCATGAAGGATGGTGTTCAACTCGCCCCAGCGGTGGACGTTGTGGCTGCGCAGCTCGCTCGAGTATTCGTTGAGGATCGACTTGATGTCGTCGAAATCGCGTGCAGTCAGGCGTGGCGCGGAGCGCGCGAGCAGCATGGGCTCGAGAATGGCGCGCAGCTCGAAGGTTTCCTCGATGTCGGATACCGAGGCGCCACGGACGACCGCGCCCTTGTGCGGCTCGATGCGGATCAGGCCTTCGGCCTCGAGCTGCACCAAGGCCTCGCGGATCGGCGTACGACTGATGCCGAATTCCGCGGCGAGCAAATCCTGACGCAAGGGCTCTCCGTCGCGCAGCTGTCCGTCAAAGATCTTGCGGCGGATCGCATCGGCCGCGGAGGCGGCGACGGTGCGATGGGAAAATGATGCGATCGGTGGCTTGCCGTTGGTGATGTTCACGGATTTCGATCTGACTGTTCGTCGTCGACGATCGCCGCCATCATGGCTTGCGCCGCCCGACCTGTCGAATGGATATTGTATAAAATCTGGTGCTCTGCTAAGGAAAATTCAATGCTCCCCTCAGCGGTGATGTGGTGGTTGCGAGGCGAATGAGCGCGCTGATTTCCATCGCAAGGCGACGCCTCGGGAGCTGGGCGTTCAACGGCATCGCCGGAGCCGTGCTCGGCTTCATCCTGCTGCCGCTCGTTTTCGTCACCTGGCTGGCGTTCTTCCGCCAAGCGATTCCATCCTTCCCGCCCGAGGGCTACAGCCTCAAGTGGTTCTTCGCCATCGGCGACAACAAGAAGTTCGTCGAGGGATTTCTCTTGAGCATGCAGGTCGCCGTGGCCGCCATGCTGATCGGGCTCGCGATCGGCGTGCCCGGCGCGTTGTGCCTGGCACGCTACCGCTTTTGGGGCCGCGAGGGCCTCAGCAGCCTTCTGCTGCTTCCGCTGGTCGTTCCCGGCATCGTGCTCGGCACATCGCTCTACGTGTTCCACGTCGAGGCGGAGATCGTCACGGGCCTGCCGGTCCTGGGATCGGTCGCGGCCATGGTGGCCGGGCACATCCTGATCGTCATACCCTGGTGCGTGCGCATGGTGACGGCGAGCCTCGCCGGCTTCGATCGCGGCATCGAGGAGGCGGCGCAGAGTCTGGGTGCGACGCCGCTGACGACGTTCTTCCGCATCACGCTGCCGGTCATCCGGCCTGGCATCGTCGCGGCAGCCCTCTTCGGCTTCGTGGTGTCCTTCGGCAATCTCGAAATGAGCTTGTTCCTGGTCGGCCCGGGCCGCACCACACTGCCGATCGCCATCCTTCAATATTTGGAATGGCGGATCGATCCGACGATCGCCGCTGTGTCGGTCCTGCAGATCCTCCTGATCGGCGCCGCCATGGTGGCGACCGATCGCTTCGTTCGAATTTCCCGCGTGGTGTAGGGATGGCCCGGCTCGAGCTTCATCAACTGTCCAAGCATTTCGGCTCGACCGTGGCGGTGCGTGAGGTGTCGCTCGACGTCGGCAACGGCGAGTTCGTCGTGCTATTGGGGCCGAGCGGCTGCGGCAAGACGACGACCTTGCGCATGATCGCCGGCTTCGTCGCGCCGACCGGCGGCACGGTTCGGCTGGCGGGCCAGGACGTGACCGCGCTGCCGCCGTGGAAGCGCAACGCGGGCATGGTGTTCCAGAGCTATGCGCTGTTCCCGCATCTGACGGTCGAGCAGAACGTCGCCTTTGGCCTGGAGATGCGCAAGGTGCCGACGGCCGAGATCGCGCCGCGCGTGGCCGAGGCCCTGCGCCTGGTGCGCCTGGGCGGGCTCGGCGAGCGCCTGCCGCGTCAACTCTCGGGCGGACAGCAGCAGCGCGTGGCACTTGCGCGCGCGCTGGTCATCCGGCCCGACGTGCTGCTGCTCGACGAGCCGCTGTCGAACCTCGACGCCAAGCTGCGCGAGACCGTGCGCGTGGAGATCCGCGAGCTGCAGCGCCAGCTCGACATCACCACGGTGATGGTCACGCACGACCAGGAGGAAGCGCTGATCATGGCCGACCGGCTGGTCGTCATGTCCGATGGCGCAGTGCGCCAGGTCGGCACGCAGCGCGACCTCTATGAGCGCCCGGCCGATCGTTTCGTTGCGGGGTTCGTCGGCCGCAGCAACTTGCTGACGGGCAGGGTGGTGGCGCCAGGTCGTTTCCAGACGGCCGGCGGGCTGACAATTGCATGTGCGGGCGGCGCGCCGGGCCCGTCGGTCATCGCGCTCAGGCCGGAGCGGCTGGCCATGGGGCCGGCGGCCGCGGGGCTGGACAACCGCCTGCCGGGCACCGTCGAGATCGTCTCCTATCTCGGTGCGTCGATCGACGTGCACATCAGGGTGTCGACGGCCGACCGCGTCGTCGTCAGCCAGCCGAACCGTGCCGATGGGCGCGTGCCGAGCGAGGGCGACAAGATCGACGTGGGTTGGGCGGCGAGTGCGGCGGTCGTCTTCGCCGACGATGCCGCGGCAACGTCTGCGTGATAGCATCGGGTGGCATCAGGGATCGCGGTTCACAACCAACAGGGAGCGAAAAGGAGATCGAGCCATGACCAATCGAATGGGACCGTTCATCAGCCGTCGCGGCGCACTGCAGGGCGCGGCCGCGGTCGCCGGCGTCGGCGCATTGGGCGCGTTGTCGCCGACGCTCGCGCAGAACAAGCGCATGGTGCTCGCCACCTGGGGCGGTGACTACGCGCAGCTCTTGAGCAAGAACGTCGTCAAGCCGCTGATGGAGCCGAAAGGCTGGGAAGTCGTGGTCGACGAAGCCGGCAGCCCGCAGCGCCGCACCAAGGTGTTTGCCGAGCAGCGTCTGCCGCGCGGCACGTCGGACGTGCAGGCGCTGGCCGCGACAGACATCGGCGACATGATCGAAGCGGGCGTGCTCGAGAAGCTCGACATGTCCAAGATTCCCAACGCGAAGCATCTGCTGAAGATCTTCAGCATCGCCGACTCGCCTTATTTCTCGCCGCACATCTACAGCGGCAAGGTCGTGCTCTACAACCCGAAGATGATCTCCACGCCGCCGACCGGCATGGCCGATCTGTGGGATTCCAAGAACCAGGGCAAGGTCGGTGTCATCGACATTCAGCACACCTATACGACCATGGCGGCGGCACTGGTCGGCGGCGGCAAGACCGGCGATTTCGACAAGGCCAAGAAGGCACTGCTCGACCTGAAGAAGCTGAAGCCGCGCATCTATCCGACAAACGAGGCGTTGGCCCAGGCGCTCAAGACCGAGGAGATCGGCCTCTGCATCATGTGGAAGGCACGCGCGGTGCAATGGCAGAACGCCGGCATCAATGTGCAGACCATCGCGCCCAAGGAAGGCATCATCACCTACGTCTCGGGCTTCGTCATTCCGAAGAACGCGCCGAACAAGGAAGGCGCCTATGCCTACCTCGATGCCGCGCTCGCGGTACCGCCGCAGGAGGCCTTCGCCGTCGACATGGGCTACAACCCCGTCGTCGGCAATGCCAAGGTGGCCGACGATCTGCGCAAGCGGATCGGCTTCACCTCGGCCGAGGAGGGATTGCTGGTCAATCCCGATCTCGAGTTCCTGACCAAGAAGAACGCCGAGCTCAAGGACTTCTGGGACAAGGAGTTCAAGGCGTAGCAACGACACGAGTCATGCCCTTCGTCTTCCTCCCCTGCCCGAAGCGCGGGGGAGGACCGAGGAGGGGGCCCGAAGCGGTCGTGCTACTTCAAGGCTGGTCCGCAGGGGCCCCCACCCAGCCCTCCCCCGCGCTGCGCGCGAGGGAGGGAGGAAAAATTCATGTCCGCCTCGGCAACCGCTGAAAGCCTGACGTCGCTCGCCGCGCGCGAAAGCCGCGGCGGGCGGCGCTCGGCCGCGGCCGCGCTGGTCGGGCCGGCGACGATCTTCGTCACGATCGGCCTGCTGCTGCCGATCATCATCCTGTTCCGCTACAGCCTCAACAAGTTCGTCCCCGGCAGGTTCATGGTCGATGCCCTGACCGTGGAGAACTACATCCTGTTCTTCACCGATCCATACTTTCTCGCCGCGTTCTATCGCACGCTGCGTGTCGCCGCGGTCGTGACCGTGATCTGCATCGTTCTGGCGTTCCCGCTCGCCTACAAGCTCGCGCGCATGGAGAGCCGCTACAAGAACCTGCTGATCATGCTGATCGTGCTGCCGCTCTTCGTCGGCAATGCGGTGCGCGCGGCCGGCTGGATGACGCTGTTCGGCAACAAGGGCTTCCTCAACGTCACGCTGGAATGGCTCGGCCTGATCAGCGAGCCGATCCGGATCATGTACACGGAGTGGGCGGTGATCATCGGCATCACCGCGGTCAATCTGCCCTATGTCGTGCTGACGCTGCAAAGCGTCATCGAAGGCATCGACCGCGCCGTCGAGGAAGCCGCCTACAGCCTCGGCGCAAACCCCTGGACCATGGCGCGGCGCGTGCTGTGGCCGCTCGCCTTGCCGGGCTTCGCTGCGGGAGCCATCTTCTGCTTCATCCTGACCATGAATGCCTATGCGACGCCCGTGCTGCTGGGCGGGCCGCAATTCGTCATGATGGGGCCGCTCGTCTACGTGCAGTTTGCGGTCAAGAACAACTGGCCGTTCGGCGCCGCCGTCTCCTTCGTGCTGATGAGCGCGACGCTGATCCTGACCGCCGCCGCCAACATCATGGTGCAACGCCGCTACCGCGGCTGACGCCGGCGCGAGGCCGGCGTGGTATCCAAGGGGGATTTCCGTGCCAAGCAAGCCTGATCAGATTCAGGCGAGCCTCCTGGGCTCGCTCGAGTGGCGTTGCATTGGACCGCACCGGGGCGGTCGCGTCGTGGCGGTTGCAGGTTGTCCGGTCGACCCGATGACCTTTTATTTCGGTGCCTGCGCCGGCGGTGTGTGGAAGACGACCGATGGCGGCTGGACTTGGCTGTGCCAGACCGATGGTTTCTTCAGCACGGGCGCGGTCGGCGCCATTGCGGTGGCGCCATCGGATGCCAACATCATCTATGCCGGCACCGGCGAAGCCTGCATCCGCAACGACGTCTCGCATGGCGACGGCGTCTACAGGTCGACCGACGGCGGCAAGACCTGGAGCAATTTGGGCCTGGCCGACACGCGCCACATCGGCCGCATCATCGTCCACCCACGCAATCCCGATCTCGTCTATGTCGCCGCGCTGGGCCATGCCTGGGGACCGAGCAAGCAGCGCGGCATCTACCGTTCGGCGGACGGCGGTGCGACTTGGAAGCACATCCTCTACAAGAGCGAGCGGGCGGGATCGCATGACATCGCGCTCGATCCGCGCAATCCCAACATCCTCTATGCGCCGATCTGGCAGGCGCAGCGCTATCCCCATGCGCTGATCAGCGGCGGCGAGCAGTGCGGATTGTGGCGCTCGGCCGATGGCGGCGACAGCTGGACGGATATCACGCGCAGCCCCGGCCTGCCCAAGGGCATGCTCGGCAAGATCGGCGTTGCCGTGTCGCCGGAGCCGGTCGGCGGGCGCGGCTGGGGCCGCGTCTGGGCGCTGATCGAGGCGGAGGACGGTGCCCTGTTCCGCTCCGATGACGGCGGTGCCACCTGGGAGCGCGCCTCGGAGTTCTCCGGCCTGCGCACGCGGCCCTGGTACTACATGCACGTGACGGCCGATCCGTGCGATGCGGACACCGTCTACGTGCAGAACTACCGCCTGTGGAAGTCGATCGACGCGGGCCGCAGCTTCCTGCAGGTGCCGACGCCGCATGGCGACGACCATGCGCTGTGGATCGATCCGAAGAACCCGCGGCGCATGATCGAGGGCAATGACGGCGGCGCCTGCGTGTCGTTCAACGGCGGCCAGTCCTGGTCGTCGATCTACAACCAGCCGACCGCGCAGCTCTATCACGTCACCACCGACGACCGTTTCCCCTATCGCGTCTACGCCTCGCAGCAGGACAACACGGCGATCAGCATTCCCAGCGCGTCGCCGATCGGCGCCATCACCGAGCGCGATTGGATCAAGCCAGGCGGCGGCGAAAGCGGATACATCGCGATCAAGCCGGATGACCAGGACCTCGTCGTGGCGTCGGGTCCGATCGGCCGGCGCAGCCCCAACGACATCATGTATCTGCACGACCACAAGACGCAGCAGGACTGGCAGAACACCGTGTGGCCGGAGCTCTATGGCTGGGGCGTCGGCGCGGAGACGCTCAGATACCGCTTCAACTGGACGTTTCCCATCCACTACAGCCGGCACGACCCCGACGTGTTGTGGGTCGCCTCGCAGTATCTGCACCGTTCGACCGACAACGGCGCGAACTGGGAGGTGCTGAGCCCCGATCTCACGCGCAACGACCCGACGAAGCTCGTGCCCTCGGGCGGGCCGGTGACGCGCGACAACACCGGTGCCGAGGTCTATTGCACCATCTTCGCCTTCGCGGAATCGCCCCAGCGGCGGAACCTGCTGTGGTGCGGCACCGATGACGGGCTGGTTCACTGCTCGGAGGATGGCGGGCGCAAGTGGACCAACATCACGCCCGACGGTAAGCACGGCAGGGTTGCCGGCGGCGCAAACGAGGTGTTGCCGGCCTGGGCGCTGATCAGCATCGTCGAGGCCTCGCCGCACGATCCGGACAAGATCTACATCGCGGCAACACGCTACAAGCACGACGATCTCAAGCCCTATCTCTACAAGTCAGCGGACCGCGGCAAGACTTGGCGCAAGATCGTCGGCGGCATTCCCGCTCACGAGTTTACCCGCACGATCCGCGAGGATCCTGCCAGGCCCGGTCTGCTCTATTGCGGGACCGAGACGAGCATCTACGTGTCATTCGACGATGGCGGTCGCTGGCATCGCCTGGGCGGCAATCTGCCCGTGGCGCCAGTCCACGATCTCGTCGTCAAGGGCGTCGAGATGGTCGTGGCGACCCACGGTCGCTCGATCTGGATCCTCGACGATCTGACGCCGCTCCATCAAATGCAGGACATGCTCAAGGGCAAGCGAGGTGCAAGCGCCAGGGGCGGAACCTTCCTGTTCAAGCCACGCGCCACCACGCGGCTCCGCATCACCGGCGGCTATGGCGGCGTCGCGGCCCAGGCGACCGGTTCGCGCGGCGAGGCGTGGCCCGGCATGATCAGCTATCCGCGCACCGGCACCAACATTTTCCGCGTTCTGCCCGTGCGCAGGCCGGATGGCGGGCATGACACGCTCTATCTCGATTCCGGGCGTAACCCGCCGAACGGTGTGGTCGTCCACTATCATCTGGCGGAAGCGCCTGATGACGGGGTGACGCTGACCTTCCTCGATGCCAAGGGCCGCGAGCTGCGCAGTTTCAGCGCTGCCCGCGATCGGGTGCCGGCCAAGGCCGGCGTCAACCGCTTCCTGTGGAACCGCCGCGTGTCGGGCGTCCCCAATGTGACGGCGCGCGACCTCGAGCCGTGGAACCGTGGCGACGGCCCGGTCGTCGTGCCCGGCCGCTATGCCGTCCGCCTCGATGTCGACGGGCGCAGCCAGACCCAGGAGTTCGACATCCTGCCCGACCCGCGGGTCAAAGCGGGAATCGGCGATCTGACGGCGCAGTTCGCGATGCTCAAGCGAATCCTGGGCAAGCTGGCGACGGTCAACGCAACGATCAACGACATCGATGCACTCACCAGTGCCATGACCAGCCTCGGCTATCGGGTGAGGGGCAAGCCGCGTTCCGGCAAGACGCGTGGGAGTCCGGCCGCAATCCGCCGCGAGCTGGCGGCAATCCGCGGCCTGCTTATCGACGTGAACTATAGCGGGGCGCAGCTCTGGGCGAGCGGCCTGCACGAGAAGTTCAACGGCCTGTTCGATTCGGTCGACAGTGCCGACGTCGCGCCGCCGCGCCAGGCCGAGGAGGTCTTTGCCGAGCTGTCCAGCCAACTCGACCGGCTGGTCGCCCGCTGGGACAAGGCGCGCGGGCAGGCGGCGGCGGTGCTCCACTAGGCAGGGGATACCGGCGCACTGTCAGGACCGCGCGCCGCCGACCCAATGGCAATGGCCATGCGGGACAGGATCATGCCGATGACTGGCGAAGCGAATGTTTCGACACCAGATGGTATAGGCGACGTCAGCCCTCGATGCGTCGTTGCGCGCGCAGATGCTCGACCTGCTGATGAAGCTCCAGCACACCCGCCGACCCATCCCTATACCCAGGCGCTGCTCTCGGCCATTCCCAAGCCCGATCCGCGCCAGCGCCGCATCCACCAGCGCTTCCGCTACAACGCCTGAAAGATTCGCGATGAAGATCACGGGTATCAAGACCTTCCTCATGCATGCCGGGGCACCGGACCTGCGCCGCTGGGCGGCCGATGGGTCGTTCGGCAAGCAGACCTTTTCCAAGAATCTGACCGGCACGCGCAACTGGCTGTTCGTCAAGGTCATGACCGACGAAGGCATTGTCGGCATCGGCGAATGCTCGGGCTGGCCGCGCGTGATCGAGACTGGCGTGCGCGATCTGGCGCCGCTCTTGGTCGGTGAAGACCCAGCCCATATCGAGCGGCTGTGGCAGAAGATGCAGATCGCGATCATGGGTCACGGCATGACCGGCGTGGTCGGCGCCGGGGCCATGACCGGCATCGACATGGCGTTGTGGGACATCAAGGGCAAGGCGCTCGGCGTGCCGGTCTGGAACCTGCTCGGCGGAAAGGTGCGCGACCGCATCCGGCTCTACAGCCACGCCAACGCCGTCGATGCTGCGCTCAGCCTGCGCGAGCGCGGATTCACGGCCTTCAAGTGCGGCGGCGTGTCGGACCCGGTACGCAAGGTCGCCGAGCTGCGCGACGCGGTCGGCGACAGCATGGACATCATGATCGACCTGCATGGACCGCCCTGGCTGACGCCGGCCGACGCGGCCCAGGTCGCGCGTGCGCTCGAGCCCTACAATCTTCTCTTCGTCGAGGATCCGATCGCTCCCGAGAACGTCGATGGCTATCGGCGCATTCGCGACCACGCCAATGTGGCGCTGGCGGCGGGCGAGCGGATGGCGACGATCTTCGGCGAACGCGACCTGATCGAGCGCGAGCTGGTCGATGTCATCCAGCCCGATACGGGCCGCGCCGGCGGCATCACCCAAATGAAGAAGATCGCCGCCATGGCCGAGGCCCATCACATCATGATGGCGCCGCATTCGGGTTCGCTGGGCCCGGTCGCCGAATACGCGGCATTGCATATCCTGGCAGCCATCCCCAACGGCTTGATCCTCGAGCGCATCGAGGACGATTGGGAGGGCAGGGAGAAGACCATCATCCCGCATCCGCGACAGGAGAACGGCTATCTGCGCGTGCCCGATGCGCCCGGCCTCGGCGTCGACATCGACGAGGATTTCGTCAGGCAGTGGCCGAGCGAGATGAACGTGTCGATCCCCGTGACCGAGAAGGCTGGTTCCTATGCCGAGGGCACCTTCGACGAACAGGTCTATGTCCAGACGCGCTTCAGGCGCGGCGTCTATTTCGGGAAGAAGAAACCGACATGAAGATCGACAGATTGCGCGCCTTCATGTCGCGCGACAATGACCGCCCGTGCCTGATCGTCGCGATCGACACGGATGACGGAATTACCGGCTGGGGCGAGTGGTACAATCACGGGCCGGACAAGGCGCTGCTGCCGTGCTGGACCATTTCTTCACCTTCATCGAGGGGCACGATCCGCGCCGGATGGAATGCCTGATCCTCTCCGCTACGTCTGACCCTCGTTGAGGAGGCTGCCGTGACCAAGGTCGACGCTGTTCTCGCCAACGCACTGCTCCCCGATGGAAGTCGCGCCCATATCAGCATCTCGGGTGGCCAGATCAGCGCGATCGACGCGGCATCGAGCGTCATCGCCAATCAGACTCCGGTGCTCGATCTCGGTGGCGACGTCGTCCTGCCCGGCCTGTGCGACGGTCACCTGCACCTCGACAAGACCCTGACCGGCCTGCCCTGGATGGGTCACGCTGCGGGCCCGACCCGCATGAGCCGGATCGAGACCGACAAGACGATCCTGCCGAACCTTCCGCTGTCGACCGCCGAGCGCTCCGTCAATCTGATCCGCCAATGCGTCGCCAAGGGCTCGGCCCACCTGCGCAGCCATGTCGATATCGATCTCGAAAGCCGGCTGACCAAGCTCGAGGGTGTGCTCGACGCGCGCGAGCGCTGCCGAGATCTCGCCACCGTGCAGATCGTCGCCTTTCCGCAGAGCGGCGTGATGCGCCGTCCCGGGACGCTCGATCTGCTCGACCAGGCGATTGCCGCCGGCGCCGACCTCGTTGGTGGCATCGATCCCGGCGAGATCGACCGCGATCCCAAGGGCCAGCTCGACGGCATCTTCGCCATCGCCGGGCGGCGCGGCGTCGGCATCGACATTCACCTGCATGAACCGGGCGAGCTCGGCCTGTTCAACGTCCACGAGATCTGCCAGCGCACCAAAGCTGCGGGCATGGCCGGCAAGGTCACGATCAGCCATGGCTTCTGCCTGGGCGACGTCACCGAGAGCAAGGCGCGCGCGGCCGTTGCGGCGATGGCCGAGGCCGGCGTGATGCTGGTGACCCATGGGGCCGCCGGCTGGGCGCTGCCGCCGATCGCCATGATGCGCGAGGCCGGCGTCACCGTCTTCGCCGGCAATGACGACATCCGCGACACCTGGTCACCCTACGGCACGGCAGATGTGCTGGAGCGCGCGGCGCTGATCGGCTGGCGCGCCGACTTCCGGCGCGACGATCAGATCATGATCGCTTATGACATGGTGACGGCGGCGGGAGCGCGCGCGCTCGGCGTCGCCGATTATGGGATCAAGGTCGGCGCGCGGGCCAATCTGTGCACGGTCGCGGCGGGCAGCGTGCCCGAGGCCGTCGCCGGCTATCCGCCGCGCAAGCTCGTGCTCCACAATGGTCAAGTCGTGGCGCGCGATGGCGCCACGCTCGACCGAGCACAGGCTCCAGGCAGGGCTTAGCTGCCTAGTGTCGATAGCTTAAGATGACCTGCTGCTCCTGGATTGCCAGGTTGCGCAGCTCATTGAGCTCGGCAATCTGCCGGTCATAGTCTTCGATCCGGCGCTGAAGCTGGTGGTAGCGCTGGCGCTCCTTGCCTCTCAGGCGCCAATAGCGGTGTTCCATCTCGCGATACTGGTTTTCACGCTCCCACCAACCAGGCTGCCCGGACTGCGCCAATACGATGCCGGTGGCGGCGTCCGGACGCGTGTCTGGGGTGAGCGGAGACGCGACACCCTGGTTCGGCGCCAATCCCCACAAGGCAAGCGCGAGTGTCAAGGCCACAAGCCGACCCATGGAAATCTCCTGCTTGGATGTTCCGACACGACTTGCCGTGCCAACGGGGCAGGGGCCGCCGGAATTCCCTGGCCGATTGGGATTGAGATGGATGCCTCTCAATTGCTACAGCATTGCTGAAGCGCGGTGGGCAACGCGGCGGAGAATCGATAATCTGGCGGCCGCCTGTACGGTCGTCCCTGGAGTCTTCCCATGTTGATCACCCGTCGCGCGGCGATCGTCCTTGCCGCGGCCTCTCTCGTTGGTTCCGGCAGCGTCGCGGCGCAGCCATATCCCGGCCGCCCCGTGCGCATCGTCGTGCCCTATCCGCCGGGTGGACCCGTCGATGTGCTGGCGCGCATCATCGCCCAGGAGCTGTCGGGCACGCTGGGGCAGAATTTCTATGTCGAGAACAAGCCAGGCGCCTCGGGTGCGCTTGGCACCCGCGACGTCGCGCGGTCGCCGGCCGACGGATATTCACTCGTGCTCGGCACCAACCAGACCCACGCGACCAATGCCAGCCTGCTCAAGGAGCCGGGCTACGATCCCGTCAGGGACTTCGTGTCGGTCGCGGGCCTGGCCGATCTGCAGCACGTGCTGACCGTGCGCAATGATCTCGGCGTGACGTCGCTTGCCGAACTGATCGCGCTCGCCAAGCGGGAGCCGGGCAAGCTGAACTACGGCTCGACCGGCAACGGCTCGGCCTCCCATCTGGCGATGGAGCTGTTCAAGTCGATCACGGGCACGCAGATGCAGCACGTCGCCTTCCGCGGCGCCGCACCGCTGGTCCAGGAGATCGTCGCCGGTCGCATCGATCTCAGTTTCGTCACGCTGCCCTCGGTTCTCGGCCAGATCCAGGCAGGACAGGCGAAGGCGCTGGCGATCGCCTCGCCGATGCGCGCCCCGCAGCTTCCCGAGGTCCGGCTGCTGCGCGAGCAGGGAGTGGCGAACGGCGAGGCCGATGCCTGGGTGGCATTGTTCGCGCCCGCAGCGACGCCACCCGACATCATCGCGCGGCTGACCGGCGCCGTGACGGCGGCGCTGGCCAAGCCCGAGGTTGCCGCGAACGCGCTCAAGCAGGGCTTCGTGCTCAATGTGCGCGCGCCGGCGCAGTTCGGTCCTTTTGTCGCGGCCGAAGTCGCCAAATGGGCCGAGGTCGTGAAGCTGGCGAACGTCAAGGCAGAGTAGCCGCCGCCCGGCCCTTCGCAGTGCCGCCTCAACCGGGGCCTTTCACCATCTCGCCATAGTCGGCGAAGGCTTGCCGGATGATCTCGAGCTGCTCGAGGCGCTTGTCGTCCTTGGCGGTGCGCGCCTTGACGATCGTGTTCGCCAGCTGATGGGAGAGATTGATCAGCCCGTCGCTGATGTCGCGATTGGTCATCGCGAGCGTCGAGTTGCCTCCGTCCAGGCCGATGAAGAGCTGCTGCATCTTCGCCAGCACGCGCAGCAGGCTGCCGATCTCGCGGCCTTGAAGGGTTTCGGCATCCATCTTGTTGGCAATCAGCACTTTGATGCCGTTGGCGAGCTGGCTCATGGCCTTGGCGAACTCGGCGATCGCCTCGGTGCCGAGCGACTGCACGAAGGTCGTTTCACCCGGCACGCGCTCCTCGCGCTCGCCATCGAGTACACGGCGGAAGATCAGCACCAAGTCGTCGATCTCGGCGATCATGCCGGCGAGGCCGACACGGCTGTCGACCGAGAAGGTGGCGGCACACTTCGCCATGATGGCGCTCGCGCGCCGCATGGCCGATCGCGCCAGCCGCCGCGCCTGGGTCTGCACGGCGGCAGCTTCGCGCTGGAAGCCGGCGCTCACCAGCATCCAGGTCAGCACGTCGAGGCGCAGAAGATTGGCCGCGATCGGCCCCAGGTCCGGGTGGTCGGGGCCGTTCAGCTCCGCCTCGGCCGCCTCGAGATAGGCCTGGGTCTTCTGCATGAAGGGCTGGGCCACGCGCTTCAGGTCGCCGAGCACCGCGCTCTGCGGCGCGCGCTTCATGATCCATTGCGTGACGACCAGGTAGAACTCCGCGAGGTCGATCACGGACGGGCCGCCCGGCTCGACCGCCGGGCCGCCCGGAATGGGCGTGCGCGACATCAGCAGGCGAATGAGGTCGGTCGCCATCGGGCCGGCCAGAAGCCGCTCGGCGGCGGTCATGGCATTCGTCGCCTTGGTCCGCACGTCGCCGCTGCCGCGGGCCCTCAGGCGGGTGGTCAGGGGTTCGATCTGCTCGACCGCGGCCCGCGCGGCATCGATATCCAGCTCGCCCTTGGCGCGGCCGGACAGCACTTCGGCGGCCTTCTGGATGGTGGCGAGGGCGGCCGCCGTCTCACCGGTCAGCCGGGCGAGCTCCTGGGGATCGAGACTGCTGCTCACGTGACCTGTCCCTCTTTGGGGTGCTTTCGCACGCCCCTGAATGATGTTATGAGGAGTTGCAGCGACTCAAGGATAACGTGTGTCCTTGACAGGTCGATGCAGGACTTCAAGGCGCAACGGAACGCGATGTCATCCCGGCTCGAAGTCAAGCTGAAGAACCAGCTTCCGGAGATACATCGTCTGGCCGAAGCGGTCGATGGCTTCTTTGAGGCGCAGGGTCTGCCGATCAAGCTGGCGTACAATTTCAACCTCGCCTTCGACGAGATCATCACCAATATCGTGTCATACGGCTATGACGACGAGGGCGAGCGGTTCATCGACGTAAGCCTCTCGCTGGTCGACGGTCTGGTCGAGGCCGAAGTCATCGACGACGCCAAGCCGCACGATCCTTTGCAGGCCAAGACGCCGGACATCACGGCCGCCGCGGAAGACAGACCAATCGGCGGGCTGGGAGTCTTTTTCATCAAGACGTTGATGGACAAGGTCGAGTATCGGCACGAGAACGGGCGGAATCATCTTTATTTCTGCAAGCGGACATCGGCATAGTCCGTCTGGTTCATCGGAGGAGCGACATGGACGTCATCGAGGAACGGCAAGGCAAGACGATCATCGTTGCCGGCAAGGGCAGGCTCGACAGCAACACGAGCAAGGATTTCGAGACGCGCCTGATGGGGCTGGCTGCGGCGCCGGAAACCTCGATGGTCATCGATCTGGGCAATGTCGACTACATTTCGAGCGCCGGGTTGCGCGTGCTGCTGATGGCGCTGAAGAAGGTCAAAGCGGGCAAGGGCAAGCTGGCGCTGTGCGCGGTGCAAAGCCATGTCCGCGAGGTGTTCGACATCAGCGGTCTGTCGACCGTGTTCTCCATCCATCCCGAGCGGCAGGCTGCCATCCAGTCCGTCGCGTAGGGCACAAGGCTGTCGCGACCCCCGGCCTAGTGAACGCGCAGCACCACGCAGGTTATATCGTCGCTCTGGTCCGCGCCGCGCGCAAAGGTCTTGACCGCGGCGATGACGTCGTCGGCCACGACGTCCACGGCCGGGCGATCCGCGCTCTGCAGATTTTCGATCAGCCGCGGGTCGGTGAATTGCTCGCCTTCGGGGTTCATCGCCTCGGTGATGCCATCGGTGAAGCAGAACAACGTGTCGTCCGGGCTGAGCGTGAGCTGCCCCTCGGCGAAATCCATGCCGTCCATGACGCCGAGCGCGATGCCGCCGGTGAGGGCGAGAACGCTGGTCTCGCCGCCCGGACGGATCAGGACCGGCGGGTTGTGGCCGGCATTGACGTAGACGAAGCTGAAATCGCGCAGATCGAGAATTCCGTAGAACAGCGTGACGAACATGCCCTGGTCGTTGTCGGTTGCGAGCAGGTCATTGAGCTGACGCATCGCATCTCCGGGCGAGGGGACCAGGAGCGCGGTCGCCTTGAGCATCGTCCGGGCGATCGCCATGAAGAACGCCGCCGGCACGCCCTTGCCCGAAACGTCGGCGATCACCACTGCGAGCCGGTGCTCGTCGATCAGGAAATAGTCGTAGAAGTCTCCGCCTACTTCCTTGGCGGTGATCATGCGCCCGCACAGCTTGATCCGGGGATGATCCGGAAAGGCGCGCGGCAGCACCGACTGCTGGATGCGGGCAGCGATGGCGAGGTCTTGCTGCAGGGCGGCGAAGGCGGCCCGCGTCTTGAGCGCCTCGCGCAGCTCTTCGATCAGCTGACGCAGGCTCTGCTGCTGGCTCGTGACCCGGTCGGTCAGCTTCTCCATGGCCATGGCGACGTAGCCGAGGCCGTCGGCATCGCCGGCGTTCACGCCGCGGCGCGCCATGGCGGACTCGATCTCCTCGAGGTCCTTGAGCACGGCTGCGCGCGCCTCGTCGTCGAGCGTTAGCGACAGGTCGGACATCCGGTTCCTGATCAGGCGCTCCTGCCGGCGGCGCTGTTTGTCGCGCGAACGCTTGAGCCGTTCGAGCGCCATGGCGTTGGCGCGGAAGACCTCGACCGTGCTGGAGATGCGGCCGATCTCGTCGTTGCGCTGGTCGGAATCGAGGGAAACCGACGTGTCGCCCTGTGACAGGGCATTGAGCGAGGCGATCGCGTTGTCCAGCGGTCGAAACGACCGCCGCAGGTAGTGGAACAGCATGGCCAGGATGATGATCAGCAGTGCGCCGGCCGCGAGCGCCGAGATCAGGCTGACCTCGGTCTGGCGCGCATGGTTGGCCGTGGTGTCGCGAATGGTCACGAGGTTGGCGATGCCTGCGCCGGTAAAGCCGTCGATCGGCACCGAGACGGTCGTGTAGATGCGGCCGTCGAGCCGGGCAACCTGGAGCGGCTCGATGCGGCTGACGTTGCCGTTCTTGACCAGGCGCTCCCAGAGCTCGGGACGCGTGCCGGTCAGGACGCGGCCGCGCCGGTTGACGATGATTGCCTCGGTCCCGATGTTGTCGCTCAACTCGGTCAGCGGAAGCGTCAGGTCGCGGGCGAGCGCGATCACCCCCACGACGCTGCCATCTTCGTCGCGCGCCGGCATGCCGACCGCCGCCAGGAAGCCAAAGCCCGGATCGTGGCCGACGCCGCGGATGGGACGGCGCAGTCGGATGACGTCGTCGACCAGCGTGGCGTTGAAGGTCGGTTGCGGAAAGACCGCCTCGTTCGAGGTGAAGATCAGCGCGCCCGTCTTGCTGTGGATCTCCATGCGCGCCGCGAGCTTCAGCTCGACCAGCCGCTCGAAGGCGGCACGCGCCAGCCTGGCGAGCGTGTTGCGATCGTCGTGGGCGAGCGCCGCCGTGATCCTGCCATCTTCTGCCAGGCGGGTCGCTTCCTGCGTGATGGGCGTCAGTTCGGATGTGACCACCTCGTGCCAGACTGCCTTCTGGCCGGCGATGGTCGCCTCGGCATAGCGCTCGTCGGCAACCCGCTCCCGACGCAGGCCGGCATGGACGAGCACGGCCGCGAGGCCGACGAAACATACGCTGACAATGAGAATGACGCGGGTGCGCAGCAGCATATCAGGACGATCCGCTCCATGGATCGAACTGCGCAACCGCCTTTGCATCTTCCGGCGACAGCCCCGACTTCTCGACCTGCGGAAATTTCCCTTGGCAGGTCAATGCAAGCAGCCGTGCGAAATGCTCGGCGATCACGGGCCGCGTGTACCTGCGAGGATAGTCGGAACGATCGAGTGTCGCGGTCGGCGGGAAATTGCGGGCGACAAAGGGCGGACGAATGACCGAGTCCCAGACGTTCAGGCTTTGGCCGCCATGGCGCGCGCGGCCGCTGAAAATGCTGTAGACCGGCAGGCCGCGCGGGTGCGGTGCGGCCAGCATCTCGTTGACGCGCGGATCGACGCGTTCCAGCACGAGAGCGATCGCTCCCGCATCGCGACCACGTCGAGCCGCGGCGAACAGCGTCTCTGCCTCGCTCGCCGTGTTGCCGTATCGGCGGTTCTTGCCGTGCTGGGGCGAATAGCCGAGATGAATGACCACGGGAATGCCCCGCGCCGAGGCTGCTTCGACGATGGCGAATGCGTCGTCGTTGCCGATCTCGATCTTGAGTGCTTCCGCACCGGCGTCGCGCATGCGGTCCATGCTCGCGATCGCGCTGTCCACGTTCGCCACCGACCCGTCGGGCATATCGACCATCAACCAGGGCCGGCTGCCGGATGCGAAGGCCACCGGAAGGGCGCGCGCCACCTGACTGACCAATCCCACCATCTGCTTGAAGAATGCGGCCTGCTCCGCCGCGCCATCGATGCGCGTGCTCGGCCGGCCCAGATGGGTCATGAGGTAGCTGTCGCCGACCATCAGGCAGTCGATGGCATCCGATCCGAAGTTGTCGGCCAGCGCAGCGGCAGCCTCGGCCACGGCATGGGTTTCTTCGGCCGTGTAGAGGTTGACTTTGATCCTCGGACGCTCGGCGTCGCGCCGACGCAGCCCGGCCTGGCGGCTCATCGCCTCGGCCAGGCCGTCCCCTGTCATGGCAGTGCCAACCGCAATCACGACAGCTCGGCGAAGCGCAGCATCAGCATCGGTGGGACGAGGTCGAGTTCTTTGGCGACTTCCTTGTTGATGATCAACGAATACCGCGTCAGCCCTTCGATCGGCATGGCTCCCGGCGCAATCCGGTTGACCAGAATGCGCTCTGCCTGATAGCCGGCCAGCTTGCCGATGTTGTAGTAGCGGCTGATCAGTCCCATGAGGGCGTATGAATCCTTGAGCGTGCCCTCGGCGGCGGCAAACGTCGGCAGGCGATGCTCCAGGGCGGCGTGCGTGAAGTCTCGCGCGTGCTTGGACAGGAAGGAATCCGGCGGGATGTACAGAAAATCGATCTTCTCGGGGACGAGCGATTCGACGAGGCCGCGCAGGGTCGTCTTGTCCGGCTCGCCGTCGACGATCGGGATCGGCCGCTCGAACAGCTTGATGCCCATGACCTGGGTTCTTTCGCGCAGCTCGTCGACCGTCTCGACCGAGTTCTGCTCATCCGGATTGAAGATCACGCCGAGGCGATTGACCGGGCGATAGGACGTCATGGCCGAGATTTGCGCCGTCATCGGCACGAGGAAGGTGGAACCCGTGACGTTGCGTCCGGTCGGCTCGAGATCCTTGACCAAGCCCGATCCGATCGGGCTTGAAACGTTGGTGAACACGGTCGGGATGTCGGTGATGTGTTTGGCGGGATCGATGGCGTTGTGCTTGCCGATCACGCCGATCGAAATGCCCGTGCCCCAGACATACACCAGATGCGGCTTCGCTTGCTTGATCTCGGCGATGATGCCCGCCAGCTTCGACATGTCGCGGTTGACGTCCCGGTGGATCAGTTGAACGGGGATCCGCCTGGTCTCGAAATAGTCCCGGAACCCGTCGTCGGTATCGGTCCAGCCGCGGAGCGTCACCATGTAGATGCGGAACACGTTGCGTTCCGCTCCGAAGGCGGGAAGTGCGGCAGCCGCGCCGAGTGCGGCGCCGGCCGCGCCCGTCATCAGTGTTCTGCGCGACACTTTGATCATGGCGATCTTCCTTCCAGAACGACGGCCCGACTGCCGGGGCGGGCGAGGTGGTAGAGGCCGAACAGGATGGCGCCGGCCAGCACGAGGGCGCCCATGCCCGCCGTGGCGACGACGGGGCCGCCGATGCCTATCAGCAACGAGGCAACGAATGGACCGATGACGCTGCCGAGCCGCTCGAGGATACGGAACACGCCGAGCACGGTGGTGTGGCCAAGCTCGGCACAGGCCTGCGGACAGCTTTCGGGCACCAGAGCGAGCTGCGGCGCGATGCTCATGGCATGGCCGATCCCGAAGAAGAGCACGCCGACCACGAGCAGGGCGGTCGACGGCTGCAGCAGGATGGGCAGCAGCCCGAGCCCGGCCAGGCCGCAGCCGACGGTGACGATGTGCCGATGGCCCCGCACGGAATCGGCGAAACGCGCGGCGAGCGGGGTCAGCAGCGCCGTGCAAGCGCCGTAGATCATCATGACGCGCCCGGTTTCCGACGAGGTGTTGCCGAGTTGATCGAGAAACAGCGGGGCGAGGAAGAAGAGGAAGCCGGTCAGCGCCACCTTGTTGGGAATCGCGATGAAGACGACCAGCGCCGAGAAGCCGGGCGACGTGAGCACGACACGGAAGTCCGAGAGCTTGACGCGCCGCAGCCCCTCCTCGGGCTCGATCGCATCGGCCGGCAGCAGCCAGATCAACGCCAGGGCGGCGGCCACGCACAGACCGCCCGACACGACGAAGGTGGAGCGCATGCCGATCTGATCGGCGAGAATTCCGCCGAGCGCCGGACCGCAAACGCCGGCGGCAAACACCGCTCCCATGAACATCGCCATGCCCTGGGCACGCGATTCCGGCAGGCTGTTCTGGGCGATGTACCCCTGGCAGGCCAGGTAGACGATGGCGTAGCCGGCGCCGGACAGCACGCGCCAGCCGATCAGGTCGAACAGCCCGCCGGCAAAGGCGCTGCCGACATAGCCGATGATCGACGGGACGGCGCCGATCAGGAACATCGTGCGCGGCCCGTACCGGTCGGCGACCGCGCCGACGATCGGCGTGACCACGGCGATGGTGAGCATGAAGGCCGCGATCGGCAGGCCGATGGCCGTCTGCATGGACATGCCGGCGATCGGCGTGTAGAGCTCGCGGATGTAGATCGGCAGGAACGGCCGCGACATCTCCTCAGCGAAGATGAAGACGAACAGCGGCGCGCGCACGGCGTGCGCGCTGACCGGGCGGAACGTCTCCAACAGCTTGCCCTGGGCGAAATTGAAGCGTTCGGTCAACCGCGACACGACGCCTTCGACCTGGCGCACGATCGAGGCATCGATCTGTCCGAGCCGGACCTCCTCGGCATCGTCGACGAGCTGCCGGAACATCTCGTTGAGGCGTCGCGCGAGGCTGTTGTAGACCTCGGCCAGGCGGCCGATCTCGTCGTGGGAGTCGACCGGCAGCCGGAAGCGGAAGTCGCCGTAGCTGGCGCGCTCGAGCACGACCGAAATGCCCTCGATCGGCTTGAACAGGCTGACCGCCATGACGACGAGCAGCAGCTCCATGGCGATCAACAGCGCGACCAGAAGCACGATCAGCACGTCATAGAGGATGCCCGAGAGCTCGCGCTCCAGGTATGCCTGCGAAATGCGCACCCGCACGGTGCCGATGTTGGTGCCGTCGGCATCGATCGGCAATTCGAGCAGATCCGTGTCGACTGCGGCGGTATCCTTGCGCCCGGCCGCGTAGCGAACCCGGCCGGCCGCGTCGGCCAGCTCGATCGACGCAATGTCGGCGTTTCCGCGCATGACCTGATCGAGGAAGGCCTCGACGCCGTAGAGCTTCTCGAAGGGAATGCCGTGCTCGGCTGCGAACGCCACTTGCCGGGCGACAGACCGGCCGATCGCGGCCGCCTTCTTGTCGAGCTCCGGGCTGAGATCACGGTCGAACACGTGGACGATCAGGAAGGCGGCGGTTCCGGCCGCAAGCACCAGCAGCGCCGTCACCAGGACGAACAATTTGGTGACGAACCCCTTCGTCGATTCGCTGTCGGAGAACTGCGTCATGTCGAGCCGTCGATCTCTTGGATCTTGCAGTTGGCCTCGTCGATGGCGCCCACCGCGGCTTTGACGCTGACCTTGAGATGATCGATGTCGGTGACCGACGGCACGGCCACGCCGCCGGGCACGAGGAACTGACCGATCGACTGGCGCATGCTTTCGAGCTGCCGTCGCGGGCGACCGAGCACGATGATCAAGCCGAAGACCAGCACGATGCCATAGCCGGCGATCACCCCGACGGTGATCTGGCCGAGGTCCAGGCCGATCTGGGCCAGCTTCTGGTCGATGGCGGCATGCGAATAGCTGACGATGACGCCGCCGAGCGGCGCGCCGAAGCTGGATATCAGCGTCAGTCCGATGACGTGTCCGTCCTCTTCGTGCAGTTTCCAGGCTTCGGTCGTCGTCAGGAACGCGAGCTGGACCCAATCTTCGGGCAGGACCTGGCCGACATTGCTGCGATCGGTCGAGAACACCACTGTGCCGTCGGCGTCGAACACTTCGATCAGCTGAATCTGGTCGTCCGCGGTCTTCTCGCGGTCGAGCAGCTCCTGGAGATTGCGGAGGTCGGCGAGCGCGACGCCGAGATTCACGCTGACGTCGAGGGTGTTCTTGATGTCGCCGAGCACGAATCGAAATCGGCCCTCGACGATGTTGGCAAGCGCAAGCTTGTATTTGTTGTAGCCGAGCAGAGACGTCAGTCCGACCGCGCACAGCAGGACTGCGACGACTGTAATAATGATGCGGCCGGTCAGACCGGAGAACATTCCCCCTCCCCCGAGGTGAGGCGTCATCGCCTCATTATTTGATCATACAGTCTGACGCCGAGACGACCAAGCATCGTCATCGTCGCAGCCGGTGTGCCCGACGCCCAGTGAGCCCGAATCTATGTATATGCCACAGCTATACGAAGGAGGCTCCTCGACGTTCCAAGTGGAAAT
>Ga0194131_10004155_pt1 | contig 22105 bp, 18 predicted proteins | sample TA2KigO120mmetaG_FD_148631 | JGI IMG/M metagenome (GOLD analysis project Ga0194131, IMG submission 148631) | Freshwater microbial communities from Lake Tanganyika, Tanzania - TA2015053 Kigoma Offshore 120m | ecosystem: Environmental > Aquatic > Freshwater > Lake | place: Tanzania: Lake... | reverse complement strand
GCGCTGTCATCGCTGCCGTCGCGCGGGTCGGTGCCCGCCGCCTCCTCGTCGCCATCGTTCACGCCGCCGTCGTCGGTGTCGTCGTCGAGCGGGTCGGTCTCGCCGTCGTCGAGCACGCCGTCGGCGCTGGTGTCTTCCTCGCCGTCGAGCAGGCCGTCGCCGTCGGTGTCGTCGTTGGTGAGATCGGTCTCGCCCTCGTCGTACACGCCGTTGCCGTTGTCGTCTTCCTCGCCGTCGAGCAGGCCGTCGTCGTCGGTGTCGTCGTCGAGCGGATCGCTGTCGCCGCCCGCCTCCACGCCGTCGGAGAGGCCGTCGTGGTCGCTGTCCTCGTCCACCGGGCTGGTGCCGAGGTCGCCCTCCTCGTCGTCGGTGAGGCCGTCGCCGTCGGTGTCGTTGTCGGGCGCGTCGTCGCTGCCGTCCAGCGGGTGGGTGCCGACGAGCGTTTCCACGCCGTCGCTCACGCCGCCGTCGTCGGTGTCATCGTCGTTGGGGTCGGTTTCCCCACTGTCCATCTCGCCGTCGAGGTCGGCGTCTTCCTCGCCGTCGAGCAGGCCGTCGCCGTCGGTGTCGTCGCGGGTGGGGTCGGTGGTGGTGGTGGGGTCGGCGTCGGGGATGAAGGCCGAGGTGTCGGTGTCGCTGCCGCTGGGCTCGGTGAGGCCCACCTCCTGGCCGTCGGAGAGCGCGTCACCGTCGGTGTCGTCGAGCAAGGGGTTGGTGCCGTAGTCGGCCTCCTCGCCGTCGAGCAGGCCGTCGTCGTCGGTGTCGTCGTCGCTGGGCTCGGTGCCGAGCGCATCCTCGGCGGCGTCGGTGAGGCCGTCGCCATCGCTGTCGGCGCTGATGTCGATGGTGTCGGAGGCGGCGTCGGCGATGGTGCAGGTGCCGCCGCTGTCGTCGCAAGCGGCGAGGTCGGTCGCCAGGGCGCGCGCGTTGGACGAGGTGCCCGCGAGGATCGACACCTCGCCCGCGAGGCCTGCCCCGTAGAGGTCGGCGTAGTCGATGGCGAAGTCGAGGAAGTAGTCGGCGGTGCCGTCGAAGCTCGTGTCGGCCAGCTCGATGCGGATGTTGCCCGGGGTGTAGTCGTGGGCCACGCCGTAGCCGGCGGCGAGCGCTTCCGCGGCGTCGGCGGGGTCGCCCACGCCGGTGCCCACGGTGTTCTCCGCCAGCTCGATCTCCTCGGAGATGCCGTTGGCCATGAGCGACCACTCGTAGTCGGCGAAGTCGCCGTCGGTGTCGAAGAGCAGGCCCCAGCCGTACTGCGAGAGCCCACCCGGGCCGCTCGGGTCGTCGTCGAGGCGCAGGCGCACGAAGAAGGCATCGGCCGAGGTGCAGACGTAGGCGGCGGCGGCGGTGGTGTCGCCCACGATCTCGCGGCCGTTGTTGCTGCCGTCGCCGAGCACGTCGCCGATGTCGGAGCCGCCCTGCTGGATGGCCACCCAGTCGGCGTCGTCGGGGAAGGTGAAGGCGAGGGCGGGAGAGAGGGCAAGGAGTGCGAGCAGCATGGGTTTCTCCGAATAACCGTACGAAGGACGGGGTGGGGTGGTGCCGTGGGATGGTCTGCCCACCTCGACGGCGAGCGGGACGGGCGCGGTGGCCGACCGGCGACGCACCTGGTCGGCCCAGCCGCGCGTGACGTCGTCCATGGCCGTCACGACGCCCACTGGGGCTACGAGCTCGTCAAGGTCGAGATCGTTGAAGGAGTGGTGGGTGGATCCGACACCTCTTCCACGACACCTTTTCCACCTGTTCCGCTCGTCACCACCGCGTGGGGACTACTCCCACTCCACCCGCACCCCGGAGTAGGTCCACCGCGCGCTGCACAGCTCCACGCCGCGGGCGTAGAGGTCGACACAGTCGTCGCCGTCGCAGGTGTAGAACCAGTCCACCTGCCCGTGGAGCTCCTCCGGGTCGCTCCAAGCGCCCGTCCACGCGCGAGAGAGAGCGAGCGTGGCGTCGAGGCCCGCGTCGTCGAGCGGGTCGACCTCGGGGGTGAAGTCGCACGCGTAGTCCATGCCGGAAAGACGACACTCGTTGTCGTCGAGCCAGGCACGGTCGTCGGACACCACCACGTCGATGTCGTACATCGGCTCGGGCTCGTGGAAGGGGCCGCTGCCCACGGTGCAGGTGGTGGACCAGTCCTCGCTGAACACGAGGTAGTCGCCGGGGCGCGGCGCGCAGGCAACGAGCAGCAGCAAGAGCGTCACCGGGGAGTTGTACCACCGTCCACGTGCGTCCACACGCTGCGGATGCGCATCGGCCAGCCGGTCTTCGTCGCCACCGGCCGGGTCTCGAGGCTGAAGTCCTTGCGGAAGTAAACGGTGAAGTCGTGGCCGAGCTTGTCGTCGGGCACCACCGCCGTGGGCCAGTAGCCGCCGGCCATGGCGCGCTCGATCATCGCCACGTCGTCGTAGTAGGCACCGCCCTTGTGGTCGATGTCCCAGAGCGAGATGAGCGCGAAGCTGCCCTTCTTGCCGGCGAGGTGCGCGTAGAAGGGCGCGTGGGGGATGAGGATGGGGTCGGGGAGGGCGCGAAGCTCCTCGACGAGCGCGTGCACGCGGTCCGCCTCGCCGGGCTGGGGCAGGAAACGCTCGAGGTCCTCGCCCCGCACCGCGTAGCACTGGGCGGCCACGAGCAGGCTCGCGAGGGTGCGCGCGTAGGGGCCACCCACGCCGGCCGCGGCCACCGCCGGGAGCAGGGCCTGCACCCACATGAGCGGCATCAGCACGTTGAGGTAGCCGCCGGTGTGCCCGCGCATCAGCGAGGCGACGAGGAGCGCGACGAGGCTCACCCCCGCCCAGTAGCTCTTGCGCACCATCCACATCGGCGCCGCGAGCGCCGCCGTGGTGACGATCGGCAGCGCCTGCCAGCACTCCTTCTGCGCGCCCGGGATGAGCCGGGCCACCACGATGCCGTGCGAGGTGGCGAGGCGCGCGATCCAGGTGAAGAATCGCCCCTCGGTGGCGACGATCATCGCCCCCGAGAAGGCGAGGGCCGGCCCCGCCGAGGCCGCCGCGAAGAGCGCCGCGCGCCGCCAGCCGTGTACCCGCCAGTGCCAGATGGCGATGGGCAGGCCGAAGGCGGCCACGTGCTGCTTGGTGGTGAAGGCCAGGGCGAGGCAGAGGCCGCTGGCCACGGTGTGCGCGCGCGTGGGACCGTCGCCGAGCACCAGCGCCCAGCCGAGCAGGGCGAGCGCGAGGCTGTCGGTGCGCACGAGGTCGAAGAAGGTGCCGCTGTCGTCCCAGGTGGCGGCCAGGAGGCCCACTGTGGCAAGCGCCGCCGGCCAGGCCGAGCCCAGCCGCCGGGCGCCGTAGACCAGCGCCGCCGCCGCCACGCCGATGGCGGCGATGGAGAGGGTGCGGCCGCTCTCGTACGACACGTCGAACAAGGACACCAGCCACGCGAAGCCCGGCGGGTAGATGAAGGGGATGTAGTCGGCGGCGGGGTCGCCGTAGATGGGCAGCCCGTCGCGCAGGCGCACCGCTGTCATCAGCGTGGCCCCCTCCATCCACTCGATGTCGCCAGGGAACGCGCGGCGCGCGAGCATCGCCTCCACCACCCGGTGCACCACCGGCACCGCGAAGCACAGCGCGATCAAGCCTGCGACAAACTCCAAGATCGCTGTCCGCGAACTTCCGAGCTTCTCGACGAGGGCGCGAAACATCGGGCCACGCCCTAGCCCGCTGTAAGGCGCGGCGGGCGCCCGCCGTTGTGCCGGCGAACCTCGGAGCCAACGTGAATCTCCTCCTCCTCGCCCTCTCCACTCCCGCCGAGGCCGGCTGGGAAGACCGTTTCCACAGCACCATCGGCAAGGTCGAGGCCATGGTGTGGGACAGCACGGCGCAGTCGCTCGTGCAGAAATACGGATTGAACGTGATGAACGTCACCTGGGAAGACACCGGCCGCTACAAGGGCAGCTCGGTGGGCCCGAACATCTCCGACATGACCATCGGCGTGCGCGACCGCAACGGCGCGCTCCACCCGATGCCGGTGATCCGCTTCGACAACTTCTCCGACAAGACCGCCGACCTGCGCAGCGACGAGTTCTACCTGCGCGTGGGCAACGAGGACGGCAAGGCGCTCAAGACCACGACGCTGTCGAGCGTGCTCAAGGACCCGCGCCGCTACATGCACGACCCCGGGTCGTGGGCAGGCGACGAGGACTCCCTGTGGACCAGCCGCGACGAGCACGTGCTGGTGAGCGCGCAGGCCTGCTTCCTCCCCATCCCCGAGAAGGGCGAGGCCACCTTCACGCCGGTGCTCTACAACTACCAGTCCTCCCCGGGAAACCCGGCGGTGATGGCGATCATGGCCACCCGCGAGGGCACTTCCATGCAGATCATCCAGAACGAGGGCGGCTACCTCTCGCAACCCTTGTTCTTCAACGACGACGGCGAGCGCGCGCCCTTCATGGCCGAGCGCGTGAGCCAGTGGGCGGAAGAGCAAGGGATCGACGTGGACAGCATCAGCGAGGACGCCGGCCTCGACGTGGTGCTCCTCATCCAGGTGCCGCTGAAGCAGCGGCAGCCCGAGCGCCACTGGTACGACGACTGGGGCTTCGGCCTGGGCGGGGCCGCGAGCGGCGCGCCGGCGATGTCGGCCCCCGCGCCGATGCAGGAGATGGCGGCGAAGTCGAGCGACGTGGAGATGGCGGTGGTGAGCCACGGCGAGGCCGAGGGCCCCTTCACCGAGTTCGGCGACCTGCCCATCGAGCGCGACACCCGCTTCCCCGTCCGCGTGACCGTGCAGTTCTACAAGGCGACGAGTAACGGCGTGGTGAGCGCCGCCGACGTGGCCCACGTGCGCAAGCAGATCGACCGCGTGTACGCCAAGGGCGACTGGGTGGGCTCGCTGGTGACCGGCGGCCAGACCGGCCGGCCGACCGAGTGGTACCCGCAGCCGACGAAGGCCTACTCCAACAGCGGGACCGCCACCTGGGCCGAGCCGTTCTGGAGCTGGCACACGCCGTAGGGGCGCGGCGGGGCGGTTAGGGTCGCGCTCATGCAGCGCGCCCAGGCGGCCAGTCTCGGCTGGACCGCGCGATTCATCGACGCGATGGTGGTGACGCTGACCTTCCTCGGCGTGGCCTGGCTGCGCCAGCGGGCGCGGGAGCTGTGGTCCTTCGACGTGGTGCCCGGCGAGGCAATCCTCGCGCCCGTCACCGTGAAAAGTCAGTTCCACCTAGTATTTGGCGTGGTGCCGGTGTGGCTGGCGAGCTTGTCCCAGCACCGCCTGTACGACGACATCCGCCGCATCCGCGCCGACGTGCTCCTGCTCCGAATCGCGAGCGCCGTCGCGGTGGCCCTGGCGCTGTTGCTGCTCATCCTGTTCCTCTTCCCCCCGCCGGCGCCCACCTCGCGCTCCTTCCTGATCCTCTTCGCGGTGGCCAGCGTGTTCACCATCTACGCGGCGCGGCGCTGGGAGGCGGATCGCGCCCGCAAGCAGGCGCCCACGTGGAACATCCTCGTGGTGGGCAGCGCCGCGGAGGCGGCGCCCTTCGTCGACACGGTCCTGCGCCACCCGCAGTGGGCGCTTCGCGTGTCGGGCGTGGTGGTGCCCGAGGGCGAGGAGGCCACCAGCGTCCACGGGGTGCGGGTGCTCGGGCGCGTGCCGCAGCTCCGCGATGTGATCGACCACGAGAACATCGCGCAGGTGTTCATGACCGGTCGCGCCTGGGACACGAGCACCCTGAGAGTGGTGGGCGACACCTGCGAGGAGGTGGGCGTCACCTTCTCGATGGACGCGAACTTCCTCGGCCTCTCCATCGCCCAGGCCGACGTGAGCGACCTGGGAGGCTGGTCGGTGATCTCCTTCTCGTCCACCCCGTCCGACGGCGGCGCGCTCCTCGTCAAGCGAACGATCGACGTGGCGGGGGCGGCGGTGGGCCTCCTGGTGCTCGGTCCCCTGATGCTCGCGGTGGCCGCGCTCATCAAGCTCGGGGATGGTGGCCCGGTGCTGTTCGTGCAGGACCGCTCGGGCCTCTACGGGCGTACCTTCCCCATGTACAAGTTCCGCTCGATGGTGGTCGACGCGGAGAAGCACAAGTCGGCGCTCGAGCAGCACAACGAGATGAGCGGCCCGGTGTTCAAGATGCAGCGCGACCCGCGCATCACCCGCATCGGCGCCCTGATCCGCAAGACCAGCATCGACGAGCTGCCCCAGCTCTGGAACGTGCTGCGCGGCGAGATGAGCGTGGTGGGGCCGCGCCCGCCCCTGCCGAGCGAGGTGGCTCGCTACGAGCGCTGGCAGATGCGTCGCCTCTCGATGAAGCCGGGCCTCACCTGCATCTGGCAGGTGAGCGGGCGCAACCGCGTGGACTTCGACAACTGGATGCGGCTCGACCTCGAGTACATCGACAACTGGTCGCTGTTTCTCGACGTGAAGCTCATCCTGCAGACCTTCCCCGTGGTGATCACCGGGCGGGGGGCGTCGTGATCGGCGGCGGCGACGAGGCGGCCGAGCCATGGATGCTCGACCCGGCCTGACGGCTAGAAGTAAAAGTTCAAGCCCATGTTGCCCTGGAAGGCGCCGGGGACGGCGGGGTCGGTCGCTTCCTTGTTGACGTAGCCGATCCACCGGGCGTCGAAGTTGAGCGACACGTCCTTCCCGAGGCCGAACTCGAGGCCGAGGCCGCCGTGAGGGCCCCACAGCGCCTCGTCGGTCTGAAAGGTGCCGCCCGCGAGGGACTGGTCGATGTTGCGGTCGGTGACGGTGAGGCCGGCGAGCACGTAGGGGTTGACCTTCGTCCACGGGAAGGCGAAGAGCTGCGCCGACACCGACAGCGGCTGCTGGATCCGCGTCGTGTCCTGCGACCAGGACTGGTCGTGGTAGGTCCACTGCGCCTCGATGCCGAGGGGATCGATGATGCGGTAGCGGGCAGCGAGGCCGAGCCCGGCGTCGCCGTAGCCGCGCCCCTCGCCGTAGAAGTCGCTGATGTAGGTGGCGCCGCGCACGCCGATGGAGAACTTGCCGGCGCGCTCCACCTCGGGCTTCGGGGCCGGGGCGCTCTCGCCCTCGCGGCGCACGCGGCTGTGGCCGTCGCCATCGACCACCACCACCGGCGGGCCGTAGATGAACACGCCGTGGTACCAGTGAACGCGGACGCCGGGGCGCCAGGGGCTGTACCAGTAGCGGGGGCCATGGTGGCGCACCCAGGCCGCGTGGTGCGCGGCGGCGGCGTGGTGGCGCACGGCCGCGTGGTGGCGAGCGGCCGTGGCGCGGACGGCGGGCGCGTGACGCGCGGCGCTGGCGTGACGGTCGGTGCGCGCCGGGTCGCTGTGGCCCCGGTAGTTGGCGGGGGCGTGGCGCGACGCGGACTGGTGGCGCTCGGCAGATGCCTGCGACTGGCTGCTCCGCGCCGAGGTGCTCACGTTCACCGACTCGCGCGGGGAAGCCTCGCGGTCACGGCCGGCTGGCTCGCGGCGCGAGGACTGCTCGCGGTCGGCGGTCTCCTTACGCGGCTCGCCCGTCCGGTCGCTGCGCTCGTTGTCGCGCCGCGGCTCGGCCTTGCGACCGTCGCCGCGGTCGCTCTCGCGGCCACTCTCGCGGCCACCCGATTTCTGGCCCTGCTTGGAGGACTTCTTCGACTTCTTCTTCTGCGCGGCGTCGGCGCCATCGACCAGCGAGGACGCGACCTCGGCCTCGACGCTCGACACCTCGTCGCCCGCGGCAGAGCCGCCGACGAGGAGCGAGAGGGCAAGAGGGAGGAGGCTGGCAGGCATGTCGTTCTCCGAGTTCCTGCGGTGAGTACGCGCGGCGGGGGGCGCTATTCAGCCGCGCCCGGATCCTACCCCCGCCCGAAGCCGGCGCGCAGCACGGCGAGCGTGCGCGGGTCGAGCACGAAGATGTCGCCTCGCCCGGCCACGCGCGCCCGCACCGCGCCGTCGGCCTCGGCCTGGCCGAGGATCAGCTCCCAGGTGCTGCCGTCGGCCAGCCGCAGCTTGGCGCCTGCCCCGCTGGGGACGAATAGGCCGTCGGTCGCGACCGATCGCGCGCGGAGGCTCGCCAGCGTAGACACCGCCTCGATCGCCGCCCGCTGGTCGGCGTCGACGTTGGCCGGCTGGGTGACCAGCCACTGGGCGGTGGCGGGGTTCCAGTCCATGCTCACCACCATGCCGCCCTCGCTCCAGCTCATGGTGGTGACGGCGCCCCGGTCGAAGCGGGACATCGTCCGGTCGCGCAGCGCCTCGACCGGCTGGGTGAACGCGGTGAAGACCTGTCCCGAGGCGCGGAACACCTCGGGGCGGCCGCTGACGCGGAGCAGCGTGGACTTCTCGTCGCTCCGGCGACCGATCACCACGCGCGCGACCGAGCCGTCGCGGACCGTCAACGCCACCGTCGCCACCGGGTCCTCGAAACCGCCGTCGTAGCCCTCGTTGTGCAGCTCGCCCGCGCGCGCGCGGACGAGCGCGCGGACCATCAGCTCCACGCTGTCGCCATCGACGGGGAAGCCGGCGCCGTCGAGCGTGAAGGCGCCCGGCACCTCCTCGCCCTCGACCGTGGTGGGCGGACCGCGCCGGAAACGCAGGATCTCCGACCCCCGTTCGACGGTCATCGCCGACACGTCCTCGCGTTCCATCGCGAGGATGCTCCGCTCGCGCCACTCGCCGGCAGGGCGCTCGTAGCGGGCGCGGGTGCCCACGTCGGCGCGGTAGACCGTCTCCGAGCCGGGCAGGCGCACGAACGACGCCCCGGGACCCGCCGTCTTGCCCACGAAGAAGGTGAGCGCGGGCTCGGTGCCGCCGGTCCACACGTCGGCGCGGAGCGCGTGCTGGTCGTCCACCCCGTAGGCCTCGAGGTTGCCGTCGTCGAGCTTCACGTCCATGGTGATGCCGCCGCCCACCTGCTTGAGGAACTCCTTCACCAGCTTGTCGTCGGCCGGGTAGTCGAGCGGCGCCACCAGGCGCCAGTCGCTGCCGTCGCGCTGCAGGGTGAGCATGTTGATCTGGTCGCCGATGGTGATCTTCGTGGCCGCGTCGGCGCTGACGGCGGGCAGCGTGGGCAAGGGCTCGCCCTCGGCCACCGCCTCGCCCAGGTCGAAGGCGTTGAGCCCCGCGAGGACGCCCGCGACGCCGAGCATGGCAAGGCTCTTGCGGGTGAGCGTCACCGGGCCCCCTTGCGACGGGCGCGCAGCTGGCGAAGGCCACCGTAGGCCAGCAAGAGCACCGGTCCCGCCGCGAGGTTGAAGGCGCGCCAGCCGCTGCGCTCGCCCGGCGTGGTGGGGCGCAGGCTCGCCACGGTGGCGGTCTTGCTGCGGATGCCCACCAGCGCCGTGTCTTGAACGAGCCAGTCGCACACGTTGAGCATGAAGGTGCCGTTGTTGGCCACCGCGTCGGCGCTCCCGGCCACCAGGATCCGGGTGCTGGCGCCCTCGACGCTCAGCGCCGCCTCGGGGCCGATCCCGTCTTGCTCGTCGGGCACCTCGTCGCTCGGCTCGGGGACGGGCCGCGTCTCGAAGAAGCTGCGCCAGGCGCCGGTCATCGCCACCGCGAGATCGTGGGGACCGCGCCGCTCGCTCGACAACATCGCCTCGAACTGCTGGGGGTCGAGCTGCTTGAGGCCCTGGATGGCCCCCGAGGACGGCGAGGACCGCGCCAGCACCTCCGCCCGGACGTCGGGCGACAGGTCGCTCGCCAGCTCCACGGTGCTGGCGAAGGGGAAAAGCATGGACTGCAGGCCGCCCGTGAGCACCGACTCGCGCGAGAGCGCCGAGGCGCGCACGATGAGGGGGTAGTTGATCTCCCGGGTGCCCGTCTTGTTGCCCACGCGCACGGGGAAGCGCATCGCGCCGTTCTCCACGCGGTCGATGACGAGGTCGCGGTTGACCTTGACGCCGTAGTGGCCCACCAGCGGCTCGAGCCCGCTCGACACCCGCAGCGTGCGCAGGGTGCGCATGTCGGGACGGATGCTGGTGACGAACAGGGCCGCCGCGCCGCCCCGCATGATGAACTGGTCGATCTGGTAGAGCGCCCGGTCGGGCAGGGTGGACTGGGGCCCGATCACCAGCAGCGCGTCGATCTCCTCGGCGAGCAGCCCGGCCCCGCCCAGCTCGACGGGCACGAGGAAGGCCTTCCGTCCCACGCCCTCGACGAGCGCCCGCATGGGACCGTCCGGCTTGGACAGGTCGGGCTCGCCGTGGCCGATGGAGTAGGCGATGACCGGCTTGTCCTCGGCCTTCTGCTGCAACCGATGCATCGCTGCCGCGAGGTCGTACTCCAGCGAGGCGAGGTTGGTGAGCGCCGGCAGCACCTCGGTGCGGTCGCCGTACACCAGCACCGCGCCCATCCACACCGTGCGCAACTCGGCGCGATCTTCCTCGCGGACGGTGTACTGCAAGGGGGTGAGGTCGTACTTCTGCGCCTCCTCGACCAGGGCCTTGTCGGTCGACGGATCGACTACGGCAACCTGCATCTTCCCAGCGGAGTAAGCCTGTAGTTCGCCGAGTTTGTCGCGCACCACCTGCTCGTGGTTGTTGTAGGGCGCCTCCAGGCCCCGCGTGAAGTACACCCGCACCGAGAGCGGCCGCTCGAGCTTCGCGGCGATCGCCTTGCTCGCGTCGTCGAGGCTGTGGAGCCGGTCGCGGGTGAGATCGAGCCGGAAGAAGTGGTTGGCGATCCAGGCGTTGGCGAGGACGATGATGAGCAGCGCCAGCACCATCTGGAAGGTTGCGTTGCCGAGCAGCGCGCGCCGCGTCATCCGAGACGCCTTCGCTCGAGCGCGTAGACCGCCACGTGAAGGCCCAGCGCGGCCACGCTGCCGCAGTACACGAGGTCGCGCAGGTCGATCACCCCGCGCGCGAGGTTGTTGAAGTGGGTGTTGAGCGCGAGGAACTGCGCCAGCGGCACCAGGCCCGCCGGCACCTTGTCGAGGAAAGATCCCAGCGCGAAGGGAAACAGCGACACCACCAGCGCGCCGAGGAAGGCCACGATCTGCGAGTTCGTCAGCGCGCTCGCGGCGGTGCCGAGCCCGGCGATGGCCGCGCCCAGCAACAAGAGCCCGAGGTAGCCGCACGCCACCTCGCCGGGGTCGAGCCCCGACTCGTTGACCAGTCGCACGAGGAAGTTGCCCGCCCCGGCGCCCTCCGGCACGCCGAGCACCGCCAGGGTGAGCGCGTAGCTGAGCGTGGCGAGGATGCCGATGCCCACCAGCGACACCGCCGCCAGCCACTTGCCGAGCACCAACTCGCCCTCGGTGATGGGGAAGGTGGCGAGCAACTCGATGCTGCCGGTGCGGTACTCCTCGGCGAAGAGCCGCATGGTGACGGCCGGCACCAGCAGGACCAGGAACAGCGCGCTCCAGAAGAACACGCTGCGCAGGGAGACCACGCCGGCCGCGAACACGTCGTCGAACCAGAGGGCGAAGCCGCCGACCAGCACCGCGTAGATGGTGACGATCACATAGGCCAGCGGCGAGTCGAAGTAGGCGCCCAGCTCACGGCGGGCGATGGCGAGGACATTCCGCATGGGCGGCGGCGATTAACCGGTCGCTTACTTCGCGACGTGGGGGACGATGTCCACCTGGTCGTACTTGGCCCACTTGCGAGCCTCGTCCCAGGGCGCGGGATCGGTCACCCGCTGCTTCAGCGCCATGGTCGAGGCCTCGAAGAAGCCCTCGATGGTGCGGAACATGAAGCTGTTGTCGATCCAGCAGGCGCGCATGCAGCCTTCGCAACTACCCGCTTCCAGCAAGCGCTTTCGCTCGTAGTCCGCCGAGTGGAAGTACGCCTCGAAGTCGGGGTCGAGGAAAGACTTGTGCTGGTGCAGCGTGCGGTGGCAGATGGCGAACTGGCCGTTGGGCGACACGCTGAAGTAGAGCCGTCCCGCGTCGCAACCCTCGGCGGGGAAGCGCCCCGTCTTGAGGTACATGCGGCTGGCTTCCAGGTAGGGCGTGCTGTTGAGAATGGGCCAGCCCGCCTTCTTCATCGACAGCAACTTCTCGTAGGCGCGGTCGATGCGATCCTGCACCACCTCCGGCGAGTCGGCCACGTTGACGCCCATCTCCGGGCGGTAGCGCACGAAGCGGCCCTCCCAGTTGCGCACGCCGTCTTTCGGGTCGGCAAGCAGCTCGATGGGCAGGAACGAGATGTGGAAGCCGATGGTGGCGGCGAACTCCACCATGCTCGGCAGCTCCTCGAGGTTCAGGTTGCTCACCACGCAGTTGATGGAGGGCAGGCCCTTGGTGCCCTTCACCAGGTGCCCGATGGTGGTCATGGAGCGAACGGCCTCGTCCCAGCTCCCTTCCTTCTCGCAGATGTAGTCGAAGCGGGCCGGGTAGAGGCTGTCGAGCGAGATCGAGAAGCTGGTCACGCCGTAGTCGACGCACTTGCGCAGCCGGGCCTCGGACACGCCCACGCCGTTGGTCAGCACGCGGGTGTTGAGTCCCTGGTCGGCGAAACACTTCGCGGCTTCTTCCAGGTAGTCGCAGGCGAAGGGCTCGCCGCCGCCGATGCTGAGCTGCACCACCCCGAGCCGACGCATCCGCTCGGCCATCATCTGGATCTGCGGCAGCTCGAGCTCCTCTTTCCGATTGCCGTAGCGCCAGATGCCGCACATCTTGCAGGTGAGGTTGCAGCGGTGTGTAATGCCATAGTGAGCATATACCGGCACTTTTCGCGTCAGGAAACCCTGTGCGACGCGCGCGTAGCTGCGTAGACCCATTTTCATCGGGGGGCTCCTAGCAGGCCGTGAGAAACGACGCGACGCGCCGAGACGCGCGCCACCTCGAGCACCGCGGGCTTGTTGAGGTTGTAGAGGAAGCTCGACTCGGTGCAGGCGGTGGCGACGCAAGCCCGGCAGTCATTGTCGCGCAGGCGCGCGAAGGCGGCATCGAAGCCATCGGTCCGCACGTTTCCGACAGGACTCGTCCCCATGCGCGGCACGCAGGCGTACACCCCGCCGTCGGCGTCGATGGCGCAGGACACCTGCCCCGCCATGCACGTCAGGTCCTCGTGCGAGGACGGGGCGCGGAAGGCGTCGTAGTCGGGCCACTCGATGAGGTAGCGCAGGCACTTCTCGCTCATCGCCACCGGCTGCCCCTCGCCACGCGCCTCGAGCAGCCAGCGGAAGGTGCGCCGGAGCGCGCTGGGGTCGGGCCGGGCCCGGCGGGCCGCCTTGCTCGCGTGGACGTCGAGGACCGCGAACGTGGCATCGAAACCGAGCTCTCGCCCCATGGCCAGCACCAGCGGCACGTCGCCGAGGTTGTAGCGCGTGAGCACGGTGACGGTGCCCACGCTGCGCCCGGCCGCCCGCGCCGCGCGGATCCCGGCCACCGCCAGCCGGAAGCTCCCCGGCTCGCGGAGCCGATCGTGCACCGACTCGCTCCCGTCGAGCGAGACCATGAAGCGCGAGACCGGCAGCTCGTCCACCCGCTCGGGCAGCGCGTGGCCGTTGGTCTCCACCACCGTCCAGAGGTCGTGGTCGCGACAGCGGCGCACGAAGTCGGGCAGCTCGCGACGCTGGAGCGGCTCGCCGCCGACAAAGTTCAGCCGCGCGGCGCCGCGGTGGGCCAGCCAGTCGATGAGGCCGAGGACCTCGTCGCTGCCGAGCTCGTCGCAGGGCGTGCTCGGGGTGGAACAGTGGGCGCAGGCCGCGTCGCACCGGCGGGTGACAGAGAGGGATACCGCCAGCGGCGCGCGGCCCCCGGTGAGGCGGAAACGCGCCGCGCCCACGGCTGACTTCAAGAGGGCGCGGCTCGCCGTCACCCGACCGCCCGGACCGACTGCCGCACGGCCTCGGCGATGTGGCGGGTGTCCTTGTCGTCCATCCGCGGGTGGACCGGGATGTGGAGCTGCTCGCGCATGATGGTGGCCGCGTTCGGCTGTGGCCGCCGGTACTCCTCGAACAACTCGTGATCCGAGCAGTCCGACATGTAGCCCACCGTGGTGTCGACGCCGCGCTTGCGCAGTTCCACCATGAGCGCGTCACGACGGGGGTGGTGAATCACGAAGCTCATGTAGATCGGCTCGGCACCGCCGGCGTACTCGGGGGTGAGGATGCCATCCACGTTGGCCAGGGCCTCGTCGAGCGCGCGGCCGTTGCGAATGCGCGCGCCGTTGAGCGCCTCGATGCGCTCGATCTGCTTCATGCCCACGGCTGCCTGCACCGCGCGGGGCCGGGCCTTCTGGAACGAGGTGGGCACGCCGTCGTAGCGCACCTCGGCCTCGCCGAAGCGCTCGTGGATGGGGTCTTTCCCGAGGCGGTTGCCGACGACGATCGCCGGGTGCAGCGTCCACGGGTAGACGAAGGGGTGGGTGGCGAACATCATCGCGAGGCCGGTGGCGGCCTCCTTCACGGCGCGCTCCTGGGGCCCGTGGGTGGTGGCCTCGATGTCGGCGCGAACCGACGCGGCCACTGCCGGGTCGTTGGTGGTGATCATCGCGCCCGAGAGCGTGGTGATGTTCTTCGTGAGCCCGAAGGTGTAGTAGGCGGCGTCGCCGAGGTTGCCCACGCGCGTGCCCCGGTAGCGGGCGCCGGTGCTCTGGGCGCAGTCCTCGATCACCTTGATCCCGTGCTTCTTCGCGATCTCGCGGATCGGGTCCATGTCGCAGGGGGTGCCGTAGAGGTGGGTGGGCACCACCGCCCGGGTGCGCGGGGTGATCGCCGCCTCGAAGGCCGCCGGGTCGAGCACGTGGGTGCGCTTGCCCACGTCGGCGAACACCGGCTTGATGCCCACCGCCGCCGCCATCGAGGGGATGGCGAAGTAGGTGAGGGCCGGGATCACCACCTCGTCGCCGGCGTGGAGGCCCATCGCCTTCAAGAGCAGGTAGAAGGCAAAACGTGCCGAGGGCGTCATCACGCCGAAACGCGCACCGATGAAAGCCGCGAAGGTGTTCTCGAACTCGTGGACCGTCGCGACATCATCTGGCTTCTTGACCAGCGTGCGGGCGGTGACCAGCGCCTCGGCGGGCGAGAAGGAGGGGCTGAACCGGGGGATGCGTCCGAAGTACATGCAGGGTTCCTCAGCGTACAGGGTGACGGGAGGTCGCGCGCGTAAGACGGGGTACGCGCTGCCGCACCCGGTCGCGGTGCGAGGTGGCGACGGCGGGGATAGCCGCGGCGCATGGCGGTCCTGCACATCCTCACGGTGCCCCACCCGGTCCTCGCGAAGAAGTGTCGCCCGGTGGGCCCTGGCGAGTTCGGCGCGGACTTGCGACGCTTCGTCAGCGACCTCGCCGAGACGATGTACGCGGCGCCCGGCGTGGGCCTCGCCGCCCCGCAGGTGGGCGACCTCCGCCGGGTGATCGTGGTGGATCCCGGCAACTCCACCAGCGAGCAAGACGACGACGGGCGCCCCACCAACCCGCGCTTCCTCGCGCTGGTGAACCCCCAGGTGATCGAGACCAGCGCCGACAAGATGGTGTACGAGGAGGGCTGCCTCTCGGTGCCCGACTTCGAGGAGAACATCTCGCGGCCGCGCCGGGTGTACATCCGCTACCTCGACGAGGACGGCAAGCCGCACCAGAAGTGGTTCGAGGGCTACGACGCCATCGTGGTGCAGCACGAGATGGATCACCTCGAGGGCACGGTGATCCTCGACCGGGTGTCGCGCATGAAGAAGGGCCGCTACCTGCAGAAGCGCCAGCGGGTGAAGATCCGCCTCGACGGGACGGCCGAGTACGACGAATGAGGGTTGCCTTCCTCGGCACCCCCCACTTCGCGGTGCCCACGCTCGACGCGCTTCACCGCGCTGGCCACGAGATCTGCGCCGTGGTGGCCCAGCCCGACAAGCCGGTGGGTCGCGGGCAGTCGATGGCCTCGCCGCCCACGGTGGTACGCGCCCGCGAGCTCGGCGTGCCCGTGTACCAGCCGACCAAGCTCAAGTCCGGGGATTTTCCGGGCCAGTTCGCCGCGGTCGGCGCGGAGGTGGCGGTGGTGGTGGCCTACGGTCGCATCCTGCCCCCCGCGCTCCTGGAGGCACCGCGGCGCGGCTGCATCAACGTGCACGCCTCGCTCTTGCCGCGATGGCGCGGCGCGGCGCCGATCCAGTGGTCGATCCTCGCGGGCGACAGCGAGACCGGCATCACCACGATGCAGATGGCCGAGGGCCTCGACACCGGCGACATCCTGCTCCAGCGCCGCACCCCGATCGGCGCCGAGGAGACATCGGGACAGCTCCACGACCGTCTCGCGACGATGGGCGCGGAGCTGCTCGTGGACACGCTCGCGCGCCTCGACGGGATCGTCCCCTGTCCCCAGCCCGAGGTGGGGGTGACCTACGCGAAGATGCTCGACCGCGAGATGTCCAGCCTCGACTGGACGCGCACCGCCGTGGAGATCGACCGGCAGGTGCGCGGGCTCTCCCCCTGGCCGGGGACGGCCAGCGGCAACCTCAAGGTGCTCCGCGCGCGGCCAGTCGCGGGCGCGGGCCTGCCCGGCACCCTGCTCGACGGGGCTCGCGTGGCCTGCGGCGAGGGCGCGATCGAGCTCCTGGAGGTGCAAGTGCCCGGGAAGAAGGCGGTAAGTGGTCGCGACTGGATGAACGGCGCCCGGCTACGCCCCGGCGACCGGGTGCCCTAGCTCCCCATCCTGCATCGGCCGCACCTAGCGCGCCGCGCGGTGCTCCAGGTTCTTGACCACGCGGGCCACCGCCTCGGCCACCCGATCGGCCTCGATCCCGTGCGCCGGCACGTGCAGGAAGGCGGCGGGGAGACCGCACCGCAGCGACCGGTAGAGCCACGCGTTGCACACGTAGGTGCCCGCGTCGCTCGAGAGGTGAACGCCGAGCGCACGGGCCAGCTCCTCGGCGAGCGGGCTCTCGAGGACCGCGGGCCCCTCGCCGTGCTTGCCCACGCGCACGCCATCGACGTCGGCGGCCCGGGTCGCGGCGCGGTTGCGCCCGTAGCGCTCCACCATGGCCACCTCGCGACGCATCGCCACGCCGATGCCAAGGACCAGCGCCGGCCGGAGCTGGGCCGCACGCACCATCGCGAGGGTGACCGAGCGGCCGTAGCTCACCGGCATGGCCTCGCCGATGATGTCGACGCCGCTGACGCGGCGGCCGGAGAGGGCCAGCGCGAGGGCGGCCGACGGGTTGTCGACCACCTCGCCGAAGGGGCCAAACCCGAGCACGAGCGCGTTCACGGCCGGGACCTGTAGCACGTCGTGACCGGTCGCGTACTCCGCCACCCGTCGGCCGCCAATCCGATATGCGGAGAACATGCTCCTGCTCGCGATCTTCTCCTGCGCACACGGTCCCGTTGCACCCCCGGCGCCGCCGGCAGGTCCCGCCTCGACCGAGCCGCTCCCGGCCCTCGACGCGCCCGCCTCGCCGCCCCTCGACACCCCGCCACCGTCGCCCGACCCGGCCGACGCTGCCCGGCAATGGCAGCGCCTCGCCGAGCTGTGCGACGGCGCCGGTCACCGGCTGGCGGGTAGCCCCGGGCAGCGTCGCGCCGAGCAGATCACGGCGGCGTGGTTCGACGCCGACGGCGTGAGCGTGCGCCTCGAGCCGGTGAAGGTGCCGACGTGGATCCGCGGCGACGCCAGCCTCCAGCTATCGGCCCCCTACGCGCAGTCGCTCCCGGTGCTCGCTCTTGGCGGCTCGGTGGCGACCCCGGCGGCGGGCATCGAGGCGCCGCTGGTCGTCATTCGCGACTTCGCGGAGCTCGGGCTCGCGGCCAAGGGAAAGATCGTGCTCTACGACGTGCCGATGAAACCCGGCGTGCCCGCCATCGACTACTACGGCGACGCGGTGGCCTACCGGGGACAGGGGCCGTCGCGGGCGGCCGAGCACGGGGCCCTCGCGGTGCTGGTGCGATCCGTCACCACCCGCTCGCTCGGCACGATCCACACCGGCGGCACCTGGTATGCGCCGGAGTTGCCGAAGATCCCGGCGGCGGCGGTGTCGACGGAGACGGCAGCCATGCTCGCGCGCATGGCGACGCGAGGGGAGGTGAAGCTGAAGCTCGCCATGACCCCGCGCTTCGGCCCGGACAGCGACGCGTTCAACGTGGTGGGCGAGATCCGGGGAAGCGACCTGGCCTCCGAGATCGTGGTCGTGGGAGCACACCTGGACAGCTGGGACGTGGGCCAGGGCGCCCACGATGACGGCGCCGGTGTCGTACACGTCGTGGAGACGATGCGCGCCATCGCCGCCCGGGGCCAGCCCCGCCGCACCATCCGGGGCGTGCTCTTCGCCAACGAGGAGAACGGCCTGCGGGGCGGGCGCGCCTACTTCGCCGCCCACGGGCACGAGCGCCACGTGGCGGCGCTGGAGACCGACCTCGGCGGTGGCTCGCCGCGCGGCTGGGGGGTGACGGCCACGCCCGAGCAGCGGGCCTGGATCGAGCCGATGTTCACCGCCAGTCGCCTGTGGGTGCGGGAGGGTGGCGGGGGCGCCGACATCTCGCCGCTGACCGACGACGGCGTGCTCTCGGTCGGGCTCATCCCCGACGACGAGCACTACTTCGACTACCACCACACCTGGGCCGATACCGTCGACAAGGTCGACCCCATCGCGCTCGCCGAGGGCACCATCGCCATCACCGAGCTGACCTGGGCGCTCGCGAACGCCGAGGGCGCGCCGCCGAAGGGCGCGCCGCCTAGCTCCCCGTGAAGGCCCGGTAGAGTGTCCACGCCTCGCCGGTGACCGGGGCCAGGCCCAGGGCGGTGGCCCCCGATTGCAACGCGAGCCACTCGCCCACCTCGGGGGGCACCGGCGCGACGCGCGTCCAGGCCGCCGGGGCCGGGCCCAGCACCTCGACCGTCTTCTTGCCCACCTTGAGCACCCACCGCGCCTTCAGCTCGCCTTCCCACCGCGGGGCGACGGACACGACGTCGTCGAGCTTTGGCGCCGACTTCACCCCGGCGGCGGCGAGGGCCTCGGGCGAGGGCAACTCCCACCCCAGCGAGGCACCATCGAGCGCCACCGGGCGGGGAGCCCCATCGGAGCAGAAGAGCGTGCCCCCGAGCGAGCCAAGGAGCGACGCGCAGGCCGGGTCGCTGGTGCCGACCACGACCGAGCTGCCGACCGGCACCGTCCACCCGTCGCGCGCGGCCATCACCCGGGCGCCCTCGGGGTCGGCGCGCAGCCAGGCAGAGGCAACGCCGGTGGGCGTGCTCACCCACGCAATCCAGTCGCCCGTGCCAGGCCGATCGTCGATGAGCTTCTGCAACGGGTCGCCAAGCGCCGAGGCGAGCCAGTGGCGCAGGGGCGCGCCGTCGGGGAGATTCTCGAGCTGTGCCCACAGCGCGCGCGCGCGGTCGCGATGCCCGGCCTCGGCCGCGTCGAGCACGTCGACGACCAGCGCCAGCGGCGAGGTATGCGCGGGGCCAGGAGGGCACTCCACCGCGAAGGGGAAGGCCACGCCGGCCGTGCCCGGCGGGGTGAGCGTGAGCGCGTAGCGGGCGAAGCCGTCGCAACCGGCAGCGAGAGCAAGCGGGTTCTTCACGGTGGCGACGCGCGCCAGGTGAGCGCCCGGCGCGCGGCCCAGCTCCATGAGGCCAGCCTCGGGCCCCGGGGGGGCGACGCCGAGCCGCTCGCCGAGCATGCGGCCCACGGGACCCACGGGGTCGAGGCGCATCGCCGACTCCGAGACCGCTGACAGGGCCTGGAGCTTCCACCACTCGCTGGTTTCCCCCCGGCCGGCGCCGGGCAGGTTCACCCCGATCATCGGCAGCTCGGGGGCCACGGGCATGCCAGCAGGGACCGCCACCATCCCGCCCTCGCCGATGAGGACGGGGTCGATGCGGAAGGGCTGCCCGCCCGCGGTCAGCAAGTAGATGCCCTCCTGCGCCCGCACGATCGCCTCCCAGGCCTGCTCGCGCAGCGTGGAGTCGGGGTGCTCGGTGATCCAGCGCTGGATGGTGTCCGGGTCGCCCGACTTCGCGGCGTCCTCGAAGCTCCAGGCTTCCTCCTGCCGGCGTGCCTGCTCCGTGTAGGGGGATTCCGGATAACGCGCCACGAAGGCCTTCATCGCGCGCGCCGTACCCTCGACCTGTGCCGCCGAGAATGCGAGATCATAGAGGCGGACGCGGGCGTCCTTGGCCTCGGTCCAGTCGGAAAAGCGGTCGACAAAAGCCTCGTAGGCCTCGACAGTACCGGCAGCCTTGGCGGCGCAGTAGCCGGCCTGGGCGCGGAGCCGTCGTAAGTCGTAGTCCTCGGCGCCGAGGGCGCTCCGAGTCTCCCACTCGTCGATTTTCTCGACAGCGGCGGCGCACTTGCCATCCGAGATCAGCCTGGCCACCACGTCGGTCTTCCCGGCCTGCGCCACGACCGGCGACAACAGCATTGTCGCGACAATCAAGGCTCGGACCGCGCCCTTTTTCATGGCCGACCGGGCGCTAACCTGTCCCTAGCGATCGGCGAGGGCCTGGGCACGGGCCTCGAAGGCGTCCATGAGCGCGGGCAGGGTGGTGGTCATCCCGTACTTCATCACGCTGGTGGGCATTTTCCCCACCTCGGTCCACCACTGGTAGCCCACCGTCACCCCGCTCGCCTGCTGCCGGACCGACCACCAGCCGGCGCTGGCCTTCTCCCATTCGGCTTCGGTGACGATCGCGGCGATTTTCTCCTTGAACGGCTCGGGATCGACCATCCTCCAGCAGGTGGTGTAGCTGCTCGCGGTGCTGCTCTCGCGTATGACCGCCACCAGCTGGCGACGCACGTGTATCGCCCCGAATACCAGGCCCACGTCGAAGCGCAAGTAGGCGTGGCTGGCGTCGATCCAGGTGTTGTACTCGTAGCCGAACTGGTCGGGCACCCACTGGTCCTGGCTGTCGAGGTCGGCCAGCGCCGCCTTCCAGCCGGCAAACGAGGCTTGCGAGGGCATCGCGAATCGCACCCCGATGACGGGCTTGCCGTCGAGGGTGGACTCGCCGGTCGCGACACCCTTCGCGCCCCCCGCCACCGGAGGCTCGGGAATGGCGCGGAAGGCGGCGTCGTCACAGGCCAGGGCGTGGGTCAACAGGAGGAGCCAGCTCACGGCGCGACTGTAGCCGATCGCGCCGTGGTCGTGGGCGCGGAAACGCCCCTAGCCCCCGCCCACCGCGCGGATCACCTCCACCCGGTCGCCGTCGCGCAACGCCCGCGAGCGCTGCTCCCCGCGGGGCACCACCTCGCCGTTGACGGCCACCGCCACGCCGTCGGGGTGAGCGCCCAGGGCTTCTACCAGCCCGCAGACGTCGATTCCATCGGGCAGATCGTGGTCTTCGCCATTGACCCGGAGTCTCAACGAGCCCCCGCCGGCCGCCCCTGGGCGCCAGCCGCCGGCACGTCGTCGAAGAGCTTGGGATCGTTGGCGTACTGCATCGCCAGCTCGCGGCTGATCTTCTTGCGCAGGGCGAGGTCCTTGAGGGCCATCGCCATGGTCTGGTTGCCGTCGGCCTTGCCTGCCTGCATCAAGGACGGGATCTGGTAGGGCTTGTTCTCGCGGATGAGGTTTCGAATAGCGGAGTTGACGATCAGGATTTCCTGCGCCGCCACGCGACCGGGCTCGAACTGCTTCTTGACGAGCGCCTGGGTGACCACCGCCATCAACGACGAGGCCAGCATGGTGCGGATCTGCTGCTGGGCCTCGTGCGGGAAGGCGTCGATCACGCGATCGACTGTCTCGGTTGCGGAGTTGGTGTGGAGCGTACCGAAGACCAGGTGACCCGTCTCGGCGGCCGAGATCGCGAGCGAGATGGTCTCGAGATCGCGCATCTCGCCCACGAGGATGACGTCGGGATCCTCGCGCAGCGCGCTGCGCAGCGCGTTGGAGAACGACCTGGTGTCGGTGCCCACCTCGCGCTGGCTGATGAGGCACTTGTGCGGCTGGTGGACGAACTCGACCGGGTCTTCCACGGTGATGATGTGCTCGGCGCGGTTGCGGTTGATGAAGTCGATCAAGGCCGCCAGGGTGGTGGACTTGCCCGACCCGGTGGGCCCGGTGACGAGCACCAGGCCTCGCTTGAAGTTCGCGATGCGGGTGAACACCGGCGGGAGGCCTAGCTCGTCCATCGATAGGATCTTCACGGGGACCTGCCGCATCACCACGCCGATGCCGCGGCTCTGGGTGAACACGTTCACGCGGAAGCGCGCGAGGCCCTTGAAGGCCAGCGCGAAGTCGGTCTCGAGGTTGTTCTCGAAGCCGATGCGCTGCTTCTCGGGCATCATCGAGTAGGCGAGGCGCTTG
>Ga0194131_10004147_pt1 | contig 22128 bp, 20 predicted proteins | sample TA2KigO120mmetaG_FD_148631 | JGI IMG/M metagenome (GOLD analysis project Ga0194131, IMG submission 148631) | Freshwater microbial communities from Lake Tanganyika, Tanzania - TA2015053 Kigoma Offshore 120m | ecosystem: Environmental > Aquatic > Freshwater > Lake | place: Tanzania: Lake... | reverse complement strand
AAGGGTCAAAAGGGAATTGTCCCTTTGCCAGGCGATCACTTTAAAGGAGGGGTCCAAATGAAGAAGCTGTTGAGCGCAATGATGTTTGCGATGTTCCTGGTCTCCATCACGGGCGTGGCCTTCGCCGGTGACGACAAGGCTGCTCCGGCTGATAAGGGCAAGAAGGAAGAGAAGAAGAAGGACGAAAAGAAGAAGTAAGCCGTTTCAGCCAGTCGGCTGACGATCGGTGTTCGACCGGCCCGCTGCTCTCACGAGCGCGGGCCGTTTCTTTTTCACGAACAGGGACGCCGATTGTCCGCAGCCCTCCTACTGCCGACTCTCGTGGTCGGCGTGCTGTGACGCCTCGTGCCTGACGCAGACGCACCGCCTGCCCCCCGCTTGTCCCACAATGCCGAGTGCGACCAAGCACGAAAAATGACGGGGCACGACCACACGAAGGAGACAAAGGACAACCTCCCTCCGTAACCGAACGTCTGCGGGGTAGCCAGGCGCCGCAAGCGTTTGCCGTGGGTTGACCGTTCTTTCAATGCGATGGTAGCCTGCCCGCTATGTCCGATCGCACAAGCCAACGTCCGCCCAACCGTCTGATTCAGGAAACCAGCCCCTACCTGCTCCAGCACGCCTATAACCCCGTAGACTGGCATCCGTGGGGACCTGAAGCGCTAACAAAAGCGCGGGCGACGAATACGCCCATTCTGTTGTCCATCGGGTATTCAGCCTGCCACTGGTGTCACGTCATGGAGCGCGAGTCGTTCGAGAGCAACGACATCGCCACGATCATGAACACGCATTTTATCTGCGTGAAGGTGGACCGTGAAGAACGGCCCGACCTCGATGAAATTTACATGCAGGCCACACTGGCCCTAAACCATGGCCAGGGCGGCTGGCCGATGACGGTGTTTCTCACGCCGGAGCAGGAACCGATCTTTGCCGGCACCTATTTCCCCCCTGCCGACCGGTGGGGGCGCCCCGGATTTGCCTCGCTCCTGACGAAAATCGCCGACGCCTGGAAACGGGACCCGACCGGATTGCGCCGCCAAGCCGGCGACGTGACCCGCCAGCTTCACCAGTCGTTGCGCGTGGCCTCGTCGGCCGCTGTTGGCGAAGCGGAACTGGACACGGCCGTCAACGAGTTCGCCGAGGATTTCGACGCGCGGTACGGCGGCTTTGGCCAGGCGCCGAAGTTTCCGCCTGCCACCGGCCTGTCGTTTCTATTGCGGCATCACCACCGGACCGGCGATCCGCACACACTGACGATGGTCACGACGACGCTCGATGCCATGGCGGCCGGCGGTATGTACGACCATGTTGGCGGCGGATTTGCCCGCTATTCGACCGACGACCGCTGGCTGGTCCCGCATTTTGAAAAAATGCTCTACGACAATGCGCTACTGGCCCGCACCTATCTCGAAGCCTGTCAGGCGACCGGCCTTAATCGCTACCGCCGCGTCGCCACCGAGATGCTCGATTACATCCTGAAGGAAATGACCTCGCCGGAAGGCGGGTTTTATTCCGCCACCGACGCGGATTCAGAAGGCGTTGAAGGGAAATTCTTCGTTTGGACGCCGGAGCAGATCCGCGCGGCAGTGCCGAACGAAGAGGATGCCGCACGGTTTTGCGCCTATTACGACATCACGCCCGGCGGCAATTGGGAGCACGCCAGCATTCCCAACACGCCAGAATCGCTGGACGCCGTGGCGACGCGGCTCCATATCACGCCGAATGAGCTGCAGATGACACTCGAGCGGGTCAAACCGCTTGTCTACGCTGCTCGTGCCAAGCGTGTCCCCCCTGGATTGGACGATAAAATTCTCACCGCTTGGAATGGCATGATGATCAGCGCCCTGGCGGAAGGCGCGCGCGTGCTGGGCGACAGCCGCTATCTGGAGACGGCAGAAGAGGCGGCGGAGTTTCTGCTCCGCACCATGCAGCGCCCTGACGGGGGGCTCTATCGAACGTATCGAGCAGGGAAAGCCCATCTGGATGGCTGTCTTGAAGACTATGCCTGGCTGGCCGAGGGTTTGATCGACCTCTACGAAGCGGGCGCCCACGAAGGTTATCTCAAGGAAGCCGTCCGGCTGGCCGAGCGCATCCTGGTCGATTTTGTGGACGCGCAGCAGGGAGGATTCTTCACCACGTCAAAGGATCATGAATCGCTCATCCTACGCAGCCGCGAAGGTCCGGACGGCGCCACGCCGAGCGGCAACGCCGTGGCGGCGTCGGTGCTGGCGCGTCTGTCCTTTCATTTCTCCCGCGAGGATTTTCGTGACGAAGCTGCCCGTGCGGTCCGTGCCTATGGCCGCCAGATGACGCGCTATCCCCGCGCCTTTGCCAAGAGTCTCTCCGTGATCGATCTCTTGTTGCGTGGACCGGTCGAACTGGCGTTCATCGGCAGTCCGGCCGAGTCGCGGTACGAAGCCCTCCGCGCAGAAGCAAACCGCTGGTACCTCCCCCTCCGGATCATCGCCCACCACGATCCGCAGGGACCCGAGCCAGAGCATCCACTGACGGCCGGCAAATCGCTGGTCAACAGCACCCCGGCGCTCTATGTGTGCCGAAACTTTTCCTGCCAAGCACCACTCACCGATCCTGCAACAGTTGGTGCAGCCCTGCGGGCACAGCACACCCGGCAACAGGAGTCCCCCTCCACATCGCTGTCCGACTCGCGGCTGGTTGGCGCAGCGACGCCGGACGGCACGGCCGGCTACGCGGCGCGCATGATCGCCCGGCAGGACTCCGATCTGGCACGCGGCTTCACGCCCTTCGGTTCGACCGGACTCACTGTATGCCGGCTGGGCTTTGGCGGGTACAGAACCGAGACGGACGACGCCGACCACCGCCAGGCTCTGCTCGACGCGCTCCGGCAGGGCTGCAACCTGATCGATACCTCCACCAATTATCTGGATGGCGACAGCGAGCGTCTCATCGGTTCGGTGCTGGCCGAATTGACCCGCGCCGGCGAACTAAAGCGTAACGAAGTTATTATCGTCTCCAAGATCGGCTATGTGCAGGGACAGAATCTCAAGACGGCCGAGGCACGCGAACAAGCCGGTACGCCGTACCCTGAGATGGTCAAGTACGGAGACGGCATCTGGCATTGTCTCCATCCAGAGTTTCTGGCCGATCAGCTGGATCTGTCACTGGACCGGCTGGGCCTCCAGACACTGGACGGCCTGCTGCTTCACAATGCCGAGTATTTCCTCTCTGATGCCGCGCATCGCGGTCGCAAAGATCTCCCGGCCCTGCGACAGGAATTTTATCGGCGTCTGCACGCCGCCTTTGCCTGGCTTGAAACACAGGTGGCCGCGGGACGCATTCGGTGGTATGGCGTCTCCTCCAACACCGCCACAGCAGATTCGAACGATCCGGAGGCGACGTCGCTCTCATCAATGATCGAAGCCGCGCGGATGGCTGCGACGAATGCGCCACATCATTTCCGCGTCGTGCAATGCCCCATGAATCTCTTCGAATCGGGCGCCCTGCTGACGCCCAACACCGGCGCACATTCAAAACAAACACTGCTGGACCTAGCCCGCGAGGAGCAGCTCGCAGTGCTCCTGAACCGTCCGCTCAACGCCATGGCGTCGAACGAGGCCGGCATGATCCGGCTGGCCGACATGCCGGTCGAAGCAGCCGGCGTGGCGTTTGAGGCGCAATGCACGGCGGTGGCGGCGATCGAGGCAGACTACCGGCGCGACTTCGCGCCGCACGTCCCATGGTCCGGCCAGGGACTGTCGCCGCACGATTATTTCCGCTGGGCGGACGAGCTCACCCGCATCCGTCCGCACGTGCAGGGTCTCGAGCATTGGGACCAGATCGAGAACCAGATGATCGCGCCACAGCTCCATCAAATCCTGCGCGCGCTCACGAACCTGTTCAAGCAGACACGAGCGGAACCCTGGCAGCAATGGCAGGCACGCTACCTGCCCCAATTGCTCCTGTTGCTGAAAACGCTGCGCCACGACGCGGGCATGAAGAGCCGCGAAACGACCGCATCGATTGCTAAAAAACTGGCCCCTTTTCTGCCCCCGACCAGGCTGGGCGAATCTCTCTCCCGCAAGGCCCTCTGGGTGCTGGTCTCCACGCCCGGCGTCACCTGTGTGCTCAACGGGATGCGCACACCGGCCTATGTAAAGGACTCGCTGGCCGTCCTTCGGTGGGAACCGCTTTCGGATGCGCGCCGCGTCTATGAGGCGCTGCGTTCCGCCTCCCCGGGAAGCTAGGACCGGGCGAGTTTGTACCCGATGCCACGGACCGTGACGAGATGTGAGGGGTTGGCGGGGTCCGGCTCGATCGTATGGCGCAGCGAGTGGATGTGCACGTCGAGCGTATGCTGCTCGAGCGCATAGCCCTCCCCCCAGATCCCGTTCCGCAGCTCATCGCGCGAAAAGACCCGGGTCGGATATTGCATGAAGTGCAGCAGAATCTGAAATTCCTTGGGGGGGCAGGGCCACCGGTTTCCCGTCGACAGTGACCTCATGTCTGCCCGTCAACCGCGTGTGATATTCCTGTCAATCCGGCCTGTCGCGCAGCCCCCCGCCCGAATATTAACGTGCCCGTAACATGCCGGTCATTCCCGCGTCACAGCCCCCCCGTACAACTGGTAGCGTAAGGATCATAAAAAACCAACGAAGGAGGCGGTGTGATGACTCGGCAACTAACGATGACTCTGACGAGGTTGCTGGCAGTAGCGGCGCTGGGCCTGATCGCCGGCATGCCGGCGATTGCCGGAGAACCGCAGGCGGCGGCCCATCCGGCGGCCAATCAGCCGCCTCCGGCCGTGGAACCGCCGCGGCTGAGTCCCCAGGGACCGACGAGCACCTCCATCGAGGATTTGCTGCTCGAAAAGGGCGTCATTACCATGGACGACTGGATCCGAATCAAGGCCGAGGAGGAGCAGCGGCAGAGCGAGCGGGCCGTTGTGGCGGAGTTCACGGGCAGCCCGCGTTGGTACGAGCGGTTGACGATGTTCGGCTACGGCATGTTCCGCTACAACAATCTGGGCGCGTCGAACGGGCTGCTGCGGACCTATCACGACGCCTCCGTGGGCGACAAGAATTCGGGCGCCCAGCCCGGCTTCTTCTTCCGCCGGGTCCGCTGGGTGGTGACCGGGCAGATCTCCGACCATGTCTCGGTCTTTTTCCAGCCGGACCTGGCCAGTAATCTCAGCGGTAACACGCACACGCTGACCATGCGCGATGCCTACGGCGACTGGAATTTTGACCGGAACAAGGAATACCGGCTGCGGGTCGGCCTCCAGCGTGTCCCCTGCTCCTTCGACAACTGGCAGGCCAGCCGCGTCCGCATGGCGATTGACCGGGCCGACGCGACTAACTCCTGCGCGCCCAGCGAGCGCGACATGGGCGTCAGCTTCATGTGGACGCCCAAGAGCGCGCAGGCCCGCTACAAGCAGATGCTCGACTATATGTACGGCCCCGGCGACTACGGCGTGGTCAATCTGACCGTCCATAACGGACAGGGCCTGAATAATGTCGAAAAGAACGCCGACAAGCACGTCGGCCTGCGCCTGAGCTGGCCCTTCGAGTTGCCCGGCGGGCGGCTGATGGAAGTCGGCATGAACGCCATGAAGGGCCAGTATGTCGTCAGCCACGGCACCGCGGCGGCGGGCACGACGCTCTACTCCTTGAACCAGAGCGGGACGACCGCCGACCGCAGCTACCGCGACGAGCGGGCGAATTTCTACGTGTACTATCCGCCCCAACCCTGGGGATTCATCGCAGAATATACCGCCGGGCGCGGGCCGCAGCGCGACGCCAACGGCGTCGTCCGCACGGAAGCCCTCTACGGCGGCTACGTGCAGGGACACTATCAGTGGAAATATTCTGACGTGGGACTGGCCAACCTCTATGCCCGTTGGCAGGAATATTACGGCGGACTCAAGTTCCAGACCGGCGCCCCCAACGACGAAATGAAGGAACTGGAGCTCGGCATCGCCTGGCAGCCGGACCCACAATGGGAATTCACGACCGCCTACACCTTCACGCAGCGGAAAAACGTGTTCACGACCACCGCGGGCACGGCCTCGACGCCGGGCCAGCAGTTCGACAATTACGGCAATCTGTTGCGGTTTCAGGTGATCTGGTTCTGGAACTGACCGCCATCAGGGCTGCGGCGCCGCGGGACGCGCCCGCTCCGCCAGGCGGGCCGGATCGATCACGAGGAGCTTCGAGTCGTCTAGATACCCTCCGTAGCCGTCCTTTCCGCGCATGTCGCGGTTGGGAATCCAGGCTCCGGCCGGGCTGAATCCGACAACAAATTTCAGCGGCACGATGGGCAGGAGCGGCCGGTCGCGCGTGTCGATGGCGTACGTGTTTTCGTACTGGACGGCATGCGGCGACGTTTTGGCATTGGCCAGAATCAGATACCAGCGTCCCTGCCGGACAAACAGCCCCCCCGACGTCACCACACGGCCTAGCACGGGATCGGTGCTGATCAGATAGAAGGTGGCCAGATCCCTGGGCGAGGCTTTTCGAAGCGCCTGCGGAAGATGGCGGGTGAGCAGAGCGATTTCACGGGCCGTGAACGCCGGCGCGCTGCCGGTCTGTTGAAACAGCCCGCCTAATCCGAGCGCATCCCGTTTTTGGATGCGGACCCCCTGCAAGACAGCCGCGAGCTGCTCCGGACTCACTACCGCCGGATGGCTGTGTCCAGCTCCCGCTTCCGGATCGGACATCAGCCAGACGGAGTCGTTGGCGTCGTCGTGAATTAGAATCGGGGCCGGCGCGAGACTGCATCCGGCGAGCAGCAGGCTCCAAGCCATGAAGCGACGAAGCGCGGTCATACCGCACATCATGCCAGATTCCTTCCACAAAAAGACAACGCGCGGAAGTCTGAGACCTCCCGCGCGTTCGGCTGAGCCTGACGCCTGTCAGGACGCTTCGCGGGTGGTCAGCGAAGCGGCCTGCGGGCCGCCGGTCAGCACGTGAATGTTTTTTTGCACCTGAGAGGCCGGCAACGGATAGGCGCCGGCCCTTGCGACGAGGGCCTGCCCCTCCCGGCTGTTAATGAATATCAAAAACTCCCGGATCGCCGGTTCCAGCCCGGTTCGAGGATCCCGTTTCGCGTACAAATAGAGCTGCCGGTTCAACGGATAGGTTCCGTCGGCTGAGGACTCCGCGGACGGCATGACAAACGGCGCACCGGCCCGTCCGGCGATGGGCAGCGTCCGCACGTAGGTGGACTGAAAACCAATGCCCGCATAGCCGATGGCCAGGGGATCGCGGCTGATCGTCAGAATCTCGGTAGCGTAGCCAATCTCCTCCTTGATCGTCCCCTTGAACTCCCCATCGCGCAGGACAGTCTGTTTGAAGAAGGTGCGCGTGCCGGACCGGAGATCCTGCCCGACCAGATGGAGGGGCTGTTCCTCCCACTCGTTCTTCAGACCGGCTTGTCCCCAGGTTACGATGTCGCGTCCGGCGCCCCGCTTGCGGTCTCGTCCGAACATCGCGTCCAGCTGCTCCAGCGTCACCCCCTCGATCGGATTGCTTCGGTGGACATAGAGCGCGATGGCATCCATAGCGATGGGGATTTCCGTCACCTCGAAGCCATACCGGGACCGGAAATCCTTGCGCTCGCCCTCCGACAGCGGACGCGAGGAGGCCAGCAGTGCCACGTCGTTCGAGCTCAGATGCCCCCGCACATTGCCATCGCCACGCCGAGAGCCTGCAAGCCCCTGGAGGAAGGCTCCCAAGGCGGCATCGGAACCGCCGCCCTGGACCGCAACTTTCACATTCGGCTGCCACTGACGAAATGCCGAGGCGAGCTTTGCGACGATCGGCTGCATGGTGTCGGACCCGGCAATGGCCACGGCCCCGGTGACGCTCCCCTTCGCAGCATAGGCCGGGATCGCCTCGTCGACAACCGGCCGCGGGGCGGGCGGATCGGCAGCCCTGCCAGTCGCCACCAGACCCGTCAGGGCCAGCAAGCCCACAGTGAAAATGCGCACGATGTGTGTCATGAGCACGCGCCTCCTTTCGAGCAGATCACTAAACTGCCCTAGACGATAGGCGCGGGAGGTTGCGGAAGAATGATCGTGTTGTTACGGATCTGTTAATTCTGGCGTGGGCTAGTCGCGTTTTTCGCGGAGGCGCCAGCCCAGCTTGGCCATGCACTGATCGCGGCTCTTTTCCACGATCAGTTTCATACCACCCTGGTATCGCGGATCGTTGTAGGCTTTCTGCTCGCAGGCATTGAAATCCGTGGCATACTCGGCCCGCGGATTGTTCAGGTTCACCCATTCGGTCGTGGCACAGCCCGTCAAGCCCAGCAGTCCCAGTCCAAGCAGCAGCCCCAGACGCATACGGCCTCCTTTTATGCAGGCAGATGAGGGGGGAGCATAGACCGAGCCCCGATGAACCGTCAAGATGCACGCCCCCTAAAGGCAGCCCTACTTGCGGTTTCTCCCCTCGCGCGCGGGGAAAACGTACGCACTGAGCTGCACTGCCTCAATCCGTGATGCGGGTTGTATCGATCCTCACCCACCCTTTCGAGCAGGCGCTACATCCATCCGCAACACATGCAACAGCCGCCCCCCCTAGGCAGGCTAGACAGCCCCCTCGAGGGGGCTTTGTCGGCAGGCGGGGTCAACGAGACTGCGCTCAAAGTGGCAGCAAAGGCCCTTGCCGCCTACCTCGAACGCGAAAAAGCTATACTTTCGGTAACACTCGCAGAGTTAAGTCGGCAGCGGAGCGGTTCCGTCAGCCTTGAACCAGTTGAACTGACGGTGGGAGTTATGGAGCTGGCGAGAGGAATCGAACCTCCAACCAGCGGTTTACAAAACCGCTGCTCTGCCATTGAGCTACGCCAGCCCGGCGAAAGTTTCACACATTTTGGGGGCGCCCGCAAGGGATAGCCTCCGAATCGTGTTCCTATGGTTGATCCGCGTGAACGCAACCGAGCCCCGATGAGGAGCGGTCTGATTCGAATACCGCTGCTCGTGATGCTCGCCTGGAGGTTGTGCTCACTGCGCGAGCCACCCTGATCGCCCCTCAGCGGACAATCGGGAGCGTCGTCGAACACGCGGCAATCAGCCCGCCCGACGTTGTTGAACTGGGACTTCGATGGCCACCAGGGCCCGACCTTAACCCCTTCATATTCCATCACAAACGGGCCTTTGCATTGCCGCGGAGTACCACCCCGGCGCCCCCCCTGCGATCAATTTGACGCCGTGCGCTGCATTGACTTCCCTTTGAAGAGAATTATCTCGACCCCAGGTCGCCGTGAAGGCAGCCTCGGATAACTGTTAGGAATTATCTTTCATGGATCTCAATCGCATGACCCGCAAGCTTCAGGAGGCCCTGCAAGCAGCCTCTGCCCACGCCATGCGGCGCAGCCACCAAGGCATCGACGTCGAGCATCTGCTGCTGGCGCTGTTGGAGCAGGCCGATGGCCTGGCCACGCCGTTGCTCGAACGCTCCGGTGTCGCTCTCTCCGCAGTGCAGCAGGCAGCCGAACAGGCGTTGACGAAACTGCCGCAGGTGCAGGGAGCGGGCGCCGCTCCAGGCCAGATCCACGTGGCGACCCGGCTCTCCACCACCCTGACACAGGCCGAGCAAGAGCGGCAGGCGCTCAAGGACGAGTATCTCAGCGTCGAACACGTACTGCTGGCGATGGTCGAGGCCGGCGGCGTCTTTAAGAAGCTCGGCCTCACGCGCGCCAAACTGCTCGACGCTCTGCATCAGGTCCGTGGCAATCAACGCGTCACCAGCCAGGACCCTGAAACAACCTATCAGGCCTTGGAAAAATACGGCCGCGACCTGACGACATTAGCCTCGCAAGGCAAACTCGATCCGGTAATCGGGCGGGACGATGAAATCCGCCGGACCATTCAAATTCTCTCGCGACGCACGAAGAACAATCCCGTTCTGATCGGCGAACCGGGCGTCGGCAAGACCGCCATCGTCGAAGGGCTGGCCCAGCGCATCATCAAAGGGGATGTCCCGGAAGGCTTGAAGCAGAAGCGCGTCGTCGTGCTGGACATGGGGGCGCTCGTGGCCGGGGCAAAATTCCGCGGCGATTTCGAGGAACGGCTCAAGGCCGTGCTCAAGGAAATCCAGTCCGCGCAAGGGGACGTCCTGCTGTTCATTGACGAACTGCATACTGTCGTTGGTGCCGGCGCGGCCGAAGGCTCCATGGACGCGGCCAATCTGCTCAAACCGATGCTGGCGCGTGGTGAACTGCACATGATCGGGGCGACCACGCTCGACGAATACCGCAAACACGTCGAAAAAGACGCGGCCCTGGAGCGGCGCTTCCAGCCGGTACTCGTGGATCAGCCCACCGTGGACAACACGATTTCGATCCTGCGCGGACTGAAAGAACGCTACGAAGTACACCACGGCGTGCGGATCAAGGACGCGGCGCTGGTCGCGGCCGCCAAGCTCTCCCATCGCTACATCGGCGACCGGTTCCTCCCCGACAAGGCCATCGATCTAATCGACGAGGCCGCCGCGCGCCTACGCACAGAAATCGATAGCCTTCCGGCTGAGCTCGATGAAGTCTCCCGCAAGGTCCTGCAACTAGAGATCGAGCGCGAGGCGCTGAAAAAGGAAACCGATCCGGCCAGCCGTGCGCGACTGGCTGCGCTGGAAGCGGAGCTGGCAGAAAAAACCCACGCTCTCACGGCGCTCAAAACACGGTGGGAGGCGGAAAAGTTGTCTGTCGGCCGGCTGCGGACGATTCGGCAGCAGATGGAAACAGCCCGGCAGGAGATCGACCGCGCGGAACGGTCCTACGACCTCAACCGGGTGGCCGAACTCCGCTATGGCGAACTGCCCCGCTTGGAACGGGACCTGGCGGCGGAGGAGCAGCACCTGGTTCAAAAACAGGGCGAAAGCCGCCTACTCAAGGAGAACGTCGACGAGGAAGACATCGCGCTGGTGGTCAGCCGGTGGACTGGGATTCCGGTCACGCGGCTGCTTGAAGGCGAGCTGGAAAAACTGCTCAAGCTGGAGGAGCTGCTGCACCGCCGCGTGATCGGACAGGACGAGGCGGTGCAAGCCGTGGCCGATGCGGTACTGCGCGCCCGCTCCGGGATCAAGGACCCCAACCGGCCAATTGGGTCCTTCCTGTTTCTGGGACCGACCGGCGTCGGAAAGACAGAGCTGGCGCGGGCGCTGGCGGCGACACTCTTTGACGACGCGGCCAACCTGGTCCGGATCGACATGTCCGAATACATGGAAAAACACACGGTGGCGCGGCTCCTTGGCGCCCCCCCGGGCTACATCGGCTACGACGACGGCGGCCAACTCACCGAGGCCGTCCGCCGGCATCCGTTCTCGGTGATCCTCTTCGACGAGATTGAAAAGGCACACCAGGACGTCTTTAACGTGCTGTTGCAGGTCTTAGACGACGGCCGTCTCACCGACTCCCAGGGCCGGACGGTGGACTTCAAGAACACCGTGCTGATCATGACGTCGAATATCGGTAGCCAGGAGATTCTTGACGCCCCCGCGCACCACACATCCTACGACGAGATGCGGACGGTGGTAATGGGCGAGTTGCGGAAGCACTTTCGCCCGGAATTTCTCAACCGCGTGGACGAAACAGTCGTCTTCCATCCGCTGACGACGCAGCACCTGACGGCGATCGTTGCCATTCAAGTGACGCAGCTGCGGGAGCGCTTGGAGGAGCGGCGCATCCTGCTCACGCTCACTTCAGCGGCGACCGCTAATCTGGCCACGCGCGGCTACGATGCCGTCTACGGCGCCCGTCCGCTCAAGCGGCTTATTCAGCAGGAATTGGAAACCCCGATCGCGCGGCTCCTGGTCAAGGGAGAAGTCAAGGACGGCGATACAGTGACGGTGGATACGAAAAACGAACAGTTGGTGGTGATTGCCTCGCCCGGGTCCGGCCGAGGCTGAGATCCTTTGCGCTACTTACCCGATTGCAACCGCCCCACCGTTGACGGCAGTGGTTTTCCCGCTCTCATGACGCTTGTCAATCCGCCACTCCACTAGCGACACATCCAGCAGATGCCCCTTGACCGTAACAAAGTGCGCTTCCTTCAGCACGACGTACTCCGGAGCTTGGAGCTCCACGTGCAGCACGACCTTACCGGACTCCGTATCCGTCAGCTTCACGCTCGACAGCGTCTTTACCAGATCCAGCGCCCGCCGCTCGTTGAGCTGCATGGTGCTGTCGACCATCTTGGACGTGACGCGACCTCCCGTATCGAAGGTGACAAAGTTGACCAGTACCGGCCCCTCCGGCTTTTTGAGCACCACGGCCAATTGGGGCACTCCCTCCACTTCGACCGTGCCGTCGGTGTTGCGGTACACATTGGAGCCAATTTCCATATCCATAGCCGCTGAATGACCTCCGCCCGCTAGGGTTTCTTGATGCGATCCAAAATCAGCGAGATGCACCCGGCCAGCAGCCCGCCCCCGACAATGGCTGTGAGCAGCTCGGTGAGCTTGGCCTCCCACACCGGCCCCTGCGCCTGCAGCACTTCCCGCACACCGCCTTGAATCATGATGACCGCCAGAGCCATCAGGGCGCCCACGACAAACCACCAGAGAAAGATGCGGACTGATTTCATGTGCCACCTGTAGCCTGGCAGGCTCCCCTGCCGGTCGAGACTCCGGTCCCTACTGGCCTCTCCGCCATGTGCAAGCGCCCTGGCCGCAGAGTCTGCCAGATCAGCGAGCATGCACGCAATACGCAAAATACGTTCGTAGGGACGGGCTGACCCGCTTCGTGGCGTCCCCGCCCGGCCAACGAGAGATTGCTTAAGCCTTTTCGGCAGGTGTGCTAGAATCAGCTTCCACACGCACTCGTCACCGCAGCGATCGCCACGCGAAAGGGACGCGCCATGGAGCTGGGATTCATCGGCTTGGGCAAGATGGGCATGAACATGGTCACGCGCCTCCAACGCGACAAGCATCGCGTTGTTGTCTATGATCGTACGGCTGATCTGGTCAAGCAAGCCGAAGGGGTCGGGTGCGTTGGGGCTGTCTCCCTCGCCGAGTTGGTAGCCAAGCTGACTGCGCCAAAAGCCATCTGGATCATGGTTCCCTCCGGAGCCCCGACTGACGACACCGTCACCGCCGTCGCCGCGCTGCTGCAGCCAGGCGACACGATCATCGACGGCGGCAACACCCGGTTTGTGGATGACATCCGTCGCGCAGCCGAGCTCACGAAAAAGGGTATCGCCTACGTAGACGTCGGTACCAGCGGCGGCATCTGGGGCCTCACGACCGGCTACTGCCTCATGGTTGGCGGCGAGCACGCATCCGTCACCCGGTTGGCGCCGCTCTTTACGACGCTCGCACCCGAAAATGGTTGGGCCCATCTGGGCGGCTGCGGCGCGGGCCACTATGTGAAGATGGTCCACAACGGCATCGAGTACAGCATGATGCAGGGCTACGCGGAGGGCTTTGAACTGATGGCCAAAAGCGCGTATCAGCTTGACCTGGCCAAGATCGCCGACCTCTGGATGCATGGCAGCGTCGTGCGATCCTGGCTACTCGAGCTGGCGGCGGGTGCGCTCTCGCAGGATCCCAAGCTTGAAAAGCTCAAGGGATACGTGCAGGACTCTGGCGAAGGGCGCTGGATGATTGCGGACGCACTCGACAAGGACGTCCCCGTCCCGACGCTGGCGACGGCTCTGTTTACACGGTTTCGGTCGCGGCAGGAGGAATCGTTTGCGGAGAAAATGTTGGCGGCGCTGCGCAACGCCTTCGGCGGACACGCGGTCCGGAAGCGGTAACGGGCGCGGGCACGGAGCTCACGGATGAGCCAGACCGGACCGAGTGCGCTGGAGGAGTCGATCCGCAACTTCACTGCGGAGCCGTGTACGCTCGTCATCTTCGGTGGTTCGGGCGACCTGACCAAACGCAAGCTCGTGCCGGCCGTCTACAATCTGTTTCTCGACGGCGTGCTGCCCTCCAACTTTGCCATCCTCGGGCTCGGTCGCACGCCGCTCAGCGATCACGACTTTCGTGCCAGCATGCGCGACGGCATCATCACATATTCCCGGCAGAAGCTCTCGGACGCCAAGTGGAAAGCGTTTGAACAGCACCTGTTCTACCAGGCCGGCAGCCTTGACGAGCCGAAGCTCTACCAAGACATGACAGCCCGCTGCGAGACGATCGAAGCCGCGCTCAAGCTGCCGGGGAACCGCATTTTCTACCTGGCCATCCCGCCCACCTCCTTTTCGCCGGCCTGCACCGGACTCAAACGCGCGGGCCTCATTCACGCGGCCGGAACCAAGGTGCCGTTCTCGCGCGTGATCGTGGAGAAACCGATCGGCCGTGACCTCGCCTCCGCCCACGAGATCAACAGCACTATCGGACGCGTCTTTCACGAGTCGCAGATCTTCCGCATCGATCATTATCTCGGCAAGGAAACCGTCCAGAACCTGCTCGTTATCCGGTTCGCCAACAGCATCTTTGAGCCGATCTGGAACCACAAATACATCGACCATGTGCAGATCACCGTCAGCGAGGCAGAGGGCATCGGCACCCGCGCCAGCTATTATGAGCAGGCCGGGGCGCTGCGGGACATGGTGCAGAACCACATCCTCCAAGTGCTGTGTCTCGTCGCTATGGAGCCGCCCCACTCACTCGATCCCGACGTGGTGCGCAACGCCCGCATCGACGTACTGCGGTGTCTCCGCCCGATCGTCGGCAAGGATGTGGAGCGGTTTGTTGTGCGTGCACAGTACAGCCACGGCACGATTCACGGCACGGAGAATCCGGGCTACCGGCACGAGGCGGGCGTCACCCCTGATTCGACCATCGAAACCTACGTCGCGTTCAAGTGCTTTGTGGAAAACTGGCGGTGGGCCGGGGTGCCCTTCTATGTCCGTACTGGCAAAGCCATGCCAAAGCGGACCAGTGAGATCGCCGTGTACTTCAAGGACATTCCTCACATTCTCTTCAACGCCAATCCGGCGGCCCCGCAGGCCCCGAATGTCCTCACCCTGCGCATCCAACCGGAAGAGGGGCTGTCGCTGCGCATCATGTCCAAAAAACCCGGCTCGAAAGCCCAGACCCACCCGGTGGACATGAACTTCAAGTACAGCGATGCCTTTGCCGCCCCCTCGCCAGAGGCCTACGAACGGCTCCTGCTGGATGTGATGGCGGGCGACACCTCGCTCTTCATGCGGCGCGACGCGGTGGAAGCGTCCTGGGCGTGGGTCACCGGCATTCTCCACGGCTGGAAAGAGCACGGCCCTAAGTGGCTGCCGGAATATGCGGCGGGAAGCTGGGGGCCCGTGGAAGCCGACAAGCTGATTGAGAGCGACGGGCGCAAGTGGCGGATCGGTTAGCTGCGTCCCAGGGCGAGCTGCTTGAGAATTTCCTGCTTCGTCCCAAGGCCGCCGATAAACCGTTCAAACTGACCATTGCGATACAGCGCCAGCGCCGGCAGGCTTACGATCTCCAACTCAGCCGGAATTTGATGTTGCTCCTGCACATTTAGTGTCAGAACCAACAGGCGGTCGCTGGCTTCCCTCTGCACTTGCTCGAGTTCCCGCATCAGGGCCTGACAAGGTCCACAGCCCGGCTGCCAGAACTCTACCAGCACCGGCACGCCCGCCTGCTCGACAACCTGGTCGAATTCCCAATCGGTGACTGCGCGCAATCCGCTCATAGGCTGCGCCAGTCGTCCCGGCTGAACACGTGGTCGTAGAGCAGCGCGGCCAGCACGCGATAGCCCTCCGTGGTCAGATGCAGTCCATCGTTGGAATAGCGCGCCTGCAACAGGCCCGTGTCCGGCTCGGAGGTCGCGGAGAACAGATCCACAACTGGCATGGCGTGGTGCGCACCGTAGTCGTGAATTAGGTGATTGAGTGCGTGCCGCTGCGCGATCGGGCCCGCCGCCCAGTCGGCTGCCCCCGGACCAGCGATCCGAATGGACGGCACCGTCACCGCCACCGGCTGCACCCCCGTCCCACGCGCGGCGTCGTACATCGTGAGCAGGTTCCGAAAAATCGCCGCGGGAGGCGCCCCGCACCCAAGGTCGTTTGTTCCGCCAAGAATCACCACAGCAGCCGGTTTGTGTGCCAGCACATCGCCCTGCAACCGAACGGTCATCTCGCTTGTCAGCTCACCGCACCTCCCACTGACCCACACCTGCGCCCGCTGCCCCAGCGACTCCTGCAGAAATGCGCCATACGGTGTTTCGCGGAGGTGGGGCGTCTCGCGTGTGGGGGACTGATAGCCGGCGGTCAGGCTGTCGCCAAAACAGACAATGATCGACGCAGCTCGCACCGTGCTAGCGCCGGGCCTCGGCCGGTGGCCAGGTCATCTCCACCTGCCGGCCGCAGTAATAGCACGACAGCCGATATTTAGCCTGCCGACGCGGATTGGGGAGCGAGGTAAAGACCACCGGCGTGTCATCGTAGGGGCAGACGGGCTGTTGATGCATCAGATGTTCGTCGGCCATGCCCAGAATGGCCGCATCGTCCCATGGTGGGGTCAACTGTTCCTTCCCCGTCAGTTTGGACTGCCACCCGCAGCGCAGGCACTTTACCTCGAAGGTTTTCACGCGATCACGGACCTGGGATAGATCGTGGACCTCCACCGGCCCCGAGCAGCTCGGGGACGCGCAGCTCAGATGCTCATGCTGGAGCGCCTGGATAAAGTGCGGCGGTGCGGACGAGGAGAACACGAGGGAGCCTCCTTACGAATCAAACGAGAGAATCAGAGACAGTAGCAATAGCTGCTGACTGCCCGTGAGCCCGGGTACCCCAGGGCGGACCTCACCCCGCGTGAAAAACCCTCCGTTGACGCCAGTGGATTCGTCAACCCGGTGCTCCAATCTGAGCAGCGTCGTAGTCTTGTCGAAGGCCCACTTATACTCCACCGTGGACGTGACCGCTTTGACCAGCTGTTCGTGACCGGTCCACCGTCCGTTCCGGTCCCAGTAGAATTCCGGTCGGACGGCCACACTCCACGGCCCCGCGACATTCCAGCGCGTAAAGAGCGCACCGCCCATCACGAACGCACGCGGATCACCCGGACGGGTAGCGATGTTTTCCGTGCCCACATCATAGGACAGCGCCACTGTCACGCCCTCCCCCCGCCACTCAGCAATACTATTTAAATACAGCCGCCAAAATTTGACGTCGGTCGCGGCCTGATCGGGGCCGGCATAGAGCGTGTTGGTCAGCGTCACGCGCGACGTGGGCTGCCAGGCCGTCTGCGCTCCATAGCTTGGCTGATCGTTTGGGTGGGATAAATGAAAGTACCCATTGAGCACGAAGAGCGTGGCGGTCAGCTCGTCGCTGACCGGATAGCTGGCCTTGGCACCGAACATCATGTAGGGCGTGTTATCGGCCACCCACGAGCGCGTATAGTTGAAATTGTCGCGCGCGTAGAGCGACTCATAGCCGATCAGACTGTTAAAGAGGCCGGCCGTGACCGTCACCCCCCGGCCGAGCGGCGCCAGATAGGACACATTTGCGCGATGAATATGCCGCAGTGTATCGGCCCCGCCCACGGCCTTCACGCCCTGTGAATATGCAAAGTCTTTCGTGTCATAGCCTCCCTGCACACCGAACTCCATGCCCCAGACCGAGCCGGCGGTGATATCCTTGCGCACGTAGGCCACGGCCATATTCGGCGCGAGCTCGTTATGACGCGCGACGGTACTGCGATCTCGCCACCGATGATTTTCTGGAAAATTGAAGTTCAGGGGATAACTGAGGTCCACGAACCCGCCGTAATGCCAGTCGATCGCTGCAGGAGGAGCCACCGGTAGAGGCGTAACAGTCTCGGCATGGACCGGCCAGGCGCTGCTGCTTACGGCCAGCCACACCAACACCTTGATGGCCCGGTTTGCCCTGCAAAACAACCCGCACCTCCGGATCACAGGACGCACAGGCGGTATACGTGCCGCTTCTGGATAATGTCAAGACAGCAGGCCCGGCACAAAGCTTGACACAGGCCGGGACCCACCGCTATTGTCGCCCGGTTGGTCCAGGCGGAGAAGCTCCGCTGCCGTGGGGACCGCGCGTAGAAAGGAGATTCCTTCAATGATGTTGCAACGTTTGCGTCTGACAACGCTAGCCCTAGCCGTGCTGGGCTTCGGGGGCCTGCTGGCGGGACTCGCCGAACTCGGGTGGGCGGCCGACCCCTTCAAAATGGGCGTGGTGGATCCGCAGGCCGTTCTGGAAAAATCCAAGGCTGGCCGCGCGGCATTGGACAAGCTGAAGGACTATGCCACAAGCCGCCAGAAACTATTGACGAAGGACGAAGATGACCTCAAGGGTCTGGAAAAGCAGCTCAAGGAACAGGAAAGCGGCCTCGCGGAAGCCAAGAAGCGCGAACTGCAGGGCACCTTCCGCACCAAGGTTCAGGATTACCAAAAGAAGGTCCAGGACTTTAACCAGGAACTGGGCGTCAAGCAGAAAGAGCTCGTTGACGACTATATGAAGCGCATCCAGACTGCCACGAAGTCTGTCGCAGAGAAAAGTGGCATCTCGCTTGTTGTGGACAAGGGCAGCGACCAGACAATCAAAATCGTCATCTACAACAAGGAGACGATCGAACTGACAGAGCAGGTCATCAAGGAATTCGATCGACTCAACAAGTAGCGCTCGACCCCGACGCAATCACGCTTGGATGTCTCCGCCCCTTACAGCCACCGAGCGGGCAGCGACGTCGCGGCGGCGGTGTTCGAGAACACCAGCACGAAGGAACGCTCCCGGCCGCGTTCACTTCGCTACAGCGTTACCGAACGGCCGGCTCAGCAAGCTCGGCGAGGAGGCCGCATGCGATTCACAGTGATTCCGTCCCTGCTTTCAACGCTTTCGGTGTTGACGTGCGTCACGGCGCTCAGCAGCACGCCCGTCCACGCACAAGAGTACAAGCCCCTCCCCGGGTTGTCGGCCAAGGACCGCGCTGTGCTGGCCGCCAACATGGCAAACCAGGGGCAGTGCAAGAATGCCATGGTCGAAGTGGCGATGGCCTTGAAGGACATGCCAGACGACGAGATGCTGATCCGCGTCAAGGGCATCTGTGAAATGGAGACGGGACGCCCGGAGGGTCAAGAGACCATCATGAAGTGGCTGAAGCTTGCGCCTCAATCGCACCCCGAGCGCGGCAAGATGCTCGCGATGCTAGCAAAAGGTCAGGCCTCCAAGGAAATTGCGCTTGCCTGGGTCTCGGTGCCTGCAGGTGAATTCGAGATGGGCACAGACGGCGACAAGGCCGAGGCCGACGAGAGACCGAAGCACAAGGTCGCGCTGGATGCGTTCATGATCGGCAAGTACGAAGTGACAAATGCACAGTACCAGGCCTTCGTCAAGGCAACAGGACACCGCCGGCCGGAAAATTGCTGTGACCCCAAATTTAACGTCTGGAAAGGCAGCGAACTGATCGAAGGCGCGGAGGAACTCCCCGCCATCAACGTGAGCTGGGACGATGCCGTCGCCTTCTGCAAGTGGGCCGACGCACGCCTCCCCACGGAAGCCGAGTGGGAAAAAGCCGCGCGCGGCACCGACGGCCGCCTGTATCCGTGGGGCAATGAACCGCCGTCTGGCAACCGGGCCAATTACAGCTTTGATCCAGTCTCCATGTGGGATGGGCTGGCGTCGTTCGCCAAAAAAGACCAGTACGAGAACGGCCGCAGCCCCTACGGCGCCTATGAGATGGCGGGCAACGTGTGGGAGTGGACCCAAGACTGGTACGATGAGAACTATTACAAAAACAGCCCGGCCAAGAATCCCAAGGGGCCCGACAAGGCCGACGCGCGCGTGATTCGTGGCGCCTCCTGGCGCAACACCGCCGAGATGCTGCGCGCGGCCAATCGGAATAAACACAAACCGGACGAGCGGCGTGTCTATATCGGCTTCCGCTGCGCCAAGGACTCGCAGTAGCCGACGATTGACTGTCCCTGCGACGGGCGGGAGTGCTCAGCCTCCTGCCCGCGCGGTGCTGGTTGCCTGACTGTCCGACTCGATCGCATAGCCCGCTGTTCGCCACGCACGGATGCCGCCCTCCATCGACGTCACATTGGTGTAGCCCATCTGGCCCAGACTGTCAGCTGCCAACGCTGACCGAAATCCTCCGCCGCAATAGAGAATGATCTCGGCCTGCTTATTTGGAATGAGGCCTTCGATATCCCGCTCCAGCACGCCGCGGCCGATATGTCGAGCGCCCTTGGCCCGGTCCGCTGCAAACTCTGACTCCTCCCGCACATCAACGAAGTGAAACTGTTCGCCACGATCACATTTCGCCTTGACGTCTGCGACCGTACATTCGCGAATCGTATGCTTGACCCGCTCCACCAGCTTGAGAAACCCTGGGTTGTGCGTCATGCCGCCTCCTGCAAGAATTCGCCAGGACCACATGTTTTCCGGTTCACCGCGGGCATGTCAAGAGTCCCAAATGCAAATTGACTCCCCTGAGTACCGATGCTAGAGTTCGCCACCGTTAAACACCCATGCCCGATCTGCGTACGCTTCGCGACAACCTCGACACGATCAAAAGCCAGCTCGGCTTACGCGGGGCTGATATCCCCTGGGATCTCGTGCGTGCCCTGCTCGATCAACGCCGCACTCTGACCACGAGCGGGGACCAGCTTCGACACGACCTCAAAAAAGGCTCCGACGCCGTCGCCCGGCTCAAACGGGAGAAACAGCCGGCCGATGAGGCCATGACCGCCATGAAGCACCTTGGCGAGCGGATTACGCAGACTGAGGAGGCATTGCGCGACGTCGAGGCACGGTTAACTGATGTGGCGCTGCGCATTCCCAATCGCCCCCATGCCTCCGTGCCAGCCGGCCAAAGCCCAGCCGACAATCAAACACTGCGGAGCAGTGGGAGCATCCCACAGTTGTCGTTTCCCGCAAAACCCCATTGGGAAATTGGAGAGGCCCTCGGCATTCTCGATTTCGAGCGGGCCGCGAAAATTGCGGGGGCTCGGTTCGCCGTACTCACCGGCGCGGGCGCTCGTCTTGAACGGGCCCTGATCAACTTCATGCTCGATCTGCACACGGAACACCACGGCTACCGTGAGGTCCTGCCACCCTTCTTGGTCAATCGCGCGGCTATGACCGGCACCGGGCAGTTGCCAAAATTTGAGGAGGATTTGTTCAGACTACGAGATGACGATTATTTTCTCATTCCCACAGCGGAAGTCCCCGTGACCAATCTGTTGCGAGAGGACATCACATCCGATGAGCTCCTGCCGATTCGCTACACCGCCTACACGCCCTGCTTTCGGCGCGAGGCCGGCTCCTATGGTAAAGACACGCGTGGACTGATCCGCCAGCATCAGTTCAACAAAGTTGAACTCGTGGCGTTTACTAGGCCGGAAGAGTCTTACGCAGAATTAGAACGGCTCACCGGCAATGCTGAGGCCGTACTGCAGGCGCTCGGACTGCCCTATCGTGTGATCGTCCTCTGCACGGGGGACTTGGGATTTTCTGCCGCCAAGACCTACGATCTGGAAGTCTGGATGCCCTCACAACAGACTTACCGGGAAATTTCCTCCTGCAGCAATTTTGAAGCGTTTCAGGCACAGCGGGCCGGCATCCGCTATCGGAACAAGGACGGCAAGACGGACTTCCTGCACACCTTGAACGGCTCGGGCCTTGCCGTGGGGCGCACCCTTGTTGCCATTCTTGAACACTATCAGCAGGCTGACGGATCCGTCCTGATTCCGCCTGCCTTACGTTCCTACATGGGTGGAATGGAACGAATCGACCGGGGCTGACATCCCGACACCCCCGATGGGCAACCGCACGCCGACGACATCCTGAACGCGGCCGTGGGTTCCCCGCTCAGTTTTTAGACGTGATGGTTACCGGGCGGGTTAGCGGCAGGCCGCCTTCCAAACCGTCTCACTGACACTGTGGGGGAGAATTGGCTGCCACTGTGCAGCCCGCGATTCGGTCGCGACGATTGCTCCCGTGGCCATGGGAGCGTCAAAAAACGTGGTGCTATGAATTCGTTCCTTGACCAGGTGACAATCATAGTCGGCCTGGATCGTCATCGACCGCACCGGATGGCCCGTCGGCGTATGCACTTGCGCCGCCTTATAATCCCGAAGATGCAGGACCGTGACGACGACCACATGCTCCGTGGGTAGCGCCGCCGGATCCACATAGTAAAGAAAACCCTCAGGCCCTATCTCGGCACCAATCTCGCGCCACTC
>Ga0194131_10004145_pt1 | contig 22138 bp, 17 predicted proteins | sample TA2KigO120mmetaG_FD_148631 | JGI IMG/M metagenome (GOLD analysis project Ga0194131, IMG submission 148631) | Freshwater microbial communities from Lake Tanganyika, Tanzania - TA2015053 Kigoma Offshore 120m | ecosystem: Environmental > Aquatic > Freshwater > Lake | place: Tanzania: Lake... | reverse complement strand
TGTATGTAAAGACACTCGATCACTATTACATGACTACATATAGTAGCAATAAATGTGAGTTAAGCGTTGTCACATCAACCACTTGACGGCGAAAGCGGTGATTCAAAGAGGGCTAAGATCCGTCCGAGAAACTACGATGGCGAAAACTGCCTCCCCGCTCCGGCTGTCACGGATGTCGGCTGGAAAGCCTTCGAGAAAGAAATTGGAACGTAGCGGCGGACGGTGCAATCGCGCACGCAGCGGGATGTAGTTGTGGTGACGGCCATCTTGATGGATCACAAATGCGGTTCGTAGTTCACCACATCTCCGGCGTCGAAACAACGCCTCAGTAAAGCCCCATCGTCTCCTCAAACAACTTTGCCAAGTCTTCCTTCGACGCCGGCCGCGGCGACAACTTCGTCACCCGGTGCTGCGGCAACGTCCCCTCAACCAGCGCCGGAATCTCCGACGTCGAGTACCCCAGCGCCTTCAGTCCATCCGGCACGCCAAGGCGCTGCATCATCGCCGTCAACTTCTCCGACAGCACGTTCCCAGCATCGGCCAGCGCAACCCGCGAAGTGTCAACTCCCAACGCCGCCGCCGCTTCCAGATGCCGCTCCGGACATGCGCTAGCGGTAAATCGAAAAACCGCCGGCGCATTCAAAATCACCGAGTAGCCGTGCGGAATGATCGGATGATCCGAGCCGTAACCCGTCTGAAAATACTGCCGGTTCATGCCCGAGATCGGATACGACATCCCGTGCGGCAAATGCACGCCAGCGTTGCCGAACCCCACGCCCGCATAGGCCGACGCAAGAATCATCTGCGAGCGCGCCTCGTCGTCGGAAGGATCTTGGAACGCGCGGTCGACGTATTGCCCCACCATGCGCAGCGCCTGCAACGACCACACATCGCTCACCGGGTTATTGCCCTGATACGACGGCCGCATGATCGGCCGGTCCGGATAAGGGCGCTCTGTGAAATGAATCGCCGTGTACGATTCAATCGCGTGGCACAGCACATCAAGGCCCGTCGACGCTGCCACATGCGGCGGCATCGTGCGCGTATTGTCCGGATCGAGAAACCCTAGCGTCGGTTTCAAGCGCCGGTGCGCGATGCCTGTCTTCGCGTGCATCTCCGCAAAATCGAAAATCGACACGCCGGTCGTCTCGCTGCCCGTACCCGCGGTCGTCGGCACCGCGAACAGCGGCTTCAGCGGTCCGGGCACGGGCTTTCCTTTGCCGATCGGCGGGTTCACGTAGTCGAGAAAATGCTCCGGCGGATAACATGTGTAGAGGTTGACTGCCTTGGCCGTGTCGATCACGGAACCGCCGCCAACTGCGACAATAGCGTCGAACTCGATGCCGTTCGCAAACGCGATGGCGTCCTTGAACGACAGATCGGTCGGCTCCACGCGCACGCGGTCATACAGCGTGTAAGGGACGTTCGCCGATTTCAATGACTCCTCGGCCACCGCCACCGGATGCAGCGCTCGCATTTTCGGATCGGTGATCAACAGTGCGTGTTTGATGCCGAGTTCGGCAAGGTCATAGCCGATTTCTCGCGTCACGCCGGCGCCGAAGCGGATCGCGCTAGTCGCCATCTCAAAGGCAAAATCGTTCGTAGGCATTTTCGTTTAGAACATTCGCGTCACAGCGCGTGGCCAGCGCTCGACGATCACTTTCTCTTTCGTGAAAAATTCAAACGCATCGCGCCCCTGGCCGTGCAGATCGCCGAAGAAACTGCCGCGCGCGCCGGAGAACGGAAAAAACGCCATCGGTGCGGCAACGCCGACGTTGATGCCTACGTTGCCGACATCGGCCTCGCTGCGGAACCGCCTCGCCAGATCGCCGCTCGACGTGAACAGGCACGCCATGTTGCCGTACTGGCCGCGGTTGATGATCGCCAGCGCGTCGTCGACTGTGTCGACTTCGTGCAAACTCAGCACTGGGCCGAAAATCTCCGTCGTCGCGACTTCACTCGCAAACGGCAGGCTCTCCAAAATCGTCGGCTTGACGAAGTAGCCGTTCTCATATCCCGCCACCCGCGCGCCGCGGCCATCGACGCTCACCGTCGCGCCGTCGCTTGCGGCTTTGGCGATCAATCCTTCGACGCGCGCTTGGCTGGCCGATGAAATCACCGGACCCATCTGCACCGCGTCTAGTCCGAATCCCGTCACACGCGACGCCGCGGCCTCGCGCAGACTCTCGCGAAACGGCGCGCGCGCATCGCCGATCAACACCGCCATCGACGCCGCCAGACACCGCTGTCCCGCGCAACCAAACGCCGAATCGGCCACCACCTGCGTCGTGGTTTCTACATGCGCATCCGGTGCGATCACGATTGGATTCTTTGCGCCGCCCTGACACTGCACGCGCTTGCCGTTTGCCGCCGCGCGCGCGTAGACATGTCGCGCCACGTGCGACGACCCGACGAAACTCACCGCTTGCACTTCCGGGTGATCGAGCAGCGTGTCGACGGCTTCCCGCCCGCCATGCACCAGATTCACAACGCCCTTCGGCAACCCCGCTTCGACAAGCAGACCTATAACCATCGTCATTGTCAGCGGCACGCGTTCGGACGGCTTGAGCACGACCGTGTTGCCCGCCGCGATCGCGTACGGCAGAAACCAGAACGGAATCATGCCTGGAAAGTTGAACGGCGCGATAATCGCGCAAACACCCAGCGGCTGGCGAATCATCAACTCATCAATGCCGACCGCGATGTCTTCGGAAACATAGCCCTGCGTCAAGACAGGAGCCGAGCACGCGACCTCGACATTTTCGATGGCCCGCCGCATCTCTCCCTTCGATTCCGCCAGCGTCTTGCCGCATTCCAGCGTGATCGTCCGCGCGAGTTCGTCGAACTTTTCTTCGAGCAGCATCTTCAGCTTGAATAGCGGCTGAATGCGTTCGGTCAACGGTGTCCGCCGCCACGCGGGAAACGCCCGCGCGGCCGCTTCGACCGCGCCAGCGACTTCGGACGCCGGCGACATCGGTGTATTCGCGAGTACTTCAGCCGAAGCCGGATTGTAAACGGGAGCGTGTTCGGCGGCTCTCGAGGCGGTCCATTCACCGCCGATGAAATTGAGTAATGTGGACATCGGGAACGAAAGGCAATTATAGCCCGCGGCGCTGCTTCATCTCGCGCGAGATCGTGCGCAGATCGGCGTCGTCGAGGTGTCGCTGCATTGCCGCAACCAACTCTGTGTCCTCGCGGGCAATGTGTGCGAGATAACGGTCGACGAGTTCTCGCACTCTCTCGAGAGATCGATCGCCCGCCGCCACACGCACGTACAGCGCCTCGATCGACTCATGCTCGGCGCGCAGCGAATCGAGCAGCGCGGTTTCACTCGCCGACAGCCGCGGCCTGAGCCGCGGAAAAATGCTCTCTTCCTCGTCCTGCGTATGAAACATGCCGTTGGTGTCGAAGAAATGAAACACACGCGCGATCTCATCGCCCGGCGCTTCCATCGCGCGCAGCAACAAGTCGAGCTTCTGCTCAATGCGCCGATGACAAGCGAGCACATGTTCGATTGGCGCGTCCAGCGTGTCCTTCGGCGCCGGCCCTCCGATATTGACTATTTCCATATCGTCAACACCAATACCATTTCACCGCTCGCATCCGCGCGAACCGAGTGCACCGCTCCGGGCGGAATTTCCACGAATCGGCCGCCGGCCAGTCGATCCGCTTCGGCATCGCCCATTTGGAAGATCGCAACGCCGCGCGCCACGTACGCCGACGCCGGCAGCGGCGACGAATGTGCCTTCAACTCCGCGCCCGGCGCGAAGGTGAACTCGATGATCCGCTCCTTTGCGTCATTGTGAAGAGTTTGATGTTTGACCCCTTCCACGGCTAGATCGCCTCCCGTACCCACTTCGAAACGGGATCGATCACGAGCTTGTTCGAAATCGTGGCGGGCAGGGAAGTGAGCATCACGAAGATCGTGTCCTTCTCTGCATCGGCCCAAGACAGCGTACCCGTCGATCCGCTGTGCCCAAATGGCTTCGGCGTCACACTCCACCCGATTCCCCATCCCGGCTTCAATCCCTGCGCCTGATTCGATGTCATCAATCGCGCCGTCTCCTTCGACACGGGCTTGCCCGCCGGCTTTGCGAACGCGCGCAAAAACGCCGCGATGTCGGCGGCCGTTGCATGCGCGCCTCCCCACGGCGCGCCGAGATTGCGCCAGTACGGAGAGTTCCAATCCCAGTGTTTCGTCTCGGGCGTTGGGTCGACTTGCGAACGCACCACATCACTCATCTTGTACTTGCCCATGCCAAGCGCCGTGCGTGACATGCCCAACGGCTTGAACAGTTCATCTCGCAGAAATTCGCGCAGCGGCCGCTTCGACACGCGTTCGACGATCTCCGCTGCGAGCAGTATGCCCATGCTCTGGTACTGCACTTTCGTGCCGGGCACAAACTCCAGCGGCGCCTTCATGGCGCCCTTCACGAACTCGCTCAACGGCGCGTTGCGGCGCCGCAAGTCATCGTTATCGGGAAGCATGTCCGGCAGCCCCGACGTGTGCGTCAACAGATGCCGAAGCGTCAGTCTCTTATCGACGCCGGGCAAATGCTTTGATGCCAAATCGTCGAGCGACAACTTCCCGCGCTCGCACAGAATCATCGCCACCGTCGCCGTCATCGGCTTGGTGATCGACGCGATCAGAAACGGCGAATCGACGCGCGCTTTGCCAAACGCCTTCTCATAGACCTTCCCGCGCGACTCCACACGCAACACGGCCGACTCCAGCTTGCCGGTGCCGACCGCGTTCGAGATTGTCGCCTCGGCCGGCGCGTACGAATCGAGCGCCGCCGCTGCGCTCAGCATAAATCCTCGACGGGAAAAATCAATCATGCAGTCCTCGGTAACGTAATGTCGCGGAACGGTTCCAATGTATCGATCGCTGTCTCCGGCGCGGGCGGCCGCCACTTGAACGAACGAATCCGAATCGACGCCTCGCTGAAATCGACGATCAAGAATCCATTCTCTTCCAGCGCGTTTTGCTTCATCTCCGCGTCGATATACTTAGTCGGCTTCGGCGGCGTGCGCCGCACTCCCGACGGAAAGCCGCGGCCCACAGTGCTGATGCAGCCGCTCAGATGTACATGCACCGGATTGCGCTTTAATTGCTCCTCGCCGGTGCGCAGAATCTGTGCGTGCCCATGTGCATGCATATCGCCCGCGAAGAACAGCGGGATGCGCCCGCTCTTCTGTTCCGAAGTCGCTTTCATGATGCGATCGTGCTGCTTTGCCCAACCGGATTGCCAGTACGGCTTGGTCACAGCGAGCGATAACTCGCCGTTTGCGTCGAGATAATCCGGATACCAATCCCCCCACTTACCCGCGCTCCACACCGGCGGCAGGCTCGGCACTTGCACCAGGTGCGTCGTGTCGGAATCGAGCAGCCGGCGCGTGATCCACCGCTCGGCCTCGCGCGGGATCATCCCCGCGTTTGGGCCCGCCAATGACAGATAGCGGCGGCAATCGTAGAGCAGCATCTCCGCCAACTTGCCGTAGCGCAAGGTGCCGAAACACTCGCCGGTATTCGCCGGGCGATCCGCCGCCGATGCGCCCGGAAGGCCGATTGGCCGATTCGGATCGGGGAGGAACTCCGGAAAGTAGAGCCGGCGAATGCCGCGGCCGCACTGCAGCATGAAGTGGTCCGGCGGATAAGTCACCATCTCTTCATCGGCATCGTCGTTCTCGAAGTAGTCGTGATCGTCCTGCGTGAAAAATACCGGCAGCGATTGAAACATCGTCCCGTACAGCGATCCGATCTGCGCGTCGCCGACGTTGGTCAGCGTCCTCTCGTTCGACGTTCCCAGTACCGGCAGCGAACGCGAGAACGCGCCGCGCTCTTGGATCAACTCATCGCTGTATTTCGGCGGCGCGCCCGTCTGGCGCAAGTCCCAATAAATGTGGTCTCCGTTTCCGATCACCGTGTCGGGCTGATACGCCAACGCCCTTTTGAACAGCCGCTGCCGGGTCGCAATCGGCAGAAACGAAGTCTTCTCGTCGCCGCCCGCGCAGGTGTAGACCAGCAGCCGCAGCTTCGATTCTTTTGCCGACAAGTCCGGAAACGTCTTCACCGTCCACGGATCGTTCAACGCGCGCCGCCGCCCATCGTGCAATTGCAACGTGTATTCGGACGAAGACGTCAATCCCGGAACGTCGAACTGCCAGAAGTAGCCTCTGGTGTCCGACGCAGTTCCGGTGACGAATCGTTCTTTCACACGCAGCAGCGGCGCTTGCGTGTAGGCCGTCGGAAACGATGCCTTCACAAGCAGCCGCTCATGGCTAGCGGTCAGCAGTATGTGTCGGACATTGGCTGATTGCGCCGCGGCCGGGGAGGCGGCCAGCGACAGAAATTCGCGTCGTAGCATCGAACATCATTATCCGCGAATGTTCAGATGCGATGGAAGCCCCGCAAAATATCACGCGTTGAGTACCGCAGCGCGATCGGCCTTCCGTGCGGGCAGTTCGTCGGGTGTTCGCAACGCGCCAACTCCGCCAGCATCCACTCCATCTTGCGTTGATCCAGCTTCGTGTTGATCTTGATCGCCGCGCGGCACGCGATCGTCGCGGACACATTGCGCCGCACTTCATCAAGCGACGCCCCGCGCAATTCCTTCTCCGCCGTCTCTAATATCTCGAAGAGTATCCGTTCGATCTCACCCGCCCCCACCGCCGCCGGCGCCGCGGATATCGCAATCGTGCGCTGCCCAAACGGTTCGCTTTCGAAGCCCGACGCGCGCAACTCGTCGGCGATCTGCGCGTACTGAATCTGTTGCGCGGCCGTAAGCTCAATCACCATCGGCATCAGCAGGCTCTGTAACTCCACCTTCCCTGCGGCGCGCTCCCGCAGCACCTGTTCGAACAGAATCCGCTCGTGCGCCACATGCTGATCGATTACCCACAACCCGTCGCGCCCCGCCGCGAGAATGAAGCTCTCATGCAACTGCCCCAATGGCCGCAGATCTTTCAACACATCCAGCGATTCCGCTCCGTCGATCAACGCGCCCTCGGGCAGTGCGGCGTGTGTGTCGGGAATTCGCATCTTCCCGGGCGCTGAAACAACCGGCGTCGGTGCCGGCGGCGGCTCGGTGAAGTCGAATCGCGGCGCCGGCGCATGTGTTGGCCGCAGCGTGAACGAAGGCAGATCGGCCTCGGACACGCCGCTGGCGTCGTTCACGGGCACAGCCATCGGCACCGCCATCCGCATGCGCGCGTCTTCCATGCGCTGTGAAAATTCGCTGAACGGCAACCGAGCCGCCGGCTGCGCTTCGGGCTGCTGCCGCAGCGGCAGCGACGACACCGGCCTGCTCTCCACCAACGTGTTCCGAATCGCGTCGCGTACAAAGTCGTGTACCCAACTGCCGTGCCGGAATCGCACCTCGGTTTTCGACGGGTGCACGTTCACGTCCACCTCGGCCGCATCACAATCGAGAAACAGCAAGGCGAACGGAAACGCGCCCGCCGGCATCAGGTTGTGATACGCCGAAGTCAGCGCGTGCAGCAACAGCTTGTCGCGAATCAAGCGCCCGTTGACGAACAAATAGATGGAGTTGCGATTGTACTTCTGTACCTGCGGCCGCGACACAAATCCGCGAAGCAAGAACACGCGCGTGCGATCTTCCTCGGCCGCGTCCGGCACGAGCATCTCTTTTTCGTGCGCGCCAAGATCGATCAAATCTTCAAGCGTTTGATTGCCGAAGACCTGAAACATGCGCTCGCGCAACGTCTCTACCGGCGTGACGTTTAGCAACTCGCGGCCATCGTGCCGCAACTCGAACGACTTGTCCGGGTGCGCCAGCGAGTAGTGCGTAACCAGCGACGCAATATGCGCCAGCTCTGTTTGATCGGAACGCAAGAATTTTTTCCGCGCCGGCACGTTGTAGAACAGATCGCGCACCGTGATGATCGTGCCATTGGCCAGCGCCGCGGGCTCGTTGCGGATCATCTTGCCGCCGTGAATTTCGACCACCGCGCCCGCCGTCTCCTCCTTGGCGTGCGTCTCCAAGGTCAGCCTCGACACACTCGCAATCGACGGCAGGGCCTCGCCGCGAAACCCGAGCGTCGCGATAGCAAACAGGTCTTTCACGTTCGAAAGCTTCGACGTCGCATGCCGCTCAAACGCCAGCATCGCGTCGTCGTTGAGCATGCCACAGCCGTCGTCGGTGATGCGCAGCAATCTCCGTCCGCCCGACTCCGCCTCGACACGAATCGAAGTCGCGCCCGCGTCCAGCGAGTTCTCCAACAACTCTTTAACAACCGCCGCCGGCCGCTCCACTACCTCGCCCGCGGCAATCTGGTTGGCGACGGCGTCCGGCAGTACGCGAATGCGGCCCATGTGCCGCTAGTCGACCTGCTCCAAAATCGCGAAATCGCCCGGATTCCAGGCCTGCGCGATGATGTACCACTTCTTGCCGACCTTCCGGATCACCGTATTATGAATGTGCTGGAAGTTGGCGAGGCCCAGTTCTTCCTTCGCCATGATCGTCGACACGACCTTGTCGTTCTCGAGAATGTATATCGGCGCGCCCTTCGTCCGGTCCGGCCCATGCAACGCGCCAACAACCATGTACGGCGCTTCGTAGAAGTTGTCGCAAGGGAACGAGCCCTTCGGCAGGGTTACTGTCTCGAGGTACTTGCCCTCCGGCGTGAATCGGTCGATCTCGGAGTTCGGCCGATCGGCGATATCGATCTTTTTCCGGCCCGGCACAACCGTCACGCCGTGGCCCGTGCCGAACTGCCCAACGCCCGTGCCGCGCCCGCCAAACGCCAGCTTGTTCCACTTCGACGAAAAATTCTTGCCGGGCGTCACGCTCGCCGTCAGCACGTAGTCGAGCTTCGAGTAACCGGTCGGAATGTAGAACAGTCCGTTCAGATACTCGACGTCGGTCGGAATGAACGGCCCTTTCGCCTTGAAGTACTCGTTCGCCGTCGCCGCGCCGAGATCGGTATCGGCCGCCGGCGGCTCCAGCGTATTCACCAGCTTGCCATCGAGCGTCGTTGTGAAGACGCGGTTCGAAGCATTGCCGGGGAACGTCAAATATGTATCGCCCTTTGCCGACCACAACATGGCGTTGTGCATGTTGGTCTTCTTCATCGCGTCGTCGGTGGGCAGCAGTTTCACCGAAGACAAGTCCGCGCTGATCTGCAGGATTCCCGCGCCCGGCAGCGCAAAGTACGTCTCGCCCTTGCCCTTGCGTTTGTCCACGGCGAATCCGCCGTGCGCCGCTTTCAATACCGCGCCCTGTGCTTCGGCGGGCAGTATCGTCGACGTGTGCTTCACGCGGAAGCGCAGCTTGCCCTGGCCGCTTGTTTTTTCGCTTGCCGCCTGGTGCGCGGGCAAAGCGGCGGTAATGAGCGTAAGCGCGACAAGGCCAAAGAAAATCGGAATGATCGGCGATCGTTTCATAGATCTTTCAATTCTACAGCGTTTCGGCTACTGCGGTCCGACCATCTGGTAGTCGATCGGCGTTTCCCACTGCCCGTTGCGCCGCGTCCACAGCCGGACCCAAATCGGCCGGCGCCCCGTCGGGATCTGTGTCACTGTTTGGGCCGTCGAATAAAGTTGTGCGCCGTAGACGTCGCCCAGGCTTGTCTTCCCTGTTGACCATGTATGCCCAAGTCGAACGCGCCTCTCTGGTCGGCAACATCACCGACAAGTCCGGCGCCGCCATGACCGGCGTCGAAATCACCGTCACCAGCGTTGCCACCAATATCGGCCAGCGTCTTCTCACCGACGAAGCCGGCGCCTACTCCGCTGTCAACCTCATCCCCGGCGTCTACAACGTCCAGGCTTCCAAATCCGGTTTCCGCAACGTGGTGTTCAAGGACTTCACGCTCCAAGTCAGCCAAGTCGCGCGCCTCGACATCGTCATGGAAATCGGTGACGTCAGCCAGTCGGTCGAAGTCACCGGCTCGGTTACGCTGCTTCAAACCGAGAACGCCAGCGTCGGCCAAGTCATCTCGAAGGAGGCCGTGCAGTCGTTGCCTCTCAACGGCCGGAACTTCGTCCAACTCGCCATCCTCGCCCCTGGCGTTACCGGCCTCGACTACGCGCAGCCCAACACTATCAACTCCGGCCGCCGCCCCGACGAACTCCGCCCCGGTGGCACCGCGCTCGCCGCCAACGGCGCTCGCAGCACGTCCAACCAGGTGCTGCTCGACGGCATCGACAACACGGAGATGATCTCGCAGACCTTCGTCACTCGCCCCGCCGTCGAGGGCATTCAAGAGTTCAAAGTGCTCACCAACAACGCCGGCGCCGAGTACGGCCGCTCCGCTGGCGCCGTCGTTGTCATTACCTCCAAATCAGGCAGTAATGATTTCCACGGGTCGATCTTCGAGTTCCTCCGCAACGAGGCCCTCGACTCGAGAAACTTCTTCGCGCGCACAGACGCCCCAAAGCCCCCCTTCAAGCTTAATCAATTCGGCGCCGCCCTCGGCGGTCCCATCAAACGCAACAAGACGTTTTTCTTCACCAACTACGAAGGCTACCGCGAAGTCTTCGGCGATACCCAACTCGTCACCGTTCCCACCGCCGCCATGAAGGCGGGTGATTTCCGCGGCGTCGTCGCCAACGGCATCTACGATCCGCTGACGACGGCCGCCAATCCCGTCGGCGGCGCCGCCATCCGCCAACGCTTCCCCAACGACACGATTCCCGCCAGCCGCTTCGATCCCGTCGGCGCGCCCCTGGCGCAACTTTGGCCCAATCCCCAGCGCGCCAGCCTCGTGAATAACTTCGTCGCCAATCCTGTCAAGAAGTCGAGTCTCCACCGCGCCGACGGCCGCCTCGATCACGTCTTCAACTCCAACAACAACGTCTTCTTCCGCTACTCCATCGACAAGAGCATCATCACGATGCCCGATACCTTCGACAAGAACATCGGCGGCAACGAAGCCAGCTTTGCCGGCGATCTCGACGCTACCGGGCGCAACTTGGTCGGCGCCTACACCCGCGTCATCTCCACTTCCACCGTCGGCGACTTCCGCTACGGCTACACGCAATTCAACTCCGCCCTCATCCCAACCCAACTGACCAATCCGATCTGGTCGCGCATTCCCGGCCGCGACTCCGGAGGCCCCCGCCAACCCTCGGCTCCCATCGTCGGCACCACCGGTTACGCCGGTCTCGGTAACGCCCGGTCCACGCCGCTTATCCGCGATTAGAAAATGCACGAGTTGATCGCCAACATCTCCACGCTCAAGGGCAATCACAACATCAAGTACGGAATCGATCTCCGCCTTCGGACCACAGGCGAAACCGCCTCGCCTCCCGGTGAATCCGCGTTTGGCCGCTGGAACTTCGACCCCGCTTACTCCCGCAACCCCGCGTCCCCCGGCGGCACGGGCGATACCGTAGCCACCATGCTGCTTGGTTTCCCCGTCGCGCTTCGTCGCGATGTTTTCCTTCCGGGAACCGCCACGCTCAACACCAACGAATGGAATTTCTACGTCCGCGATGAATGGCGCGTCACCTCTAAACTCACCGTCAACATCGGCCTTCACTACGAAGTCAACACTCCATTCGTCGAACAGAAAAATCAGTGGGTCAATTTCGATCCCACCGCCGGCTCGCAACTCGTCGCCGGAGTCGGCGGCGTCTCCGACACGGGCAATATCAACACCGACTGGAAAGCCTGGGGCCCTCGCGTCAGCTTCGCCTATCAGCTCGACAAGAAGACTGTCTTCCGAGGCGGCTACGGCCTCTTTTAAGAACTGCAAGGGAACTTCAATACTTCCATCCGCCAGTTCCGGCAGCCTCCCTTCGGCTTCGTCATCAACATTCCGTTCAGCGGCAACGATGTCCCCACGCGCCGCGCCTCCAACGGATTTCCGATCACCACCCAGGTCCCCGACCTCACGCGCGGACCCGCCTTCTACGCCCTGCGCGGCGTGACCCCCAACTATCGCAACGGCCAGATCCAGCAGTTCAACTTCAGCGCGCAAAGGGAACTCTCAAAAGACACCGTCGTCACGCTCGGCTTCGTCGGCTCGGCCGGTGCGTTGCTAAGCTGGCAGCGCAACATCAATCTACCCGATCCCGGCCCCGGTGGAATCGACGCCCGCCGTCCTTACGCCAACCGCCTCCCTGGTGTCACCAACATCCAATGGCTCGAATCCTCCGCCAACTCGGCCTATACCTCCATGCAACTCAACGTCGAAAAGCGCTACTCCAAGGGCCTGTACTTGTTGAGCAACTGGACATGGGCGCACGGTCTCGATAATGTTGGCGGCGACGGCGGCGCCAACGGTCCCATTCCCCAGGATCCCCGCAACCGACGCGCCGACTGGTCCAGTTCGAATGCCGATATCCGCCATCGCGTCAACTTCGCCGCGTCCTACCTGCTCCCCTTCGGCTCGAATCTGCAAGGTCCCGCCAAGACCATTCTTCATGGCTGGGAACTCGGCGGCCTCACTGTCGTACAGAGCGGTCTTCCGTTCACCGTGACCGTTCCCGGATCGCCTTCTAACACGGGCGCCGGCTCCCGCGCCAACGCCGTCACAGGCGTCAGCCCCGAAGTCTCCAATCGCAGAATTACCAGCTGGTTCAATCCCGCGGCGTTCTCCGTGCCGCCCGCTTTTACATGGGGCAACCTCGGCCGCAATACCCTTCGCGGACCCGGCCTGTGGAACATCGATCTCTCGGCGTCGAAAAAGTTCAACTTCTCCGAGTCCCGCCGCCTCGAATTCCGCGCTGAGTTCTTCAACTCGCTGAACCATCCGCAATTCGGGCTTCCGGCCGGTACCATCGGAGTGGGCAACGTCGGAATAATTTCGAACACCCAGCGCGCCAACCGGCAGATCCAATTCGCTCTGCGTGACGCGTTCTAGGTGAAGCGCTACTTCGGCGTCACGTGAATCAGTGCGCCCGGATTGGCGTCTTCCAACAACCACAGCGAACCATCCGGCGCCTGCTCCACGTCGCGAATGCGCTTGCCCACTTCCCACCGTTCCGCCACCTTCGCACCGCCCTTGCCGTCGAAGAGGATGCGAGTCAGAGACATGGTCGCCATGCCGCTAATGAAGCCGCTGCCGTCCCACTGCGGGAACGTTTTCTTGCCGGTGTAGAACATCAAATTGCCCGGCGCCACCACCGGCACCCAATAAAGGACCGGCTTCGTGTACTCGGGTTTGCTGTCATGGCTCGGAATCGCCACTTCGTTGTAGTTCTTTCCGAACGACACCGCCGGCCAGCCGTAGTTCTTGCCCTTCTGAATCAGGTTTAACTCATCGCCGCCGCGCGGGCCGTGCTCGACCTCCCACAACTCGCCGGCCGGCGACATCGCCAGCCCATAAGGAGCACGGAAGCCGCTCGCCCAAGTCTCCGCCGGCGTGAGATTCTCACCGGGGAACGTGTAGGTGCTGACGATCGGCGCCATCTTGGCCACTTCCGTGTCGCGAGGCGGATCGATCAGGTTGATCGTCTTCGAGCCAGTCTTCCCGTAGTTCGGATTACCCGGCGCCGGTTTGCCGTCCAGCGTCAAACGCAAAATCTTGCCGACCGGCTGATTCGGATCCTGCGCCGGCGCCATGCGCTGCCGGTCGCCGACCGTCATGTACAGCGTCTCGCCATCCGGAGCGAACACCACTTGCCCGCCCGCCTGGCCGCCCTTGCCGCGCGGCATCTGCCGCCACAGCACATCGAAATCGGTCAGCCGCGGAACCCGTCCGAGCACCAGCTTGCCGCGCGCCAGCACCTGGCTGCCGCCATACTCGCCGGGCTCGATGTAGGTGAGATAGATGCTCTGATCGGTCGCGTACTTCGGAGAAACATACACGCCCAGCATGCCGTTCTGGCCTTGCCAGTAAACCGGCGGCGTGCCGGACAACGGCGCGATCTTTTCGCCCTTCGCCGATACCAGCCAAACCGGCCCGATCTTCTCGGTGATGAGCATTTGGCCATCCGGCAAAAACGCAATGCGCCACGGCAGCCCAAACGTGGCGGTCGTTGTCATATTGAAAGGAATCGTTGCCTCGGGCTTATGATCGCCCACATTCGTCTGCGCCCAAACTCCGAACGCCATACTCAAAACCAGCGCCAATCTCATGTCTGTGCTCCTTAAAGAACTATACTAACCGAGAGCTCGCATGAACCGCTTAGCAATCGTTCTGATTCTCCTCACCCCGCTGCATTCGCAAGACCGGTCTCCCGCCGATCTTTTGAAACTCCCCATCCCCGACGCAACCCGCATCCCCTACGGCAAAGGCGCCCTGCAATTCGGCGAACTGCGCGTGCCGGCGGGCAAAGGCCCGCATCCCGTCGTCATCATCGTGCACGGCGGCTGTTGGGTTTCGAAACTCGGCAATCTCGACGAACGCGCCGTCGCGCTCGATCTTCTGCGTCCCATCGCCGCCGACTTGACCGCGCAAGGTTTCGACACCTGGAACATCGAATACCGCCGTGTCGGCAACGACGGCGGCGGCTGGCCCGGCAGCTTTCAGGACGTCGCCGCCGCAGCCGATCACGTGCGCAAGCTCGCCAGGAAAAACCGGCTCGACTTAAAGCGTGTGGTCGCCATCGGCCACTCCGCGCGCGGGCATTTCGCGCTCTGGCTCGCTGCCCGTTCCAAGCTCCTCAAATCGAGCGAGCTTTACGTGAAGAATCCCCTCAAGCTCAAAGGCGTCGTCGATCTCGATGGCCCCGGCGACCTGAAGGCGGCACTCCCCCTCCAGCGGCCTGTTTGCGGTGCACCTGTCATCACTCAGCTCATGGGAGGAACTCCAGACGAACGCCCACAGCGATACCGCGAGGGCTCGCCCATCGAGATGTTGCCTCACGGCGTTCCGCAGGAAATCTTCGCCGGTCGTATGTTCGCCGCCCAGACTCCCGCGTACGTCGACGCCGCCAAACGAGCCGGCGAGACCATCAATGCCGCCATCGCCCCGCAAGCGGGGCACTTCGTCTACGTCGATCCCGGGTCGGCAACTTGGCCGCAGGTTGTCAAGGCGATTCGAGCATTATCGGATCGATGAGCCTGCCTCGAAACCTCCCATCGTGGTAGTATACGTTCATGCCACGCGGAAACCCCTCCCCGAAACTTGCGATCACCGTAGACCCTGAGATTCACAAAGGCGTCCTGCGCGCCGCGAAACGTGAAAAAGTAAGCGTGTCGGCGTGGATGACCGAGGCGGCGCGGAATGCACTGCGGCTTAAGGCGGGGTTGGCTGGAGTAGCGGCGTGGGAGCGGGAGCACGGTCGAAGTACTGAGGCCGAGAAGGAAGAGGCGCAACGGCGGGTAATGGCCCAACTCTTCACACCGGTCAAAGTTCGGCGCACTGCGTGACGGCGATCGTCTACGATGCGGCGGTGCTCATCGCTGCCGATCGCAGCGAGAAGCGTACGTGGCTCGACCATGAGGCACGTTTGCAGGGCGGCGTTTCTCCCCTGGTGCCCGCGCCCGTCGTCGCACAGGTGAGCCGCAGTCCACGCCAAGCCCAACTCCGTCGTTTCCTGGATGGCTGCATCATCGTCCCGCTCGACGAGGCCGACGCGCATCAAGCCGGCCGATTGTTGGCTCTAACAAAAACGAGTGACGTGGTCGATGCCGTCGTCGCAACGGTCGCCGCGCGCAATAACGCCGTCATCCTCACCGGCGACGCCGCCGACATCGGCCGGCTCGTCGGCGCCTCCGGCGGCGCGGCCGCTGTCGTTGCGGCCTGACCGCCATTCCCAACGACCGCGCGCACCTCGCATGGGATAATGGGTGTCTGGCTACACCCATGAAAACCTGCTATTTCGACGCGTTTTCCGGCATCAGCGGCGACATGACCGTTGGCGCGCTCATCGACGCCGGCGCCGACGGCGCGGCCCTCATCGACGCCCTCAACTCGCTCAATCTCGGCGCGACATACTCCTACGAGAAGACCAAACGCCGCGGCATCGGCGCGACCAAGTTCCATGTCGAAGGCGGCGAGCAAAAGGCTCATCGGCATCTGCCGCACGTCGTCAAGATCATCGAAAACGCCTCCGCGCTTACCGAGCGCACCAAGCGCCGCTCCATTGATGTCTTCAACAAACTCGGCGCCGCGGAAGCCAAGATCCACAATCAGCCCATCGAAAAGGTCCACTTTCACGAAGTCGGCGCGGTTGATTCCATCTCCGACATCGTCGGCGCATGTTTTGGCTTCGAACTGCTCGGCATCGACGAGATCTACTGCTCGCCGCTCAATGTCGGCAGCGGCACCGTCGAGACCGAACACGGCACACTGCCCGTGCCCGCCCCCGCAACCGCCGAACTGCTCATCAACCGGCCCGTCTATTCGAAAGGCCCCGAGATGGAACTCACCACGCCCACCGGCGCCGCCCTGGTTTCGACGCTCGCCGTTTCCTTCGGCGCCATGCCCGCCATGTCGATCCAAAGCACCGGCTTCGGTGCGGGCGCAAACGATTTCAAAGTGCAGGCGAACGTGCTCCGCGCCGTCATCGGCACACGCAGCGCCGCTGTTGAATCGACAACCGTCGCCGTTATCGAAGCCAATATCGACGACTCCTCGCCGCAAGTCCTCGGCTACGCCATGGATCGCTTGTTCGCCGCGGGTGCGCTCGACGTGACCATTCAGCCGGTGTTCATGAAGAAGAATCGCCCCGGCTCTCTGCTCTCGGTCATCGCGCGGCCCGAAGATCAGGAGGCGCTCGCGAAAATTGTCCTCGAAGAGACAACCACGCTCGGCCTCCGCATCTACGCGGCCGAACGCCGTGTGCAGGCTCGCAGCGTGATCGAAGTCGAAACGCCCCACGGCAAAGTGCGGATGAAGGTCACCCCGCAAGGCGCCAGCCCCGAGTACGACGACTGCCGCGCCATCGCCGAAGCCAAGGGCGTGCCGCTTAAGCAGGTGCTCGCCGAAGCGCAGTTCGCCTACCGCAAGGAATTTTGAGTTCGCATGGAACCGTGCAATTGCGCATCGCCGGTCCAGCAGATCGCGACGAGAGCCCCCACGCCCCGCGGCGTGCCGCACAAAAACATGAAAGCCGCCACTTCCTCCCCACCCCCAACTACCCTATTAACGCCGACAACCCTACAGAGCCGCGACCGCAAGGAAGCGGACCTTCCCCAACCGGTACTCCTGACTTGCAACGGAGCTGTCCGCCACGAATCGCCGAGCCGTAACTTTCGGCCGAGCAGTTCGCCTCGGGCACTCGCGCGGCCGGCGACGGACGGAATGCGTTCTAGTAAAGAGTAAGGACCCTTTGACCGAGATGGAAAAGTTCTACATCACAACGCCGATCTACTACGTCAACGCCGCGCCGCACATCGGCCACGCGTACACGACGATTGCCTCCGACGCCTTCAAACGCTACAAGCGCATGCAGGGCTTCGACGCGCGCTTGACCACCGGCACCGACGAACACGGACAGAAGATCGAGCGTTCCGCCAAGAAGGCCGGCAAGACCCCACAGGCGTTCACCGATACCGTGGCCGAAGAGTTCGCCAACACCTGGAAGAACTTCGCCTTTGGCATCGACTACTTCCAGCGCACAACTTCGCCCCAACACGCCGAAGTCGTGCAGGAGCTATACCGCCGCTGCAAGGCCAACGGCTACATCTACAAGAGCTCCTACACCGGTTATTATTCGGTCGTCCAAGAGGCCTTCGTGCAGGATGCCAAGGAAGGCGACGTCGACCCCGAAAGCGGCCAACCGCTCGAACTCGTCACAGAAGAGAACTGCTTCTTCAAGTTATCGGCGTTCACCGACTGGCTCATCGAGCTCAACAGTGATCCGTCGTTCCTCCAACCCGAAACCCGCCGCAACGAAGTCCTCGCGTTCTTGAAGCAGGAAGGCGGCCTCAAAGATCTCTCCATCTCCCGCACGACGATCAAATGGGGCATCCCTGTGCCCGACGAGCCCGATCACGTTTTCTACGTCTGGTTCGACGCGCTGACAACTTACATGAGCGCCGTCGCCGGCACGAACCTTTGGCCCGCCGACTTGCACATGATCGGCAAAGAGATCACACGCTTCCACGCCATCTACTGGCCGGCGTTTCTCAAAGCCGCCGGTTGGCCGCTGCCCAAACGCATCTTCGCCCACGGCTGGCTGCTGTTTGACAACAACAAGATGTCGAAATCGCGCGGCAACATCGTGCGGCCGGAACCGATCCGCCAGGCGATGGGCGCCGACGCGCTGCGTTATTACCTCCTCCGCGAAATCGTCTTCGGATCCGACGGCAACTTTGCCTACGATGCCATGGTCACGCGCTACAACGCCGACCTGGCCAACGGCCTCGGCAACCTCGCCAGCCGCACGCTCAGCATGATCCATCAGTACCGCAAGGGCGTCGTCACGCTCGACGGCGAGGCGTCGCCGCTTCCCGTCGCCGAGACAATCTCGGCCGCCATCGATGGCTACGAACGGCTCGATTTCTCCCGCGCGCTCGAAGCGATCTGGAACCTGATCGGCGCGGCCGACAAATACATCGTCGAACAGGCGCCTTGGAAGTTGGTGAAGGACCCGGCCCTCGCCGAACAACTCGAAGCCGTTTTGCGCAACGTCTACAACGTGCTGCGTGTAGTGACGGTGCTCGCCGCGCCGGTGCTGCCCGATTCCTGCGCGCGGATCTGGAAGCTGCTCGGTATGACGACACCGCTCGAAGACGAACGCATGGGCGCGCTCGAAGACGCCGGCGGCGCGGGCTCGCGCCAGGTTCCGCCCGTGGAGCCGGTGTTCCCGCGTCTCGACATGAAGATCGTCATCGACCAGTTGAACGACCTCGAATCGAAGGAAGCCGCGCGCCAAGCGGCCCTGCTCGGCAACGCCCCCGCGGCCGCGCCACCCGACGGCGAGCCGATTCCGCTCAGCCCCGAAATCACCATCGACGATTTCGTCAAAGTCGACCTCCGCGTCGGCGAAGTGAAATTCGCCGAGCGCGTCAAAGGCGCCGACAAACTCCTGCACCTGAAAGTCGACATCGGCGAACCGGAAGTGAGGACCATCGTCGCCGGCATCGCCGCGGCCTATGAGCCGGAAAAGTTGATCGGCCGCAAGGTCGTTATCGTGGCCAATCTTGCTCCTCGCAAGCTGCGCGGTCTTGCGAGCCAGGGCATGATCGTCGCGGCATCGCTCGAAGGTGGCGCGCCGCGCCTGGCGTCATTCCTCGAAGACGTGCCGATCGGCGCGCGCCTCAAATAATGCTCGTCGATTCCCACTGCCATCTCGACGGCCACAAATTCGACGCCGACCGCGACGAAGTGATCCAGCGTGCCATCGACGCCGGTGTGACGCGCATGTTGACCATCGGCACCGGCGACGGCCCTCCCGATCTCGACGTCGCCATCCGCCTCGCCGAGAAGTACCCATGTATCTGGGCCTCGGCCGGCGTGCACCCGCACGACGCGGAGAAATGGACCGATGACTGCGCGCCAATTCTCCGCGATCGAATGAAACACCCGCGGGTGGTCGCGCTCGGTGAAATCGGCCTCGACTATCACTACGACTTCAGCCCGCGCGATCAACAGCGCCGCGTGTTCATCGAGCAACTCCAAATCGCCCGAGAAGCCACCAAGCCCATCGTCATCCACACAAGAGAAGCGTGGGACGATACCTTCGCAATTCTAAAGGAGCACTGGCAAGGCCCAGGCGTAATGCACTGTTTCAGCGGCGGCCCCGCCGAAGCCGAGCAAAGTCTCGCGATCGGTTTCGCGATCAGCTACAGCGGCATCGTGACCTATCCGAAAGCGCCAGAAATCCGCGAGGCCGCGTTGTTGACGCCGCTTGGACGCATGCTCGTCGAAACCGACGCGCCCTATCTGGCGCCTGTCCCCCACCGGGGCAAACGCAACGAACCGGCCTACGTGGCAAAGACGGCGGCTTACATGGCCGAGTTGCTCCGTGTGCCGTACGAACAGCTCTGCAACCAAACATCGAAGAATTTCGATGCGCTCTTCGGCGCCGCTGTGGTATCTTGAAATTTGGCCGCAGTTGGTGACGGCCACCCGCGTGGGCGCGTAGCTCAATTGGCAGAGCAACTGACTCTTAATCAGTAGGTTGAAGGTTCGATTCCTTCCGCGCTCACCACTCAAAACAATAGACTTATCGATCCTCTCTTCTTCCGCTGAGGGCTCCATGTACGCAAATATGTACGCAAAATGCTAGGCCGTTCTCCTCTTCGGGATCTCAACGACCTTTTCGTCTTCACCCGTTCGAGCTTCATTCGACTGGGCTCCGCGTTGGAAGATTGCATCGATATGGTTTGCGGCCTCGCGATCCGCAGCAGGGAACAGGTGCCCATAGGTGTCCATAGTCAGTTTGATTGAAGCATGCCCCAATCGCTCAGCGATCACTTTGGGATGCAGCCCCCGGGCGATCAGAAGCGATGCATGAGTGTGCCGAAGGTCGTAAAAGCGCAACCTCGGCAACCCAAGCTCACTGCACACCGCTTGGAAGCGATGCAAGACGTTGGAGATGTCTAACGGACTTCCATGACCTGTCGTAAAGACGAGTCCCCGGTTTTGCCACTTGCTGCCAGCAATCTGTCGCTGTTCGCGTTGGCGTTCGCGGTGAGTCCCCAGTGCCGCCATAGTGATGTCAGACAGTTCAATCGTCCGTTGACTCCCGTCGTTTTTGGTCGAGCCTAGCACCACACGATCGCCAGGTTCCCCCTTGCGAAGCTTCGTGCGACGTAAAGCGGTATGAACGGTGACGCGACAGGATTGGAAATCCACATCGCGCCAATGCAGCCCGAGAATCTCTCCGGGGCGCATCCCGCTTGTCAGTGCCAACAAAATCAAACCAGCCTCTGCATGCCCACCGACGCCCTGCTGTAACGCTTGCGCCTGTTCAGTTGTAAGGAACGCAATCTGCTTCTTCGTCTTTTGTGGCCGACGGCGCTTTGCACTGCGTGAGCGAGCCGATGCCGGATTTCTATCTATATAACGCCAGTCGACTGCAAAGTTGAGGGCACGCCGGAGAACTCGTACTGTGTAGGCGACAGTGGCCGCAGCCAGCCCTTTTTCGACCATCGACTTCTCCATGTCATCAACGTGCTTCGAGGTCAGGCTACGGAGTTCGTGATGGCCGACCGTCGGGCTGATATGGGCGCAGACGTGATAGCGATAATCCGCCAGTGTCGACAGGGAGATCTCTCCCGTTCGCTCCACATGTGTGAGGAATTCCTCCAGGTATAGAGACACTGTCTGCTTGCCTGCGGCCACGTCTAAGCCCTGCTTGATCTGGTCGAGCAGCGCCTGCTTCTTCTCATGGACGTCCTTCAATTTCTCTGCCTGTACAACCTTGCGCTTCCCATCCGGCATCCGCACGATCACGCGATAGTACGATTTGCCACTTTGAGTCTTGATGCGATACGGCTTCATTCTGCCTCCTTTCCAAGGCAATGACATTATACGCACATGATCAGTAGGTATGCCGGTTCATTTCCCTGACAACCATGAGACGAACGCTGCCTCCGGGACTCGGACCGCTTCCCCAGCGCGAATCGACGGGATCTCACCGGTTTTGATCAGCGAATAAACCTGCGACCGGCTGCAGCTGAGGAGCCTGGCGACCTCCTCTGGGCGGAGGAGTTGAGGTCTTTGAAAAGTGCCAGATAATTCGAGCGAGCTTTGGAGCGAGAGCCCTGCGCGAAAAGACTTCATGATCTCCGGTTCGCGTTGAACGCGTTTAACGCCCTTAACGCGGTGACCACGCAAGCCCCCGATCAAGAGCGTTAAAGACGTCATGCGGGTGACCCCGTTGAGCGATTCGCGAACCATCGCACGGTCGGTCGCCGATGATTATTGCCCGCCAGTGCTTCCTCGAACCGCGCTACCCCGGCGTCCTTCACCTCACCCCGTGCGGTTTGCGCGGACGACCTGTTCCTCTTGAAATGCTCCCGAATCTCCGTGCGTGTCATGCCCTCTGGGGTTTCGCGAAGTTCTCGAAGAATCTCATCGACAATCACGTGACCTGTAGAATCTCCAAAAACATAGCGTGCTGAATCTTCACAGTAGCGCCACACTGCATAGGCGGCGCTGAGGTGCGTCTTCTTTGCGATTGGCAAACTATCGAGTAGTGCATAGATGCAAGACAACCGCAGTGTCTGGGCTTCGGGTCTTGATGTGACAGAGCCCCAGAGCCACAGACGATCCCAAGTCAACCGTGGGTACAATTCCCACCACAATTGCCGCGCTTCCTGATCTCGTT
>Ga0194131_10004139_pt1 | contig 22153 bp, 19 predicted proteins | sample TA2KigO120mmetaG_FD_148631 | JGI IMG/M metagenome (GOLD analysis project Ga0194131, IMG submission 148631) | Freshwater microbial communities from Lake Tanganyika, Tanzania - TA2015053 Kigoma Offshore 120m | ecosystem: Environmental > Aquatic > Freshwater > Lake | place: Tanzania: Lake... | reverse complement strand
TGTCGTGCGCGCCAGGAGCGCGGCGGGCGATGACGCGCCGGTGACGCCGGCCCGGGTCGGTGTCTTGCCGTGTATGCCGTGGCGCTAGGCATTCGCGTGCGGAGAAATGGTCTCATGGCCCCCCTGCCCGAACCCCCCTCGCACGTCGCCGTGCGACGCGCAGTTGGCTCGCTGAACGACGCGGAGCTGGCGGCCTGGACCGCGGCAGCCCCGATGACTACGCCCTGTTCCCGGTGGCGCCGGGCAAGACGGCGCCGGTGAAGCTCCGCTGGGTGCGCATGGGCAACACCTTCCGGCCCGCCGGCCTCGAGTTCGGCGGCGAGTGGTCGCCCGAGGGAGTTGACGGTCGATTGACCGGTTCGTAATAGGACAAGCGTTCGAAATCTACACTCGTGAGAGAGTCCATCATGCCGTTTACCGCCTACGCCGCCGTGCTTTTCTTCCCGATGCTCGCCGCGTTGGGTCTTGGTCTGGGCGGGCAACTCGCCTGGGTGATGCCGCTGGTGGCCTTCGGCCTGGTGCCCGCGGCGGAGCTGTGGCTGCGGCCGGTCACCGTCAACCGCGGCGACGAGACCGAGGCCCGCGCCGAGACGGTGTACGACCAGATCCCCCGCGTGCTGGCACTGTCGCAGTGGTGCCTGGTATTCGTCTTCCTGTTTCGCTGGGAGAGCTACGACACGCTCGCCGAGCAGTCGGGTGCAATCGCCACCCTCGGCATCGCTTGTGGCACCTTCGGCATCAACGTGGGGCACGAGCTCGGCCACCGGACCGGACGCCTCGACCAGTTCCTCGCGAAGGCGGCGCTCGCCAGCAGCCTCTACGTGCACTTCTTCATCGAGCACAACCGCGGCCACCACGCGAAGGTGTCCACGCCGGACGACCCGGTCTTCTCGCCGCGCGGCTGCTCGGTGTACGGACACTGGTTTCGCGCCTTGCCGGGCACCTGGCTCGAGTCCTGGCGGCTCGAGGCAACTCGCCTCGAGAAGAAGGGCGTGTCCGCGTGGACCTGGCAGAACGAGCACCTCCGGCTGCAACTCGCGCAGGCGGGAGTGGTGGGCGTCCTGTTCTTCCTCGGCGGCCCATCGGCAGCGCTGGCCTGGGTGGCCTCGGCCGTGCTTGGCATGTTGTTGCTGGAGACCGTGAACTACGTCGAGCACTATGGACTCTCCCGACGCAAGCTCGAGACGGGCAAGTACGAGCGCGTGCAGCCGATCCACAGTTGGAACAGCGATCACCCGCTGGGCCGCATCCTTCTGCTCGACCTGTCGCGACACAGCGACCATCACGCGAATCCCGGGCGGCCCTACCAGCTCCTGCGCAGTTTCCCCGAGGCGCCCCAGTTCCCCACCGGCTACCCGGGGATGATCCTCCTGGCGCTGCTGCCGCCCGCCTTCTTCCGCATCATGCACCCCCGGATCGCCGCCTGGGAGGCCGCCCGTGCCTAGGGTCGTCGACGTGGCCGCCGAGCGCGAAGGCATCCTCGACCGCTGCCTGCTGCCCTTCGCGCGCGATGGCTACGGCCTCGTGCGCATGCGCGACGTGGCTCGTGCCGCCGGCGGGGCTCGATCTCGCGCGTCACCGGGACGCGGTCGCCGACCAGCTCGGTCCCTCGCGCCTCGATGACACGCCGATGACAGCATCCTAGTTCGGCCGCTCCTGTCTGGTACGATCGAAGAATGCTCAGCCAGTCCCTCCGCGCCCCGTCCACCACGCAAGACACGACGGCCGAGGTGGCCGGCACCGACGCCAGCACGAGTGGCCCCGCCGCAGGTCGGAGCGCTGCCGGCGCGCGCGGGAACGCCTTCATGCAGGAGAACCTGCTGGCGGACTCGGCGGCGCTGCGCGAGCCCAGCCCGGGCCCGACCCGCGGCGAGGAGGACTGGGTGACCGAGATCCTCGCGCAGGCACCAGTTCCCGCCAGCGGGAGCGGAGTCTGGGCCCCGGTCATGGAGCGCGTCTCGCAGAAGGTCGACGCCAAGGAGGGCCAGGCGGCCCCGGCCTTCGAGCTGCCGCCGGGCACCAAGATCCTCGTCGACGAGCAGGGTCGGCTCCGGGTGTGGCCGGGCATCCGAGCCGATTCGGTCACCGCGCGGCTGGCCGCGGCGGGGCTGACGCTGGAAGACCTGCGCCCGCTGGCCGAGCCCACGACCCGGGAGCCCACGACCCGGGAGCCCACGACCCGGGAGCCCACGTCGGGCCCCAGTCCCTCGCCGTCGTCTCCCGGGGGCGTCTCCGCTCAGGGCGCGGCGGACCTCAATCGCCTCGCGGGCGCGGCGAGCCGCCCCTGGTACGGCTCGTCGAAGGGCAAGTGTTACCGCGCGGTCGCGGGTTACGAACCCCAGTCCTACATGAACCGGGCGGGGGGCCGGTGGAAGCAGCTCGCCGACCGCATTCCCACCGACCACGCGATGTGGGCGGTGAGCTTCGCGCATTGGCTCCAGGAAACCAGCCATGGCCGTCGCGCCGCCGCCGAGCTCGGTTTCACGATTCTCGAGTCCGACGGCAAGACGAAGCTCGGCGACTTCCTCGCGGCGCGACCCGAGCTTCGCGGCTCCATCGTGGTCGTGCCCTTCGGCCAGGAGGGGACGGCGTCGCAGGAGTGGAACGCGGCGGCGCACTACGGCTCGGCCAAGTGGGGCAAGGGCGTGGGCGACATCTCCGTGGTCACGAAGATCGGCGAAAAGGGCGCGACCTACGTGGCCGACGGCCCGGTGCGACACAACAACGCGACCATGTGGTGGATCGTCCACCCCAAGTGAGATGGCCGATCAGGCCGCCCAGTCGGACTGGGCCAGCGCCCGCGCCGCGCGGTGGCGCACTTCAGCGCCCCGGTGGCTGCGCAGCTCGTCGATGAGCGCGCGGAGTTCAGTCGCGCTCTGCACCCGCAGCTCGGGCTCGGGCGCGAGCAGCAGCGCCAGCAAGTCGCTCATGCCCGGCGAGATCGAGGGCGCCAGGCTGCGCGGCGACTTCGGGCGGCCCTCGGCGATGCGGATCAGGGCGAGGATGGGGGTCGGCGCCTCGTGCGGCACCCGCCCGGTGAGCGCGCGGTAGGCGACGGCGCCGAGCGAGTAGAGGTCGGATCGCTCGTCGATCGGCAGGCCGCGGGCCTGCTCGGGCGACATGTAGTGGGGCGTGCCCACCACGTCGCCCAGGCCGGTCACCGTCGCGTCGGAACCCGGGATGGCCGCGATCCCGAAGTCGAGCAGCTTCCAGCGGGTGCGTCCCCCTTCCTGCGCCAGGAGCAGGTTCGAGGGCTTGATGTCGCGGTGCACCACGCCCCACTGGTGCGCCTCGGCGAGTGCATGGGCCGCCTCCGAGATGAGGCGCAGGACCTCGGTTTCCGACAATCTGGCTTGTTCGCGCAAGACCGCGCCGAGATCGTCGCCCACGGCGCGGTCCATCACGATGAAGGGCGTGCCGTCGTCGGCGCGGCCGCAGCAGTGCACGCGAACCACGTGGGGCGAGGTGAGCCCGGAAGCGATGCGTCCCTCGCGCTCGAAACGAGCGAGCGCCACCGGGTCGCCGAGGAGACCGGGCCGGAGCACCTTCACCGCGAGGCTCGCGTTCCCCGCCGAGTCGAATCCGGTGTACACCTCGCCCGTGGCCCCACGACCGAGGACGCCGCCCAGCCTCGCGCCGCCGAGCATCTCTCCCGTCCAGCGACCGGGCTGCATCGCCCCGGCCTGCCGCACCGCGTCGAGTTCCTTGGCCACTTCGCGGTGGCGGGCCGCCTCGCCCTCGGCCTCGCGGGTGGCCTCGGCCACCTGCGCCACGAGGGCGCGCGTGGCTTGCCGGTTGGCCCGGGCCTGGGCCACCGTGAGCAACATCACGATCGGCACCACCAGCATCATGAAGATCTTGCCCGCGAGCGGGGCGTCCACGGCCGCGAAGACACCGCGGTCCTCCACCACCCCGGCCGTGAGCAGGGCGGCGAGCAGGGCGTAGCTGCCCGCGGCGCCGATGCCGATGCCCCAGGCCGTGAGCCTGTCGTTGCCCTGGCCGAAGAAGGCGAGGCCGAGTGCCACCGCCGCCGCCGTGGGAGAGAAAACACCGAGGTAGTACTGGATCACCAGGGCGGCCATCACCGCCACCGCGCCGTGCACGCGGAAGAGCGCCAGGGGGTAGCGACGCGCACGCCACGCGTAGATGCCGCAGCCTGCCGACACGCTCCCGAGCCCGAGGAGCGCGCCGCTCACGGCGAGGTCGAGCGGCCAGGCCTGGCCGAGGCACGGCACGCAGGCGAGCACCAGCAGGCAGAGCTGCATCATGATGAGGCCGAAGCTGCGGGCGCGAGCGGCTTCCTCGCTGGCAAGGAAGGCCGGCCCGTGGCGCGCCGGTGGGGGGGGCGCGACCGGTGCCGGGTAGGGGCGGGTGGTCGCTCGCCGATCGACCTCGGGCATCCGGCCTAGTCTACCGCGCCAGCGCTAGGCCACGCGGACCGCCGCCCCTGGCGCCAGCAGCAGCCGGATCGAGCCACCGCGCCGGGGACGGTGCAACACGCGCTCCGGGTCGACCCCCGCCCCGAGGAGGTCGCGGCGCGCGCGGTGCACGAGCTGGTTGAGATCTCCCCGGTCGCGTGGCCCGCTTCGAGGCCAGACGCCTGCGACGAGCACCTCGTCCGGCACGTCGTCACCTGCGGCAAAGCCGCCGCCCGGGGCGAGGAGCACCGCGAACAGGCGCGCCCGCAGCTCCGGCAGGTCGATCGTGCGGGCAACGCCGTCGCCGAAGCGCAGCTCGAGACGGCCGCCGCTGGGGAGGAACTCGAAGCGCGCCGCGACGGCGAGACTGCCGGGCGCCCGGCCCGCCAGCGTGGCGCCGCCGGCACCCTCCTCGTCGGCAACGACGTGTACTCGCTGTCCCGCCAAGTCGAAGGTGTCGCCCGGCGACACCGTGATCGCCTCGCCGGGCTCACGCGGCTCGCCGTTGACCGCGCAGGCGGCGCCGAGCACCACCGAGAGCGCGTTCTGGGCCACGAGGAAGCGCAGCGCCCCGGGAGGGAGGGCGGGATGGGCGATGTCGTCGTCGGGCGCCCCGCCCACGGTGCAGGTCGGCGTGGGGAGTCCGTAGCGCTCGCCCCCCGGGAAGCCGAGCCACCAGGCGGCGGGGAGCTCGCCGGGCGCGCCCAGGCCATCCCGCACCACGAAGCGGCCGCCCGGCACTTCCAGCGTGTCGCCCGCCGCGAGCAGGGCGCCCGGTATGGCGGGTCGCCCGTTGTGGAGCGTTGGGTTGCGACCGAGGGGCAGGATCTGGAGGCCGGCGGCGCTGCCGAGCAGGAGCGCGTGCCGCTGCGAGGCGGCGGGGTCGCTGAGGATGATGTCGGACTCGGGACTGCGCCCGAGCAACAGCCCCGAGCGCGGCACGCGGACCGAGCACCCGCCGGGGTGTTCGAGGCGAAACGCAGTGAAATGGGGGGTGGCTCGGCTCGGCGGCATCTCAGCGCCTTCTCCCTGCCCCGAGCATGCCGATCGCGAGGATCCACGCGGTCGAGCCGCCGGGGGCCGTGCCGCAGCCGCAGTCCTCCGGGGGCGTGATGGACGAGGCTGCGCCGCGCGGAGGGGGCTCGTCGCTGTCGTCGCCCGGGGGACCGCTGTCGTCGCCCGGGGGACCGCTGTCGAGCGCGGGGGCGTCGCTGTCACCCGTGTCCACGCCGGTGTCGCTGCCCGGCGCCTGCTCGTCCACCTGGCCCACGCGCACCAGTTGCACGGCGTCGGCGACGATGTGCTCGTTGCTCCCCGGGTCGCTCGCCTGGTGGTCGAAGAGCGCCACCCACTGGTCGCCGCCCGCCGCGAAGGCGTAGGTGCCGATCGACAGCCAGCCCTCATGGCCGGAGGGATCGAGTCGAAAGCTGCTGTTGGTCCCCGCCGCGCGAACCTCGTACTCCACCTCGTCGAACACCGAGAACTCGGCGCTGGCGTAGACCATCACCTCGTAGTCGCCCGCCTCCTCGAGCTCCACTCGCCACCAGGCCCAGTTGTCGGGCTGGTCGGCCTCGAAGGCGTTGGTCCAGCGCAGGCTGCCGCCGTAGCCGCTCGACTCGTCGCGCCAGTAGGCCTGGTCGCCGAAGCCGCGGAAGCAAGCACCGGCGTCGTCGAGTACGCCACCGGCCGGGGGCAGCTCGTCGCAAGGCGGGGCGCTGGCGCAGTGGCCCGGCCGCGCCGGGAGGTAGCTCCGGCCGCCGGCGAAGATCCCCCAGTGGTTGGCCACCGTCCGCGCGCCATCGCCGTAGTTGTTGCCGTCGTAGTCGTTGACGTAGCTGTCGCCGTCGGTCCACATCTGCGAGCTGCCGCCGCCGTCGAGGTTGAAGGCCTCCCAGGCGCCGAGCTGTCCCATGATGTCGGCCAGTTCGCTGCCGTAGAGCCCGTCGTTGTCGCCGGTGCGGCCATCGGCCACGACGAGGAGGAAGGTACCCATGTCCTCGGTGATGCCCATCGCGGTGCGCGGGTGCCGGTCGCGCATGTCGCTCCGGTCGGGGAAACAATCGCTCGCCTCGGGGTCGGCGCAGACCATCGGCACGCCCTCGACCACGAGCTCCGGGAAACCGCTCACCATCGCGATCACGCCCCCGGGCGGCGTGGGCGTGAGGTCGGTGTTCTCGATCCCGTGGGCGAGGCCGCTGACGTTGTCCTTCACCCAGCCGGTGTGGCTGAACCACACCTCGTCGTGGCCGAAGGCGATCCAGCCGTAGTGTTCCCAGTACCACTCGCCGTCGTAGTCGGTGTCCCAGCCGGTATTTTCCGAGGGCCAGCGCACGCCCCCGCCGTGGGCGTCACCGTACACCCGCACCGGGTCGGTCTTGTAGAAGTCGCCGTTGGTGGCGGCGCTCAGGTCGCTGTCGCTCGCCCAGCTGCCGGTGGTCTCGTAGCTCGCGGTCTCGCGGGTGGCCTCGACGTACACGTCGTCGGCGCAGAGATCCACGCGGAGCACCCACACGTCGGTGGAGGGCGAGGAGGCGCGGTACTGCGTGAGCGTCACCCCGGTGTCGACGGTCTGGGTGGACGTCTCGGCGAGCGTGGTGGCCAGCGCGCTGGCGACGAGGAGCGTCATCGCGACCGCCGGCGGCAGGCGAGCACGGGAAGCGGCCATGCCAGCCAGTAGAGCGCGGCGCCGCCCGCGTGGCAGCCGCAGCCCTCGGCGTCAAGGGCGCTGGCCTGGCCAGGGGGACCGCCCGTGGCCGCATCGTCGCCGCCAGGCGGGTCGTCGCCCGGCGAATCGCCGCTGTCGCCCACGTTGATGGGCGTGCCGCTGTCGCCCCCGGCCTCGCCCGAGTCGGGGTCGGGGTCGGGCGGCGGATTGCCCGTGTCCGGCCGGGTCTCGCTGCACCGGTCGGCGCCGGTGCAGTCCTCGTCGATCCCGTTGCACTCCACCTCGGCGATGCAGCCGGCCGCCGCGGCGAAGTCGTAGATGATGTCGCGAACCACCCGCCCGTTCACCACGGCGTCGTGGCGGTAGGGGAAGATGACATACGACCAGGTCTGGTCGAAGCCCGGGTAGATGTTGAAGTTCCCCATCGCGGTGAGGTACGCGCCCTCGCCGGGCTGCGCGGAGAGCGAGGCGTGGGTGAGCGTGCGGTCGAAGGAGGCGACGGTCACGCAGCGGTCCTCGTCGCTGTCGCAAGCCGTCCACCAGCGCTCGGCGGTGGTGCCGACGGTCGGCAGGCTCGTGACCGGGTCGGTGCCGGGGAAGGCGAGCACCCCGTCGACCGGTGAGCTGGTGGACACCACGGCGCTGGCGCTGGATGCGAAGGGGGTGTCGCCCTCGTACCAGTAGAAACGCGCGTCGACGCCGTGGGCGGTGAAGATGGCCGGCACCTCCTGGTCGTGGTCCGACCAGGTATGCGTGCCGCCGTAGCTCACCCGGTAGTCCACCTCGAGCCAGCTCTCGCCGGCGCTGACCACCTGGTCGAAGCTCATGCCCGACACCCCGCTGCCCGACTTGGTGAAGTGCCGCGGGGTGTCGTGAGTGGTCGCGTAGCTGCTCCCCGCCCAGGCGCTGGTGGCCACGTCGTTGCTGCCGCTATTCCACTCGCAGTCGGTGCCCTGCGCTTGTATGGGATTCCACGGCGCGCCCGCATCCCAGCCCACGCACGCCTCGACGGTGAGGCAGTCTGCCACGTGTTCGCCCTCCGGGTAGGCGCGGGCCACGCAGCTGCTGTGCCCGGCGGCGAGGCACTCGGCTTCGCTCCCGTAGGGGGTGGCATCGCAACTGTCGAGGCTGAAGTAGCCCACGCCGCCCACGGGATCGTAGCCCCAGATGGAGAGCTGGATCGCGGCGCCGCCGTGCTCCATCACGAGGTTCTCGGTCCAGTCCTCGTCGTAGAGCTGGAAGATCACCCCGCCGTAAGAGTTGTTGACCCCGGCGCGAACGTAGGTGTCGGACAGGTACTCGGTGTCGGCCTGGCGGCTCTCCCAGTAGGCGGGGTTGCCCTGGCACCACGCGAGCGGGTCGCCCGCCAGCCCGTCGCACCCGGTGTCGAAGGCCACCGGGGTGCCCGAGAGCGCGGGGTTGTTGCCGTCGAGGACGCCGGCGCTGTCGACGCCGATGGCGTAGGCCACCACCTCGTGTTCGCCCGCCCCGAAGGGCTCGTGGTACCAGTCGAAGGCGTGGTTGCCCACGTCGGCGCGGTACTGGTCGGCGGAGAGCCCGCGCACGATGACCCCGTCGATGTAGACGTGGACGGCAATCGGGCCGGCATAGTCCGGGTCGCTGGCCCAGCCCGACACGTGCGTGCCGTCGGCCACGTCGATCCAGCCGGTGGGCGCGGCGGCGAGGGCGGCGGTGGCGAGGAGGAGCGAAGCGTTCACGCGGGCCCCTGTGCTAGCTGCCGAGGCGCAAGACGCGGCCGTTCGCGGTGCTCGATGGGCTCGAGAGCGCCACGATTTCCCGGGCCACGTCGTCGAGCTTGAGCCAGCCGGATGGGTCGACACCCGGCATGGCCGCCCGGTTGCCCGGGGTGTCCATGGTGCCGGGCGCCACGGCGTTGACCAGGACCCCGGCGGGGACGAGCTCGGCGGCGACGGCGGCGGTGAGCGCCACCACGGCGGCCTTCGACACGGCGTAGGCGATCTTGCCCGCGCCCTGGGCCGGGTCGAGCCCGGCGTGGGCCGCCACGTTGACGATGCGGCCGCCGGCCGCCATGTGTCGGGCCGCCTCGCGGGAGCACAGGAAGGCGGTGGTGGCGTTGGTCTCCAGCTGGCCGCGCCAGGCCTCGGCGGAGGTCTCGAGGAAGGGCGCCATGGCGAAGCCGCCGGCCACGTGAACGCTGCCCCACAGCCCCGCGGCTCCCGCCTCCGCGTAGTAGCGGCTCACCGCCTCGCTGTCGCGCAGGTCGACGTCGCCAGGCACCAGCGCGGTGGCGCCCTCGGCCCTCAACGCGGCGACCACCGCCGCGCCGAGCGCGCCGTTGCCCCCGGTCACGACCACCACGCGCCCATCGAGAGATCCCATGAACTTGCCTCTGGCGGGCAGGTTAGCACGCCGGCCCGGCCGGCCCGGCCGGCCCGGTGCCGGGGGGCGCTAGATGCTGTGGAGCCAGTCGACCAGCGCCTGCCGCTCGTCTTCGGGGAGGTCGCAGCCGTAGAAGTGGCCGTCGTCGCCGAAGGGGGCTTCGAGGCCGCTGGGGCGGCTGCCCTGGAGGCAGAGCAGCCCGTCGAGGGTCTCGACGCTGCCGTTGTGGAGGAACCGTCCCATCGTCCACGCGCCGGCGATGCGCGGCGACTTGATGCCGTGGGTGGCCTCGCTCGCCTCGTCGAAGCCGAGGCCGCAGCAGAGCTCGCCGTCGAGGTCGGGGTCGCCCCAGTACATCATGGCGTCGTCGGTGCCGATCTCCGCGTAGGTGTACACGCGGTCGCCGCTGCCGCGCGGGGCGCCGTGGCACTCCACGCAGCCCTCGTCGTAGAACACCGACTCGCCGATGGCGCGGCTCTCGGCGGTGCCCGGGAGCGAGGCGTTCTCCGGCGCCCGGAGCGATCGGATGTACTCGGCGAGCGGCTCGAGGCGCTCCTCGGGCCACTCGTCGAGCGGCCCGCCGCCGATCACCACGAAGCCGGTGAGGAACTGCTCGAGGCTGGTGGCGCCGCCCGACCAGGCCAGCATCGCGTGGGGCATGCCCGCGGCGGCCTCCTCGCTGGCGGTGGGAATGCCCCACAGCGGGATGATCTTGCTCACCGTGTGCACCCCGTCGTCGACCGGGAGGGGCGCGATGGCGAAGTCCATCGTCCCCGGGAGCCAGGAGGCGTAGTAGCCCTCGGCGGTGGCGTCGAGGTTGCCCATCGAGTCCATCGCGCTGAGCAGGGGCAGCAGGTCCCACAGCAGGGTGAGCTGGAGGAGCCAGTCGGCCCGCAGCACGTCGATGATCGGCTGCACCTTGGCCAGGGCCTCGGCGCTGTGGGCGCTCTCGTCGAAGAGGGGGTTGGCCACCTGCGGCACCAGCACCAGCGACAGCATGTGCGTGCCGTAGTCGTAGTCGTGGTTGGCCGCGCCCACGGCGTAGCGACCGTCGGGCAGGCGTCCGAAGTGGCAGGCGGCGCAGGTGAGGGCGAGCGTTTCCACCCCGGGCGCGTCGGGCAACTCGGCGCCGGCCGCGAAGCCGATGGGGCGGCCCTCGTCGGAGTAGGGATCGGGGACCAGGCCATACTGGGAGAAGGCCTTGCCGGTCTGGTCGGGGAAGTTCTCGTTGACGAAGTCGAAGAGCGGCGCCGGGATGCCGATGGTGCCGAAGGACTCGTTGAAGTACATCGACTTCCCGCACAGGAGCTTCTTGCGACGGTCCGCCGGGTCGGCCTCGTAGGCCTCGCAGGCGCGCTCCATGTCGCCGTGCTCCAGCACGTCCTTGAGGTCTTCCGCCACGTTGGTGAGGCCCTCGTCGTCGTCGGGCTGTGGGGCGAAGGGGTCGGCGGCCTCGCCGCCGCCGCTGTCGCTGGTCGCGGTGTCGCCCGAGTCGTCGGCCGTGGCGGTGTCGACGGGCGCCGTGTCGCTGTCCTCGGCGTCGGTATCGCCGCTGGTCGGCTCGCCCGAGTCGGGACTGTCCTGCGCCGTGGCCGCGCTGGACGCGGCGTTGGTTACTTGGTTGCAGGCGAGGATGGCGAGGAGCATGTCGGCGATCATGAGGAGGCCTCGGCCAGTTATCTAACACATAGTAGATTTATGTCGAGGCCGTTGTTGGCCCCCTTTGGCGCGATGCCCGTGGACGACCAGCCTCTTGCCAACCCATGACCCACGCCGTCACCGTCGCCGGCCGCTCCGGGGCTCCTCGGACTCTCGGCCGCGATCCTGAGGCGGCGGCGGCGGTGATACACCGCCCCTCGTGAAGCTCCCGGTCCTCACCGTCGACGAGTGCGCGCCCGTGCTCCGCGCGCTGGCGGAGCCGCTCCGGCTGAAGATCATCTCGGCCTTGCGGGAGGGGCCGCTCTCGGTCAACGAACTCACGTCGCGACTGGGCGTGAGGCAGTACCAGGCCTCGCGCCACCTCGCCGCGCTGCACGAGATCGGCGTGCTCACGCGCGAGCGCGCCGGGAAGCGCGTGTTCTACGGGCTGTCGGAGCAGGTGCGCCGCGACCTGGGCGACGCGCCCACGGTCGAGCTGGGTTGCTGCCGGGTGTACGTGGAATAGCCCAGGCGCCGTGCGGGGTGGCACAGGTGCGGGGGCGCTAGTTATGCGGCTCCGTGCATATGATCCCTCTCTTGCTCCTCGCCTGCGCCAGCGATTCCGGCGCCGGCAGCGACTCCGCTCCCGTCAGGCTCACCCTCACCGGCTCCTCCACCGTGGCCCCGCTGGTGTCGGAACTGGCCAAGCGCTACGAGTCGCAGAACCCCGGCGCGCGGATCGACGTGCAGACTGGCGGCTCGTCGCGTGGCGTGGCCGACGCGGCGAGCGGCACCGCCGACATCGGCATGGCCTCGCGCGCCCAGAAGCAGGACGACCCTGCCGACCTGGTGTTCACGCCCATCGCGCAGGACGGCATCGCGCTCATCGTCCACGCCGAGAACCCCGTGGCCGAGTTGTCGCGTGAGCAGGTGGTGTCGATCTACACCGGGGGCATCGCGAGCTGGCTGGATCTCGGCGGCGCCGACCTGCCGATCACGGTGGTCAACAAGGCCGAGGGCCGCTCCACTCTGGAGCTGTTCTGTCACTTCTTCAAGCTCGAGGCCGCCGCGATCAAGGCCAGCGTCGTCATCGGCGACAACGCCCAGGGCATCAAGACGGTGGCGGGCAACCCGGGGGCCATCGGCTACGTGTCGATCGGCACCGCCGAGTACGAGCGCGACCACGGCACGCCCATCGAGCTCTTGCCGCTCGACGGCGTGGCGCCCTCGGTGGCGAGCGTCAAGGATGGAAGCTTCCCGATGTCGCGACCGCTGAATCTCGTGACGCGGGGCCAGCCTGCCGGGGCGGTCGCCGACTTTATCGGCTTCGCGCGTGACGCGGCGCAGCACGACCTCGTGGCCGGCCAGTACTTCGTGCCGGTGGACTAGCGTTCGATGGGCGACGGGTCTTCGCTCGAGGCGCCCAGCCGCGGCAAGGCCCGCGTCGGCTCCGCAAGCTGGCTCGACGCGCTGCTCGTCCTCTGCGCGGTGGTGTCGGGCGGGATGACCCTGCTCGTGGCGGGCTTCGTGGCGCGCGAGAGTACCCGCGTCCTGTGGGTGGTGGGCCTGTCGCGCTGGTTCACCGACCCGAGCTGGCACCCCGCCAGCGGCCTGTTCAACGCGCTGCCGATGGTCGTGGGCACGCTCCTCACCTCGATGCTGGCGCTGGTGCTCGCGGTGCCGGCGGGCGTGCTGTCGGCGGCATGGGCGCGGTGGGTGGCGCCGGCCTGGGCGCGCGGCCCCTACCGGGCGCTGGTGGCCTTGCTCGCGGGCATCCCCTCGGTGGTGTACGGCCTCTGGGGGCTCACGGTGCTGGTGCCGGCGATCGCGCGAGTACAGGCGCCGGGCTCGAGCCTGCTCGCCGGGGCGCTCGTGCTGGCGCTGATGGTGGTGCCCACGATCGCCCTCTTCGCGGAGTCGGCGCTGGCGTCGGTGCCCGCGCCGTTGTTGCAGGGCGCCGCCGCGCTCGGGCTCGGGCCCTGGGCCACCCTCCGGGGCGTGGCATTACCCGCGGCGCGGCCGGGACTGGTCGCCGCGGTGACGCTCGGCGCGGGGCGCGCGGTGGGGGAGACGATGGCGCTGTTGATGGTGGCGGGCAACGTGGTGGAGTTGCCGGGGTCGGTCTTCGACCCCGTGCGCACGCTCGCGGCCAACATCGCGCTGGAGATGGCCTACGCGACGGCCGATCACCGATCGGCGCTGTTTGCCACGGGCTCGGGGTTGCTGGTGATCGTCGCGTTGCTCGTCCTCGTGGCCGACCGCGCCCAGCGGGCCCGCGCGTGACCGGCACCCTGCGCGACCGGGCCTACCAGGCCGCGGCCTCGGCGAGCGCGCTGTTCTTGCTGCTGGGGCTTGGCGCGGTGCTGATCGATACCTTCGCCGCGGCGCTGCCGCGCCTCGACCTCGACTTCGTGCGCCTGCCCCCGTCCGACGCCGGGCGCGCGGGCGGCGTGGGGCCGATCATCGTGTCTACGCTGTGCATCCTCGGCGTGGCCCTCGCGGCGGCGGTGCCGCCGGCACTCGGCGCCGGCGTGTTCCTGGCGGAGCTGGGTGGTCGACTGGCACGCCCGGTCCGGCTGTCGCTGGAGGTGCTCGCTGGCGTGCCGTCCATCGTGTTTGGCCTGTTCGGCAACGCTTTCTTCTGCAAGGTGCTCGGGCTGGGCTTCTCCATCCTGTCCGGCGGACTCACGCTCGCGTGCATGGTGCTCCCCATCCTCGTGAAGGCCACTGAGGAGGGCGTGCGCGCGGTGCCGTCCGAGTACCGGTTGGGCGCGGCGGCGCTGGGGTTGTCGCGGGGGAGCTACCTCTGGAGAATCGGCTTGCCGCAGGCGATGCCACTGGTCGTCACCGGACTCGTCCTCGGCGTCGGGCGCGCGCTCGCCGAGACGGCCGCCCTCATCTTCACCAGCGGCTACGTCGATCGCTGGCCCGAGTCGCTCCACGACTCCGGTCGCGCCCTGTCGATCCACGTGTACGACCTCGCGATGAACGTCCCCGGTGGCGATGCCAGCGCCCACGCGAGCGCGGCGGTGCTGGTGCTCGCGATCCTCGGGGTGAACGCGGTGGTGGCCGCGCTGGGACGCTGGGTGAGGACGCGATGATCGCGGTCGCCGACCTTGCCGTCCACTACCGCGACAAGTGCGCGTTTGCCGGTGTGAACCTCTCGGTGGCCCGGGGGACGATCACCGCGCTTGTCGGGCCGTCCGGCTGCGGCAAGTCGAGCTTACTCTCCTGCCTGAACCGCCTCGTCGACATGGTGCCCGGCGCCCGCGCTTCCGGGCGCGTGGATGTTGACGGCTGCGACGTGCTCGACCCGCGCCTCGACCTGGTCGCGCACCGGCGACGGGTGGGGATGATCTTCCAGAAGCCCAACCCCTTCCCGCTCTCCATTCGCGAGAACATCGCCTTTCCGTTGCGGGAGCACGGCGTCCGCGACGTGGGCGAGCGGGTGGAGTCCGCCCTGCGCGCCGTGGGACTCTGGACGGAAGTGAACGACCGCCTCGATCGCCCGGCGCTGGGCCTGTCCGGTGGGCAACAGCAGCGCCTGTGCATCGCCCGGGCGCTGGCGCTGGAGCCGAGCGTCGTGCTGCTCGACGAGCCCTGCTCGGCGCTCGATCCCATCGCCAGCGGCGTGGTTGAAGACCACGTGGCGTCGCTACGGGGGCGCTACACGGTGGTGATCGTCACTCACAACCTCGCGCAGGCGCGTCGCATCGCCGATCACACGGCGGTGTTCTGGGTGCGAGGCGGCACGGGCTATCTCGCCGAGCACGGCGCCACCGAGCAGGTGTTCGGATCGCCGCGCACCGACGTGGCCGCCGCCTACGTCAGCGGGAGCCGGGGCTGAGCCAGGTCTCGTAGACGAAGGCGCAGTCCTGGCGGATGCGCTCGGCGGAGAGGCCGTACTTCTCCAGATTGTACTTGTGTCCCGAGGTGTAGGCGCGCTGCTTCTCGGCGGTCTGCTTGATCGCGTCCATCTGCTCGGGCGTGGGCTTCATGTCGAAGAAGGGCACCATCTCCGCCATGAGTCCCTCGAAGTCGGTCATCATCCGGTCGTACGACACCACCATCACGCGCTCCCGGTCGATCTTGCCGCTGGTCCAGTCGCGGTGGAATCGTTCGAAGAGCATCACCAGCGCCTTGTAGAAACGCTCGTTGAACCTGGCGCGGGTGGGCTCGGGGAGCGACCAGTAGCCGAAGGCCTTGTCGAGCACGCCGGTCACCAGCGAGAAGGTGGACGGGATCACCTCCACCGGGTCGCGCACCATGTAGAGGATGTGCGCGTCGGGGAAACGTTGCAGGAACGCCGGCACGCGCGGGCCGGTGGTGAAGAGCTTGGCCACCACGCGATCGCCGCCCTGCGCCACGAGGCTTCGCCGCCACACCCCCTCCAGCCAGTCGAAGTCACGCGCGGTGGTGTCGCGCTGGTCGGGATCGACCAGGGGCACGCAGTCCTCGTCCGACCAGGCGAGGAAGAAGCCGTAGAGGAAGAAACCGTCGAAGTAGCGGAAGAAGACGGTAACGTCGTCGGTCTCGATGCTGGTGAGGTTGGTCTCGTGGGCGGCCGAGTTGTGGAAACGCGCCGGGCTGACTTTCTCCAGGATCGGCAAGAAGGGGCGAAGGACCTTCTGCATGATGATCGACGGGTACAGCGAGCGGAAGAGCTGGAGGCCCACCCCGAAGCCGTTGTCGACGAGCCAGCGGTGGAGGAAGGTGGTGCCGGTGCGCGGGTTGCCCACGATGATGATCGGGCGGCGTACGTCGGTGCGACCGAGCGCGGGGAACAGCACCCGGTCCAGCAGCATCCAGAACCACACCTTCACGCGAAGGGCCAGGTAGACCCATACGAGGATCAGCGGCACCACCCGAACGTGGAAGGTCTTGGCGAGCACGCCGTGCACGAGGGCGAAACGGTGCAGCATCGGGGGCGGTCTCCGGGCGGCCCGGAGCTAACCCGGTGCCCCCGGGAACTCCGTCGGCGCCGGGGTGTCCGAAAGCTCGATACCGGTAGTCTCCCGACCGATGATCCTCGCCGTCCTCTTCGCTGCCGCCGCCGACTGCCCCGCCAACCTGCCCGAGCCCTACGCGAGCGACAAGCGCTCGGCCGGGCGCACGTTCCTGGTGGCCAAGGCGGAGCGCACCATCGCGGTGTACGAGGGCGACCAGCTCGTGGTGGGCGCCTGCTTCAGCACCCAGCTCGGCCCTGGTGGCGACGACGGGCCCAAGACTCGCCAGGGCGACCTCAAGACCCCCGAGGGCTGGTATCGCCTCACGCATCGTAACCCAAACAGCTCGTACTACCGCTCCCTCGGCGTGAGCTACCCCAACGCCGACGACGTGACGCGCTCGCTCGCCGAGGGCGTGATCAGCGAGGCGACGGCGGCCTTGTTGCGTGCCAGCATCGCCAAGGGGCAGCGCGGCAGCCAGAGCACGGCCATGGGCGGCGACATCTTCATCCACGGCAACCCCTGGGGCTCCCCCTTCGACTGGACCCTCGGCTGCATGGCGGTGATGAACGACGAGATGGACGTGCTCTACCGGCTGGGCGACCCGGGGACGAGCGTGATCATCGTGGCTTCGCTGCCGGCGCGGTGAGGCGAGCCGCCTTGATGTCGCCGTCGTTGTCGCCGCCGGGCGCCAGCCCCTCAGGAGAGGCGCTCCCCACGCCTTCGCCGCCCCCACAGCAGCAAGGCCGGCAGCCCCGCTGCGCCGCCGCCACAACCGGCGCAGTCGTCGTCGCCGTCGTCGCCGTCGTCGCCGTCGTCGCCGGTGTCGTTCGGGTCGTCGCTGTCTTGCCACCCGCTGGTGTCGCAGGGCTCCGCCTCCTCGGCGCCGACGGTCGTGAGCAGGGCGGGGTTCCCGCCGGTGGCGATCCCGAGGAAGTCGGCGGTCTTGTCGACGATGCCGTCGGGGTCGCGCGCCAGGGCCACGCTGGCCTCGGCGCAGCCGTCCACCCGCGCCACCGTGCTGAGGGGCTCCTCGATCTCGGGGCCCTCGTACAGCACCGTGCCCTCGGGCCCTGAGGCGAGCACCCGGTAGCCGCCGCCCTTGTAGGCCAGGTCGACCTCGGTCTCCCCGGCCGGGAAGGTGAAGGGGATGCCCCCCGACCAGGTGGTGCCGTCTTCGCTCTTGTGCACCCGGAAGCGCACCCCGTCGGTGTCGTTGCCCTCGGTGTGCACCCACAGGTGGTACTTGCCCACGCGCATCGCCACCGGCGAGCCACAGGCGCCGCCGCCGCAGTCGTAGGCCACGCCCGCGCGGGTCCAGGTGCGACCGTCGTCGCTCACCGCGAGCGCGATGCGCTGCACGCCGTCGATGCCGTTGGCCTGGTACCACATGCCCCAGTCGTGACCGTCGATGCCGGCGTCGGCGAGCACGCTCGCGGGGCAGGTGCCCTCGGCGTCGATGTCGTCGCCCGGCGAGAGCGCTGCTCCCTCTTCGGTCCACGAGCGGGCATCGGTGGAGGTCCACAGGTGCACAGCATTGCCACTACAGGCGTACAACCACCATTGTCCGCTCGCATGGACCAGCGTGGGCGACGTGCCGAGGGCGGCGTCGATCGTTTCGGTTTCCAGGGCGGGCGCCGCGAGGGCGGCCGCGACCAGCAAGAACACTCAGGCCTCGAGACCCGCGTACTTTCGCACCTGGGGACGGTAAGCCGCAAGCTTCACGCCGAGCGAGGGCGCCACCTGCGCGATGGTGGGCTGGTGTCGCGCTGCCCACAGCCGGACTCGCTCGGGGATGTCCCACATGTGTACCGGCTGGCGCCAGCGCACCACGCGCGCCTGCACCCCGTCCCAGAAGCGCATGCGGGCCTGCATCGACAAGAGCGCGCCGCGGCGCACCTGGGCCGCGTCTTCCGGGGTGCGCACCACGATGGACAGTGCCTCCTCCAGCCAGCGACCGTGGTCCTGATCTTGCAGCGTGTGAAGCGTGAAGTACAGGATCTCCCGCTCGTCGAAGCCGGCGCGGCGCAGGCCGTCGATGATGGGCACGAACATCTTCGGGATGGCCCACTCGTGCCCCGGGCCGAGGGCGCCGAGGCCCACGAGGAAGGGCTCTTCCGTGACCAGCCGGAGGTGCTCGCGGATGAACTCCACCACGCGCGGGTCGAGGGGTTCCTCGTCTTCCTCGCCCGGGCCCACGCCGCAGGCGGTGAGGAACTTCCGGTAGAGCTGGGCGTGGTCTTCGCCGTCGCTGCCCTCGCCGTACTCGTCGACCAGCACCTTGGCGATCCAGGACTTGCTGTCGGAATCCGGCGCGTTGAGCAACAAGTGCTCCATGTAGCGGCAGAAGGTGCCCACCAGCGGGTAGTGGTTCAAGCCGAAAACACGGTAGTCTTCCCGCGTGAAGGGCGTGGTGCCCACGCGCATGAGGAAGACGTGGTTCACGGCGGGGTGGTGCTCGATCTCGCGGCGGAGATCTTTCAGGAACTCACTTGCTTGCAAGAGACACCTCGTCGACCGGACGCCGCGGGGAGTGATTGGATCGGATGATGCCCGCCTCGTCGCGCAGGTAGCTCTGCGGGACGAACTGGATGCGCTGGTAGCGCACCCGCTTCCAGATCATCTCGGGGAAGTTGGGGGCGGCGCGGAGGTAGAAGTCCCAGCGCTTGAGCATGGTCTTGCGGTTGAACCAGGCCTTCATGCTGGTGCGGCCCACGCGCTTCCACGCCACGTATTCTTTGTAGAACTCCTCGCGCGGCAACTTGGTGGGCGTGACCGCGTGGAGCAGGTCGAACAGCCGGAAGTCCTCGGTGAGCAAGTCCTCCCGGTACTTCTTCCACATCTCGGTGCCGGGGAGGGGTGTCAGGATGGTGACCAGCGGGATGGCCACGCCGAGCGACTCGATGTACTCGAAGAGCCCGGCGAAGTCTTCGCGGTCGAACTCGGGACGGACCATGAAGATGCCGGTGCTGATCACGCCGTTGTCCTTCAGGATCTTGGCGGCCTTGATGTTGTTGTCGAGCGTGTTGCGCTTGCGCAGGCCCTCCAGCGCCTTCTCGTCGTTGGTCTCGTAGCCGCTGAGCACGCCCATCAGGCCGACCTTGGCCAGGCGCGCGATGAGCTCGGGGTGCTCGGCGATGAAGTCGCTGCGCCCCTGCGTCATGAAGAACTTCTTGATATTTCGGCGTTCCAACTCGCTTGCAAGCTTCTCCAGGCGGTCGGCCCGGGTCATGAAGTTGTCGTCGAGCAGGAAGATGAAGGGCTCCTCGCAGGCCGCCATGCGATCGGCGATCACCTCGGCGCTGAGGAAGCGGGTGCGCCGGTCGTAGAACTCCCAGATGGCGCAGAAGTTGCAGTCGAAGGAGCAGCCGCGGCTGGTGAAGATGCTCGCCATCGGCTTGGCGGCGAGGAAGAAATACTGGCTGCGGTACCGGTCCACGAGGTGACGGGCCGGGGCAGGCAGGTGATCGAGGTTGGGCGCGTTCTTGGCCTTGCCGTTCTTGCTGCGGGTGCCGTCGGGCAGCCGCACGTCGGTGCCCTGGAGGCCCTCGAGCGCGCGCGTGGATCGCTCGCGGCCCCAGCGCTCGACGATCTCCTTGAACACCAGCTCGCCCTCGCCGAGCACGGCGGCGTCGACCCAGTCGACGTAGTAGCTGGCGGTGTTGAGCGTGCAGTGGTGGCCGCCGATGAGGGTGAGCGCGCCGGGGACGATCTGCTTGGCGAGGCGCAGCACCGCCTGCGCCTGGTAGGCATCGGTCGTCATCGCGGTGGTGCCGACGATGTCGGGTTGCCAGCCGCTGAGCACCTCGGGCAGCACCGAGGGCTTCTCGCAGCGCATGTCGAGGATGCGCACCTCGTGTTCCGGCACCATCGCGGCGATCGAGGTGAGCGACACCGGCTCGGAGCGCCACACGGTGTTCTCGAGGCCGAGGCGACGCTCTTCGAAGGGCGCGGGTTGGACGAGGAGGATGCGCATCGGGAACTCCGGTCGGTCAGCGGGCGGGGGGTACTACCACGCGGCCACGGTACTGTGCACCAGGGTGGGCGTGCTTTCGAGCGCGCGGACCGCCGGGATGGCGTTGTGCAGTCGCGACCAGTACACCCCGACCTCGGCGCCGGTGGACAGGCCGAGGCTCCCGGCGGGGAAGGGGAGATCGAGGGCGCGAGTCTCGCCGGGCGCCAGCGTGGTGTCCCAGCGCTCGGTGAAGCTCGGGAACTCGACACGTCGATCGAGGGTGATCTCGCTCGATGCGTCGTGACCATCGCGCGTGGCGAGGCGCGCGCGGATGGTCACCGCCCTCGCGGGATCGGAGGAAGGGAATCGATGACCGGCGAGGTTGGTGACCGTCACGCGCACGCCGGCCTCGGTACGCGTCACCTCGTCGACGCGAATCGCCTGGCCCACCATCTCGTCGCTCCACGCCCCAGGGAAGTCGTGACGGTGGGCCTCTCGCGCCGGCGTCCACGCGGTGAGCGCGCGATCCACGACCGGCATGTGGCAGTCCACGCAGTCCTCGGAACGGCCCGTGTTGGCCTTCCACGCCTCCCACTCGGCCACCACGTCGAGCAGGGGCCGGTCCAGCGGGGCGAACGGAGGCGCGGGCGACTGGTGGCAGGCGGCGCAGTCCCCGGCCGATCCGAAATCGGCGCGCACGGTGACCGGGTGCGGGGCCTCGTGACCCTCGAAGGTGCCCTCGACCGCGCCCTCGCGCACGTGGCAGGCGGCGCAGGTGACGCCCTCGTCGCGCAGCGCCTCGTCGTACGCGGGGTTGGCCTCGCCCACGCCCCGCACGGGCCTCAACGAGCTGAGCCCGGTGACGATCTCGGGCTGTTGCTGGGGGATGGGCGCGTGGCAGTATCGGCAGGCGTAGACCGCGCCCTGGTGGGCGAAGTCGAGCTGGAACACGGGGTCGGTCCAGCTCCGCGCCATCTGCGACCCCTTCCACTCCGCGTAGGTGTCCACGTGGCAGGCGCCGCAGGCCTCGGCGGAGAGCGAGCCCACCCCGGCAGGAGCTTCCAGCGGCGGCATCACCGGCTGTGGCAGCCGCGCGAACACGTACGCCCGCAGGCAGCCGGGGGCGGCGAGCGCGGCGATGGTGGCGGCCAAGACGGCGAGGGTGCGCTTTCGCACGCGCGGGACTATCCCCGCCTCGCCGGGCTAGAGTCAGCCCGTGTTGTGGATCTCGCTCGCGCTGGCCCAGTCGCCCCTCCGGGTGGAGCGCATGGCGCTCGACTTGCCCAATGCATCCTTGCTCGCCGATAGTGCCCCTGCCGATGGCGTGCCCGACGGGTGGATCGAGCAGGAAGCGACGGGGAGCCTGAAAGTGGAGGCCTCGCGCGATCGCGACGCCAACCCCATCGCGAGGCTGGTGTGGACGCCGGGCACCAAGGCCAGCCTGTGCTCGGCGGCGGTCGCGGTCACGCCGGGGACGACGCTGCGCCTGAGCACCCGGGTGCGCGGCGAGCCGACCCTCGACGACGTGACTGCCTTGCACCTGCACATCGGCGGGGGCTCGGGCACGCTCCACACCGCGAAGCGCCGCTTCGACACGGGCGACTTCCCCTGGCAGGAGGTGGAGATCCTCGCCACGGTGCCGGCGGGCGCCACCACCGCCTTCGCGTGTTTCCAGGTGCAGATGGTGCGGGACTCGGCCGCGGCCGGCTTCCAGGTGGAGCCGCTGCGCTTCGAGCAGATCGTGGCGTCGAGCAACCTGGTGAGCTTGCCCTACAAGCGCGTGGTCCTCGTCACCGTGGAGACCTTCCGTCGCGACCACGTACGCGCCTACGGCTATCCGAGGGCGACGACGCCAAACCTCGACGCGCTCATCGCCGAGGGCGCGAGCTTCGACCGTCACTACGTCCAGGCGCCGTACACGCACCCGTCGCTCGCCGCGCTGGTGACGGGACAGTTTCCCACCACGCTGGGCTTCATCGACAACATCCCCACCATCGGGGCCAGCGCGCCCACCATCGCCGAGTTGATGTCGCAGGCCGGGTATGTCACGGCCGCCTTCAACGTGCAGTACGTGCTGTCGAACCGCTACGGGCTCAACCGCGGCTTCCACTACTATCGAAATCACCCCAACGACACGCCCGCCAACGTGCTCAACGACGAGCTGATCCCC
>Ga0194131_10004138_pt1 | contig 22155 bp, 21 predicted proteins | sample TA2KigO120mmetaG_FD_148631 | JGI IMG/M metagenome (GOLD analysis project Ga0194131, IMG submission 148631) | Freshwater microbial communities from Lake Tanganyika, Tanzania - TA2015053 Kigoma Offshore 120m | ecosystem: Environmental > Aquatic > Freshwater > Lake | place: Tanzania: Lake... | reverse complement strand
CATGTACTCTTGGTATTCCGACAACAGCTCGAGCGCCTGGGCCGGGCTGAGGCCAGCACAGAGGCCGGTATAGCCGACAAGGTCGCTGAACAGGACCACGACATCCTGCTCGCGGGCGCTCCGCACGAAGGCTTCGCCGCCGTCGCGGATGCCGGCTGCGATATCGGGCGAGAAGTAGCGGCTCAGCTGGTCGGTCGAGTGCTGGAGGGCTGCGGCTTCGCGCACGGTTCGTCGTGCGATCCGGGTGGCGAAGGCGCAGCCGGCCGTGGCCGAAAAGACGAACAACAGATCGAAGACGACACGGGTGCGGCTGATCGAGGGACCGACATAGGGATCGGCACTGCCCGAGGCCAGTATGGTCGCGGGATCGAGCGTGGCAACCTGGAAGAAGCCGACCAGCGTCGAGGCCACACCGATACCAGTCATCACCACATAGAGAGGGCGCAACGTCAACGCCATGCCGGCGATGATGGCGAGCCCCACGGCCGACACCGGTAGTTTCGTCAGCAATGTCACTGGCGCCGGCGGGATCATGCCGCGCCAGAGCAGGAAGGTGGCGATGGCCGGAAATGTCGCGGCCAACAACGCGGTATTGATGCCGACGAGGTTCACCCACCGGCGCCGGCGCAGAACGACGAGGTGCGCGGCGCAAATCGCGATGCAGGTACCGAAGTAGACGATGAGCGCCGCTGGCTGCACACTTTCGCTTGTCGCGCCCGTGGCCAGGACGACGAGGTATCCCGTACTGACGCCCAAGCTCACGAGCGTGATGGCAGAGAGCATGGTCAAGCTGCGGGCTTCGCGTTCGCCAAGCAGAGTGGTGGTCATGCTGCTTGCCGAACGATCCATGGTCAGCGCCCCCGTGTGTCGACAAGGTTAGCCCATTGGCTGGCGCCTGTCGTTTCCACTACAGTCGCGCGGAGGAAAGGCATGAAGCTCGGGCTCTACATGGCAACGCAATGGCGGCAGGGCGCCGATCTCGGGCCCGAGCTCGCCAACCTGATCGAGCAGGTGCGGGCGGCCAAGGCAAGCGGGCTTGGCTCGCTGATGGTCGGCCAGCATTTCGTGTCGAGCCCATTGCAGATGTTCCAGGCCATGCCGCTGCTGGCGCGGCTCGCCGCCGAGGCGGACGGCATGCGGCTGGGACCCGGCCTGCTGCTGCTGCCGATGCTCAACCCGGTGGTCGTGGCCGAGGAGACGGCGACGCTCGACTGGCTGACCGGCGGCAAGGCGATCGTCGGTTTGGGCCTGGGCTATCGGCGCGAGGAGTTCGACTCGCTCGGCGTGCCGATGAACGAGCGCGTGCCGCGCTTCGTCGAGGCGGTCGAGGTGATCCGCAAGCTGTGGCGCGACGAGGTGGTCGAGCACGAGGGCCGTTTCCATACGTTGTCCAAGGTCCAGGCGAGCGTGAAGCCGCAGCAGAAGGGTGGTCCGCCGATCTGGATGGCGGGCGATTCGGAGGCGCCAGTGAAGCGCGCCGCGCGGCTCGCCGACGCCTGGATGCCCTCGCCCATGGTGAGCGAGGAGGGCGTGAAGAAACTCGGCGCGCTGTTCCGCGAGACGCGCGCCGCCGCGGGCCTGGCGCCGGCCGCCGAGTTCCCGATCATCCGCGAGTGTCACGTCGGCAGCGGCGACGGCCCCGCACTCGACGAGGTGCGCGAGCCGCTGTCGTTCAAGTACGAGGCCTATGCGAGCTGGGGCGAGGCCTCGGGCTTCGTGCCGGGCGAGCGCATCCGGGCCGACTTCGACACCTTCGCCGCCAAGCGCTTCATCATCGGCTCGCCAGGCGAAGTCGTCGAGCGGATCGGCCGCTATGGCGAGCACACCGGCACCGACCATATCCTGCTGCGCGTGCAATGGCCGGGCCTCGGCCAGCAGATCGTCCTGCGCACCCTGGAGCGGCTGGGCCGCATCATCGAACAACTGGACTGAGGGACATGCCCAAGACTCTTTTCATCGATTCCACCCCCGACATCGACAGCGTCTGGAGGCGGGTCCATCGACCGTCGGACGTGCCGGTGGCGATCAACATGGGCCCGGTCGAAGCAGCCGATATTCCGCGCCTGATCGCGGGTTACGACACGGTGATCAACGACGCGACCTACTTCGACGAAGAGACGCTGAAGCGCTGCGCGGGCTTGAAACACATCGTCTTCCTGGGCACCGGAGCAGCAAGCTTCGTCGATCTCGCGGCGGCGGCGCGCGTCGGCATAAAAGTCTCGACCATCTCGGGCTATGGCGACACCACCGTGGCGGAGCACGCCATGGGCCTGGTGTTCGCCGCGGCGCGCCATATCGCCACCATGCATGCCCTGGTGCAGGGCGGCGGCTGGCGGCCGATGCAGGGCATGGAGCTCAAGGGCAAGACGCTGGGCGTGGTCGGCCTGGGGGGCATCGGCCGCGAGATGGTGCGCATTGCAAGCGGCGTCGGTCTGAAAGTCGTGGCTTACAACCGTTCGCCGCGGCCCGATGCCGGCGTGCCGACGGTCGGCATCGACGAGCTGCTCGGCCGCGCCGACATCGTCAGCCTGCATCTCGGCTTGAACGACCAGACGCGCGGTTTCCTCGATCGGGCGAAGCTCGCCAAGACCAAGACCGGCGTCATCATCGTCAACACCGCGCGCGCCGGTGTGGTCGACGATGCGGCGCTGATCGACCTGTTGAAGTCGGGCCATATCCGCCACTACGCGACCGACGTCTTCGCCCAGGAGCCGCCGCAAGCCGGCGAGCCGCTGCTGAAGCTCGCCAACGTCACGCTGACGGCGCACGCCGGCTACAACACGCCGGAAGCCGCCATGACCATGTACCGCCGCGCCATCGACCTCGCGGCGAAAGGCTGACGTTTCCTTTCCACGCGATTGCGTCGAGAGGAAACTATTCCTTCAGGTTCACCTTCTTGCCGACTTCGATCCATTGGGCGACCAAGGCTTCGGTCTGTGCTTGGTGCTCTTGCGGCGTGCTGGCGATGGTCTGATAGCCGCGCTCGGCGAGCTGCTTGGCGGTCTCCGGATTGCGCATCACCTCGGCGACGGCGTCGCGCAACGCGCGCCGGATTTCGATCGGCGTACCGGCGGCCGCGTGCAAGCCCCAGACGCTCGAGACATCGGCGCCCGAAAGGCCGCTTTCGGTGAAGGTCGGCACGTCGGGCAGCGTGGCGTCGCGCTTCTCGCCGGTGATGGCTATCGGCCGAACCTTGCCGTCCTTGATATAGGGCGGCGCCGAGGCGAGGCCACCATACTGCATGGTGACATGGCCGCCCAACAGCGCGATCAAGGCTTGGCCCGACGACTTGAACGGCACATGGGTGATGGTGGTGCCGGCCTTGAGGTTCACCATCACGCCCATCAGGTGGGTCGAGGAGCCGATGCCGCCTGAGGCGAAGGTGAGGTTGGTTTTCTTCGCGAGGTCGAGCAGCTCGGCCAGGGTCTTGGCCGGCACGTCGGGATGCACGATCAGCAGCACCGGCGCCTGGGCCAGCATGGTGATGGCGGTGAAGCCGTTCAGCGTGTCGTAGGGCAGTGAGTCGAGGATCGCCGGATTCTGGTAGAAGGAGTTGTCGGTGGCGAGCAGCGTGTGGCCGTCGGGCTTGGCTTTGGTCACGATCGCAGCGCCCATCACGGCCGCCGCATCGGGCCGATTGTCGACGATGATGGGCACGCCGAGCCTCTTCTCCAGACCGGGCTGGAGCAGACGCGCCAGGATGTCGGTGCCGCCGCCGGGCGCGCGCGGCACGACGAGCCGCACCGGCTCGGACGGGAACTTCGGCTGCGCGTTGGCGGTGCCTGCGACCACGAACGCCGTCGCGGCGCCGAACAGATTGCGTCTGGCGATCATCCTCGTCTCCACCTTTCAAAAGACTTTGCGGCGGCGCCACTTGGCCGGCCGCTCGCCGGGGAAGGCAAGGCCGCTGGCATCGACGCCGAGATCGACCAGCATCTTGGCAACCTCGATGGCGGCGCGCGCGCCTTCCAGCACCGGCACGTCCCAGCCGATCTCGTGCAGGCGCTTCTGCAGCAGCGGCTGCAGCCAGAATGCCGCCGAGCAGCCCAGCATCAGGGTATCGGCGCCGTCCTCCTCGATCGCCGCGACCGATTCCTTCACGGCGGCCTCCAGCATGTCCGAGGTGCCGCCCTGCAGCGCACGGTTCCGCTCGATCTCGATCGGCCGGTCGTTGGGATGGTTGGGGGTCGGCAGCGGGAAATTGACGTTGCGGATCGAGGCGCAGCGCTCGGTCATGCGGTACTGCACCACCAGATGAGCCATCTGCATATTGTGCGATTCGGAGATGTCGATGATGGAGAACTTGCTGCCGAGCAGCCCGGCGATGTGCATCTGCGCATGCGCCGAGCTGGTGATCGGAGTACGGTACGGCCGGGCGATCTCGCGCGCCTCCATGTAGCCTGGATCGCCGCCGCCCAGCAGCACGATGGCGTTGTACTTGCCCGAGGCGCAGGCTTCGCGCACCAGCGGCAGCCGGTTGTGGCCGACCGACATGAACGCTTCCTTGGTCGTCACCGGAAAGTTGCCGTGGGTCGCGCGGGCACCTGGATGCAGGTCCCAGTCGATGTCGGCCAGGAACGGCCTCAGATCCTCGTAGTTGTAGATCTGCGTCTCCTTGGGGCCGGTGTAGGAGCGCATCGCGAAATCGTTGCCGGGCGCCAGGCTGAAGGCATTGATCAGCAGGAAGCGGTATTTGGTCATGGGTCAGCTCAGGCTCCCGGGATGGTCGCGCCAGATCGACGGCTCGAGCTTGAGTTGGGTGCGGGCCGGGAAGGTGGCCAGCCAGTGCTCGGCGCACTGGGCGCTGGTGGCGTACCACAGCTCTGGCAGGCCGCGCGCATGATCGAGAAAGCGCTCCAGCAAGATCAGGCGGTTGGGCCAGCCGATGGCGTGCGGATGCAGCACCAGGGAGAACTGCCGTCCGCGCTTGTACTGCGCGTCGAGCTCGGCCCGGCAGTTGCGGAACAGCGCGTCGGGATTCTCCAGCCCGGTGCCCTTGCGGGGGAACAGCAGGAAGAACTGATCGTCGAAATGATAGTAGTAGGGCAGCGTCAGGATGGCGCGGCGGCTCGCGAAGTCGCACACCCAATAGTGCGGCAGGTCGTCGGCGAGCCCGTTGCCGAAGTATTCGTAGCCGGCCTCGATCAGCAGATCGATGGTGTGGGCGCCGACCGCGCCGCCGGCAAACTTGTCGGACGGGCGGGCGAGCGAGAACCAGCCGGTCGGTCGCCGGCCCGTGATCTTGGTCAGGCTTGCGGTGGTGCGGGCAAGTCGCGTGCGCTCCTCTTCGCGGGAAAGCAGGCTCACGTCCTCGTGCTTGAAGCCGTGGGCGGCGATCTCGTGACCGGCGGCGGCCAGGCCTCGCACGCGGTCGGCGTGGATTTCGGCGATCACGGCAGGCACTGCGAAAGTCGCCTTGACTTCATAGCGGTCGAGCACGCCTAGAAGCGCGTCGAGACCGCCATGCAGGCCGAAATAGGCGTCGGGCGTGGCGAGGTCCTGCGGCGCGATGCCGGCCGGCCCGCTTGGCGGAGCGAGGTCGACGACGATGCGAAAGCAGCAGCGCTTGCCGTCCGGCCAGCGCACGTCGCTGTCGAGAAGCGTGCGCTCGTCGCTGATGGTATAGCGGTCCTTCCAGGGCATGGTGGCCTCTCAGGATGCCGGGTGGGCGGCGACGACGTGGCGCGCCACCTGCTCGCAGGTCGGGAACCACACGCCGGGCAATGCCTTCATGCGCGTGATCAGCCGGTCGAGCATGGCGATGCGCAGCGCGCGGCCCGAGACGAAGGGATGCATGCAGATGTTGAGATAGCCGCCTTGGGCGTACTGCTGCTGAAAAGCCGCCCACCAAATCTCCTCGACATGGTCGGGATCCATCATGCGCTGCGCCTGGTTGTCGCTGTTGAGCCAGGCGAAGCTGAAGAACATCGCGTCGTCGATGGCGTAGTGGAACGGCAGGTTGATCAGGGCACCCGAGCCGTCGGCGCCGCTGACATAGTGCGGCAGGGCATCGGCCGAATCGTGCGAGTTGTAGACGAAGCCTTCTTCGATCAGCAGTTCGCGCGTGTGCCAGCTGCGCGTGCCGACCGGCCGCCGTCCGGTGAGCGTCTCGATCGCATCCTTGGCCTTGCGCAGGTGGTCGCGCTCGAGCACCGGGTCCTTGGGCACCTGGTGCTCCCACATATGGTCGGCGATCTCGTGACCGCTCTTGGCCGCGGCCTTGACCGCCTGTGGGTAGAGCTCGCAGATGCGGCCCGGCGTGAAGATCGTGGCCTTGATGGCGTGGCTGTCGAACAGCTCGATCAGCCGCCAGATGCCGACACGACCGCCGAACTCGCCTTTGGCGAGCTGCTGCGGCGGCTCGTTCAGCACCCGGCGCAGCAGCATGGCGTCGAAATCGGCGGTGAAATTGACGGCGATGCGCACGCCGGCAGGCCAGGCGATCGTCGCTAGGCGATGGTGGCGCGCGGCATAGTCGGCGGCCTTGGCCTCGAGAGCCGCGAGGTCGCGGTCCAATTCGTGAGTGAATTCGCTCGAGCTGTCCATGGTCAGCGTCCTCCCGCGACGGCGAGCGTGGTCCCGGTGACATAGTTGGCTTCGTCGGAGGCCAGGTAGAGCACGGCGTTGGCGACATCGGCCGGCACGCCGATGCGGCGCAGCGGCGTGGCGCGGACCGGCCCGTACTCCAGCGTCTCGATCTTGCGGAAGCCCGGACCGGTGCGCTCCGTTTCGATCGGCCCGGGCGCCACGGCGTTCACCGTGACGCCGTACTCGGCAAGTTCCAAGGCAACGCCGCGTGTGAAGCCGTGGATGCCGGCCTTGGCCGCCGAGTAGGCCGAATTGCCGATGTAGTAGGCGGTCCACGGCGTGCCTTCGCGCGCGCCGGAGGAGAGATTGATGATGCGGCCCGAACGGCGCTCGCGCATGTGCGCGGCGGCTTCGCGCGTGCACAGAAAGGCCGAGCGCAAATTCAGCCGCAACACGAAATCCCAGTCTTCGAGCTTGGCTTCCCAGATGCGGCCGGTCGTGCCGCCGCCCACGTCGTTGACCAGGATGTCGAGCCGGCCGTGTGCCTTGAAGACGGCGGCGAACAGCGCCTTGACCGGCGCTTCTTCCGTGACGTCGGCGGTGAACGCCATCGCCGACTGCCCGGTCGCCTCGATCTGGCGTTCGGTCTCGGCAAGACCTGCCGTGTCGACATCGGCCAGCACCAGCGTGGCCCCCTCCTCGGCCAGGCGCACGGCGATGGCGCGGCCGAGGCCGTTGGCGGCGCCGGTCACCAAAGCGATCTTTCCTGCGACGCGCTGACCGTGACTATGCATCGGCGTGTTCTCCCCGTGCCGAGGTTACGCCCGCACCGATCACTTGGTCGAGCGCCGACCTATTCGGTTTTGATCTTGCTCCAATCGAGCTCGACGATCTTGGCATCGTAGGCGAGCAGCGACTGCCAGTGGCGGGACAGGTCGCCGGCGAACAGGCCGCGTGTCAGGCCGGCGACCAGCTTGGGCACCGCGATGTTCATGGCGTTGATGCTGCTGCCCGAAACGCCGAAGCTCAGGGTCGAGCCGATGCCGAAGACGTGGATGTCGGCGAGCCACGGCGCCTCGCCCGGCCGCTTTTCGAGGAAGGCGTAGTCCGGCCCGAGATAGGGATGGGCCGCCAGCAGGGCATCCTCCTCGCCCTCGGGCGGCGTGAAACGGTCGCTCCATAGGGCGATCTTGTCGGCGAAGGCCGCCAGCTCGGGCCGCAGGCGTACGTCCTGCCGCGTGCCGGTGCCGCAGATCACGAAATCGGCATGACAAGGCCCGCGCGTCGTCTCGATGCGGACGCGGTCCCCTTCCATGCGGGCGCCGGTCCAGGGGCGCTCGGCGTGCATGGTGAAGCTCTCCGGGAAGGCCATGACGCGAGCATAGGTGTCGGGCGGGAAGCCTTCGCGCGCCCGCAGAATGTTGCCCATGAAGCGCCAGCGCCAGAGGTCGGGCATGTCGCCGATATGGCGCAGGAAGCCTGCGAAGGTGAGCCAGCGGAACGGTTGCACGCCGGTCGGCCGGCGGCGACAGAACAGATGGACAATGGCGCCGTGCTCCAGCGCCATGGCGGCGTTGTCCATTGCCGAAGCGCCGGCCCCCAGCACGGCCACCACCTTGCCCTTCAATCGGCTGAAGTCGATGTCGACCTCGCAGGTGTGGGCGCGGCGGTCGGCCGGCAGGTCGCGCACGAAGTCCGGCATCCACCATTCGCCGGTGCCGTCCTGGCCGGTGGCCAGCACGAGCTTGCGGGCCGCCAGCACCTCGCCGCTCGACAGCGTCACCAGGAGGCACGGCCCGCCATCGTCCAGCCGGCCTGGCGCGATCGCCGTCGCAGCGGCGTTGTTGCGCACCGGCAGGCCGAGCACGCGGCGATACCATAGGAGATAGTTGTGCCAGTCGATGCTCGGGATGAGGCCGAGGTCGGCGAAGGCCTGCGCGCCATGTTGCGCCTCGTACCAGGCTTGGAAGGTGAGGCTGGGGACGCCGAGGTCGGGTCCGGTCTGCGCCTTGGGGCTGCGCAGCGTCAGCATGCGGGCGAAGGTGACCCACGGACCCTCGCGCCCCTCCGGCGCACGGTCGATCAGCAGGATGTTGCGCACGCGCTCGCGCATCAGGCCAAAGGCGGTGGCGAGGCCCGACTGACCGGCGCCGACGATCAGCACGTCGAGCGCGGGCTTGCCGCCATGGAGCCTGGGCGTCATCCAGTCCGTCGAGGGATGGGCGATCAAGACCAGGTCGCGCGCGACGCGCGCTTCCAGGGCTGCGAGGCCGTCGCCCGAAGGCATGGGTGCTGTGGCTGGGTTGTGCGACGACGGCAACGTCGGTTCAGGGATGGGGGCCCCACGGTGCGGCGTTCAGGAGCTTCACTTCCTGTGTCATGACCAACGGGCGGAACTTGGCGGCGAAGCCTTCGGTGAAGTCGGTGTTGGCGAATACCGCCGCCCAGTGGGCGCGCCGGTCGGCGTCGTCGGCGAATTTCCAGATATGGACGAGCTGGTTGATGGTGCCGGTGTCGCCCTGGAAGTAGCCGATCAGATGCTTGTCGTGACCGCCCTTCTGCAGCGCCGGAAAGCCGAACTGCTGATAGAGCTTCACTGCCTCGGCCATCTTGCCGACATAGAGCGTGTAGGTCCTGAGTTCGTACAAAGCCATCGTTGGTTCCTCTTGCGGTCTGACGCCGGCAGTATCCGCCATCGTGGAGGCCCGATACAGACCCGACTCGCCCGCTCGGTCCGAAGCGGCGCAGCCCTCAGATGGCCATTCTGCGATGCAATCGGTGAAGAAAGCCGCGAACCCCCGGCGCGTCGCTGGCCCCCGCATCGTCCGCCGCCCGACGGAGCAACGCGCCGAGATCGTCATCCGATCGAGCGGCGGCTCGGCCGGCTTCGGCGCGCAACGTCGGCAAACGGCCCAGGGCGATGAGCATGGCCTCGCTCAATCCGCGGCCGTCGTAAGTTCGCATCGCCACGCCCCAACCTTCTTCGAACGCCGGTTCGGCGAAAGCGCAACCTGCCGGAGCGACGATCGGCAAGGCGAGGTTCCTCGCGTCGGTGAACACGCCCAAGCCGCGCGAGCGGTAGATTTCGGGATCGTAGGGCAGCAACAGGAGATCGGCCTTTGCCAGCCAGGCGAGATAGTCGTCGGCCGATAGCACGTCCTGGCGGACGGTCACCCGCTCGCCGAACTCGCGCAGGTGGTCGAAGACCGGTTGATCGCCCTCGGCATCCGAGCCCTTGACGATGCCGTGGATGGCAAAGCGCACATCGGGTCGCTCGGCCAGCACGTGTGCGATGGCATGCGGTAGAAGCCGGTAGCCCTTGGGCCGATTGGCGAAGCCGATGCAGGCGACGACCGGTGCTCGATCGGTTTTGGTATGAGCTGCGCGGTGCGGAGCGACCAGTCCGGGACTTGGTCGCACCCCGACCTCGAGGCCGAGCAGGTCGCGATAGAAGTCGGCCAAAGGCGTGGTCTCGCAGTAGATTCGGAGTCGGTGACCATCGTCGGTACGGCTCTTGAGCGTGGCGAAGGCTTTGCGATACTCGGTGCGCAAGTCGGTGGTTGTCGGGTCGTCGGCCGCCTTCAAGTGATGCGGGGCGTAGAGTAGCCACAGCAACACGACGGGCCGCGCCAGCCAAGCCCGCGCCAGCCGCTGCGCCAGCGCGGCAGCCAGCACTTGGTCGCCGCACGGCAAGATCAGAAGATCGGCCATGCCGTGCCGGTGCAGGCCGCCGGCCAGGTCGTCGGCGGTCTGCGCCACGCTCGCGTCGAACTCGCCCGCCGTGTAGCTGCGGCCGTAGACCGACCGCCTGAAGGTCGGATGGCAGGCCAGCGCATCGATCACATCGCGCTCGGCATAGGCCGAGCCGAGGCAGGGCGCCGCGACACCGAGCGCGGCGAGTTCGCGTTGCAGGCGTTGCACCGCGTTGTAGTGATGGCCGCCCAGCGACCGCACGCCAGGATCGACGATCAGGGCTTTCATGGTGCCACCAGCCGCCGCCACGGCGGTCGAGCGGCCTCGATCGCGCAGCGTGCCAGCATGGCCAGTCGCCAAGACCAAGCGAACTCCGCGGCCGAATAGAGGTGCTGTCGTGGCGCCTGCACGCAAAGCGCCGGAAAGACATGAAGCGAACCGCCGGCCTCGCCGATGGCGACGTTGAAGGCGACATGTTCGGAGACCTCGCGGCCTTGTGCGTCGAGACCGCGATAGCGCGCCGCCAGGGCAGGGCGCAGGCGATAGACGCCGAGGCCGCCGAATGCCGAGCGCACGGCGATCGGCGGCAGGGTCGGCGGAATCGCGATCTGGCGGGCGAACACTTCGCGGAACTTGGCGGCGGCGAAGCTCTCGCCGGGGCCGCGGTTCCAGATCGGCTGCCAGCAATCGTCCGGACACCAGCGGGCGTGACGCAACGCCCAGATGTCATAGTAGCGCGGCCGCGCGTTGGCCAGCACGCCGGCGCGCGACGGATCGGCGTCGAGCCAGCTTGCCGCACGCTCGAAATCGCCGGCCGGCACAGGATGAACCAGCACGTCGTCCAAGTCGGCGATCACGAGATGATCGTGGTCGGCCCAAACCGGAACGCGCGATCTCGTCGAGGGCGGCATTCCGGGCGTGCGCGATGCGCTCGGTGCGGATGGAGAGATGCTCCTGCAGCCGGCCGAGGTCGCTCGCCCGGCCGTCTCGGCCGCCTTTTGCGAGCCACTCCTTCAGCAGGTCGTAGGAGCCGTCGTCGCTGTCACTCACGACGAACACGAACCGCGCCTCGGCATAAAGCGCCGCGAAGCGCGCAAGGTTGTCCAGCACGCCGGGCAGGTATGGTGCGCAGTTGCGCGCGACCCCGGTGAAGACCGCGCGGCGCCGCTCTAGCATGGCAGGTCGATCACGACCGGTTGCGCAGGCCCAACCGGGAGACCCCGTAGTCCAGCAGGCCCACCAGCAAGTCGGCCCAGCGCTCGCGCGGCGGCGAGCCGTCGGTTGGCCGCTTGCCGATCACCGCTGCGACCGCTGCCTGCGCGGCGGCAAGGCGCTTGTCGCCGAAGGCCTGCCGGAGCGCGTCGGCCTGCCGGTGCAGCACCTCCTGAATCATCCGCAGGACGTCGTCACGAATGGGCTCCCAGGCGCGTGTCGAGGAGTTGTAGGCGCCGCCCGGCACGGTGGCATTGGAATGCAGGTTGCGGCCGTGCATGCGATAGGCGTAGAGCGCGTCGTGGACGGCGATAGCGCCGGTCATCAGACAGGCCATCGTCGATAGGTAGAAATCGACATAGAGCGGCAGCTGATGGCTCGGTGGCACGAACACCAGATCGACAAAGGCGCGCCGAAACATCATGCCGGTCATGGTGTTGGTCGCGCTCGAGGTCGACCAGTCGGCGTGGAACGAGGTTTCCGATCGGACCGGGTAGGCGATCGCGCCGGTCGCCGGATCGATCGCCGGCAGCAATGTGGCGTCGACCGCGCGGGGCGACCAGGCGTCCGGGCGATTCGAATCGAACCACTAAGCGGTGCCGGCCAGCAGCCGATCGTTGCGGTCGACGATGTGCGAATCGCAGAAGGTCAGGGCGACGGGAAAATCGGCGTTGAGGTGGGCCGCGAGATGTCGCGCCACGAAGCCCTCGTACCACAGATCGTCTGAATCGACGAAACAGACGAACGGCGTGTCGAGCTCGGCAAGGCCGCGACGCAGTGCACCGCCCTGGCCGTGATTGGCCTCGAGCTTCACGTAGCGGAAGCGCCGGTCGTCCAGCCGCGCCAGGCAACGGCGGATGACGGCGTCGGAGCCGTCGGTCGAGGCGTCGTCCACGACCACCACCGTGAGGTCGCGCACGGTCTGCCGAGCCACCGATTCGATCGCCCGTTCGACGAACGTGGCGTTGTTCCGGTTGGCGATGACGATTCCGACAGGTGGAGCCAGGGGCATGATCGGGTTATGGCACAAACTTGATGCGGCGTCCTTTCAGGCGCACACTGTGGCAAAGCGGGGAGGAGAAATTTGGGCAAAGTCCCTGTTCGGTGCGTAGGCTGACGGCGCCATGGACGGCACCGCGAACCTGCTCCTGAACGCCATCGTTTCCGGCCTCCTGCTCGGCGGTTTCTACGCCGCGGTTTCGGTCGGCATCGCGATCGCCTTTGGCCTGCTCGACATCGTCAACATCGCCCATCCGGCGTTCATCCTGCTCGGCTCGTATGTCGCCTTCATCGGCAACTCGCTGTGGGGCATCGATCCGATCCTGGCGGCGATCATCGCACTGCCGGCCTTCTACCTGCTCGGCATGATCGTCTATCAGGTCTACTACGTCGCCTTCGAACGGCGCGACGACCAGTCCCTGCGCGGCCTGTCGTTCTTCTTCGGCTTGCTGTTCATCACCGAGGTCGGGCTCGTCCTGGGCTTCGGCGTCGACTACCGCACGGTGCAGGCCGTCTATATCGGCCCCAGCATCAAGCTCGGCCTGTTCGATCTGCCGCTCCGGCTGCTGGTGCCGTTCCTGGTGGCGCTGGTCGTCGTGATCGGCCTGCAGCTGTTCCTGTCGCGTACTTTCATCGGCCGCGCCGTGCAGGCGGTGGCGCAAGACCAGCAGGCGCTGCGGCTGATGGCGGCCAACCCGACGAGGATCAAGCGCATCGCCTTCGGCCTGTCGATCGCCACGGCGTCCCTGGCCGGCGCCTTCCTGATCATCATCCAGCCGATCGAGCCCTCGATCGGCCGCGAATATATCGGCCGTATCTTCGCCATCTGCGTGCTGGGCGGGCTGGGCAGCTTTCCCGGCATGGTGATCGCGGCCATGACGCTCGGCATCGCCGAAAGCCTCACCGCCACCTTCTTCGGCCCGTCATGGGCGCCGGCGGTGGCGTTCGGCATCCTTTTGATCACCCTCGCGGTGCGTCCCAGTGGCATCCTTGGCCGATAGGATGTCCGCCGGCGCTGCGCCGGCCGGTATGCGCGCGCTTCCGTTCACGCTCGTCTTGATCGCCATTGCCGCCGTGATCTTCCTGTGCGGTCGCTGGCTTGGTTCCAGCTACGCCTTCTTCATGGGCTACGTAGTGCTGCAGTACGTCGTGCTCGGCACCGCCTGGAACATCCTGGGCGGCTACACCGGCTACGTGAATTTCGGCGTCACTGCCTTCTTCGCCATCGGCGCCTACTCGACGGTCGTGTTGCACAAGCTGGTGCCGGCGACGCCGCTGCCCGTGATGATGCTGATCGGCGGTGCGCTGGCCGGGTTGGTTGGGCTCGGCACCGGCTATCTGACCCTGCGGCTGCGCGGCGTCTTCTTCTCGATCGCCACCTTGGCGCTGGCCGTGGTGGTGCAGACCCTGATCACCAATTGGGACTTCGTCGGCGGCGCCCGCGGCGTCTATGTGCTGCGGCCGCGCGTGGCGCCGCTGATCGGCGGCGAGTACGTGCAGTACCTCTTCCTGATGATGCTGATCATGACGGTGATCGTGCTGGTAACGGCGCGCGCCATCGAGCGCTCGGCGCTGGGCTACGGTTTCGCCGCCATCCGCGACGACGAGGGCGCGGCCGAAGCCTCCGGCGTGCCGACGCTGCGGCTGAAGCTGATCGCCACGACACTGTCCGGCGGCTTCATGGGCATGGCCGGTGCGCCGTTGCCCTACTACGTGACCTACCTCGACCCGGCCTCGGGCTTCAGCTTGAACTACGCGGTGAACGCCATCGCCATGCCGTTGATCGGCGGCACATCGAGTTGGCTGGGACCGGTGATCGGCGCGGTGCTGGTCGGCGGCCTCCAGGAGACGCTGCGCGTCACCATCTCGTCGGCGGTGAACGTGCTGGTGGCCGGCGTCCTGATGGTCGCTTTCGTGATCCTGGCGCCGCAAGGCATCGTCGGCCTGTTCCAGAGGAAGCGCAGATGACCGCGCTCCTCACCGTCTCTGGGCTCGGCAAGCGCTTCGGCGGTTTCGTGGCGCTCGACGGAATCGACCTCGAGGTGCAGCCGCGCGAGCGGCTCGGCCTGATCGGCCCCAACGGCTCGGGCAAGTCGACCCTGGTCAACTGCATCTGCGGCACGCTGCGCAACGAGCAGGGCAGCGTACGCTTCGCCGACGAGACGATCGACGCGCTGTCGGCGCACGAGCGCACGCGCCGCGGGCTCGCCCGGTCCTTCCAGCTGCCGCGGCCGTTCGCCGGTCTGACGCTGGCCGAGAACGTGCGCATCCCCATCCTCTACGCAGTGAACGCCCGAGCCTCGGGCCATCTGCACGGGGCGGCGATCGACGAGCGCTGCCTGGAGCTCCTGGGTCTGGTCGGGCTGGCCGACAAGGCGCGCCAGATGCCGCGCGACCTCACGCAGATCGAGATGCGCAAGCTTGAGCTTGCCCGCGCCATGGCGGCCGATCCCAAGCTTCTGATCTCCGACGAGGCGATGGCTGGCCTCTCCCACGCCGAGGTCGACGAGATCATCGCCCTCCTGATCCGGCTGAACGAGCGCGGCGTCACCGTGATCATGATCGAGCACATCATGCGGGCGGTGATGGAGTTCTCGCAGCGCCTCGCCGTGCTGGTCGCCGGCCGCAAGATCGCCGACGGCAACCCCAAGGACGTGGTGCGCGATCCTGAAGTCGTGAGGGCGTATCTTGGCGAGTAGCCTCACCGTCGCCGGCATCGACGCGGGCTACGGCGCGGTCCGCGTGCTGGAGGGCGTGTCACTGAACGTCGGCAACGGCGAGACGGTGGCGCTGCTCGGCACCAACGGCAACGGCAAGTCGACGCTGATGAAGTCGATCATGGGCATGGTGCGGCCGTCGAAGGGCAGCATCCGCGCCACCATCGACGGCGCCGAGCACGAGCTGGTCGGCCGCTCGACCGAGGAGATCGTCGATCTCGGCGTCGGCTTCGTGCCGGAAGGCCGCCGCCTGTTCCCCAAGCTCACCGTGACCGAGAACCTTCTGCTTGGCGCTTTCCGGCCAAAGGCGCGCTCGCAGATCGCGCGCAACCTCGACTTCTGCTTCGAGACCTTCCCGCGGCTGAAGGAGCGGGCCGCCCAGCTCGCCGGCAGCATGTCGGGCGGCGAGCAACAGATGCTGGCGCTCGCCCGCGCGCTGATGTCGGCGCCGCGTATCCTGTTGATCGACGAGCCCTCGGTCGGGCTGGCGCCGCTGCTGGTCATGCGGACGATCGACAAGATCAAGGAGCTGAAGGAGAGCTACGACCTCAGCGTCCTGATGGCCGAGCAGAACTTCACCCAGGCGATCCGCATCGCCGACCGCGGCTACGTCATTGTCCACGGCAAGATCGCCTTCCAGGGCGATTCCGCCGAGGCGCTCAACAACAACGAGCTGATCCGCGAGTTCTATTTGGGGGCGTAGTCGCCTTCCCCAGCTCCGCTGGCTATCGGATTCACAGATCTTGTCGAGATGCCCTCTCCCCCGCTGCGCGGCGGAGAGGGCGAAGAAGTGCGAACACGACAGAGCTCCGCTGGGGAGGCAGCACCATTTGCTACTTCTTCGGGTCGTACGGGTAGATGATGTTGCCGGTCTTGTACTTGGTCGGCCACAGGATCACTTCGGTCTTGGGATCCCGGAACTGGTCGACGCTGTTGCCCTGCACGCCCTGGAACTGCACGGCCATGACCTGCGGCTCCTGCCATTCGCCCTCGGCGTTGAACTTGATGTCGCCGACCACCGTCTTGAAGGTCGCCTTGCGCAGGAACTCGGCGAGCTTGGCGTCTTCGGTGCTGCCGGCGCCCTTCACCGCCTGTTCGACGACCTGCATCAGTGCGTAGGAGAAGGGCGGGATGTAGTAGCCCAGGATGTCGGTGCCGGCCGCGGCAGCGCGGGCCTGATACTTCTTCACGACCTCGCGGCCCTCGTCGGTGGCGAAGCCCGCCCACGGCAGCCAGAAATCGTACACCGTGATGCCGTTGAGCAGCGGCCCGAGCTGCGTCTTGATGGCCGTCGCCTGCAGGCCGACCATGCCGCCGCCGAAGATCTTGGGCTTGAAGCCGATCTCCGCGCTGGCGCGCACGATACCGACCGAGTCGGGCGGGTAGGACGCGGCGAAGAAGATGTCGGGATTGGTCGCTGCGACGGCGCGGACCACCGGCGTGTAGTCGGCGGTGGCCGGCGGATAGAACTTGTCGTAGACGACCTTGAGGTTGTAACGCTTGGCGATATTGCGCACGCCTTCCAGCGCATTGTGTGGATATTCGGCGTCGGCGCCGATCATGGCGAGCGTCTGCGGCTTGGGAGTCTGCGCCATCGCCACCTCGAAGAAGCCTTCGGCGAAAGCCTCTTTCGGCTTGGGCCCGCCCGCCGGCTGGATCGAGAAGTAGCGCGGATACTTGAAGGTCGAGTTCACCGCCAGCCCGAACAGCGAGAAGAAGGTGCGATCCTTCTGCATCACGATCGGCATGGCCGGTGCGATCATGTTGGTGGCATAGCCGCTCGCCAGGATGTCGACTTTGTCGACCTCCATCAGCTTGGTGTAGAGCGCCGGCACGCCCGACGGATTGGACTGGTCGTCGTAGTAGACGAGCTTGACCGGGCGGCCGAGGATGCCGCCGCGGGCGTTGATGTCCTCCTCGGCGATCTGCATGCCGAGCAGCGCCGCCTTGCCGTTGGGTGCAAGACCGCCGGTCAGCGCCATGCCGCAGCCGACGGTGATCGGCTTGGCTTGGCCGAACGCGGTGGAGCTGAAGCCCGTGGCGGCGCCTGCGGCCGCAAGGCTGTTGAACGTACGACGCTTGATGCGCATAGGACGTCCTCCCGAGACGTGTGTGGTTGGGAGCGATACTAGCTGGGGGGTGGAGGGGTGACAACGTCGGCCGGAGCCTACGCCCGGAGCGCTGACCTCCAGGTCCGCTTATGAGTCATGATGCGGACCTGGAGGTCAGCGCTCCGGTTTAGAGCAGCGGCGCCGGCCCGGGTGCGGCCAGTGCGTGCTGGCCGAAGACCGCGCCCTGGATTTCGGGCGAGAACATGACATGGGCGTTGGCTGCATGCGCGTCGCGAAACAGTCGCTGCATGGCGCCCTTGGTATAGAGGCCGCCCGAGCCCGCAACCCCCATTAGGATGTCGACCGCCTCCAGGCAGCAGCGCGTGGCAAAGAACGCGTCGCGCCGATAGCGCACCTTGTCGGCATGCTCGGCCTCGCGGCCGGCGCGGGCAACGGCCATGGCGTGCTCGCAGGCCCGCTTCATGATGATCTCGGCGTTGTCGATGCGCGCGCTCGCCTCGGCGACCTTGATTTGCACCGTGGGGTTGGCGTTGACCGGCACGCCGGTGTTGGTGGTGTTGCGCTTGCGTGCGGCGCCCACCACCAGCTCGTAGGCGCCTTGGGCGCAGCCCAACATGACGCCGCACAATACGTACGGCCCCAGCGCGAGCAGCGGCAGGCGGAACAGCGGCGTGTCGTTCACCACCGAGCCGGGATGCGGTTTGCCGTTGAACGCCCAGGCCGACAGGCTGCGCCGGTCGGGCACGAACAACGCCTGGCAGGCGACGTCCTTGGAGCCGGTGCCGCACAGGCCGACGGCGTGCCAAGTGTCGATGATCTCGTATTCGGAGCGATGGACCAGGGCGAAGCGCTGGTCGACGACCGGACCGCCGTCGCTCTCGCGCACCATGAAACCCAGCATGTTCCAGTCGCTATTGTCGACTCCGGACGACAAGGGCCAGCGGCCGGTGACCTCCCAGCCGCCGTCGACCTTGCGGCCGCGGCCGCCGGCGAAGGCGAGCGAGGTGGCGATCAGCACGTCGAGCGAGCGGTCCCACAGCTCGTCCTGCGTCTCGGGCGGAAAGTATCCCAGCATCCAGTGGTGGCTGCCGAGATTGCCGACGTTCCACGCCGTCGACGGGCAGGTCTTTGCAAGCTCGGCGCAGACGTCGATGAAGATGCCGACATCGAGCTCGGCGCCGCCGACGCGCTTGGGCTGCGCGAAGCGGAACAGGCCGGCCTCGTGCAGGTCGCGCTCTGTGTCATCGGGCAAACGGCGCAGCTTCTCGCAAGCCTCGGCGCGTTGGGCGAGCGTCGGCGCGAGCTTGCGCGCGCGTGCCACCATCTCCTCGTAGCTCACGTCGGCGAAGGAGACGCGCTTCTTGGGGAGGATCGGCGAGGGCGTCCAGTCGATCTTGGGCGGTGTTGCGGGAGCGTTCATTCGGCGGCCTCGGCACGGGACGGTTGGAAGGCCGGCATGACCTCGCGCGCGAAGGCGAGCAAATTCTTCACCGAGGCGTTGGGGTCGACCAGCAGGATGTTGGTGGCGCCGCCCGCCTCGAGCTCCTTGAGGCGGGCGATCACCTCGTCGGGCGTGCCGAGCAGTGGCGCGGTGTCGTCCTCGACGCGCTCGGCGAGCTTGTCGCGGGCGAGATCGCCGATCACGCCGAGCACGCGCTGTCGCGTCGCATAGGCCTCGGCGCGCTCGCTTTCGCTGTGAATCATCTGCAAAGCGCGCGCCGTCGCCACCATGTTGGGATGATAGGCTCGGCCGGCCTTCTCGCACTCGGCCTTGAACAGCGCGATGCGCCGCACGATCTGGTCGGTCTGGGCGAGCTGGTCGAGCAGGAGGTTGTAGCCGTCGCGGGCGGCGCGGCGGATCGAGTCGGGGCTGCCGGCGGCCAGCCACAAGGGCGGATGCGGGCGCTGCATGGGCGCAGGCTCGACCACGATGTTGTCGTAGTGCCAGCGCTTGCCGTGATGGCTGAAGCGGCCGTCGCTGGTCCAGCCTTTGCGGATCACCTCCATCGCCTCGTCGAAGCGCTCGCTCGCCTCGTCGATCGGGATGCAGAAGCCGTCGAACTCGGCCTGGCGATAGCCCTTGCCGACGCCGAAATCGACGCGCCCGCCGCTCAGCAGGTCGAGCGTGGCGACCTGCTCGGCCACCAGCACCGGATTGTGCCACGGCATCACCACCACCGCGGTACCGAGCCGTATGCTGCGGGTGCGCGCTGCGAGGTAGGCCAGCACCGTCATCGAGGCGGAGACCTGGCCCTGGCCGGTGAAATGATGCTCGACCATGAAGAGCTGCTTGAAGCCCAGCCGGTCGGCTTCGATCACGTAATCGATGAAGCTCTCGTAGCCCTGGCTGTCCTCGAGGCCGGTGCCGCGCTTGGTGCGCGCGCCGCCGAACAATCCGAACTGCATGTCGCCTCCGCCCGGGACGTTAGCACTCCGCCTAGGGCAGGGCATCCGGCGTGAAGCCAGCCGGCACCGTCAAATCGCGCCGCGAACCGAACAGCCGCGCCCAGGCGGCGTTGGCCGCCGTCTTGGCGCGAGCCAGCACGGCGGGCTCGTCCATCGACAGCACCTTGCCGTCTTTCATCAGCCACCGCCCGTCGACCATCACCGCCTCGACGTCGCGGCCCTGCGCCTGGTGGACGAAGGTCGATACCGCGCGCAGCACCGGCACCAGATGGGCGCGTTCGAGGTCGATCAGGATCAGATCGGCCTTGTTGCCCGGCGCCAGCCAGCCGCCGTCAGGCAATCCGAGCGCGCGATAGCCGTTGCGGGTCGCCCAGCGCAGCGCCTGTTCCGGTGACGGCTGTCGGCCGTCGGCGCGCCGCACGCGCTCCATGAACAGGCCGGTGCGCAACACTTCGACCATGTCCTCGGCCATGTTGTCGCTGCCCATGACAATGGTGCAACCATGGCGTTCCAGGTCGTCGATGCGCGGGCTGAGGCCGCGCCGCGCGGCGATCGCCGAATTGAACGAGACGATGGCGCGCGCCTCGCCGAGAAGCTTTTCCTCGGCGGGCTCCATGCAGCGGCAATGCGCACAGATCAGCCGGTCGTTGAGGAAGCCGACATCGGCCAGATACTCGGTGGGCAGCCGGTTGCGGTGCGCCTTGACCGCCGCTACTTCGCCCCAGATCTGGTTGCAATGGATGGTGGCCCAGGTGTCGAGCCGGCGGCGCAGGGCGGCGAGGTCGGCGAGAAGCTCGGGCGAGCACATGTCGGGCGCCCAGGCCGAGACCGCTACCCGGATACGCCCGCCGGCGCGGCCGTTCCACTTGTCATAGGTATCCTCGATCAGGCGGAGATGCTGCTGCCCCAAGGCGCGGTCGAGCTGGAACGGTGCCGGATCGCCGATCGAGGCGCCGGTGCGGTCATGGGCGCGCTCGGCCAGCATGAAGCGAAGGCCGGTCGCGGCCAGCGCCGGGGCGTACTCGCCGAGATCGTTGCCGTCCTCCAGCACCAGTGTAGTGCCGCAGCGCAGCGCCTCGAGTGCCCCCAGCTCGGCCATGGCGCTCCGCTCGTCCGGCGTCATGTCGGGCAGCGGGATCGGCGACAGGCCGCCCGAGAAGGGCGGCCGGTGCGGCGGCGAGAGATCCTCGAACACGCCGCGCGCCAGCGTCATGGTGAGATGAGTGTGCAGGTTGGCGAAGCCTGGCATCACGAGCTTGCCCGTGCCGTCGATCCGCTCGGCCGTCGGATGGCGCGCCAGCACCTCGGCGCTGGGGCCGATCGTGGCGATGCGGTCGGCGGTGATGGCGATCGCCGCACCGTACTGCACCGTGTCGCGATCGTCGACCGTGGCGATCGCCGCATTGTGGATGACGATGGTCATGCTGCTCCCCTCCGCGGCTGCCATCATTGCAGGTGACGACGCCGGCGAACACCCCCGGCGTTGGTCGTTCTAGATGACGAATAGGTCGTCGTAGTTGGTGCGCAGGCCGATCACGACGTCCTGGAAGTCGCGATCGCCGCTTGCAGTCGGCAGGTCCTCGAAGCCGATCAGCAGCTCGCGCCCGCCCGCCGCGGTGCCGGACAGGACCTGCACGGCGTCGCCGGGATTGAGGGTGGCGATGGTGTGGAAGATCGGCGCGGCGGTGAGCCTGCCCAGGGAGGCGCTCAACAGTTCCGGCGGCACGCCGGCATTGACGTTGGCGGCCGTCGTCGTGCCCGGCGCCACCAGGCGGAGGTCGTCGGGCAGGTCGCCGTACTGGCCGAAGCCGTCCTGGATCAGGAAGAAGGCGAGTCGTTCGCCATTGGCCGGCGTGCCGAGGTCGACTGTCGACAGCGACGGGAAGACGCCGCGCGTGTTGGCGTAGATCGCTTGGGTGTCGTGGATGGTGCCGTCGGCGGCGACGCGGTAGACGCCGAGCGTGTTGGCAAAGGTCGACTGGGCGGTCTTCATGTCCATCGAAAAGCGGGTCGAGCCATCGCTGGTGAGGAACGGCTCGTTGGCGACGCCGTTGATGGCGTCGGCCGCCACGCTCACGCTCTCGAACAGGCTGGGCAGGAAGTTCACGAACATCACGCTGGTGTGCGTCTCGGTGCCGGTGCTGCGCGGCACCGCCATGAACTCGCCGTCGGCGAACAAGCCGGCCATGGCCACCGCGTAGTCGGCGATGGCGAGCGTAGTGCTGCCGGCCCATTCGACGGTCGAGAGGAAGTTCCGGCCGATCAGCGAACCGGTGATGTCGATCGTGGTGCCCGCACGCACGCCGGTGATGAAGTCGCCGTTGAGGTCGACCAGGCGGTCGCGCACGGTGTCGATGCCGGAACCGGTGTCGATCGTGTCGAAACCGGGGCCGCCGCTGATCGTGTCGTTGCCCGGACCGGCGAAGATGATGTCGTTGCCGGCGTTGGCTCGCAGGTCGTTACCGAGATCGTTGCCGATCAGCGTGTCGCGGCCGCTGCCGGTGAAGAGGTTGCTGACCAGCGAGCGC
>Ga0194131_10004137_pt1 | contig 22156 bp, 12 predicted proteins | sample TA2KigO120mmetaG_FD_148631 | JGI IMG/M metagenome (GOLD analysis project Ga0194131, IMG submission 148631) | Freshwater microbial communities from Lake Tanganyika, Tanzania - TA2015053 Kigoma Offshore 120m | ecosystem: Environmental > Aquatic > Freshwater > Lake | place: Tanzania: Lake... | reverse complement strand
TCCGTCGAACTGAAGAAATACTCACTTCCCATGTGGCGCAACTTGCCGGGGTCACGTCACAGCCCAGCCGTTGGCCGCGTACTCCCTGGCGATCAGGCGGGCCAGGGTCTACTGGGACTACGGCCATGCCGAGCACAAAAACGTGCGCAGCATGCGAATGGGGCGTGATCCTGTCGACCGACTGTCGGAGGTGTCTGGCAGAACTCGTCTTAATTCAACCCGTTGTCTCACTCTACCGTGGCGATAATCTTGGGTACGATGCTCTTAAACTGCGGTATCGCCATTCCCCAGCTTGCATTGACGTAGGTGGGGTCGCAGACAGCATATCGCTTCTGGTTGTACCTGACGAAATCCCGCTCCTCCACCTCGCTGCTGAACCTCACTGCCGTCGCCACATGCCCAGGATAACTGAGGCCTATGACTTCGAGTTGCAGCAGGTTTCTCACCAAATAGGAAAAAAGGATGGATCGATCCTCGCAGTCGGAATAGGGGTAAAAGAGGGTCTCCTCCAGGAACAGGCTCTTTTCTCTACCAAACTGCTCTTCGTCAATCTGATAGTTCAGGGCGGTCTGGACGAAACGGAGCAGGATGTTAACCGCCTCGGTTTCAGGCTTCCCTGTCACCAAGGGTCTTAAGCCCTCCACGAGAGACCGGCCTGTTTCCGGCGAGGGCGGCGCGGCAAAGTACACCTGGAGGCTGGCCTGAGGGTAGCGCCGGAGAAAGTCGACGGATTCCTGTTTGAGTTTGACCGGCACCTGGTACTCCTGCCCGTCATAGCCGAAGCGGTAGGTCCTGCCCACTTCGGTCTGCCCCAGGCGCGGAGGACTCGGGAGACGGAAACTTACCTTTTTATCGCTACCGGCGTAGACCCCGTCGTACGTGCTAAGCGAGGTGAGGGCCTCCCGGTCAGCTTCGAGACGCACGGCGTAGTACTTGGTGCCCGCCATTTCGAGGAAGAGCACGCCGTAAAGCGGGGTATCTGCGGTGATCATCAACGCGATCTGGCTGCCGCTGTAACCTACCTTGACTTCGTACCCGGATTTGGACAGCATGTACCAGGCAAAAAGGACACCACAGTTTCGGTCGCCCTTGCTGATGCTCTTCCCCGCCTCGTACAGGAACAGACAGTACCCCCAGTCGTTGAGGTTCAGCCGTTTCTTGTGATCCCGGAGCTGGGTTGTCAACGCCTGGTAATCAGTGCGGCTCATCGCCTCCCAGTACGCGCCGATGAACTCTTTGGTCGCCTGGCCGCCTGAGGTGAGGCCCATTTTCTCGTCATAGCTCAGTGTCACTTCTTCGCCGAAGAATTGCACCGCGACAGTGCCGGACCAAGGCATGCGCTCGGGGGCCTGCAACGATTCACTCGGCTTTCGTTTGACTGGTCGAGTTAGGGGTGGCGGTGCCGGCTGGTCGGGGACAACCGGTTGGGCGGGAGCCGATTTGGGTGCAACAGCTTGGCCCAGCGGCTGTCCTGTTGGACCAGTCCGGACCGGGACCGGCTTTGGCAGAGCAGGTGTCGTAGTCGGGGGAGCACTCCCAACCTTCTCCCCGTCAGTTGACGCTTGTTTTCTCTGCGGCGGACTGGGCGCCACTGGAACTCTCGGCGGCTTGGGCACTTGGTCTTGTACCACTCCCGCCGAAAGCTCCGCCGCTATCCATTCTTTCTTGAGGAAAGACAGGAACTCCTGGTCCTCCTTGCTCAAATAGTCCTCCAGTTCCGCCAGTTCCTCCTGTTGCCACCTCTCGAAGTCGCTCGCATCCTGTGCGGCAACTTCGCCAAACCTGCACCAGACCAGGAGACCTGCGGTGAAAACGGCTAGCTTCATCTTCATACCAAGCTCCCAGATGGCCAGAAGAACCGTTCAGTCCAGATGCGATGTTGCACCCGAAACCGGTACCCGTGCCAACACATAGGCGACTTCCCGATCTCGCCAATGGCCGACAAATTGGACCCCGCGCAGAGAACTATCCACCTCCACGATACTGGAACCGGACTCGATCTCCTCGCTCTTGTCCAGGCGCCTCACCCGTGACTTGACCAGAAACGCCAACTCGACCAAGGCGTTGTATGCAGCCAACTCCCAGCTTCCCGGCTCGTTTTTGTAAGCGATCTGGGAACAACCTGTGGCATAATGCCACGAGGGATTCCCGGGGGTGCTGGAGATCCACAGTGGAGCGGTGGCCGACAAAGCCGCCAACTCCTTCCATCCCTGGGGAGGAGTACTGTTGTCGGTGGCGACCACCCAGGCATAGGGAGGGTGCAGCAAGGTATCCAGGGTGCATTTCTCGGGCCCTATCTCCGCAAGGTCGAGCAGGTCAATGTTTTCGCCTCGACTCTCCGTTCGGTCTCCGGCCGTCTGCTCGAAGAGCCGTTCCCCTTTGACCCGCACCTGCGTTGACCAGGCGAGGGATCGGCAGGCCATTTCAACCGCATGGGTGTAAGACTCCTGCGGTGAGAGTTTGCTGAACTTGCTGAACCCTATGCCTAATGAACTGTTCGGCGATTCATGGAACACCGCCGGGTATCTGGGCAGGCTGCTTTCCCGAATGAGCTGTTCTGCGGTTCCCCATGCGCATGAAGCGCTCAAAACCCCTCCCAGAGCGATCCCCGCCGAGGCGCACAGCCAGATGAGAGAGGGGGCATCAACCGATGCCCCCCATATCTTCACTGGCCGCCTTCCTTCAACTCTTTGTCCAACTCCTCGAAGGCCTTGGTCGCCCGAAACCGGGTATACAGGTCCTGGTTGGCCTTGAGCTTGTCCATCAGCATTTGGTTGGCGGGGCCGATGGGAAGGCTCATCAGCACGGAGGCGCGGTAAATCCCGCTCTCCGACTGGATATCCTTCTTGTCGATCTTCGAGCCGTTGAGTGTCTGCTGCGTCACCGCCTTGGTCGCAGAGGTGAACTGTTGTAGCAGTTCGGAGCTTTCGCCAGCCCCCACTTCTTCCTGGAACTGCTTGGTCAGGTTGGCGAACTTGGTTTCGAGCTGTTGGGCCAGCTGAGTCCGCGCGGCAGTGGCAGCCTTGTCCACCGCCAACTGCAAGTCCTTTGAGGTCATGGTCGCCGTGGCAAAGATGTAGTTGGGATCGTCCGGATTGTTGATATACCACTCGGGAAGGTTGCTGATTGTCTTCTTGTTCGCTTCCGGGGCGAGATTAGTAGCCGGCGCGCCACATCCACCAAAAGCAGCAAGAACCAGAGCTCCCCACAGCAGGACAGTTATTGTTCGCATACCGCCATCTCCTCACTGGTAAGGGGGTTAATGTGTATTCCTTTGGTGTAGCATCTCGGTGTTCGACTCCTGGTATTCGATAGTTGACCCCTCCTTTCAAACGCTCTAGCTCCCCACGCCAGCTCTGGGCATCTATTCCGTATCCGCAGCACAGCGGAACCCGATCAGAGCTTTTCGGGGATCGGGTGGCGAGTCATGATACCGGTAAACACAGGTGGCTCTTTGGGCCGGGTTCTGCATGATCCATGCTCCGCCTCGCAACACATGATCTTCACCCTTGCTCTCGTACAACGGGTTCCGCTCGCCGAGACTTCTAAGGTCCTTTCGGTACCCATCGGCACACCACTCCCATACACCACCAGTCATGTCAAAAAGTCCAAAACCATTGGCGCTGTTGCCTGAGAGTGGAAAGAGTGAGATTTTGGTGTCCGCGGTGCGGGCGTCCGTCATCTTGGGGTCGTAGCGCTCCCCATATCCACATCTGAAATCCTGCGGTCCTCTGCAAGCCCGTTCCCATTCGGCCTCCGTCGGCAACCTCTTGCCCATTGATTCGCAGTAAGCCTTGGCCTCCCGCCAGTTGATTCCTATTGCCGCCTGGTCTGCCGGGTAGTTGTCTATCGCCGGCCTATAATTCCTTACCTGTTCCTGGAATTCCCTGACGGTCACTTCCTTTTTGTCGAGATAAAAGGCATCCAGCGTGACCAGGTGAGGAGGGTTGTCGGGCTCTCTCTCCGCGCCCATGGTGAAGCTGCCGGCAGGGATCAGCACCATGTCCGTTATCGCCTCTAAGGTGACCGAGAGCCGATTAATGGTGTCCCCGCCGACATGGTGCGTTTTCTCGTAGGCCCGGTACCCAGGGCTGTACACCTTGATGGTGTAGTTTCCCTCGGTCAACACGTACCTTCTGTTGCTCCTGCCCAGTGACTGCCACGGCGCTCCCCCGGCCTTTACCAGTAGTTCCCCTTCGGGCACCGAACTGACCAGCAACGTGACATCCTCGCTCCTGGGAGGTACGCTGGGAGGTGGAGCGGGAGGTCGGAGTGTTGGGGGCGTCTTCCCCGCTTCCCCAGGTTGCCTGGTGTCCCCCTCAATGAGCAGGTAGACCGTATCTCCTTGGCTGAGTTCCCGGAAACCGAGTTCTACTTCTGCTTCTGAGCTGTCTGCATAGACGGTGGTGAGCTTGAGGCGCGCCAGGATGCTTCGGCCCTCCCTTTTTACCACCCTCTGGCCCTGCTGTAGGCCCTGATTTCTTCCCATGTCGATATGGACCAAGGATCTCTGGGTCTTGGGAACATAGGTGATTCTCCCGCGGGGAGGCAGGGCGATGGTTATCTTTCTCGCCAGTTCGCCTGCCACCTCGGCCATTCCCCGACCGGAGGCGTAGGCCGTTTCCCTGGTGCCGTTCCCCAGGTCGGTAATCGCCACGCTTGCCTTAAAGACAGCACTGGCGCCACCCGGGTTGAGACTGTAGATCAACATGTATTCGGCACCTTTCAATTTCCCGAGTTCCACCTGATATTTTTCGCTGAACAGGTCTCCCTGCTGCCTTTCCAACTCCCTCAAGAGCCTTTGTTCCTCCTCTTCCGAGAGGACAAACTCGAAATGGCGACTCTCCCCCAACCGCCTGTCCAATTCCACTCCCAGCTCCTGCTGCAGTTTTTCCATGCCAACTCCAGGCAAGGCTGGAACCAGCAGGACGCGCAGAGGTTCCCATCCCATAAGAGGCGCCGCAACCCCCAGGACTATCATCATGCCTGTCGCTAGCGTAATCATGGCTGCCCCACCTCAGGGCCCTGCCTCCGTCCCGATGTATCTCATCAGCGAATCCGCAACGCCCACCGCCGCGGCTTCGATGGCGCGCCGGCCAGCTTCGTCGCGATCCAGATGGTATCCCTTGACCCGGTCCAGTTTGGTGCTGAACAATTCCTCCCCTGTCCTTAGATCCTGCAGACTCATGGCCACTTCCGCATAGCAGAACTTGATCTTCCCCTCCGAGGAACTGTAGCGCGAACTGACTCGCCCTTTGAGTAACAGGCTCGCCTCTTGCCTCGTTTCCGTAAAAGTAGCTCCTGTCTCACCCGCTATTCTCCCCTTGATGAAGCTGGCAAGATAGGAATCGGCTACTGGAGCGCCCAGGTTGGTTTCCTCGACCTGTACCAGAATACGGGTCTCGTCCGTGGCAATAATGAAGTGCGCAGGCCGGCCACCTATTTTTTCCAGATACGCCCGCAGCCCGGCGACCTGGCTGGCCTCCTGTCCGGTGAATTCCTCCACATCGAGGCGCGCCTCGACTGAATTGGTGCGCTCCGCAGATGTGACCCGGTACACCAGGCAGGCAGCCCGTCCCTTGGCATCAGTGCGCTGTAGCCCTGCCAGCTCCCCTGCTCCTTTCACAAAGGCAAAGCGTATGGGCATGTCGGCCAGAGGCTGCCCCTTGTAGCTGACTGACACTACCAGGGGCTCGGGCAGGGGTTTGTCGACCCGCGCCCGCTGCCTGGTCGGCTCCTCAGATTTTAGCTCAATCCCGGCCAGGAGCCGGCTGATCGACCGCTCGCACTCGTTAGTCAGAATGACACTCCTCCCCTCCACCTCAGCCTCGATGAGTTGGCCCAGGAATTTCCTCAAAGCGGCAAGTCCCCTGGTGTACGATTTCAATGCCTCGCTAATCTCACCCGATTTCTCCATCCTGGACCCGGCCAGATAGTGATCGAGCGCCATCTTCCTCGCGTCGCTGAGCTCCTTGTCGAGCCTGGCCTTGACCCGGGCGCGATCAAGGCGCACGTAAACCCAGTACTGGTTCCCGTCCGACCACTGGCCTGCGATCTCGTAGTCAGTGACGGTCTGCTTGGCCAGCAGTTCGACCTCCTGGGTGTACTCGCTGGCCACCTCGCTTCCGTTCACTTTGCCCCGGGTGAACCCCCTCTCGGTGGCTACCGAGCGGACCATACTCGTCACCTGCACCTCGATCTGGCTGGCGAGATTCCCCAGTGCCCTGGACCGCGCCTGTTCCAACGCTTCACCGCTCGAACCGACCCCGTAATAGAAACCAGAATCCTGGGGCACCCCATCCACCCACCCAGGTTTGGGGCCCTTGGTGGGGGCGACCACGGCGACCGATCTTGGCTGCTCCTGCGGTGCAGCCTTGGCCGCTTCAGTCTTGCCAGCTTCCTGGCCACCCTCCAGCTCGTCAAAGGACTGTTCGACGCGCCTCCGCTCAGATTCCGTGACTGCTGGCTTTGAGGCTGCGCACCCGGCACCGATGATCACCAGGCCGGCCAGGATCCCTCTCAGCATTACGCCCTTCATCCCCCTAAATCCTGTTTCGAGTGGAGCAACTCCAAGGCGGCCCGGATCGGAATGCCCCAGTTCAAGCCCTGGTAATGCCGGCCCGTCTCGTCGATGCTTCCGCCCCGGTTGATGGCGATTACTTTGCCGTCCTGGTTGAAGATCGGTCCGCCGCTCGCGCCGGGGGCACTGGCCAAGGTATACTTGATGTGGTCGTACAGCCTATTCGAGATGTTGCCCTTGATCAGGTCCGCCTTGATCTGGGCGCTCTCCTGTCCTTGCATCCCGAGGGGAAAGCTCATCAAGGCCACCGGGTCGCCGTCCCTGACCCGTTGCCATTCGGAATCGAGTTCCACGCCCGTGATCCCGGGGGGGGGGTCCCTGAAACCCAGGATCGCGACGTCCTGGGTGGGGTGGATCTTGAGTACTTCGACGTCGTATTCGCTTATCAGCCCCTGGAGCCTAACTGTCAGTTTGACGGTCCTCCCTTCCTCTGCCTGCGCCACATGCCTGTTGGTGATCACCACCGACCCGTCCCGGTATTCGCACAGGAACCCGCTTCCGTAGCTCAGGCCATTCGCCCCGGTGTCGCTGAATACCTCCATGCGGATCCCGCCGATATCGGCATAGCTCTTGGGTGCCGCGGTGCTCGCCGTCTCCGCGGGGGCATCCTTGCGGATGACCATCACCACCGCGCTTCTGTTTTTCTCCGCTGCCTCAGATAGGCGATCGCCGCCCAACTGCAGCTGGATCCCCAGTGCTATAAGGAGTACCAAGATGATTCCCCCCGCAGCTATGGCGATATTCCGGTTTCTTCTCTGGGTCTCTTGCTGCTGCCTGATCAGATCCCTCAACCGGCCCGCAAGCACGTTGGTCTTGCCAGTGGAACCACTTCGCTTGCCGTGGGGGGTGCGCCGCTCCTCGAACGCCTTGGCGATCTGGCTCCACAGCAGTTGCTGCGCTCGCCCGATCATCACCCGATCGGCCGGCCTGATCTGCCCGTGGTTTACAGGCTGGCTGTTAATGCGCATCCTGGCGGGGATCTGAGCATCGTAGATAAACACCTGACCGCCGCACTTCCGGATGATACCCTGGTAGTCCGCTACCTCTGGGTCGCCCAGCACAATCTCATTGTCCAAGGCACTGCCGAAACGCACAATATCCACCTCTGCAAGCCCCCCTCCCTGTACCTCGATCTTGGCGAACTGCCTGTCTAGTTCACTGAAGTCAAGCACCTGACTCCTGCCCAATGTCACCTGGTTTTGGGCGCTGATGGCGGCAAATGCCACGATCTGGCCATCAACGTAAGTGTGGTTGGTACTCGCCAGGTCGTACAGGTGGTACCCCTGTTCGGCGCGGTATACAATCGCATGATGCCGAGACACAACGGGGACATCGTACTGGATGTCATTGTCCTCTTCTCTGCCCACCCGCAGGAAGGCTCTGCCTACCGGCACCTCCTGGGGATGTATCCCTTCGAAGACAGCTGGCGCCGGCTCTACCTTGGGGCCGAGAGAGGGTGGGGTTCCTTCGGTGCCTTCCAGCACATAGACGTAATTTTCCTCGAACGTTACAGATCCCCGAAACCGGCTTCGAATTGCCTCCTCGGCCAGCTCCCTGTACACACTGTTGGACAGGGAGACAGAATTCTCCGCGGTCCCTCTCTTGCCGAGGTTAGAGACAAAGCTGATATCATCGCTCTGAATCCGGCCGGTCTGGTGGTAATAGCACGCATCCCCCATGTGGACCGCTATCTGCACCCTTACCTCTTCCTTTACCTTGCTCCGGGTCGCGTTGAGATCGGGTAGCTTGGCCAGAATTGCAAGCGCGCTGTTTACTCCCTGCGCTGCCATCACAGTAACATCGTCATCGCAAAAGGCAAACAATCCCCCGTCTCCCGCCAGGTTCCAGGTCTGGCCACCGTGGGCCTTTGCCTGCTTCTCGATGAACTCCAGGAACCCCATGAAGGTGGCTTCAGCGTCCCGGGAGGAGTTGTTGCGGGCAATTCTTGCATGACCGGCGAGGACCACCTCCAGGAAGCAAAACCTCCTGAGTACGCCATCCTTGAGGTCTGACCAAGCGCTAGCCATATCCCCTACTCCTTGTCAGGGGGTCTCCCAAGCCGCTATTCACTCAGGTGGTACCACAGGGCAATGGCGGCAGTGGTCACCAGGCCGGCGGCAAGGGACCACGCCCACCATGGGCACAGCTGCACACTGGCATCGGCAAGGGCGTTGACCCTGACGATCTGGACGGTAACGTTGTCCGGTCCTCCCTTTTCATTGGCCAGGGCTATCAGCTTTCCGCATGCCTCGTGGGGGTCGAGGAATGAGACCAGTTCGAGTATGGTCTGGTCATCGATCTGGCTGGTGAGCCCATCGGTGCACATCAGCAACCTATCGCCAGCATGGAGTTTAAGTGGGGTTTCGGCCACCGCAACCCCCAAGATCTCTTTGACCCCTACGGCCTTGCTGAGCACGTGGCTCTGGGGGTGCACCTTGGCCTGAGCAGCGCTGATTATCCCCTGTTCCACCAGACCCCGAACCAGTGTGTGGTCCTTGGTGAGCTGGCAGATCTGCCCTTCGCGGATCAGGTACAGGCGACTGTCGCCCACGTGGGCCACATGGGCGCAGCCGGCCCTGATCGCCAGTACCACCGCGGTGGTGCCCATGCCCTTTAGTTCAGTGTCTTCCTGAGCCCGCGCATAGATTGCCCGGTTGGCCCTTTCAACCGCAGTCCTGAGCACATCCCCAACCTTGATTTCGTCCTCCGGGCAGGAAGCTTCATAGACTACCTCCCTGATCTTCTCCATGGCCATGGTGCTGGCAAACTTGCCCCCGACGCTTCCCCCCATGCCGTCGCAGATCACCCAGACCGGTCCCAGCGGGGTCGATTCAAAGAATCCCAGGTTATCCTGGTTCTCAGGGCGCTCCCTCCCTCTGTCCGTGGCGCTGGCGGTGGTGATGTCTGACTGAGTACTCATAGATGCTTGCACAGATCTACTCACATTTGAGCTGAAAGGCTACCCCAAAGGCGCTCTTGTCCCCTTTCCCTACTCTATACTTTTCAGGTAGAGTAAGCGAGTCACGATTAGAATCTTGTGCCACAACGCCAACTCTGTAGGTATTTCTCTCGCTACACTCAAACGGAACGCTTATTCTATAATCTGCGTAAACACTATCAGCCGTCTTTTCTGGTAGCAGCTCCCATTCTGACTCCGCTGATACTTCCCCTCCCTTTTCATATTTCCAGAATCTCCATATCCAGTTGACGCTGTCTTTCCAGCTGACTGTTTCGCTATTCGAGACACCGACAGAGGTGTTCATAAATTGAACATCCGGGATAGTGCTTGCATGAAATGTCAGGCTAGTGAATTCCTCAGGAGCTACTATCGCAACCGACCTCAGGGGTAGTTCCGGCTGATACTTGAACTGCCCCCCACCTCAAAGTCTGTTGTGTTTACTGTATCCCTCCGAGAAGACGAGATGACTATCGCCAACTACATGACACTAGCATCGCTGCTCTGGCCATCCTTTACGTCAGGATGCACAATACGATTGTCGTTCTCAGGGCTACAGCCAACCAGTCCTGACACCAGAACAGACAGGAGCACCTTTTTGCCAAGCATATCTACCTCCTATAGCTCCTTGACAACCCGGGCCACGAACACATCCTCCCTGAGTTGCCAAACCACCCCCAACGGTCTACCGGAATGACCGAGTGCCCTCTGCGCACTCCCTCCTTTGTTACGCCACCACTTGAATGCCTTGAAGCCACCAAAGACTGCCTCCCCCATTAACAACCCGGCGGCGACATCTCTGAATGTTTTTGCCCTCCTGGCATCCTCCCAATATCCCCTCCCCTTCTAAGGAATTAGGCTTCGCCGGTAGTCCTTCATGTTCTCATCCAGGCTCCTATGGGTGAGAAACCACAGTATCCCTGCGGCGCTTCCCAGGACCGCATGGGGATAGACAACTGCTGACGGCCTCCTGGTGTTCGCGGAATCTGTCGGTGGCTCTTGGGCACTCTGCCTATCCTCTTCCTCCCACTCTGTGGTCCCACTGGCGCTCAGGCCGACCTCCTCAACCCCGACATTGCTCTGGATAAAAATCTTGCCACGGTAGTCCACAGCTGTTCTCGGGACGAACCATACTCGCATCGGCGCGCTCTGACCCGGAAAAATCTAGCGCGGAACCTTTGAGAGCTCCACGGTTTTCATGGTGAGATACTCGACCGGCTCAACGGATATGCCGGTAAGCTCAAGCCTTGCCTCTCCTCTGTTTTGGATCTTGAACGACTTTTCCACCTTCTTCCTCAGGGGTGGCGAACCAAAGTTTAGCGCATCCGGTTCAAGCACGAGCCTGGCGGGCTTTCTCTCGACCTCCAGCAGCTTGTTTGCCGGGTGGGATACTGAAAGGCGGATCCCGTCAGGCCAGTAGATCTTGCAGCTGTCGACCTTCTCCTCGCCCAGGCCGAAGTACGCCCGCTGGCTTCCCTGAGACAGGTAGTTGGATACTGGACCGAGCTGGCGAACCTGAACCCGGTTGCCCGACCAGAGACGCACCTCTCCTCCTGCCCCCTACCTATTCGTTTCCCCGGGGCTCTCCTCCCTGACTGCCAGCCAGCGGTTTCCCTTGCCCATGCCCTCGTTTTGATAAATCCCGCTCTCCCGCCCCTTGTTCACCACGTACAGATCCAGGTCACCGTCCCTGTCCATGTCCCACCAGATCGCCCCTTTGCCCAGCCTGGCGGCGTCTCTATTCCCGATCAAGCCCACCGCGGTGGTCAGGTCCTCAAAACGATCGCCTTTGTTCCGGTACAGCCGGCTGATGTCGGACCGCTCGTCTCCTCCGCTGACCATGAACACGTCGAGATTGCCGTCGCGGTCGTAGTCTCCCCACACGGCCTGCTGCCCCTGGCCCCTGTAACCGAGCCCCAGACTCGCGGCAAGGTCTTCGAACTTCCCCTTCCCGTTGTTGCGGTACAGACGGCTGGCTTCGTCGTACCGCGCCAGACTCAGATCCCAGTCGCCGTCGGCATCGTAATCCACCCAGGCGCAGCCGATTCCCTGCCCCTTGTCAGCCACCCCCCTTCCAGCGGCGACTTCGGCGAATTTTTTGCCCATCCCCTGGTTCTCGTGCAACCGGTTCACCTGTCCGAAGTTGCACAGGTACAGGTCGGGCTTTCCGTCAGCGTTGTAATCCGCCCAAGCAGCGCTGAGCCCCCTTCCGTCGTCATCCACCCCACGCGCGGCCCCGACCTCGCTGAACCTGCCTTCCTCGTTGCGGTAGAGCTGATTGGGAGTCCCAAAGTTAACTATATACATTTCCAAGTCGCCGTCGAGATCGTAGTCTGCCCAGGCGACCCCCTGCCCAGGCGTCCCCTCTCCGAGGCCCACTTCGGCGCCCGCCGCGGCAAACTTGTCCCCCCCATCGTTGCCAAAAAGCAGCTTGCGCTGCTGGTACCGGTTTATATCCACGTCCAAGTCACCATCGCCATCGCCATCCACCCAGGCGGTTCCGGTCTCAGAACCGGGAGTTCCCTCTATAGCAGGCAGTCGAATTTCCCGGGCCACTTTTCCCGACCATCTGAACAACCGTCCCTGACCATCACCGCGCACAAGGTACAGGTAATCCTCCTCGTCCCCTGCATCTCCCAGGGCCACCGCCAGGTAATCTCCTGTGACGCTCAGCGAGCCACCCTTGAGGAAGGTGAACCTCTCCTCACTCCATCCGCTTGCAGCTGACACCAGCAACACGCTCAACAGGACTGGCCACATGGCTTGAATGTTCACCCTCTGGCTAGTGGCTGTATGAAAGGGAAAGGTAGTGGGGATCATGGAGCATGCCTCTGGTGAAGGTATAATCGAGCGCAAAGGCCGACTGTTCGATCCCGATCCCGAACCCCCATTGTCCGTTGGGACCGGAAAAATCCTCTCCGGCCAGTTCCTCCCCGAATGCCGGCGTCAGGAGAGCGGACAGCCGTTGTTCCAGGAATTGGTTGTTGCGCCCCATGCGGAGCGAAAAAGCGACCCCACGCAGGTTGATCAACCGCTCCAGGCCCAGGCCCAGGTGCAGCCTGGCCGGCCGATCCTCGATCTGCTCCAGATCGAGGGCAAGCACTAGCCTCGGCGCGATTCCGGGAGGTGCTAACTGCCTTTCGTAGGCTGCGCCCACGCTGGCGCTGATTGGCACCAGGTCGTTGCCCATGTCCGCTCTGCTGCGCACCATGAGCCCCAGGCGCACCGGCCGCCAGAAACGGGCGATCATCCCTAGGTCGAAGCCGATGCCGCTGGCGCTGCTGGCGAAGTCCCCGCTGAAGGCCTGGCGGATGAACCGCAGATTGACGCCGGCGGTCAGGGGGCCCTCCAGCCTGGCCACGGAGAGCAGGGCGAGCAGTTCGTCGTTGGAAAAGTCTCCCTGGTACACCGCGCTATCGCTGTACTTCTCGATCCCCGCCACCCCGAAATACATGGCGCCCGCCCCGACGGCCATGTTGCCTGACACATGCATGGAGGTGCCCACCGATACAAATGAGGCAACCCCATCCATCCCCAACTCGCCGTCGCCGAAGAAGCGATCCGTCACCGCGAGCCGTACGGGTTTGCCGAGCACCATGCCGGCAGGGTTCCAGAACATACCCATCGCGTCGTCCCCAGCCAGGGCAGTATACGCCCGCCCAAGGGCGATCGCCCTGGCGCTTGCCCCCAGCCGGGCAAAGGCGCCTGCTCCTGTTGCCATTTCCTGGGCCTCCAGCCCCGACACCTGGCCCAGCTGCCACAACGCGATCAAGAAGATACCGGCCCGCCTCACCTCCTGGCCTCCATGTTTTGCTTGCGCTCCTGCTACTTGCGGTTGGAGATCCCCATCTTCACCTTTCCCGTATCCCCGGGCGTACCGCCGACTTCAAGCAGGGCGAAGTAGATCCCGCTGGCCAACGAATGCCCGTAGAGGTCCTGCCCGGTCCAGGTGACCAGGTTCTCGCCGGCGCGACCGCTCAGTTCCGCAACATAGACCTGTTCCCCACTCGCGTCGAAGATCCTCAATTTCACCGGGCTTCCCTTCCCGAGGACAAAACGGATGGTCGTGCCCCTCTCTCGCCCCAGACTGGAGAGCGAGGAAAAGGGGTTGGGGAAGTTGACCGGCTTGCCTACCAGCACATCCTTCCCCCCGACGGCGCCGACGACAAACTGGACACCCCTGCTCTCAAGGCTCAGGGAGTCCTGGTTGCCAGCCCCATCCACCACCCTGAGCGTGACCTTGAGCTGGACACTGTCTGCCAAGAACGAGGCCGGAAGCAACCTGAAAGGAAAGATCAGATTGCTTGCTTTCCGCCTCACTACGTTGGGCGGCAACGCGATGTCGACCTGCAAACGAGCAGAGTCTGACGGCTCAGGATCAGCCACCACCGGCGCAACCCCCGTCGGCCTAGTTTGCAGTCCCATAAGGTCTTCCAGCACGATGGTCGGAACATCCTCTGCATTGATGGCGTCGCCACCGGCGTTTTGAGCGGAAATAGAGAGCCGCACCGGGTATCTTACCACTGGCATGCCAAAGTACAGCGAGTCTCGCTCTACCTTCCCGCCCCTGTGTATGGCAAGGGTGTCCGCCGAGGTAGTGTCCTCGCGCGAGCGCGCCGGCACCCAGATATTGTCAGTTGTTTCGGTCTGTAGGGTGTCTGCGTTCGTAATCACCAGCCCTGTGCCGGCCCGATCGCGCCCAGGAATGGGCCTGATGATGTTGGTGTCCTGGCGCGCTTCAAGAGGTCTCGGGCTATCGATCTGTGCCGAGGCTTTGGCGGTGGTCCCGATGACCCTCTGCGCGATACGCGGCGCGGTAGTGTCCACGACTACCTGCCGAATGACGGGCACGGAGAGCGTATCGGTGTTTTTCTTGAAAAAGAAACGCAGCTCGTTCGCCCCCTCCGGCAGCATCCAGTCCTCCAGAACCACCCTGCGGTTCTCGATGTCGACCTTGGCCGGATCGAGGGACTGTCTGCCCCGGTGGTTGAGCAATGACAAACGGCCCAAGTTATTGTTTCCCAGAACGAGGCCATCGATCGCAGTGTTTCTGGGATGTCGTTTCAAGGGGTTGAAGTAGCGGGCCTTCAGCGGAAACTCGACTCTACCGGGATCGACCAGTCCCAGGTAGTCCACCAGCACCCGGTGGCTGCTTTCCACGTCCCTGGAATTGAGCGCCAGGGACGCCCGCATTTCCAAGCTGGTCTGCTCACGCCCAAGCAGATAGCTGTCATCGAACCATTTGTTGACTCGACGCAGTTGTTGTTCCAGCAGCGGCATCTCGATTTCCCAGAGCGATAGGAGGCGATCCCCTACCTTCAGCGACGAGGATCGGTCGATATGCACTCCAACAGCAGCACTGCTGTCGAACAAGACCCTCTCGCTGTGTTCGTTTCGGTGGACCTGCAGCTTCGCCGCCACCAGCGAATCTTCATCCACGACCTGCGGTACCGCGTGGAAGGAGATCCAAGTCGTGTCCCCGATGGTGTAGATCCTCGGGTCGTCGAACATTAGCGGTAGGAAGACCTCTACCGCGGCGGTGTCCGTCCCGACGATTCGGCTGCGGTTGGGATTGGGAACCTTCACGTCTCCCGCCGCAAGGGAATCCTGGCTTCCGTGGACGATGAGGCCGATGAAATCGGCGGCGGGCAGTCTTTGGGGCAGACTGTCCAGAGCCCCAGCGTAAACCTGGTCCTTCACCCTCAACCCCAAGCTGTCCACCCTGACCTGATCGCCCGGCTTCAGCGGTTGATCGACTTCGACGCGCAGGGTATCCCCAGCCGCATCTACCACCGAGAGACGCAGTTCCCGGCTTGGTTCACCCGGGTCTGCCGGTTTCACGGTGGCGCGGGCTCTGGCCAGGTCCCAGGCTGCAAAGGGCCTGAGGCCGCCCTTCTCTTTCCCGGAAAAAACCAGCAGGACATCCTGGTCTGCCCTAATCGAAGAGGCTGTGCTGCTTTCCACAATGCGCAGCGGACTCAAGGTGATCGGCGTCGTGTTCTTGTTTCGCCGATCGCCCATGGCTGGCGTCGCGTCGATAGGGAAGGCGAGCGACGCTTCCGACCCGAGCGAAGGCCTGCCCACCCACTTGGCGAAGCGGTCCACGGCATGGAGACGGCCCGAGGTCGTTACCCCCATCCTCAGGCTGTCGCCGGGACACAGCGAAAAGTCCTGCATTTCAAGACCGGAGAGAATGATGAGATAATCACCTGGCACAAACGTTTCCAGCACCTCGAGGGCCAAAGTGTCCGCCCTATCGCCCCTGAAGCTGACCCAACTATTCACCTTGCTTTTTGCGCTGCCTTCCAAACGCACCTCCCGCGCTTCCGTCTTCCAAGAAGCGGCCAGCAACTCCTTGCTGGGGAGGGCGAGGCGAATCTGGTTGCCGGCTCTGATCGTAGCGATCCGAGAGTCTTCGACGATGGTGATCGGATACAGCGGGCTGTCGACATCCCCCTCAACGAAAACCTGGTCAGCGGCCGAGTAGAAAAGTGGCGCGCCCACATAGAGCGTAGCCGAGTCCTTGACCGGGTAGCCGCTGCCAGTGGGCCACATGACCAGGTTGCCCGCTGAAGAACTGCCGAACTCGCTCAGCCACAAGCCATCGATGATCAGGCTGTCCCCTGGCGAGAAGTTGCGGGTGACCTCGAGCCTGAGCTCCCCGTCGTTCTCAAGACTGGCCGTCGCCTCAACCTTGTCCCTGGCGCTGCCACTCAGCAAAGGAGTTGCGCTTCGTGTGCCGTCCCACTTGAGCGACAGCCCCTCCGGGATGATCAGGCGCAGATCCCACCCGGTGTTGATGGAGGCGGCCGTATCGTTCTCGACTATGGTGACTAAGGCTTTTCCTGTCTCAGAGTCCCCAACCGCGAAGACCTGGTCAGTTAGCGAGACGAGCCGGGGGTTGCCGATGCGCATCTGCTGTGGCGAAGCGCGGACCACCTCCTGGGCCGTCCCCTCGGAGCCCCCCGGATCCTCCCCTTGGCTAATGCGCATGAGAAGGGAGGTGTTCGGGGACGCGCCGTCGAACCCATCCAACCGCAAACCCCGAATTTCGACCTGGTCGCTCCGGGCAAGCGAATCGACTACCAGTAGGTTGAAGGTTTTACCCTCCCGCCTTAGGGAGGTCACTTTGGACGCCCCGTACGGAGTGCCCGCATTATCTCTGGTGGTGATGGACTCAGGGGCGTCTGCCCAGTACGCGTTGAAGGACGCAGGGATCTCCAGTCGAAGGGTATCTCCCGGCACCAGGGAAGCGGCAGTGGCATCCTCTCTAATGAGCAAAGGGTACATTGCGACAGGGTAGGCATCGGGGACGTTGCGGAGATCGACCGCACTTTTGGCGAGCCATATTGCAGTGTCCTGAAGCCCCTCTTTGGCGCTTTCGTCCCTCATGGACAAAGTCGGATTGCCGATCCGCTTCGAGTGCCCGTCCCGCGTATTGATGGTCAAACCGTCGTTCAGCGACAGCAGGAGATGGGTATCAGGGGAGGGTTGGCGGAAATTCCTCAGGGCCAATCCCTTGATCTCGACGCTGTCGCCTGGCGCTATCAGGCGTTCCAGAGTCAGCACCGCCTCGTCGTACTTGCCCTCGCCGTTTTGTTTGTACTGCACCTGCCTGTTGAGTTCTGAGCCGGCGGCCAGGTCGAGCGAAGTTCTGGTGGTGTCCCATTCCGCGGCGAGGGTATTGGGGATGTAGAGGTGAAGGCGCGTTCCCGGATCGATCGCGCTGGTATCCGGATCTTCGCGGAGTGCTAGCGGCAGCAGGTCAACTGACGCGGAATCTACCGAGAACGTCTGCACCCCCGACGAAGAAAAAGCGGTTTGGGCGACGCGGAGCCTATTGGCATCGACACGGTCAAAACGCCCCGATGACCTTTGCCTCAGCTCCTCGTCACTCTCCACGGCGCCCATCTGGCCTACGGCAAGAGTGGCATCGAATGAGAACCTGCCCTGGCCTGGTTCGCCGAAACCTCCCAAGTACATGCCCGAGATCTGTAGCGAATCGCCTGCGGCCCATTCTCTGCTCACAACATAGGCCAGGGTCTTCCGATCGGGGGTATAAAGAGGGCCCTGGACCTTCTGCCCACCAATGAGCTCCGGTGCCTCGACAGCTATCACCTCATCGGCGCCCTCTGCTCGTGGCCTGGTCAAGAACACCGAATCCCCGTCCTTGACCCATTTGAGCGAATCGGTTGGGGAAAGCCGGAAGTGGATCGTATCCCCTACCGCGAGTATGGGCACCACCGCATCTTCTTTCAGCACGAGCGGGGCGCTGATGCCCGGGGGGTCGTTGACCCTGAACACCTGGCTTTGCCCGGAGCCGAAGCGCAGGTTTCCCACCTTGATCCCCCCCGCACTCTTTCCATCTACCCCTCCATTGACCGACAAGTAGAGTAGGCTGTCCGCTGCCGCCGTTGTCTCGAACCTACCGGACCGCAAACCCTCCACCACCAGTAAGTCTTCAGCAGCAAAGTCGGCCATGACGGGAATGAGCAGTTCCCTGCCATTCGGGCTCAACTTATAAGGGCCGACCTTGGCTGCAGCGCTGCCCGCCACGGTCACGCCCTCTGCTTTCCAGACGAAACCATTCCCCAGGTCAGGGTTGAGACTGATCTTGATGCTGTCCTTTGTGGTGATGGCGCTCTCCACTCTGTCTTCCTCGACGACCACGGGGGCCATGAGCACCCCTTCCTCTCCCACGGCAAAGCGCTGCAACAAACCCGTGGCAATCCGCGGCCTACCTACGCGCTTGGTGCGAGTATCCGATCGGTTGATACTGCGGCCACCGTTGACCGAGAGTCCCAGCGGGGCCCGCCGCGAGGGTTGTTCGAAGCCCCGCAATTCGAGTCCCTCCAGGGAAAGACTATCTCCCGGCGCGAAATCGCTCTCTACTGCCAGGTACACTGTCTTGCCATTGTCCGCAAACTGAAGCAGCGCATTGGAAACGGTCAGGACCGAATCGGCAAAGTGCGCCGCAGCGCTCCCGGCGATACGCACCGGAGAGGCATTTTCGACCACCCAGTTCATGGCCAGGGAATCGGGAATGGCGATGCGGATTCCATTCTTGGCCGTAATGGCGCCCACACTCGGATGTTCGACGAGGTGGATGGGGGCACAGAGGACCGGTCCGTCGAGGTCATCGCGTACAGCCACGAAAGCCTGATCGTAAGCCGAACTCAGGCGCGGTTCGCCGATGCGCAGGGTCTGCGGGGTTTGCTCCTTCTGTTTGGCGAAATCTGCAACCACCGACAGGGAGATGGTTTGGGCAAGCGAGAGTTGAGTAAACCCACTGATCTTGGCCCGGATGATCAGAGAGTCGCCGGCGGCGAAATCCTGGGTCACCGGAACAGAGAGTACCTTGCCATTATTCCTGAATTCCAGATTGTCTCCCTGGACTTGGTCAGCAGCACTCCCAGCAAATGTCACTTCTGTCCAGCGCAGCTCTGGTGGGTTCTCGGGCAGACTGAGCAGCAAACCCTCTTCCGGGATGATAGAAGGCACAGAGGCAGCGTCTTTGATCACTACTTCGAGCAGGGTGTCCGGATCGTTCACCACAAAGGCCAGGTCTTCTTTGAGCTTGAGGCTGGGGCGTCCCCCTATCCATTTGGGTTGAGTATCGCGCTCATCTGCACCCCCATTTATCGACAGGATCAGGTTGTCCATTGCCGAGGGGGTACCGCCGACCAGGAACCGCAATCCTGTGAGGGCGTGTGTTTGGCCTCCAGTGTCAGGTCGAGCTACGCCGAAAACTAGGCGACGCCCCTCGATACTTGGTATCATCCGCTCTCCCCCCGCACGGGTCACCACCATGCCCGGATCCCACTGGGTATCGAAGTCGGGAGGGATTTCCAGCGCAAAGCCCGTATCTATGGCCCCCTCTACTTCGTCCTCGGAAATGGTGATTCGGTTTAGGGTATCGGAAATGCCGGCGATGAAACGCTGCCGGCGATCCGAGGATAGCCGCGGGTGGCCGATGCGTTTGGTCCGGCCATCGCGGGCATTGATGCTGAAACCGGCGGTGACCGAGAGCAGCAGCGGCGCTCTGCGCGATACCCTAGCAAAGTCGCGGAACTGCAAGCCGCTGATGGTGATCGCCTCGCCGGCGGCAAAATCGTCGGTTACCTCGAATTGCAGGATCTTGCCGTTGTTGAGGAGCGTCGGGCTGGCCAGCTTTCCGGCCGCCGTACCGCTATAGTTGTCGGCCCTCAGGTTGCCTGGGTCGGCCCACATCATCTTCAGCGAGTCGGGGATGATGACTTGCAGTGCTTGCCCACTGATGATCGACGGCGCCAGTACGTTTTCCGTGATCGTCAGAGCTGCCGCCGACTCGATCTCATCGCCCAGTCCATCCTCCAGGGCGATGAAGGACTGGTTTGCGGCGGACAGCAGCTGAGGCGCCCCGGTCTGGATGAACAGGGCGGGCTCCCGGTACCTGGCTCCCAAGAACGCGACCTGCACCGTATCCCTGGCGCTGGCGGCGCCGAGCGTGTCTATGGCCAGTCCCTCTATCTGCAACTCGTCACCGGGCTCGAAATCGCCATTGACCTTCAGGTTGAGCACTTTGTCCGCCGTGTAATCGGCTTCCGTCACTGGTTCGACTTTGGCTGCTGCCGCTCCGGTGAAACGCACCTCTCCACCCACCCTCTTCTTCCACACCCCGGCAAGACCCCTGGGCAGTTCGATCGCGATGCCATGCTGGGTGTTGATAATGGCCACCTGCGGATCTTCCTGGAGGCGCAGAGGAGGCAACTCCCGCAATGGGTCTCCCACCACATACAGCGTGTCTCTGGTTCCGGCAACCTGGGCACCGATTACTGGATTTCCCACCCGCAGGGAGGTAGTGTCGGCCGCATCGATTCCCGGGGTAACTTGCAGCTGCAGCGAAGTTTTGGGCGATACCTGCGCAAAATGGACCGGCAATTTGGAGAGGACCAAGGTCTGCCCGGGATCAAATGCCTGGGTCACGTCGAGTAGCAACTCGCGCCCATCAGCGCTGATCTGGGCGTTATTGGCAACCTTGCCGGCAGCGCTACCGCTTTTCAAAGCGGCAGACAGCGCGATGCTCGCCTGAAGAGGACTGCTCCCCCAGCGCACTGCCGCCGGCTCTGGAATGATGATCCGTATATCGTTCCTGCTCGTGATCGAAGCTGCGGTTGCTTCTTCGCGGATGGTGACGGTGGACAGGAAGTCCGTTTGTTGATCTAGGTCAAAGATGTTGGCGCGTTCCGAGAAGATGGCCGGCGCCCCGACCTCGACCCAGGCACTGTCTTCGGCGTTCACGGTCCGCCCGTCGTTCAGCGACATCTGCAGGCGAGCTCGAGGCAAAAGCCCGAGGGAGCGCAAGCGCAAGCCCGAGACGACCACCGCCTCTCCCGGAACAAAGTCCTCGCCCACCTCCAGCGTCAGTGTCGAGTCGTCCACGCTGACGGCGCTGATCTTGGCAGCCCCGGTTCCATCCAGGCTTTCGGCTCCTTCCCATCGCAACGCCCGGCTGTCGGGTACCGCGATGCGGATGCGCCGACCTTTCTTGATCCAGGCCACCTGGGAGTCTTCGATAATAGTGATAGCGGCCATCAATGTCCCATCGCCGATGGCGAAACCCTGGTCGAAAGCCGAGGTCATTCTGGGCTGCGCGATGGCCACAGTGTTTCCGCTCAGCGCATTGTCCACTCCCTGGTCATTGACCCTCAGACGCAGGCTGGCAGGTCTCAGCACATTGCGGAAATTGGCGAGTTTCAGGCCGGCAATGGCCAAGGAGTCTCCGGCGGCAAAGTCCTGCAACACGTCGAGCACCAATGCACGCTTGTCGGGAGTATAGCTGACAATACTCGACACCAGCCCTGTCCGGCTACCAGTCACCAGGAGTTGGGTTACTCCGGTATCCCACTCCATCCCTTCTGGGACCACTACCATGATAGGCCGATCGGCAGCCATGCCTGCTGCCACCGGATCTTCTCGGATGGTAATCTGTGCCAGATTGGTATTTAGATCTTCGACGATAAATACTTGATTTTCCGCCAGTTGAATGGTGGGCTTGCCAATGCGCAGCTTTCCGTCTGAACTGTGGTAGCGTCTGGCGCCGGTAAGCCACAACTCCAAGGAAGCGGGTGCTGAGACATTGACAAAATTGCTTAGCCGCAGGCCCTGCACGGACAGAGTGCCCCGGCCGCCAAAATCTTCTCTCACCCTGAGCAGGACTGCCCGTCCCTCGTAGCGCACCACCGCCTCCACCTTCCCCGCTTCACTGCCCCCCAAACTCACCCGACTCACCGTTGTGTCCCACGACAACAACAACCCCGCCGGTAGCACCAGCCGCAAGGTGTCCCCCGCACTGACCCCCGCCACCGAACCCTCCTGCACCGTCACCGTCCCCAACACCGTCGCCACATCCCCCACCACAAAAGCCTGCGACCCCACCTCCACCGCCGGCGAACCGATCCGCAAGGTGCCCCGCGACCAGCTGGTCACACTCCCGGCGCTGTTGGCCGATAACCCCAGCGAGTCCGGACCCGACATCCCGCTGAACTCCCGCAACCGCAACCCGGAAATCTCCACCGTCCCATTGGCGGCAAAGTCACGGATCACCCGCAGCTTGGCCACCTTGCCCTCGTAGCGCACCG
>Ga0194131_10004135_pt1 | contig 22160 bp, 21 predicted proteins | sample TA2KigO120mmetaG_FD_148631 | JGI IMG/M metagenome (GOLD analysis project Ga0194131, IMG submission 148631) | Freshwater microbial communities from Lake Tanganyika, Tanzania - TA2015053 Kigoma Offshore 120m | ecosystem: Environmental > Aquatic > Freshwater > Lake | place: Tanzania: Lake... | reverse complement strand
ATGGGCTCACTGCGCCGCTCACTGCATCGACACGCCACCGCAGACCAAATAGACCCCGCCACAGCACCCAATCCGCAGGCTGGGCCGCAGGCCATGCCCTCATCGGCGATGCTTCGTCGTCAATGATGGGGTTCTTCGAGGTGTCCAAGCGTGCCGCCGGCACATGCGCCAATACCCGATGGATGCGCATGGCCACGTCCTGCGGACTTTCGACGTGGAACGACTTGACGTCGACGACGCCGGCGGCAATGCCCGTGCGGGCCGCCAAGTCGGGCAGCAATTCCAACTCGGCCATCTCGCGGTTGGTGAATTCCAGCAACAGCATGGCGCAATCGAGCCGACGCAAGGCCGGCATCAGCCGGGCGAAACACGTCTGGGCCCGCTGGCGGCCCGCTCCGTCTGGACCGCCAAACAACGGGGCGACTTCGCCGACCTTCGGCCGCGTCTCGATGCGGCCAGAGGCGCAGGAGGCTCGGATGGACGTGGCAACCATCCTGAAGCAGAAGTCCGCGGAAGTGCTCTCGCTTCCGCCTACAGCCAGCGTGGCGGAGGCGGCGCGAGTGTTGGCGGAGCGGCACATCGGCGCGGTGCTGGTGCGCTCGCCGGCCGGTCAAGTGCTGGGCATTCTGTCGGAACGCGACTTGGTGCGCGGCTTGGCGGCGCAAGGCGGGCCGGCCCTGGCCTTGCCGGTGGCGGACCTGATGACGCGCGAGGTGATCGCCTGCACGCCGGAAGACTCGGTTGAGCACGTGATGGCGACGATGACGCAGCATCGCTTCCGGCATCTGCCTGTCAAGCGGGGCGACCGGCTGGTTGGGATCATATCGATCGGCGATGTGGTGAAGTATCGCCTGGACGAGATCGAATTCGAGGCCCGTTCGCTGCGCGCCTATATCGCCAACGCATAGGACAAGCGGCGGTCAGCGGTCGCGGATTGTCGGCCGACCGCGCGCGGCGCTATGGTCGCGGACGGTACGGTCGGGAGCATGACCCATGGAAATGCACCAGGTTCGTTATTTCCTGGCGCTATGCGAGACGCTGAACTTCACGCGCGCGGCCGAACGCTGCAATGTCTCGCAGCCCTCGCTGACGCGCGCGATCAAGGGTCTGGAGGACGAGTTCGGCGGCCCGCTCTTCCACCGCGAGCGCAACAACACCCACCTGACGGAACTTGGCCGCACCATGCGGCCCTATTTGCAGCAGGTCTGGCAACAGAAGGAGGAGGCCCACAGCCGGGCGCGGGACTTCAAGAACCTCAAGGGCGGGCTGTTGACGCTGGGCCTCATGTGCACGCTGGGGCCGCACCGGCTGGTCGGTCTGATCCAGGACTACAACCGAGCCTTCCCCGGCCTGGACCTGCAACTGCGCGACGCCACGCCGGACCGGCTGACGGCGATGCTGGACGAGGGCGAGTTGGATGTCGCACTGTTCGCCCAGCCGGAGACGATCGACGGACGCTTTCATGCCATCAGGCTGTATGACGAAAACTTCGTCATCGCTTTCGCCGCCGGTCACCGCTTCGCCGAACTCAATGCCGTACGCCTCAAGGACCTGCATGGCGAGCGCTACCTCAGTCGCGTCAACTGCGAGTTTGGCGACCACATGCTGCGCTGCTACGAGGAGATGGGGGTGCAGCCGGTCAGGCCCTATCGCAGCGAACGCGACGACTGGATCCAGAGCATGGCGCTGGCCGGCATGGGCTTCAACTTCATTCCGCAATACTCGGTGACGCTGGAAGGGCTGCTGACACGACCCTTGGTGGAACCAGAGATACGGCGCACGGTGCATCTGGTGACCGTGCGCGGTCGGCCGCACTCTCCGGCCGTCGGCGCCTTCGTGCGCGAAGCGGTCCGGCACAAGTGGAACGGCAGTGCTCAGCCGCCCAACTAGGGCGATTTCCGTTCCGATCGAACCGGCCGGTTGGGTTTCGCCGGAACCCGCGCTAGCCCAGGAAACGCTGGCGGATCAGATGGTCGAGCGAGAGCTGGCCGGGCCCGCGGGTCAGCACGTAGAGCAGCGCCGCCGCCCAAAACAGGTGTTCCGTCCAGTTGCCGGGATAGACGAAGACCTGGATCACGAAGGTCATGCACAGCAATGCCGCCGCCGCCGGCCGTGCCGCCAGGCCCAGCACCAGCAAGACCGGCATCAGCAGCTCGTTGAACGTGCCGAGGGAGGCGGCAAGTTCCGGCGACAGGACCGGCACTTTGTACTCGTCGGCGAACAGGCTGACGATCAACTCCCAGTTGTCGGTCTTGTTGAGGCCCGACTTGAAAAACACCGCGCCGACGCCGATCCGCAGCAGCAATTCGACGATCGACAAGGGGAAGCGGCCGAGCGCCTCCAGGATGGCGGCAATCGGAGCCGCGGCGCTGGCACGGCCCTTCTCGGCAGATTGTGCGGTCATTGGCTCCCCCCGGTTTCGGCCGGGCTATCGATGCCGGCCAGTGAGCCCTCCGCCAGCAGCCGGCCGAAAGCGGCTGTCAGATCGAAGGGCATCTCGCAGCGCAGCGCGGCGGCGTGAGCTTGCTCCAGCGTCCGTCCCCGACGCAGCGCGGCCAGGAAAGCCAGTTCCGCCGCGTCCAGCTCGCGCCAGCCGAGCGCCTCGTCCTGGCGCAGCAGCAGCAACCGGCAAGGCCCGCCGTCCATCCGCATCGCGCCGACGTCCGCCGCCTCGCTATGCGCCTGCCAGATCGCCAACGCCGGATGGCGCGAGGCAAACAGGATCGCCGACGGCGCCAGCCGCAATCGAAGACCGGCATAGGCGTCCGCCGCGAGCGCGGCGAAGTCGGCAGCCGCGAGCGGCCGGTGATCGGCCGAATGATAAGCCAGATTGAAGCCCCATTCGAGGCGGGCGACGCCGGGCACGAAGCGGTAACTGGCAAGTTCTGGCAGGCTCGCGAGGAAAGCCGCGAAGCCTGCGCCATACTCGAAAAGACAAGGGGCGGTTGGCGGCGTCACGCTCACGAAACGCTCAGCCGCGGTGGCGAAGAAGGCGCTGCCGACCAACTGGCGGGTTACCGGAAACGTGGCGGCCAGCGCCTCTTCCAGCGTGATTCGATAGTGGTTGCGGTAGATGGCGAGCCGCGCCTCGGCGGCGATGCCGTCGTCGACGATCGTCCGCAGCAAAGCCGGCTCCGGCGCCCGCAGAACGGCACCGGCGAAGGCGGTCTGCAGCTCAAGCAGATTGTGCATCGCTGTTCTCGGCGGCCAGTGCCTGGGCACGGCGGAAATCAGCTTCGGCGGCCTCGGCCAGCAGCTCCGCCAAGGGTGGCAGGCGGCAGTCCCATTCGATCAGCGTCGAAGCTTCGGGAAACCGCCGGACCGCCTGGGCATAGAGCCGCCAGACCGCTGCGCAGACCGGCGCGCCGTGGTCGTCGATCAGGATGGCGCGGCCGTCGGCATCGTTCACATGGTGGCCCGCGAGATGCAGCTCGCCGACCGCGGCGGCCGGCAGGCCGCGCATGTAGTCGAGTGGATCGAGGCCGTGATTGCGCTGGTTGACATAGAGATTGTTGACGTCGAACAGGATGCCGCAATCGGTGCGCGACACCAGTTCGGCCAGGAACTCGGGCTCGGGAATGGTCGAATGGCCGAACCGCAAGTAGACGGAGGGGTTCTCCACCAGGATGCGGCGGGCAAGGCGGGATTGCACCCGGTCGATGTTGCGCGCCACGATGGCCAGGGCTTCCTCGGTATAGGGCAGCGGCAGCAGGTCGTTGAGATACGCGTTCGCCGCGCCGCTCCACGACAGGTGCTCCGAAACCAAGGCCGGCGCCAGCCGATCGACCAGCGCCGCGACACGTTCCAAGTGACGAACATCGATGCCAGCGGCGCTGCCGAGCGACAGTCCGACGGCATGAACGCTGAGCGGGTAGTCCCCGGCCAGGCGCTCCAGCGCCCGGCCGCGGGGACCGCCGCAGAGATAGTTCTCCGCATGCACTTCGAGGAAACCAACCGGCGGGCGCCGCTCTTCGACTTCCACCCGGTGGGGGTCGCGCAAGCCGATGCCGGCCGACGCCCGGGCGGGGAGGGAGGAGGTGGCAAGAGGTCGCATCGCGGTCGCCCGGCGGCCGATCGCCGGCTCAGCTCTTCGGCTTCAGGCTGGCGCCGACAATCTTTTCGCAGGTGCCGGCGGGAACAAAGAGCCACGCATCGGCCTGTGCGTCTTTCTTCGCCGTGCCGGCGCAGGACGACGTTGCCGTTTGGCAGTCGTTCTTCGTGGCCTTGACGATGCCGTAGCACTTCTCGTTCTTGGCCTGTTGGGCGGTGGCAGACGAAACGGCGCCCAGCGACAGCGCCGTCGCGACGGCAGAGGCAACAACCAGGGCAGAAGTCTTCATGGGTGAGCTCCCTATATCGGATCGATTTACGTTCCATCTCGTTGATGCGACGAGTGCGTGCCCTTGTCTTTCGGTCCACCGCGGTCGCGCAGCAGCGATGGTTGTGAATTTGAGGCCCCTCCCAACACATTGGAAATCACAAAAAGGTATGGCGGCGATACGTTCGCCTTATGCGGGCGGGGCCAACCGCAGGCTGACCAGCAGCACGTCCGGATCGTCCGGGTCCATGCGCCGGGCGAATCCCAGCCGTTGGGCGAGGTCGAGCATCGCGGTGTTCTCGCGCAGCACCCGGCCGAACACCTCGGCGATGCCGCGCTGGCGGGCGTAGTCCAGGATGCGGCGCATCAGCAGGCTGCCCAGGCCCTGCCCGGCCAAATCGTCCTGCACGACAATGGCGAACTCCGCCCGCTCGTTGTCCGGATCGGCGGCAAGGCGAACCACGGCGTGCAGTTGGGCGCGGCCGGCCGGGCCGGCATCCGCCAGCACCAGGGCCATTTCCCGGTCGTAGTCGATCTGCGTCAGCCGCGCCGCCATCTGCGGCGACAGCGTCTTCAGCGGCGAGAAGAAACGCAGACGGACAGACTGCGCCGAAAGCGAAGCGAAAAAGCGGTGCAGGCTGGGCTCGTCCTCGGGCAGGATCGGCCGCAGCAGGAAACCTCGCCCGTCGCGCGCCGCCGCCTGGCTCTCCAGGGCGCGCGGATAGGGCCGGATCGCCAGGCGCCGTTCGGCGGGCACGCGCGCCGGCGCCACGGCGATGCGGGCATCCAGCGCCAGCACGCCTTGCGCGTCGGCGATCAGCGGATTGATGTCGAGTTCGACCACCTGCGGCTGGTCAATGGCCAGTTGCGACAATTTGACGAGCGCCAGGGCGACGGCGTCCAGGTTGGCCGCCGGGCGGTCACGGTAGCCCTGCAACAGGCGGAACACCCGAGTCTCCGCCATCAGTCCATGCGCCAGTGCCAGGTTGAGTGGCGGCAGGCCAAGTGCCTTGTCCCGTAGCACTTCCACCGCGACACCGCCATGGCCGAACAGAACGACCGGGCCGAACTGGGCGTCGTCGACGATGCCAAGAATCAGCTCCTGGGACTGCGGCCGTCGGATCATCTCCTCGACGATGAAGCCTTCGACGCGGGCCGCCGGCATCTTCTTGCTCACCCGCGTCAACATCTGCCGCGCCGCCGCGATCACCGCCGGCGCGCCCTGCAGATTCAACACGACACCGCCGACATCGCCCTTGTGCAGGATGTCGGGCGACAGGATCTTGAGGGCGACCGGCCCGACGAGCCGCTCGGCGAGGGCGCCCGCCGCCTCGGCGTCCGCGGCCACATCGGCTTGCGTCACCGGGATGTCATAGGCGGCCAGCACCCGGCGCACCTCGAACGGCGTCAGCCAACGCCGGCCGTCGGTCAGCGCCTCGGCGATCACCTTGGCGGCCGCTTCGGGCTCGGGCGAGAACTCGGCCGGGATCGAAGGCGGCACCTGCATCAACTGCTGCTGGCCGCGCCGGTAGCGAACCAGCCGCATGAAGGCTTCGACCGCTTCGCCGGGCGTGCCGAATACGGGCAGGCCCGCCCGCACGAGGTGCTGGCGGGCACTGGCCGCTTCCTCGCTCTCGCCGATCCAGCCGGCCAGCAACGGCACGCGCGGCGCCTGCCGGGCGACACCGATCAGCGCATCCGCGGCATCGATGCTGGAAGTGACGGCGGTCGGACAGTTCAGCACCAGCACGGCATCGACGTTGCGGTCGGCCAGCACGGGACCCAGGGCCGCGACATAGCGCTCGCCGCTGGCATCGCCGATGATGTCGACGGGATTGCCCTTGCTCCAGGTCCGGCAGCACGGCGTTCAGGGCGGCGATGGTTTCCGGCGCCAGTTCGGCCAGACGGCCGTGCTGTTCGATCAAGTCGTCGGTCGCCAGCACGCCGAAGCCGCCGCCATTGGTGACGATCGCCAGCCGTTCGCCGGCGATACGCTGATTGCTCGCCAGGATTTCAACCGTGTCGAACAGTTGCTCCAGGGTGGTTACCCGCACCATGCCGGCGCGCCGGAACGGGGCGTCCGCCACCGCGTCGGAGCCGGCCAGCGCGCCGGTATGCGAGGCGGCCGCGCGCTGACCCTCGGCGAAGCGGCCGGCCTTCATCACCACGACCGGCTTGGCCCGACTGGCCTGGCGGCCGGCCGACATGAACTTGCGCGCCTGTGTCACGCTTTCCATGTAGAGCAAGATCGCCGAGCAAGCGTGATCGCCCGCCAGGTAGTCGAGCAGGTCGCCGACGTCGACGTCCGCCATGTCGCCGATCGACACCAGATGCGAGAAGCCGATGCCGCGCGGTGCCGCCCAGTCGACGATGCCGGCCAGCACCGCGCCCGACTGGCTGACGAAAGCGATCCGCCCGGCGGCAATGCTGCCGCGCACGAAACTGGCGTTCAGTCCCGCGCCCGACACCATCACGCCAAGACAGTTGGGTCCGACGATGCGCAAGAGATGCGGCCGGGCGGCCTGCAGCATGGCGGCCTGCAACTGTCGTCCCTGGGCATTGTCGCCTTCGGCGAACCCGGCGCTGATCACCACGACGCCGCGCGTACCGCGGTTGCCCAACTGCCGGATCAGCCCAGGGACCGTCGCGGGCGGCGTGCAAATGACGGCGAGGTCCGGCGCCTGCGGCAGGCGGTCGACATCGGCGTAGCAGGGTTGGTCCAGCAGCCGGGCAAGGCGGGGATTGACGAAGTAGAACGGGCCGGCGAAGCCACCGTCCTTGAGGTTCCGTGCGACAACGGCGCCGACGTTGCGCGGCCGGTCGCTGGCGCCGATCAGCGCCACGCTTCTCGGCCGCAAAATGGAGCCCAGGTTGTGCACCGTCACGTGGCCCGCCCCCCTGTGCGATCAGGGATACCGGTCCGCGGTGACACCGCCATGATCGAGCGCAAGCGCGCTCAGTCGTCCAGCGCGCGGGCAATGATGTTGCGTTGGATCTCGGCTGTGCCTTCGCCGATCACATAGACCAGGGCATCGCGATGGATGCGGCCGACCGGGTATTCGCGCATGATGCCGGCGCCGCCGTGGATGCGGATCGCCTGTTCGCTGACCCTGACCGCGGTCTCGCTGGCAATCAGCTTGATGCGCGAAGCAGTGGCGGCGTCGAGGGTGCCGCGATCGACGCGCCAGGCGCCGTGATAGACCATCCATTTCGCTGCTTCGATCTCCGCCGACATGTCGGCCAGTCGGTGCGCGATCGCCTGGTATTTCAGAATCGGTTGGCCGGCGACCTGCCGCTGCCTGGCGAAGCCGAGCGCCGCGTCGAACGCGGCGCGCGCCATGCCCAGCGCGTTGGCCGAGACGCCGACGCGGTTCTCGGCAAGACTTTCCAGGATGATCGGATAGGTGCCTTCGTGGCCGCCCAGCAGGCAATCGTCCGGCACGAAAGCGTCGGCGATATGGATCATGCCGGTCTCCGAGCAGCGGATGCCCTCCTTGTCGAGATGGCGGATGTCGAGGCCGGGATTGGGCAGTTCGACAATGAACAGGCTGATTGCCTCGGGCTTCAAGGCGGGCGCCGTACGCGCCGCCAGCAACAGGAAATCGGCGATGGGCGCGTTGGTGATGTAAAGCTTGGCGCCGTCCAGCCGGTAGCCGCCCGCCACCTTGCGCGCCCGGGTCTTCAGCGCCCGTATATTGGAGCCGGCTTCCGGCTCGGACAAAGCGAAACCGGCAATTCGTCGGCCGGTCAGCGCGGGGCGGAAGAACCTCTCTTTCTGCTCGGGCGTGCCGGCGCGCCAGATCGGCCAGATGCCGAGATGGGTGTGCGCCGACCAGCTCGCCGCGAAGCCCTGGCTGACGTAGCTGAGTTCCTCGCGGATGATGCAGTCGGAAATCTTGTCCAGGCCGCTGCCGCCGTCAGCCTCCGGATAGCGCACGCCCAGGAGGCCGAGTTCGCCCCAGCGAGGGAAGATCTGCCTGGGGAAGCGTTCGCTCTCGTCGGCCTGGCGGACCAGCGGAGCGATTTCGGTCTGGCAGAAGCGGCGCGTCGTCTCGCGCACCTGTTGGTGTTCCGAGCTGAACGAGAAGTCCATGCCGATGGCGTCCTTTCGGGGGCTATTGGCGGGCGGCTAGTCCCAGGGGCCGCGCCGCCGTCCCAGCGCGGGCGGCCGGCCGATGGCGAAGGGCTTGATCAACACCAGCCCGGCGATGAAGCCGCCCAGATGCGCGAACCAGGCGACGCCGCCCTGTCCGGCTTGCGCCGTCGCCGCGTTGACGACCTGCAACAACAAATAGACGCCGAGCACGATGAAGGCCGGTACGCGCACCAGCTGGCTGAACACGCCAAGCCAGATCAGCACCAGCACGTTGGCGCGTGGGTGCAGCACCAGATAGGCGCCCAGAATGCCCGAGATGGCACCGCTGGCGCCGATCATGGGGATGGTCGAGTGCGGTGCGCTCAAGGTCTGCGCCAGTGCCGCCACCGTGCCGGTCAGCAGGTAAAAGACCGTGAAACGCAGTGGCCCCAGCGCGTCCTCGACATTGTTGCCGAAGATCCACAGGTAGAGCATGTTGCCGGCCAGATGCAGCAACCCGCCGTGCAGGAACATGCTGGTCAGCACGGTCAACTCGGGCGCCAGAGGATCCAGGCGGACGGGAAGGCTTTTCTCACCCAGCAACACGGAGGGAATCAGCCCGAAACGGTAGACCTGCCGCTCGGCTTCCGGCCCCGGTGCGGCGAGCTGCCAGAGGTAGACCGCGCAGCACAGGCCGATCAGGCCGATCGTCACGTAAGGCAGGTGCCGTGTCGGGTTGTCGTCGTGGAGCGGGATCATCGCCGGCAAGCTCCTGAGCGATAAGGGTTTACGCGAAGTTTAGCATCACCGCTTCAGGCTGCGCCGCAAGACGGACATCACACCGTCATGGCGCGGCGGCATTGACTTGCACCCGAGCATGGCAATGACGCGGCGCGGCGAGTTTGATAACGTCTTCCAGTCTGATGGTTAACGCCCGAGGTTGGCGACGCGCCAAGGGTGTTGGCAACGCGGGAGAAGCCAAGGAGAAATCGGCATGCAAAACGAGAAGGTGGCGGTTGTCACGGGGTCGACCAGCGGCATCGGCCTGGGAATCGCGAAGGAGCTGGCCAAGCAAGGCTGCAACGTGGTGTTGAACGCCCGGAAGCAGTCCGCGGAAACCGACCAGCTCTGCAACGAGATCAAGAAGGAGAGCGGCGTCAACGTGATGTTCGGCGCCGCCGACATGAGCAGTGCCGACCAGATTTCCAAGATGATGGCCGAAGTCGACAAGAAGTTCGGTCGGATCGACATCGTGGTCAACAATGCCGGCATTCAGCATGTGGCGCATATCGAGGATTTTCCGAACGACAAATGGGACCAGGTGGTGTCGACCAACCTGTCCTCCGCCTTCCATACGACCAAGGCGGTGATCCGCGGCATGAAGGATCGCAAGTGGGGTCGCATCGTCAACATTTCCTCGGCGCATGGCCTGGTGGCTTCGCCCTTCAAGTCTGCCTATGTGGCGGCGAAGCACGGCATGGTCGGCCTGACCAAGGTGACGGCGCTGGAACTGGCGGAGTTCGGCATCACCTGCAACGCGGTCTGTCCGGGTTATGTGTACACGCCGCTGGTCGAGAAGCAGATCGACGACCAGGCCAAGAGCCACGGCATCCCACGCGAGAACGTCATCAAGGACATCATGCTGGTGCACCAGTTCACCAAGCGCTTCGTCGAGGTCGACGAGGTGGCCAAGTTGACCGCGTTCTTGTGCAGCGACGCGGCCGGCTCGATCACCGGCGCCGCCATCCCGATCGAAGGTGGCTGGGTGGCCAACTGACCGCCATACCGGCGGCTTGCTAGCCGATCTGGTTTGCCGCCCAGGTCGCCGTGCCGGGGCGGTCGTACGAACTTACTATCGCCCAGCAGGGAGGGGTGAACGATGAAGAAGGACGAAATCCTGGCGTTGCCGTCGATGCCGGCGGCGGGGCCAAGCTATCCGCGGGGGCCCTACCGGTTTGTCAACCGCGAATACATGATCATCATGTACGAGAGCGACCGCGATGCGGTGCGCCACGCGGTGCCGGAGCCGCTGGAACCGGACAGTTCGAACCAGGTGTTTTACGAGTGGATCAAGATGCCGGACAGTTCTGGCTTCGGCGACTATACCGAGAGCGGCGTGGTGATCCCCTGCCACTACAAGGGCGAGCCGATGAACTTCGTCGCCCAGATGTATCTGGATGACGATCCGCCGATCGCCGCCGGCCGCGAAATCTGGGGTTTCCCCAAGAAATACGCGCATCCGAAGATGGAGGTCGTCGAGGACACGCTGACCGGCACGCTGCACTATGCCGGCCAGCTGATCGCCATGGGCAGCATGGCCTACAAGTGGGAGAACCTGTCGCGCGATGCGGCCAAGACGTTGGCGTCCATGCACAAGACCCAGTGCAACCTGAAACTGATCCCGGATGTGGACGGCCGCCCGGCCATCGCCCAGCTCGTCGCCTACAATCTGACCGAAGTGACGGTGAAGGGGTCGTGGATTAGCCCGGCGCGGCTGCACCTCATCCCGCATATCAACGCGCCGGTCGCCGACCTGCCGATCAAGCGCATCACCGGTGGCCGGCATTTCATCGCCGACTTGACGCTGCCATTCGGCCGCGTGCTGCACGACTACCTGAAATAGCCGTCGGGCTGCGGCCCCGCCGCCCGCGGAACGCTCCGACGGGCGGCGGTGGTTTCTTGCGGCGGGCGCTTATTTCGTCTCCGCGCGATAGACGCCGTCCCAGCCGGCGGGCGGCGGGTTGGCGCTGAGTTCGTTGAGCCGTTCGGCTATCATGTCGTAATAGCCCGCCATGGCGGGTTCCATGGCGCGGCATTCCCCGGCGATGGCGCGGGCGGCTGCCCAGTCGCGCCCGCGGTAGGCCGCTAGGAAGTCAGCATGCCTCGCTCGCAGCCGCTGGAAGCCCTCGCTGCGGGCCCGTTGGGGATCGCCCAGCAGGGCGTGGATGCGGATCGCCTCCTGCTTGCCCTTGATCGCCAGCAGGTCGAGCTCCAGCGTCGCGTAGTCCGGGACCTTGGCTTGCGTCGCCGCGCCCAGCAAGACGCTGACGCCATAGGCCTTGGACTGACCTTCCAGTCGCGAGGCCAGGTTCACCGCGTCGCCCAGCACCGAGTATTCCAGCCGGCGCTCGGAGCCCATGTTGCCCACCACCACCTCGCCGGTGTTGATGCCGGTGCCGACGGCCAGATGCTTGAACGGCCGGCCCTGCGCCCTCGCCTCCGCCTCCAGTTCGTCATTGAGCCGCGCCAGCGCCGCCAGCATCGCCAGCGCCGAGTCGCACGCCTTGACCGCGTGGTCGGGCACGTCGATGGGAGCGTTCCAGAAGGCCATCACACAGTCGCCGATATACTTGTCGATAGTGCCCTCGTGCTCCATCACGACGTTGGAGAGCGGCGTCAGCAGGCGGTTGATGAGGCGGGTCAGTTCCTGCGGTGAGCTCTTGAAGGTCTCCGAGATGGTGGTGAAACCGCGCAAGTCGCAGAACAGCATGGTGAGTTCGCGGGTCTCGCCGCCCAGTTGCAGGTGCGAGGGATCGTCCGCCAGCGTCTGCACGAAGGCCGGCGCCAGGTAGCGGCCGAACGCCTCTGTGATGCGCTGGCGGCTGCGCTCGACCAGGAAGTAACGGCCAAGATAGGACACGACCATGCAGGCCAAGGCGGCCAGCATCGGCATGCCGACGGGCAGCCAGAGCTGTTGGCCGAGCAGTCCCGCCTCCGCCAGCCAGAGGCCCGCGCCCAGCAGCAGCGTCGCCGCCACCGCGACCCACGGCGCCAAGGTCAGACCGAACAGCGTGCCGGCCAGGCCGGTGGCACCCGCGGTCGCCGCACGCAGGCTCGGCCTGGCGGTGTCCACCGGGTGGCCCGACAGCACCGCCGCCGCCGCCCAAGCGTGCAGATAGACGCCGGGCGTGGTGCGCGAGCGCGGCACCGAGGCGGCCAACGGTGGCGGCGGGCAGGCTGCCGCGTCGCCGGCTTTCGCGGCCTGCGCGGGACGCATGAACCGGCTGGAGGACAGTTTGCGATCCTCCTCGGGCAGCGTGGTGCCGACGAATACCAGCCGGCCGGCGAACAGCGGCCGCAGCTTGGTCGGATCGTCACCGGCGCAGCGCAACAGATCGACCAGCGCATAGCTTCGCAGCGCCTCCAAATGGCGGTCGGGCGCCAGCAGGATCTCGTCTGGCGGCATGCCGACGCCGGCGCGCCGCAGCGCCGCCCCGCTCAAACCCAACGCCATGCCCTCGCCACCCGTCCGGTGGCGAGTCTGCACGCGCCGAAACACACCGTCGACGTCCGGGTCGACTTCCAGCAGGCCCCAGCCGCCTTCATCGAAGCGCAGCGCCGCCTGATAGGGGCGCAACGGCGGCGTCGGCCCGGACCGGCCCAGCACCACCTTCTCGCGATGTTGCGACAAGGCGCGCAAGAACGGCGTGTCGTAGCCGGGCGTCATGCGGTTGCCGCTGAACAGGAAAACGAAGTCGAAGGCGACCACTTTCGCATCGGCCGCGACCAGCGTCTCGATCAGCTTGGCCCAGACCGGCTGGAAGAGCGCGCGCGGCGTGCCGGCAAGCTCGTCGGAGGCCAGGCTGGCCGGATCGACCGCGATCACCGCGACATGTCGGTCGGGCTCCCGGTCGCTCGTCAGAAGCGCCGCGCGCAAACCCAGCGCCCGGTCGAACAGCCAGCCGTCGAACGGCGCCACGCCGCCAAGACCATAGGTCACGACCGCCGCGATCAGGCCAAGCGCGAGAGCGATGGCGAAGCCGGTGCCCTTCCTGCGCATCGCCGGTTCTGTCGGCCCGGCTATTCGACGCGCAGCAGCGTATCGGCACTGCCGCCGCTCGACACCACCTCGAATTTCACCCGGAAACCCTTGGCGTTGCCGCTAGGCACCAGTTCGACGACATAGTCCTTGCCGGGCGGCAAGGCGGCGGCCTGCGCGGGAAAGCTGAAGCGGTTCTGCTGCACCGGGCCTTCCGCCAGGACGGCATTGTCCTTCAGGATGCGCAGGCTCTTATAGTCGGCGCGGGCGGCGCCGAGCAGCACGAAACCGGGCTTGTCGCGCAATTTCAGGACAGCGCCGGCGCTGCGCACCACGCCGCCGCCGATCAAGCCACCGCCCACGCCCGTCGTGCCCTGCACATCGACCGGCTGGGCGCATTTGGTCTTCTTGGCATCGACGATCTGGCCGCGCTGCACGGTGTAGCCCTGCTCGCTGAAGCTGAGACGGCCGCCCTTGACGATGACGGTCTCGCATTTCGGGTAGTGGTTGAACTCCACCCGGCCATCGGCGCCAAGGTCGATCGCGTCGCCTGCCGCGACCTCGCTAAAGGCCTCAAGCGGGGGCGACATGTTGCCGTGTACGACGGTGACGAGCGCCACCGGCGATTTGCCGGCCGCGACAGCGCCATGGGCGAGCAGCAATGCGGCGAGCGCAACGGACAGGCGCCAGATCATCGGCAAGGCTCCCTGCGAGGCGAGTGATCGGCCAGGAAGATAGAGCTTACCGGCTTTTTGCCCAGACGTCGCCGCCCAGGCTAGAAGAACGTGCGCACCGCGGAGCGGATGGTGTAGCCGTCGTCCACCACCGGAATGAGCTGCCATTTGTCGAAGGTAGTGCACGGATGCGAGACGCCAAAGGCCAGCATGTCGCCGACGGCGATGGGCGCATCGCTCGGCAATGTCAGGTGGGCGTGCTGGTCATTGAGGCCGACCGCGGCCAGGCCATCGGGCGCCGCCAGCGGCGCCGCATCCCGGCCGGGGCGGAACCAGCGCAGCGGCACCGGCCAGTCGGCATCGCTGGAAATGTCGCGACGGCCCAGCGTCAGGATCGCCTTGCCCGGCTCCGGGCGCGATTGCACATAGGCCCAGACCTCCAATGCCGCGCTGGGCGCCTCGGCGAAGGCGGTGGCGGTCGGTTCGCGCGCAGCGATGTCGGTGAAGTAGCGCCGGTAGAGCGCGCTGTCATGCGTCAGATAGCAGCCGCTGCGGCTGACAATGGCGGCTGGCCGGCGAAGCCGCGCGGCCTGGAAGCGCCGCAGCACCAGATCATAGAATGCGGAACCGCCGGCGCTCAGCAGCACGGGCGAGCCGGCGAACAGACCGGCCTCATCGCACGCCTGGGCGAGCGCGACGATCTGGTCGAGGAACGCCTCGACGCGCGCGCGCATCTCGCCGGCGTCGGCCCCACCCAGCAGCCCCTCGAAGCCCTCGACGCCCGTAAGCGCCAGGCGCGGCGCTGCCGCCTTGATCGCCCGCGCAACCGCAAGCTGGGCCTCAAGCGTGCGGGCGCCGGTGCGGCCGCCGGGGCTGCCGACCTCCAGCAGGACGCCGAGCGGCCGGCCGGCCGGCCGCGCCGCCAGGGCCGCATCCAGCAGTCGCACACCCTCCAGACTATCAACCAGACAATAGAACTCGAACCCAGGATCGCGTTTCAGCTCATCGACCACGTAGGCGATGGCCAGCGGGTCGAGCAACTGGTTGGCCAGCAGGATGCGCGGGAAACCGAACCGCCGGGCGACCACCAGCTGCTGCAATGTCGCAACGGTGATCGCCCAGGCCCCATGCTCCATCTGCAGCGCGAAGAGCTGCGGGCTCATGGTGGTCTTGCCGTGCGGCGCCAGCCGCGCGCCGAAGCGCTCGGTGAAGCGCTGCATGAAGCGGGCGTTGGCGCGCAAGGCGCTCTCGCGCAGCACGGCGAGCGGCAGCGGCAGGTCCTGGCGCAGCAGGTTCCAGCCCTGGCCGCCGATCTCGCCAAGGGTCAGCCGCGCTCCGGGCGGCAGGCCCTTGCTCGATCCATCGAGCAGCTCGCGGTCGAGCGCCGCCAGCGGCGCCAGCCAGGGCGGCGCATTGGCTTCAGAGGTTGCCATGCCACCAATGCCCGTTCAGGACGACGCCCTGGGCGGCCAGCTTCTTGTCGCTTTCCAGCGCCTCGCCCAGCACGTCGAGATAGCGGAACCGGCCGCTTCGCACCTCCAGCACCGCTGCGTCCCCCGGCGCGCCTGGCGCCAGACGGCCAAGCTCGGGGCGACGCACCGCGTTGGCAGGATTGACCGTCGCCGCCCGCACGATCTCGGGCAGGCCCATGCCCAGGCAAAGGAATTTCGACATGGTATCCAGCATGTCCGGCGCCAGGCCTTGGATCGAGATCACGTGCACGTCGCTGGAAATGCAGTCGGGCGGGAAGCCGCCGGCAAGCATGGCCCGTGCGGTGCACCAGCCGAACGAACCGCCGCCATGGCCGACATCGAAGATCACCCCCTTGGCGCGCGCCGCCAGCACTTCCTCGCGCACCCGTCCGCGCGCATCGGCCGGCGCATTGGGGAAGGGGCGGAAGCAGTGCGTCAGCACGTCGCCCGGCCGCAAGGCCGCCAGCACCTCGGCGCGCGCCGGCGGGCCGAAATCGAGATGCGCCATCACCGGCAGGCCCAGCTCGTCGGCGATCTCGATGGCGATGTTGAGTGGCCCCATGCCGTTGTTGCCGCTGGCGGTCTGGCCGACCCGCACCTTGATGCCGACCACCAGGTCGGCGTGTTCCCTGGCTACCCGCACGCATTCGCGCGGGTTGATCAGGCGGATGTCGACGTTCTCGCCGATCATCACCGCGGTGTGAAAGGCGAAGATGCCGGGGAAGGAGACGTTGAGATAGCCCAGCACGCGGGTGGCGGAGGCCTCGACCACATGCCGGCGGAAGCCATGGAAGTTGCCGGGCCCGGCCGAGCCGGCGTCGATGAAGGTGGTGGTGCCGCTGGCCTTGGCAATGGGGTCTGGCTCGACCCCCAGCGAGGTGCCTCCCCAATAGACATGTGCGTGCAAATCGATCAGGCCGGGGGTCACCACCAGGCCAGCCACGTTCTTCACCAGCCGCGCCTCGCCCTCGGCGATGCCGGCGCGGAGCGCGGCCACCTTGCCGTTGGCGAAGGCGACATCGGCGACGGCATCCAGGCCGCTGGCCGGATCGATCACCCGGCCACCCTTGAGCAACAGATCGTACATCGCGCGTCCCCCCCGCCGCCGACCTTACGGCGGGCAAGCCAGCGCCGACAAGCCGGCCTTGCCGCGTCGCGCGGAAGCTGGCACGCTCATTGCCTAAAGATAAGCAATGACCAATAAGGGAGGGTCACGATGCGACGATTGCACAACTTGTGCTTGGCAAGCTCAGCGGTGGTTGCCCTGGCCGCGCCTCTGGGGCTCATGCCGACGGGGGCGGACGCGCAGCAGAAGACGCTGCGCTTCGTGCCGCAGGCCGACTTGCGCATTCTCGATCCGATCTGGACGACGCAGTATGTCGTGCGCAACCACGGCTACCTCGTCTACGACACGCTGTTCGCGCAGACCGACACGTTCGAAATCAAGCCGCAGATGGTCGACAGCTTCACCGTCAGCGACGACAAGAGGCTCTACACCTTCAAGCTGCGCGACAGCCTGCGCTTCCACGACGGCGCGCCGGTCACCGCCAAGGACGTGGTGCCCTCGCTCGAACGCTGGGGCAAGAAGGATTCCCTCGGCATCCTGATCGCCAGCAAGATCGACGCCATGGCGGCGGTCGACGACAAGACCTTCACCATCAGGCTGAAGGAGGCCTTCCCCCTGCTGCTGGACGGCCTGTCCAAGGTCTCCTCCAACGTGCCGTTCATCATGCCCGAGAGCATCGCCAAGACCGATGCCAACGAGCAGCTCAAGGAGGTGGTCGGCTCCGGCCCGTTCCGGTTCGTCAAGGATGAATGGGTGCCCGGCAGCAAGGCGGTCTACGTCAAGAACCCGGACTACGTGCCGCGCAAGGAGCCGTCCAACTGGGCGACCGGCGGCAAGGTGGTGTCGATCGACCGGCTGGAATGGATGATCATTCCCGACAGCGCCACGGCGGCGGCGGCGCTGGAAAAGGGCGAGGTAGATTGGTGGGAGAACCCGCCTTCCGACTTCTGGGACCGCCTGTCCAAGACGAGCGGCGTCAAGGTGATCCAGTCCGATCCCCTGGGCAATCTGGGCGTGTTCCGCTTCAACCACCTGCACCCGCCGTTCGACAATCCCAAGGCGCGCCAAGCGCTGCTCTATGCAATCGACCAGAACGACTATATCGCCTCCATGGTCGGCGACGTGAAGAACGGCAAGCACTGCTACTCCTATTTCGGCTGCGGTGTGCCGATGGAGACCGACGCCGGGGCGGACGCATTGAAAGGTAAGCGCGACATCGCCAAGGCCAAGGCGATGCTGGCGGAGGCCGGCTACAAGGGCGAGAAGGTCGTGCTGATGACGCCGACCGACCAGCCGGTGATCCACGCCCAGTCGCTGATGACCGCCGAACTGCTCAAGAGCATCGGCGTCAACGTCGAGATGCAGGCGATGGACTGGGGCACCATGGGCCAGCGCCGGGCGCGCAAGGAGCCGCCGGACAAGGGCGGATGGAACCTGATGCACACCTGGACGCTGGTGCTGGATCAGATGGTCCCGCCGGCGGCGGTGCTGGTCTCGGGCGGCGGCGACAAGGCCTGGTTCGGCTGGCCGACCAATGCCCGGCTGGAGCAGCTGCGCAACCTCGACTGGGTGGCGGCCCAGACGCAAGAGCAACGCAAGGCGATCGTCGCAGAGGCCAGCAAGGAAGCCTACCAGACGCTGCCCTGGATCATCACCGGGCAATTCTTCCCGAAAACCGCCTTTCGTAGCAACGTAACCGGTGTGCCGGTCTCGCCGGTGGTGTTCTTCTGGGGCGTGAACAAAGGCTGAGGCGCGCGCCCCGCCCGTGCGAAGCGGGTGGGGCGGTCCTCGGACGGGTGCATGTTCGCCTACGTCGTTCGTCGCATCCTCGCGACCGTGCCCGTGATGGGCGTGGTGGCGGTGTTCGTGTTCGCGCTGCTGCACCTGACGCCGGGCGATCCGGCGGTGATGATCGCCGGCGACATCGCGACCGAGGCCGACATCGCCGCGATCCGCGCCAAGCTGGGCCTGGACGAGTCGCTGCACATCCAGTTCGGCACCTGGATCGGCTCGCTGCTGCGCGGCGATCTGGGCATCTCGATCTTCACCAACCTGCCGGTCACGCGGCTGATCGAGCAGCGGCTGGAGCCGACGCTGGCGCTGACCGTGACGACGCTCATCGTGTCGTTGGCGATCGCCATACCGCTTGGCGTGGTCGCCGCCTGGAAGGCAGGCACCTGGATCGACAGCGCGGTCATGACCTTCGCCGTGCTCGGCTTCTCGGTGCCGGTGTTCGTGCTTGGCCTGGTGCTGATCCTGGTGTTCTCGCTGTCGCTCGACTGGCTGCCGGTGCAGGGCTACACCCCGATCCGCCAGGGGTTCGGGCCGTTCCTCGCCAATATCATCCTGCCGTCGGTGACGCTGGGGGTGGTCTATGCCGCGCTGATCGCGCGCATCACTCGGGCCACCATGCTCGACGTTCTGGCGCAGGACTATATCCGCACGGCCGAGGCCAAGGGGCTTGGCACCGGCGCGGTGCTGTTGGGCCACGCGCTGAAGAATGCCTCGGTGCCGATCGTCACCGTCGTCGGCATTGGCATCGCGCTGCTGATCTCCGGCGCCATCGTCACCGAGACGGTGTTCGCCATTCCGGGCCTGGGCCGGCTGACCGTGGACGGCATCCTGAAACGCGACTACCCGATCATCCAGGGCATGGTGCTGCTGTTCTCCGGCATCTACGTGCTGATCAACCTATTGGTGGACTTGAGCTACATGTTCCTCGACCCGCGCATCCGCTATTGAAATGGCGACCGCCGCGCTCGACATCGCCGTCAGACGGCCCAAGCGCGAAAGCCGCTGGCGCCGCGCGCTGCGCCGGCACCCCACCATCGTGTTCGGCGGCACCATTTTGGGGCTGATGGTGCTGATCGCCATTTTCGCGCCGTATCTCGGCACGGTCGATCCGCAATCGGTGTCGCCCGCCCGTCGCCTGCGCTGGCCGCAGGAGCAGTGGTGGTTCGGCACCGACATGATGGGGCGCGACGTCTACAGCCGCACCCTCTACGGCGCGCGCATCTCGCTGATCGTCGGTCTGGGGGCGGCGGCCCTGGCGACCGCGGGCGGACTGCTGCTGGGGCTGTTGACCGGCTTCATCCGCTGGTTCGACGCGGTGCTGATGCGGGTGATGGACGGCCTGATGGCGATTCCGGCGGTGCTGCTCGCCATCGCCCTCATGGCGCTGACCAAGGCCAGCCTGGAGAACGTCATCATCGCCATTGCCATCGCCGAACTGCCGCGCGTAACGCGGCTGGTCCGGGGCATCGTGCTGACCTTGCGCGAGCAGCCCTACGTCGAGGCGGCGACCGCGGCCGGCACGCCATTGCTGCGCACGCTGTTCAAGCACATCCTGCCGAACACCCTGGCGCCCCTGTTGGTGCAGGGCACCTTCGTCTGTGCCTCGGCGATGATCACCGAAGCGATCCTGAGCTTCATCGGCGCCGGCACCCCGCCGAACATCCCGAGCTGGGGCAACATCATGTCGGAGGCGCGCTCGATCTTCCAGGTCGCCTGGTACATCGTGCTGTTCCCCGGAGTGTTCCTGTCGCTCACGGTACTCAGCGTCAATCTGCTGGGCGACGGCCTGCGCGACCTGCTCGACCCCCGCCTGTCGCGGCGCTTGTGATGCCAGAGCCGCTGCTCGCGATCGACGACCTGAAGACCTACTTCTATACCCGCGACGGGGTAGTCCGGGCGGTCGACGGCGTCAGTTTCGAACTCGCCGGCGGCGAGACGCTGGCCATTGTCGGCGAGTCGGGCTGCGGCAAGTCGGTCACCGCCAAGTCGATCCTGCGCCTGAACCCCTCGCCGCCGGCCCGTTATGTCGCCGGCCAGGTCCGCTTCCAAGGACGCGACCTGCTGATGGTTGACATCGCCGCGCTGCGCGAAGTGCGCGGCAATTCGATCTCGATGATCTTCCAGGAGCCGATGACCAGCCTCAATCCGGTGCTGACGGTCGGCCGGCAGATCGCCGAGAGCCTGACGCTGCATCAGGGCATGAACCAGGCCCAGGCGATGGCGCGGGCGGTGGAGATGCTGCGCCTGGTGCAGATACCGGAAGCAGAACGACGCGCCAGGGAATACCCGCACCAGCTGTCGGGCGGCATGCGGCAGCGGGTGATGATCGCCATGGCCTTGAGCTGCAATCCGAAGTTGCTGATCGCGGACGAGCCGACCACCGCGCTCGACGTCACCATTCAGGCGCAGATCCTGGATCTGATGCGCGACCTCAAGCAGCGGCTCGGCGCCGCCATCATCCTGATCACGCACGATCTGGGCGTGGTGGCGGAGATGGCCGAGCGGGTGGTGGTGATGTATGCCGGCCGCATGATCGAACAGGCCGCCGTGACCGAGCTGTTCGAGCGGCCCCGGCATCCCTATACCCGCGGACTGATGGCCTCGATCCCGCATCTTGGCTCCTCGTTGCGGCCGGGCGCCGCGGCCCGCCTGTCGGAGATTTCGGGCATCGTGCCCTCGCTGGTGGAACCGATACCCGGCTGCGCCTTCGCCGAACGTTGCGGCTTCGCCACCGGGCGATGCCACGAGACGGCGCCGGCGCTGGCCGAACTGGCGCCCGGACATTGGGTCGCCTGTCACGAGAGCGCCCGGGTGGCGGCGGCATGAACACGCCGGTTCTGGCCGTCAGCGGCCTGAAGAAGCACTTTCCCGTGCGCAAGGGCGTGTTCGGGCGGATGACCGGGCAGGTCCATGCGGTCGATGGCATCAGCTTCGAGATCGGCGCGGGCGAAACGCTGGGACTGGTCGGCGAGTCGGGTTGCGGCAAGTCGACCGCTGGCAAGTCGATCGCGCGCCTTCTTGAGCCGACCGCGGGCGAAGTGCTGCTGGAAGGCAACCGCATCGACCACCTCTCGCGTGCCGACATCCGCCCCTACCGCAGGCGCATCCAGTTCGTCTTCCAGGACCCCTATTCCTCGTTGAACCCGCGGCTCGATGCCGGCGATATCGTGGCCGAACCGCTGATCAACTTCTCCGGCGCCGACCGCCAGACCGTCCGCCGGCGGGTCGCCGAGCTGTTTCCCAAGGTCGGGCTGAAACCCGAGCAGATGCAGCGCTACCCGCACGAGTTCTCCGGCGGCCAGCGTCAGCGCATTGGCATCGCCCGGGCGCTGGCGGTCAATCCCGCGCTGATCATCTGCGACGAGCCGGTCTCCGCGCTCGACGTCTCGGTGCAGGCGCAAGTGATCAACCTGCTGATGGACCTGCAGCGCGAATTCGGGCTCAGCTATCTGTTCATCGCGCACGATCTGGCCGTGGTCGAACATATCAGCCACCGCGTGGCGGTGATGTATCTGGGGCGCATCGTCGAGATCGCCGACAAGCAAAGCCTGTTCCGCGAGCCGCTGCATCCCTATACCGAGGCCTTGCTGTCGGCCGTGCCGGTGCCCGATCCCCGACAGAAACGCGAACGCATCATCCTGCGCGGTGACGTGCCAAGTCCGATCAACCCGCCGCCTGGCTGTCATTTCCACACCCGCTGCCCCTATGCGGTCGCGCGTTGCCGGCAGGAGACGCCCACCTTGCGCGAGGTGGCGCCGGGCCATCGGGTGGCGTGCCACTTGCGCGAACCGGGCGCGACGATGACAAGGCTGACGCCGACGGCAGCGGGCTAGGACACGGACTCATAAGCACGCATCCAGATTCGTGATGCGGCGAGCTTGATGAGGGCGAGGTAGTTGGCGTCGTGCTTGTCGTAGCGCGTGGCGATGGCTCGGAAGTGTTTGACCCTGTTGAAGAAGCGCTCGACCAGGTTGCGGTAGCGGTAGAGGAAGGCGCTGAAGG
>Ga0194131_10004134_pt1 | contig 22161 bp, 21 predicted proteins | sample TA2KigO120mmetaG_FD_148631 | JGI IMG/M metagenome (GOLD analysis project Ga0194131, IMG submission 148631) | Freshwater microbial communities from Lake Tanganyika, Tanzania - TA2015053 Kigoma Offshore 120m | ecosystem: Environmental > Aquatic > Freshwater > Lake | place: Tanzania: Lake... | reverse complement strand
CATCTTTAAAAAAGTTCTGCGTTGCTCGTTGTGAAGTGTTTTTAATTTCCAGTTAGCCATTTTATTTCCCCTTCATTGACATGTATGTGACGCTGCTAATAAAACTGCGACTGCTATATTTCTTTTTTTGTTGACGTCAGTTGCATTATTTTTATCTGCTTTATCAATCAGCAAATTACACAACAACATATGATCTACTGTCGCAGGCATTCCGATCAAACAACTTACGGATTCTTCTACGCAACTTCCATCGTTAGCGAACATTGGAAGATTTTTACCATTGAGCGTACATGCAGGGGATTTCAACGGATCTCCAATATTGGCGATAATCTGAGGTGCAGATTGGATAAAAATATCCATCAACTTCATCGCCGACGCTGTCGAATGTTCTTCCTTTTCACCTAAACGAGAATCTAACTTTGGTACCCCTAATGCATCTTTACCAGTAAAATATAAAAATCCTGCAGTGGAAGGTTTCGATACACAATATCCATCTGCAGCATCGGGTGAATTATTACCGACATCTAAACAACTTCTGTTAACCTGATTCATCTTGTCGTCTTGATTACAAAAGCACGTTTCATTTGAAGGACAAATGGGATCATTCGTTCCATTAGCATCGGTGATAGCCATTTCACAAACCGAACCCGACCCTCCAAATACGCTACCGAGCGTTTGATTCGCACCAAAAACCGTTGTTTGAGTCATTTTAGTATCTGAAATATTACCTTGTGGAATTGCGACGCCACGGGCTCTTAAAAAATTTCCTAATTGCACATAAGATAATTTATGACAGCTGTGTAACCGCGTTGAAATTTCATCATGATTTGGTACATCATATTGTGAATTTTCGAATCCACCGGTGGTGGTGGATGCTACGACGGCTTGAACAACAGATGAAGCAACTGTCGTAGTAGAAGACCAACTTGAACCACCACCACCCGCGACGACAGAAGAGTCGTATTCTTGACAATTGTTTTCGCCAACGTCGGGAGCTTCGGATCCACACGCAGCTGATAAACTATATAACGCAACGAATACTAATCCTGGTAAATATTTGTTTTTCATTTTAAAACCTCACAAAATCATCTGAGACAAGAATCGTACGAAGCGTTTTCTTTAGGTTAAACCCATTTCCTTTAAAATCTTTTACTAGCTTCGTCATTGTAACTAATTCAGGATTCGGATCGTTTCTATCTGGGAGTACTACCCATGATCTACCACCAATTTCTGCAATATCTGCTCGTCCCATCGCATAATTCCAAACTCTTTTCACTGCGCATTCGATGACTTCATCGTCTTTCGACATCTGTTGTCCCAATTCATTAATTGTTGCCGCTTGAGCGGATGTTTCGATACCATCGACTTTCATCGTCTTCTTCCACGCTGTGGTATTGTTACCGCCATTTGGACAGATCAAAGAATCGGTGCAGAGCCAATCTGACAGTTTAGCTCTCGGAGAACCGTTGACAGGTACGAAAACAGAATATTCACCTGCAATCGTCAACGTTTGAAATACACCCTTTGAATCAAATTGACTAAAGAGAGGTGCTCGATGATTCCATGTAGCATGACAATTAGCGCAAACATTGCTGGAGTTGTATGCGTGAAAATCGACTCTACCTCCATTGCAGGTTCCCGCAATTTCATTGACAGGCCATTTGTTTTGATATCCTGGTATAGGGTCGCCGTCTTTGCACGGCGCTGTAGTCGGTGGTTGATCTGTGGGTTCCCCACCAGATTGTTCATTACCAGATCTACATAAAAAAGTTTCGTGAAAGAATCTATTACGCCGAAATGATAGATTGCCGTAGTATAAACTTTGAACGCCTGGATCCGTTAAAATTCCTGAATGATTCATCCCGGTAGGAAGATTATTGCAAGAACCATCAACAAAGGTATTGTTTGTAGCATTAAAAGTAGGACATGTATTAGTTTGCTGTACGAGAATGTTGCGCCAATCTTTTTCTTCATAAACAACTTTCGCTGCAAAAATAGGTGCTGTATCGCGGGACGGCTCGCCGAGGACTAGCGACGCGCCGCCCATCTTAAACGTATACTTGAAGAACTCAACAAGAGTAGCAGAGAATCGAGGATCGACAAGTTTTTTGTCGACGAGCTCTTCGTACTTCAATTTCTGCGCTTCGAGAGGAAGATCACCCAGCTCATAAATTTCAGATAATGTAGGAACATCTCCAACCAACAAGATGCTAACAGTTCGTAAGGCTTCTGAATAATCTAATTGTCTCGCATCAAGTTCGGTCGTTTTTTGTTGACTGTCGGCGCTCGTGGTGGTCGTTGGACCAACTGTAACGCCTGTCACAGTTTCAACGCTTGTATTTCCGACGTTAGTAGAATCGCTCGTCGCGGAAGTGTGAGGTTGCGGCGCAGGACAATCTTCGAAACTCGCAGATGTATCGCCCGCGAGTTTATGTGGATTTGGTCTTTCGCATCCATGTACGACTAGTCCTAACACCAAAGCTAGTATAAAACTATTCTTTATGGTACTTTTATTCGTTCTCATATTAGCATAGTAATCTTAAAATTTTAAAAAAAACAAATAATAAAATTACTTTACAAATTTGCTTCTTTTTCTCAATACTAATGGATTTTCTTTTATTAACCAAAATTCTTTTTCTAGTGGTGGTACCTGTCCTTCTCGAAACCACAATAACTTTCTACCACTCGTGGATGGATATACGCCAATTATGACAATTTCACCGGCATGAATCAAATCATGGCATGTATGGCAAACGACAGCTAGATTATTATTGTTGTTAGTACATCTAGGATCACACCTCGGAATTATGTGGTGAATGTTTAAGGCTGCTACGGAGTTAAATGCGCATATCTCACATGCGTCTTTGCGAAGTTTGGGTTGACCATGTTTTCTTCGACTTTTCATCGATTCAATAGCCCTTTAAAGTCTTCGTCTCCGACTACATGAACTTTGCCCTCTAATTCATACGCAACATTTAATTTATTGTCTATCGCCCAATGCAACAACCAATTGAGGACGGATGAATCTAGTTTACCGCCCGCTTCTATAATATCGTAGTAATCTATTCTCTTCATTCCGTCCATCGCAGGAGCCATTGTCGACCTCTTCGTGACGACAACACCGGATAAACTAGGCTTCAACCAAGCCGGAAATTGATCTTCAAGCAACCAAGCGCAGTTGTAATTCTTGCACGGATTCTCGGGACGCTGTTCGTAGATCTGACAGGTCTCTTCCAAGTAGAAACACTTACGACCTCGATGCATCGGGTGACCATGGACTCGTCCCTCTAACCACCCTTCACAGCACTTGGTACAGTCTCCGCAGACCCTAGAATAAATAGGCAAACTCAAGGTCATGGAAACTTTATAACAATAATTGTAATTATGTAAAAGGCGATCCTGGCCTACGGTGACAACATTACCACGAATCCCCATCCCATGCGATCGCAATAATTCCTAGCAGCATTCCACTTGGCCTCGTCAACCTCGTCGTGCCGACCCTTCATCTCGTACAACACCCTGTCCTCACGGCCAAAGAAGTCTGGAATATAGTTCCGCGTCGTTCCATCCGGGTGGACGTAAGGAATCACGATGCCATGATTCTTTGTCACCTCGTACCGCCTCTCGATACATGTCTGAAAGAAGATCGACTCCCAAGACGAATGCATGTGCTCCTCCTCACCCGTCCACGGACTGACCAAGGTCTCCTGCTTGAAAGGCGCCCGCGGACCAATCTTATTCTCGGCGAGGAGCTTGATGGCGCGCTGCGAGGCCTCTTCACGGAGGAGGGGGGCGAGGGGAGACTCGGCCCAGAAACGGTGGACACCATTTGATCTGATTCTTTTTAAATCAGGGTTTTTTACGTAACTTTGTTTTTGACCTTCACTGTTTGCTTTACTATACTCCTCGGTCTTCATCATATTTCTGAGCTTTTCTCCATGAATCTTCCATCGCTTCTTTGCTCCCTTAGAATAATTCTCTAATTGTGATGCTGTTCTTTTAAGACCATAATTGGGAGATTTGTCTCCTGTTCTTCCTGACATACCGTTGTTGGTTCCACTGGACGCACAGGACTTAGAACAGAATCGAGGAAAGCCACCTTTCTTGTATGCGAGTTTCTCACCGCAGCAACACTTGGGCCACACGCCGTTGTGCTCGTGTTTGACGATGTAATCAGGGTAAGATATTCCGTGTGTTCTTAGGTGATATCCAAGTGCGTTCTGAGCTGCGCACTCGGTTCCACATTCTTTGCAAGTGATCATGGTTATAAGTATACATGGTCAACTGAGAATTGTAAAATCTTGAAATGCAAATACAAGAAAGGCCACCTTTCGGCGGCCTTTCCCATCAAAGATGGTCGTTTCCGACTATCATATGATATTCATGTCGAGGCAGGTCACCGTTCCATAAAAATCTGACCTCACCATTTTCTTGCCGTATCGAGTCATCACACCCTTACGTGGGGTGAAGTCTTCTGGTGCGAAGATGGTTGGTGTCACGATGAGTGGAACGTATGGTGCGTAGACGTAGCCGGTCTCGAGGTAGCTGCCGCCCTTGTAGCCGACGAGGATCTTGTTTCTGACGAAGTAAGGATCCTTGTAGACTGTGAAGCGGTTGCTGAGAGTACCGATCGCCTCTGCACCGATGGTGAATGGCGAACCAACTTGTCCTTCGCCGTCCAACGAGAACTTCGGCTTATAGAGTACCGAGGCCTCGAGGATGGTGGCGACGTCCGGACCGCAAACGAGGAAGTTTGCAGAGCCGCGGAGGGTCTTACGATGGATGGTGTTGGCGACATCGATGATCGTCTCGATGAGCGTCTCGTACCACTCGCGGACCGTACCGGTGAAGGCAGGGCCGATAGAGAGGGACGAAGCGAGTTGCACTGCAACGCCGGTCGTCTTGTTAACGAACTTGCCTGGAGCGCGGCTCCAGTAGTAGTTCGCGCCGTTCGCTTGCGACACGAGGTCGTTGAGGATCTCGCGGTCGATCTCGAGAGCAATCTGCTCAGAGAGAATCGAGGTGAGCTCGACCTCGGCGTCCATCGAGTGGTACGCGTTGAGGTCTTGCGCGAGTTCCGGTGACCAACGTGCACGAAGTTTACGCGTTTCGGCAGTTATTGCAATTGACTCAATCTTGATGTCAATCTCCGGGATAACCGGTTGTGGGGTCGAACCGAAGTCCGACTCGAACGACGGAACCGTGACGGTCGAACCCGAGGAGGAATCAACCGAGAGGCTCGTCGACTTGACGAAGGACGCGCGGGCTGAAGCGGCGAGCGAGAGGTCTGCGCCGTTGGGTCCTTTAACGACCATAAGAACGTGAGTTCCATTAAGCGCATCAACTGTGAAGGTAGAACCGTTCCAGTTACCTCGCTTGTTAAGGCGACGAAGGTTGAGAACTCCGCTTCCACCCTGGTATGTTTCTCCCCATGCCGTCGCGTTGGTCGCGCCGGCAAAGAGTGCGAGTTGCTCGACCGATGTTTTATCCATATTGTCGAAATTAGAGCCTGTGATTGGCACCATAAGAAACGATAAATCAAGATCGTTTTGTTGAAGAGCTGTCTCAACTTGAGGATCGAAATCAGCGAATCTTGCATTGCTGCCCGAGAACATTGTATCAGATTGTACCTCAAGACCTGCCGACCAGGTATCACCATTTACTCCACCCCATGCGCCGAGTCGCCAGGCGGAACCTGCCGCGTTTTCATAGGTCGTCGCCGAGAAGGAACCGGTGACGCGAGAATAACCGGCGCCAACAAGGTCATACATACCGCCAGTCGCGAGCGAGCCCGAGCGAACTCCCTTGCCGGCCGGGTTGTTATAGACGGATTGGCCGCGTGTGTAGACGGTGTCAGAGGAGCCATCGGAAGGACGCTGCGTACCATAGGTGTAATCGAGATAAAAGATGAGGCCAGAGGGGAGACTCATCGGTTGGATCGAGACGAGCTCGTTGGCAACAAGGCCGCCGAACACGCGACGGACGATCGGGAAGGCGATGTTGCTAAAGCCTTGGACCTGTCCTGAACCAACGAGACCGCCAGCGCCGGTCGAGAGAGCGTTGCTCTCCTTGAGGACCTGCGCAGCCTGGTTCTCGAGAAGTTGCGACATGACCTCACGGCGATTGCCGTCAAGACCGCGAAGCAAACCTGTGCGGCTCCACTTCTCGGTGAGGCGAGCGCGCTCGGCGCCGACATGTTTGTCAGCGATACCTTGCGCTAAATGTTGTAGTGTAAAAGACTTCATTATTTGTTTTCTCCTAAAAAATTTTTGTTAGTTAACGAATCATTTCAAACCTGCAAGTTTTGCCCAGCGATCAGTTTCATAACCTTCGCTAAGAACAGTTGATGCTGGACGGGTTGCTTGTGACGAAGACCCCATAACTCGACGACCTTCTGTCATCTGACGTGAAGGCGTGCCTAAAGTTTTAACTAGCGTTTCGTATACAAGTTTAACTTCTCTTTCGCTCGTTGCTTCGTCTAGACGCTCAATAATTTCCGCCTTTTGGCGTTTGGTAAGCGATTCATTCTGTAGAAGTTTATTGCAAAAAAGTAATTTCGTGTTGAACAGATTCGTTTCCGCCAACTTCTTACGGAGAGTTAAGGTTTCTTCCGTGGACCTGGTCATGGCGCCATTTCGGCTGGCCATTCTGCGGCTCTCTACAAGAACCGATTGTAACTTGGCGGTGCGACGCACCGACTCGTTAAAAATATTTGCATAGTAAGCATAGACTTCTTGCATCTTCTTGGCTTGCTTTGCTTGCTTTTGAGCTTCTTGCTTCGCCTTCTGAGCTTCCTGTTGCTTCTTCTGCTTCATCTTTTGTTGAGCCTCTTGCTGCTTGTTCTGAGCCTTTTTTTGAGCTTCCTTCTGTTGCTTCTTAGCAGCTTGGGCTTTCTTCTTCGCCTCTGTCTGAATGCGAGCTTCGCGGGAGAGTTTGTAGCGGGCTTCTTTAACCTGTTGCGATTCGTTACCTCGTGGCTTGCCCATGCCGCCGCCGACTTCGCCTTCGGAATCAGTATCATCGCCTAAACCGCCCTCATCGAGATCGTCTTGCTTACCTTGCTTCTTTTGTTGAGCCTGCTTCTGCTTCTGCTGGGCTTCTTTCTGCTGATTATGACCTTGCTTCTTTTGTTGAGCCTGCTTCTGCTTCTGCTGGGCTTCTTTCTGCTGATGATCTTCATCTTGTTGATCAACTTCATCTTGCTTATCAGCTTCGTAGGCTTGCATTATCTCCTCCATGTCAGCTTCATCTTGCTTATCAGCTTCGTAGGCTTGCATTATCTCCTCCATGTCAGCTTCATCTTGCTTATCATCACCTTCGGAAAGGTCAAACTCAATAGGTTCGCCGAGATCTTCGTCTTCGAACTCGTCCGATACCTCCCCGGGACCATCGCCCCATGACTGTGGTTCGGTTTCTTCGCGAAGAGAACGCATACGAGCTATTTCTCTGCGCAGCATATTTTCGTCAATTTCAACTACCAAATTATCACTTAAACGTCTAGATTCCATTTTTTGAGCCTCCTCAGCTTTTTCTTCTTCGTTATCGCCGAGGTCAAGATCTTCTTCCTCGGAATCTTCTTCACCACTATCCTCGGAGCCTTCTTCATCATCACCGAGGTCGAGATCTTCTTCCTCTTCGGCTTCACCACCTTCTTCGGCATCCGCTACAAGGTCGACTCCAAGATCTCCCAGTTCATTCTCGAGTTCGTCTGGAACGTTAGTAAGCTTTAAAGTTATTTCTGCCTCGGTCAATGATTTCAAATTCTTTTTCATGTTGTATTGCTCCGCGAGCTTGTTAAGTTGTTTATATAATTGTTCTAATTTGCCTTCGTAGACTCCTTTGTCTTGAAGGTTTTTTGCAGATTCCTGCAAATATTCGTAAGTTTTTTCAACTTCAGAGACCATCTCCAAAACTTGAATTTGATAAGCGTTCGTTCTTTTTAATGAATTACTCGCTTCCAAAAATTTTTGTGTTGCTTCGCTTAATTGAAAAAGTTTAGATTCAATTCGAAGAATCACAGAAGAATTTAACTTATCAATTAATGGATTAATAAGTGCAAATGATTCATTACTTAACTCAAATTCTTCGCCACTAGGCTTAACAATTAATGAGTCAAGATCAAGAGTTACTTTTCCTTCATCATCAGGAAGTGACATCGCCGAAACAACGTCGGAATCTAAATCGTCTCGCACAGATGAGTCATTAGATGATGTTGGTTCATCATCTAATAAAAGATCATCTTCAGTTTCATCAGCTTCACGAAGAAGTTCAGCTTCTATTAAATCTTTAATTCGCGGAGAAACAGCTTCAATTAATGCTTTTTTTGCATTATCTTCTGCCACTTCTTTTAGCTTTTTTACGTCTGCTAAAGCTTCTTCATACAATTGCTTTGACATATGTCAGACTTCTCCTATACTCATTAACTATTCTCTATATCGATATTATTCGACTGAACTCTTTCCTTTTTCTAAATTTTCGCCTAAAGAAATCGAACCAAGACGAGGCGATGTCGCGGCAGGAGAGGTCGTATTAACTGTAGGATTTTCTGGATTAAAATCAGGTTTTACATCGACTGGTTTAATTTTTGGATTGGTATCTTTGTCGATGCCTTGTGTTTTACCAGGCCCCGGTGAAGTTATATCTGGAAAATAAGCGTTAGCAGGATCTCCTGGATTTTTCCATTTTACTTCTGTGGTATTAGGTGAGTCTGCATACGACAAAGAAACGCCGTCGCCGAAAATATCACGATCACCTTTTCCATTAATTTCTGATTTAGCAACCACAACGGCAGCTTTTGCTGCGTCTCCATTATTTTTAGCGCCGTTATATAAGTCTTCTAAACCGCCCTTGAACAACTTCGAAAGTCTTACGACTTTTTCGCTGATAATTGGTAAATATGTTGTATATCTTCCGCTACCTGGAGTTCCCATAATATTACCTTTCGTCGTCTCAAATATCACGCAGCATTCGAATCTTCGTTTCGGTTATTTTTTTAAGCCTTCTACGAAGGCGAGACTCTTCTATCTTCAAAGCCTTTATATAGTCAATCTTTTTTTCAAGCGCATTATCTGAACCGAGCTCGTCGGCGCCAATTTCTTCTACCCCAGAAGCTCGATCCTCGGTTGATTCTACATCTCCGAACTTAGCAACTTCTTCAGCAATAATTTTCTTCAGTAAATTATTTGTTAATTTCATTTATAATCTCCACGTAACATTGCTAAATATTCTGAAAAAAAAGAAATTACAAAAAATTATAATTATTTCTTCGTCATATTCATAAAGGCTAAATCAGCCCATTTCGATGCAGTCTCTTCACCGAATAAATCTTCAGGATTATGTGACGCAACAAAATTTTCTATTTTTCCGCTTGGTCTCGGGGCTCTCATACTATCACTTTCTAACATCGCAGGTAGCGTTTTTGTCGCTGTATCCGTTAATATCGACGTCATAATATCATTTCCACCCGCTTCTAAACGGATCGCTTCGCGTAATTGTGCAGATTGTACCCGCGCTTTTGAAACGCTTTGATGTTCTAATGCCGTTTTTGTAACAAGAGATTGTTTCATCATCTTATTATTTTTTACTTTATTAGTCGATTCTAATATGGCTGTTCCCATGCCTTCAGACAAAATCTCGACCAAGCACTCTTTAACGATAGATTTTAATTGCTGTTTAGTAATACCCATATTCAACCTATGCCATCCCAGAAAGTAGAACCGTCTATAGAACCAGTTAAAACCGGCATCATATTTGCGTCTATATTCGTAAGTTCACAATATAAGCTGTAATCTGCATCCGTCGCGGCGTCGCGCTTAATAAATATTTCCTTTATTCGTGCGTCCAGTTCTAGCGCTTGGCCTCCATTTACTTTGTAATAGTAATTTGCTTCGACGCCATTAATACCATTTTCAGTAAATCCTACCCTAAGATAAACACCAGCTGCAGCTAAATTACTAATTTTAAGATGTTTCGTAACCTTATCTAACGAATGTTTAGTAACAGTCGCAGTCGCAGTGCTTGAAATAACCCACGGAAGACCTGACCCCATGAATTCAGTTACTGAATTAAAACCTACTCTTGGATCTTTCATGATTCATTTACCTTTCGAAATTAAAATATCGTTTAAAATTCTATCTATTCTATCGGATTTGGTAAACACATTACGAAGTTCCTGCGGGTTAATTCGACGGCCTTCGGCCATCATGAATGCTCCCGGCGTAGATGGTTCAGAAACGTAATCCCAACAAATGAGTTGGAAGTCGTCTTGTACCACGTGATAATCACCTTGTTTCTTTGTTGAACCGACCCCGCGGGATGAAATACCGAGTTTTATTCCGGAATCTACAAGAGATTGAAGAATCTTACCAGAAGGAGTATCCAGAATTTCAACTGTTCCATAAACTACTCCTTTTTCAAGATAAGCCTCTCGAACGAGGTGAGAAACATTTTTTAAATTAACAACTGAAGAGTCAGGATGATCTAGTTCTCCTAATGCTCTATTTTCTACAATAAATTTTTGATAATTTCTTACTTCGCGCTCGAGGACGTGCTCAGGATAAATACGCCCATTTTGATTGAGAGTATCTGCCTTTTGTAACACGCCTTTCATAATCACCTTGCCGTTGTTTTTATCTCGTGATTCTTTAATCATCTCAGGTGTGTAATCAAAGATTTCATAAGAATTTAAAAGACGTAAATCTTTCATAAATTCTCTCCTTCGTCTGTATCGAGTTCGTGACGTAAAGTAGAATATAGCATAAACTTAGAAACTGTACTGTCGTCTATAACATCTAAAGACTCAGACAACATTTTTAACTTAACGTCTTGTATCTTATTCGTAAGAAATTTATCTTCTTTAGATTGTTCCAAATATCGATTAATAGATTGTAGAAGTTTTTCTCTAATTTCTTCTAACTTTTTCTTGATAGTATTTTTATCTTCATTGGCAGTAGAAAATGCGTATGCTTTTATAATTTCTCTTTGCTCTTCATTAAGAGAATTAGAATACTTTTCATTTAATTTCTTCATCATCACCTTCATAAGAAGGCGAGTTGTACCGGGCGTTTCATCGATAAGAATATGGTCTTCCCCTTTCTTTTCCGAAAGCAGCCATTTTCTTAGTTGATTTTCATAATTTACCAAAGAAGCTATATCGCTAGTGCCAATAGGTTTTCTCCACTCGTTCAATAATGTCTGAATAGTCGCATAAAGTCTATATTCTGCAACTGGTTGATCATAAAAATTCTCATCTTTCAACGTGTGATTAACACTACGGATAAATAACGATTTTTCACGATCAAGCGCCAAGAGATTAGTAGTAGCAGCAGCAGCTTTTGCTTCTGCTAAAATAGAAGTTGCAACGGCATCAGAACTAACAGTGCTTTTTACAAGTGCATTAAAGAGTCTAAACTCCTTGTATAAATGCGTACCTGGCTTATAATATTTGCGAAGAATTCGTAGCGCCGTCGACGATTTTTTTGTATCTCCTTCAACCAACGCAATAGAAATTGTTCTCACTAAAAATTCATACAATAGAGCAGTATTGCGTTTTTTATTGTGCGATTTTGACATTTATTGACCTCTCAAACTTCATCTATGATAAATAAGTCATCTTCTTGAATTATAGAAGAAGATTTCTCTTTTTTGTCTTCTGACAATAATTTTGAATTTTTGCGACCGGTCATTTGTAACGTTGTCGACATCTTTCGAAGAGTAGATTGCAGCGCGAGTGGCAAATTAGTTCCGGTGTGAGAACTATTATCTGTCGATTCATATTTTAAAGGATTGCTAAGTTCTTTCGCGGTTTCTAAACCAAAAACATTTTTTATACCCATACCTTCAGCATCATAATTAGTCATTTTCTTAAAGTCAGGCATATGATCGTGTCGTTTCTTTCGTCTACTTTGATTATATAATGCTCTATCTAGTTGGGACTTGGGTTTAACAGGTAATTTATCTTTTTCAAATAGTATAGGAGCAAATTCATCTAGCTCATCGCCGGTCGTGAGAAGAGTCGTTACAGGATCTTTTTCTTCTATATCGTCACCCGCGAAGAGTCCGCCTACATCGTCTCCACCTGTATCTTCACCGGCAGCATCGTCTCCACCTGTATCTTCATCGGTCGTAGAGGCGGCGCCCGTATCTTCACCGGCAGCATCGTCTAGCGGCTTTGCCTCTTCAATTATTGTATCTGTGATTTTTTCTTCGAAACGTTGTTCATCTATTTCACTAATTTGTTCATCAGTAAGACCCCAGATCATCTTTCTAGCAAACTTCTTACTACCCATTCCTTCAGGAATTGAACCCGCAATCTCAAATTTAGAACGCCAAATTTCTAACTTCTGTTGTTGCGCAACAGTAGATGGATTAGAAAGACGCAACGTAAAATTTTGTAATTCCTCTGATTCGAATCCATTCGAATATAAATGAATAATTGCCAGCTTGTTAAGCTCTGAAATTAACACTTTTTGAATTACGTTAATCGTGCGAGAAAATCTAATATCCTCCTGAGCCAAAGTAGCCTTAGAAGCTAACATTTCATCATAGCCTAGATATGCCCTTGGAATTTTCAAAGCAGCGAATAATTTCTTTTGAATATACGCAACGTCTTCGACAGCGGCAGCATTTTGTCCACCCGCCAAAGTATCAATGCGTGTACCAGATTCTCCACCGCGAACAGGAATAAAATAATCATCTTCAACAGAAAGAGGAGCATAACGAAGATCTAATCGACCCGTAGCGCGATCAACGACCTGATTAGTACGTAGATTTTTACGCTGTTCTTCGACGTACATCGGCACATTTTCAGGCGGAATATTCGCTACATCTATATAAAACACTCTCCGCTCCGGGGCGCGGACAACGCGATACACTAACATCGCATCTTCAATAAGTATTAACTGTCGCCAAATGCGGCGCGCGGCCTCGATAATTGACGAGCCATAAGGAAGAAACATATCATTACCGAGTAAACGAAAATGAGTAACTTCCCAATTCTCTAAAGTACGATTACCAAGAGTAACCCAACGATATCTAACTGCAAACGGATCATTCGGATCGTAGTTTTCTTCTCTCTCTAGCTCGTTTACGGGAATAGGAAAAGCGTTAATAACTCCATACTGAGGCGATACATCGTTGTAAAGAAAAAAATCTCCATACTTAACAAGATTACGCGCCCACGAGCGGAGATTAAATTCTACATTAAGAGTATTATAAAAAAGATCCTCTAAAATCTCTTTGATCTTTTCGTTGTCGGAATAAATGTGAAGAACTCGACCCTTATCATCTTGCGCGACTGTTTCATCGGCATAAATGTCCATTGCGGCTGCAATTTCAGGTGTATACTCCATTTCTTGAAAATCCTGATACCGCATCAAGCGTTCTGAAAGATTATAAGCATTGGCTGTTATTGTCGCGTAACTAGGCGCCAACGATTTTTGAAAAAGTAATGCACCCGAAGACTTAGATTTATCAGCGACCGCTATAGTCGTATCAAGATTTCTAATTTTGCGTTTTACTACTGGACCGCTTTTAAAAAGTTTAGATAGTCTTTGAAATAATGTTTGGTCTTTTTCTTTTGTCATCTTTTTGCCCATCCAGTCATGGAAGTGGCTCTTTCGCTATCAAGATAATAATTTCTAAAAAATAATCGTATACTTTATTTCGCTTTTGTTGACGGATCAATAGAAACTTTTTTTGTTTGAGCTTGATCAGACGCAGTAGATTGTGAAACTTCACCGGAGGGAACGGGCTTTTTTCCATCTACGTGCTGCATTGGTGAGGATACGATTCTCTTTAACATTTTCTCTGCTTCTTGAAGATGTTTTTCTAAAGATGCTCCTGCAGAATCTGCACTTGATTTTGCTTTTGCAGAAGCGGCTAACTTAAACGCCTCTATCGCTTTAAGTAGTTTACTCGCACTTATAGCCATGGCAGCAGCCTGATCTTCTTTTTCACCTTCTCGTAAAAGAAAAACCTCTTTTGCAATAATTTTTCGTAATTGTGAAATCATAAGTTTCGACATATTATCACCTAACACTATACATAAATATTACTTCAATTTTTTTAATTAACGATAAAGCCAAGAAAAATCTGAAATATCGACATGACGGACTTGCGAAGGATCCTTCGGTTTTAAAACATCGCGCGAATTTACGTTTAATCCTTTAATATTAGGATTTACTAACGGTTGAACTGAATTTATATCACCCGGAATATTATTATTACGCTCGACTTTCGTAGCTCTTAACATAGCCATGGCCATGGCTGTCGCATGTTCGTTAACGCTTGAATCTCCTGCTACTAACCACGTTGCGATTGCTAAACTAATTATTAAATCATCGTGTGAGTCTTTTGAAGCTTGCGCCTTTGATCCGTTCCACACAAAAGCCTGTAATTGATTATACAATCTTTGCGAATAAACCTTTAAAATAGAATTACGCGCTAATTCTTCTAGTTTAGTCAATATTTGAGATCTGGTTTTTGTCTGCGTAGAAAACCCAGGAATCGCGTTTGGATCAGTTGGTCTAAATTCGAACGGATCTCCTGACGCTCCCTGATAATATAAACGTGGATATCCATCATCTCTAAGTTTAACGCATGTAAAATACCCAAACGTATTTTGTTCAGGACAAATCAACGCCTCATTATAAAGTTTACCATATTCAAATAATAAATCAGCTAATTTATCAGGAGGAATTTTACCCATATATTCAGCAACGACTTCGCAAGAAGAATTATCAACTATGTGGAATGTAGAAAAATCTCCAGAATCTCCGCGGGCCACGTCTGCAGCGATTACGTATTTTTTATTTGCGTCAGGTTTTCTCCATATCCACACCCCTGATTGTGGACCGGTTTTTTCTATAGGAGGTCGAATTAATTCTCTTATTGTTTCTAATTCTGTTGACTGCAGAAAAGTATCGCCTGATGAAATAAAATCGCATAAAAATTCTTGCGCTACCTTACGTTTAGGAAGATTCTTTGTTTCTTTCGTAAACCATTCTTCATCGTGTTCTGGGTGCATCCACCATAAAAGTTTAATATTATTAAATTCGTTTTGTTTCGTTTCACCATCCATCCAAAGACGATAATATTGACCACCGACGCCATTAGGAGTTGAAATAATAATTGCATTACCGCCTGTTGATAACGTAGGATATAAACCAGTCCAAATATCCTCAAAATCTCTAATAAAAGCTGCCTCATCAACTATAAGTAAAGACAGCGCCTCAGATCGACCTGCATCAGGCGAGGTTGGAATGGCATTAATTTGAGAACCATTGTCGAATCTTATTGCCTGTTTCGTTGGTTCAAACTTTGTAAGAAGAAGCCATTTAGGCAACCCATCTAACATGATCTTCACTTTTTTAATGAAGTTCATAGCGGTAGATAATTTTGTTGCAATAACTAAAATATTTTTATCTTTTTTGAATATCGCAAACCATACCGCATAAGCAGCTGTTACGGTTGATAAACCTAATTGTCGCGACTTTAAAACTATGTTAAAACGATTAGTTTCAAACTGTTTGACGCAATCGTCTTGAAATTCATACGTTTCAAAAGGAATTAATCCACGCACAGTGTGCTGGATCTTTACGTAGTTCTTCATAAAATAGATCGGATCTTTTCCACATCGAACGATCTCCTTTATTTGATCATTTCTTGTTAACGATTGCTGTATCAAGCTATTTCAAACGCCGTTTTTCTACGATAGTAAGCGGTCCTCTTTGGATTGTGTACATTAAAACCAATTATTTCGATCGATGTCTGGGTAGAATGTTCTTTTAGCGTTAAAGCAAATCCCGTCAAGTTTTTATAAATTGCTTTAACGTTTTTTAACACTGCCTGCGTTACTTCGATCGATTCCTCATCATACATTTTATTCAACGCGTTCATTTCTTTTTCTGAAACAAAATTAACGATAGCTTGATAAGAAGCAGTTAAAACATCTCCTCCTAACGTAAATTTAACTGAATAAGATGCTGTCTTAGGAGTGGATGCTCGACCCCACGTAGTGTCTATAGCTTGTCCAAGAGCATTATAGTCGATTTTTGGCATAGTATCTCCAATCCTAAATATACGTAGTTTATTCTAAGACGATATTAGAATCGACAAAAGATCTTTTCGCAATCACATTTTTTATAGTTTCATTTGTAGGGCGCCATCCATTCTCCCATTTTTCTCTATTAGAATATGCCCAAATATCCGCGCACGGAGAACAACAACCAAATCTCTTATAGGTTATTTCATCTTCTTTACGCCCAAAACAGATATCGCAAATTTCGCAAAATAATGGCATCGTTTGTCGTCTGTTCTCATCGTAAGACGATGGAACTATTACTACGTAATCTTTTCTACGACAAATCTTTCTATCTTTCGGATAAGGTTGCCATTCATAATTCATATTTCTTCTCCAAAAACTATTCGAGAATCTTTCTCTATTTTCGTAATCTCCAATACGTGATCTACCGCGTCTTTAACGCCATCGACATGCGTAATGATTAATATTACTTTAAAATATCTTTTTAAAGAAATTAGTAAACGATTACAGGCCTCCACCGATGCATCGTCTAGCGTTCCGAAACCTTCGTCTATAATAAAAATATTTGATTTTGGTAGAGAAGATACGTTGATCATCGCAGCCCTAATCGCTAACGAAGCGATCGTCTTCTCCATTCCACTACATAACTCAATAATACGTCTTGAATCGCCGTAATTTATATAAATTTCTGATGAATCCGTTGATTCATCATTTTCAAGCTCGATCGTAAAATCTACAATGCCGCTAAGAACTTTAGCAATTTCTGCATTAATTATAGGTAATTGAGATTTGATAATAATTAACGGTAAACCTTTTTTTGAAAAAGCCACAGTCACTAATTCGTGAACTTTCATCTTTTCTAACAAACAGTCTCTAGCATTTTTTTCTTCATTAATTTTTTCTAGGTTAGCAGTTAACTTACCTTTACGCGTCGCCGCGTCAATTTTATCGCTTGTTAATGAGTCTATAATCCTAGAAATATCTTCTATATTTAACTTAATGGAAATAGCCTCAGCATTATCTTCATTTTTTAAAGCATCTTCAAGAATCTTTAATTTTTGTTTAGCATTTTTAAATTCAAGTTCTTGCGATTTTCCTAACATTTTTAGTTTTTCAAGTTCATTATTCTTTTTAGAGATATCTAACAACAGCTTAGTTTCCAAAGATAATAATTTTTCCATTTTTTCTAATCTTGTAATTAGATTTTCTTTTCCAACCTCCTCAAATATTTTTTTTGTTTTTTCTAAATTCTTTTGAGCTTGTTCTACTTTAATTTGTTGATCAAATAATGTAGATTTATTAATATGAGCATCTTTGATAAATTTGCATGTAGGATAATTGTCACCACAGGGCACTTCATCTAAAATTTTTAATGATTTTTTTTGTTGAGCAAGAAGTGCATTTTCTTTCTCACAAAGAAAATTTAATAATGATAGCGTAGATTCAAGATCTTTTAACGCAGTAAGTTGCGACCGCAATTCAACAACGTTATTTTCTGATTTAATTATTTCTATAGTTTTTAATTTCTTATTACAATCTTCTATTTCTGTTTCAAGCTGTGAAATATCAAACAAACAAGTTTTAAACTTTTGTTCTAAAACGATTAATTGTTTTGCAAAAATCTCTACTTGCGACTTTGTAACTGGAGTCGCCGTATGCCTAGATAATTCAATTTGCAGTTGTGAAAGATCATGTTGTTTTTCTTTTATCTGTTGATGTAAATCTGTAATTATTTCGTCGACTTCTATAATAGCGTTTTGACCTTGTCGCATGATCAAAGACCAATCTCGATCTGGGTAGTTTTTCAGTCGTGACTTATACATCATCAGTTCTTTATTCGATAATTCATGCATCTTATCGAAGATATCTAAGTCCAAGAACCTCGATAAAATCGCGCGGCGGCGAGTAGAGCCTTGTGATATAAACTGACTCGTCTCACCTTGCGCGGAAAGTGACGTCATCATAAAATCTTCTTGATTACCAACAAGAGTGCGAATAACTTTCTCGGTGTCAATTCGTTGTTCTCCAGCAAGATCATGCGCATTACCATCATCTTTAATCTTAAAAACGTTTAAAGCAGTCGTTGCGTTTATTACGCCTTTTTTATTTTCACTTTTTGTTGTTTGTCTCTCTATGACATAGTCGGTACCGTCATGATTAATAATCGCCTTAGAAGAACAATAAGGTTTGCGAATATTACAAACGTGGATATTTTTCATTGGACCACGGTCAGTCGCATTAAATAATGAATACATAAGAGTACCAACTATTGATGACTTTCCCATCCTATTAGGACCAAAGACGCCGACGATACCGTTCAGTTTATCAAAATTAATTGAATTACCTTCGCCGTAAGCAAACATGTTATCGAACTGTAAGTGTCGAAGCGACCATTTAGAATTACGAATGATTTCTTCTGTAGACATTACTATAGAAAGACAAGATTTTACCTGTTCGAAAACTATTTTCCATTGTTCTTCAGTAATTTGAGTACCGGTGTAATAGTTTTTGATCAACTTAAACAACACCTCTGAATTTCTTAAATCTGCCTTTTCAAGAGTAGCCGTGTTCGTTCTTACTATAGATTTATCTACAATAAAGTCAGATTTAAAGGTTACTTCAGTCGCAGACTTAAAATTTCGCAAAGACTCATTAATCAAACTGAAGTCTTTTTGTCCGAGAGCATTCGAAGACCGAATTCTGAATCTTGTTCCGTCAGGATGTTTAGAGGCAGAAGTAATCAAGTCTTTAATCGAACCATTCCAAGAAATAGTGACATATGGTTTAGGATTAGGTAATTTTTTAAACGAAACGTCCCAAGTTCGCTGATCGTCTATGTCCCAAAGAAGATAACCATGTTCTAATTCTTCTGCGTAATTTTGTTGGATCGGCGTGCCTGGATACGAGATCCACGGCCTCTTCTTACCGTCGAGACAATCTCGATAACCCAAGTGTTGCATCTGGTGAATGTCACCGAGAAAGACATAAGGATAATCCTTAAAAAACTCGAGGTTCATACCGTCCATCTCCCATCCGACCTCGGTAACTGATCCTTGGACGGGTCCGTGATAGCACGCGATGTTCACCTTTCCCGACTCTGGCTTGACATCCTTCCAGCCCTCTTCGTCGAAGAGCGAATAAACGCACCAGTTATATCCTGGGTGGAATTCGTATACGCCGCTCTTCTTATAGATATGAATCTTCGGATTATCTAATGCTTGGACGATCGGCGAAACTGCATCTTGTCTAGAAAGATTTGTTAAATTTCCGTCGTGATTACCCAACGTCAGATGAACCTCTGCGACTTTTACCATCGACTCTAACCACCAGGTTAGTTGGTCGATATACTCGGGAGAAATTCCTGTCGTCTTGGTGTGAAATATATCTCCGCCAACAAAAATGTGATCAACCTTATTTTTCTTACAATCCTTAATAAAAAACTCGAAAACTTTTCGATACTCGTCATGGCGACTCAAACCGCGCCAATGCACATCGGCAGTATGAGCAATCTTAACCATTAAAACAACTGTATATTAAATATTCCAATTGTTCAAATAAAGGCAGCACGTCCAGCAGCTGCTGAAACTGCGCCGAGCTCAGCTGTTCTAATAATCTTTGTTACTTCTTCAGCGCCTCGGGCAAGCTCTATGCCTTTGACGGCCGTCGCGCCACCTTCAACAAATCCTAATAGAGAAGCACCAGCTTTTAAAACGCCGACGAGGCCATTAATTGCGAAATAAATTAACAAGGCTTTATAAACTAAACCCTCTGTTTTTTTACGAACATCTGTTTTATCAACATTCGTTTTAAAATCTTCAAAGGATAGCAGTTCCTGTTTACTGGCTACGTAATATCCTTTTTTATTTAGAAACTTGTAAATTTCATATGAAAGTCTATCGGGTATGATATAATCAACAACTTTTTCTTCAAACGCATGGGCAATGTGTTCTGCCTTTTCAAAAAATGCAGCTACTTTTGACGCTTTAAGATATTGTGCCAATTTCATCAATCCTTTAAACAGCATTGGCATACCACCCATAATCGCCAAACCAAATCCGAAGAGGGCTTCAGGTCCCATCATTTCTTTTAGAATTTTTCGTTGACGAATATATTCATTAGTGGTCAAGATTGAATACGCTTCGCCTAGACCTTTGCCTGTTTGCAAATTTTTTGCTGCATCTTTAACAGGACCCTCAAGGTCTTCTTGTACGGCAGTCATTGCCGCTTCTTTATCAAGACTCTTCGCGATTTTTAAAGTATCGTTAAGTGGTAACGATTCACCTGACTCGGCCATGCCTTGTTTAATTGCAGACATTACCAAATTTAAATCTGTCGATTTTTGTGACAAAGCTTTTATTTTTTCGTTAATAGTGCTAGCCCATTCTGCAGCAGCAGATTTAAATTTTTCGCTAACATAATTTGAAAGCTTTTTAACGCCATCTTTGACATCGTCCCAAAGGCCTTCTTCAAGTAGATATTTTCTTTCAATTTCTTCTTGAATGATTTGGCGAAGGCGCGCTTCGGATATCACATTTGCATAAATGACATTTTTCATCGTAACTAAATATTATAATCTAAAGCTAATTTCCGCAGCTTTCTTTAATCGATTAGAAAACATATTATCCCAATCAAATATGGTTGCTTCGGATAATGCTTTTTCAAACTCTCCCTTAGACATGTTGCCGGGATCTCCCCATGGTCTTACATCAACAACGACGACATCGATGTTGTACTCCTGAATTTTCTTTACGATCTTTGGCATTTTCTTATGCCACATATCACCATCAAGTGCAAGAGCGACTGGTGTATTATGAAGTAAAATCTTGTTGAAGATTTCGTGACGTTCATCGAGGTCCGACCCCAACAGCGCCGTTGTATTTTCAGGACACTTGACTAAGTCGAAGGGTCCTTCGACCAAAGTAAGACGCTTCGTCCAATCTATATTGATCTCGTTGAATACGACGGGATTTTTGTCAACGTCCGGGTTGTCGTACTTGGGCTTCTTGTCTTTATCGATCGCTCGGGCGACGAAGTAGTTTAATTCACCATTAAAATCGAATGACGGCATGATGACCCGGCGCTTCCATCTAACTTCATCAGACACGCCAAACTTGAAGTACCAAGCATCGCGATCTGTCAAGCCTCTGGAATAGACATATCTCCACGCAGCCTTGACGTCGGGATCCATATTACTAGCCAAAGTGAGCAATCTAAAATCCTTTGGTAGTTCGATTTTTTGGACCTTGTCTATCTCTGCGGTTATTAGATCCGACTTTCCGTTATGTCCGGTTAATTCCCGATATGCGTTGAGGTGTTCCTGCGTCCCATATTTTCGCAATAAAGGAGCGAGGCTCCTGGCCTTCCACCCGCACACCCAGCAATGGTTAGCGTCGTCGGAAGTACGAATCGCGAGCTTCTTCTTTGATGTATCGAGCGGCGCGCAGATAGGACATCGCACGTCGAAGTTGACGCCGTTGTTAGAAATTCTGCCTCGACCGAAGATCGACTCGTAAAATTTTATCTTGTCAGTGAGACTATGAACCACGATAACACTGTAAACCGTGGGTCAGATATTTTTCAAAGTGCCGAGACCGAAGCAGCCTTAGCTATCACGTAAGAATCGGTAGCATCGCGCGACCAGGCGACAGGAGAACCATTCTTTTTTAGGGGCCACTGGACGTGTTTTAAGTCGTGTTCTGCCATGTACTTGAAGACCTGTTCCTTGCCGCTCATCCCGGCGATTGACGTCCTCTGTATCTTGATTCCACACAACTTTCGAGCCGAGGAAGATGCGATATACTCCGGATCTACCTTGAATATTTCGCGAGAGATATAGGACGTGATGCCGTTGAAGCGCATCAAGGTAGTGATAGTAGTGGCCGAAGACATTCCTTTCTGGAATCCCATGAGAGGTTCCTCGAGCGCTACTCTATAAGTTCCAGGATATTTTTCCGATAGATTCGAAAGTTCAACTGCGACAGCGTCGGCTTTTTCCCATAGGGTCTTACACTTCTTAAACTCGATTCGATCTAGGTATAAAATGTGGGACCCTCGGTCGTCGGGCGGAATCCCGGGGTCAAGGATACAAACACCAGTCACCGAAGTGGAGACATCTAAAC
>Ga0194131_10004133_pt1 | contig 22161 bp, 24 predicted proteins | sample TA2KigO120mmetaG_FD_148631 | JGI IMG/M metagenome (GOLD analysis project Ga0194131, IMG submission 148631) | Freshwater microbial communities from Lake Tanganyika, Tanzania - TA2015053 Kigoma Offshore 120m | ecosystem: Environmental > Aquatic > Freshwater > Lake | place: Tanzania: Lake... | reverse complement strand
ACGCTCGTCCGCGCGGACGGCGTCGTCGTCGCGGACTCGCACGTGCCGCCGGGCGACCTCGCGCGCATCGACAATCACGCCCCGCGCCCGGAGATCGCGGCGGCCCTCGGCGGCAGCATCGGCCGGTCCACGCGGCGCAGCTCCACGGTGGACATCGCGCAGCTCTACGTCGGCGTGCCGGTCCAGGAGGGTGCCGCGGTGCGCGGGGTCGTGCGGCTGGCGATGCCGGTCACCGAGGTGAGCTCGTCGTTCGCGCCCATGCATCGCGTGCTGCTCGCGGGCGGCTTCGTCGCGCTCGCGGTCGCGGCGGGCATCGGCATCTTCGTGGCGGGGCGCGTCACGCGCCCGGTCGTGGAGATGGAGGCGATCGCCCGCCGGATGGCGGCCGGCCACTTCGACCGCCGGGTGCCGGTGCGCTCGCCCGACGAGATCGGCACGCTCGGCCGCGCGCTCAACGCGATGGCGGGCAGCCTCGTGGGCAAGATCGCCGACCTCGAGCAGGAGCGCGCCAAGGCGACGGCGATCCTCGACGCGATGGTCGAGGGCGTGGTGGCGGTGGATGCGCGCGACCAGATCCTCGCCGTCAACCAGCGCGCGCGGGCGATGCTCGGGCTGTCGACGGGCAGCGAGGGGCGGCCGTTCATGGAGGCGATCCGCAACGGCGACCTCCACGCGATCGTCCGCGGGAGCCGCGGCATGGGCACCGGCGCCGTCGTCCACCGCGAGGTCCGGCTCCTCTCACCGGTGCGCCGGACCGTCGAGGTCAACGCGGTCCCGCTCGTGCTCGCGGGGAACGATCCCGGCGTGGGCGTCGTGCTCGTCCTCTACGACGTGACGGACCTGCGGCGGCTGGAGGTCGTGCGGACGGAGTTCGTGGCGAACGTCTCGCACGAGCTGCGCACCCCGCTCACCGCGATCCAGGGCTATCTGGAGACGCTGCTGGGCGGCGCGCTGGAGGAACGCGAGCACGCGCGGCGGTTCCTCGACATCGCGTACCGCCACACGGAGCGCCTCGGCCGGCTCCTCAACGACCTGACGGACCTCTCGAACATCGAGCTCAACAAGGTGAAGCTCGCGCTGGGTCCGGTCGCGCTCGACGAGGTGATCGACTCGGTGGTCGCGATCATCCAGCCGCGCGCGGACGCCCGGCACGTGACGCTCGCCGCCGAGGTCGCGCGCGACCTGCCGCCCGCGCACGCCGACCACGACCGCCTCGAGCAGATCCTCATCAACCTCGTCGACAACGCCGTGAAGTACACGCCCGAGGGCGGGCGGGTCACCGTGCGCGCCTCCGCGGCGGTGAGCGGCGGCGTGCTCGTGGTCGACGTGGCGGACACCGGCCACGGCATCCCGCCGGCCGACCTGCCGCGCATCACGGAGCGCTTCTACCGCGTGGACAAGGCGCGCTCGCGCGAGCTCGGCGGCACGGGGCTGGGCCTGGCCATCGTGAAGCACCTGGTGATCGCGCACGGCGGGGAGCTGACGATCGACAGCGGGCTCGGACAGGGTACGACGGTGCGCTTCACGCTGCCGATCGCCGGCGCTCCGACCGCGCGCGTGTAGCGGACCGCCGTCACCGAATCTTCATCGTCCCGTGACCGGTTGGTCATGCCTTCTCCGCCACACTCGGCGGAGGAGGCGCCCATGGATCACCTGAGCGTCGAGGCTGTGGAACGAGCGCTCGTCGAAGCCTGCCGCCGCGGCCACGCGGACGTCGTCGCCTTCACCGTCGCCCCGTGTGAGCCGAGCGCCCGCTGCCGGCGCGGGGGCCATGACTGGTTCATCGAGTTCGGCGAGCCGCCCGGCGCGCCTGAGGTCTTCGTGCACGTGCTCGAAGACAGCCTGCAGCGTGGCGACGCGACCTATCGGCAGCGTCGCGGCGCGAGCGGTGATCTCGGACGGCCGCGAGTCCTCGAGGTCGCGGCCGGCACGTTCGAGCGCTGGGCCCGCGATCGCTCGCGCCGCGGCGAGGCGCCCGCGCCGCCGCGGGTCATCCATGACAGGGCGCTGCTTCATGCGCTCGTGACCGTGATGGCCGCGCGCAGCACGTACCCGCCGATTCCCGTCGGCATCGCCTGAGCCCGCCCGGCCTTGACGCATGCGCCGGCTTCGGCGACAACGGTCATCGTGTCCCGCCGCCGCGCGCTGATCCTCTGCACCCACAACTCCGCGCGGAGCCAGATGGCCGAGGGGCTCCTGCGCGCGCTCGCGGGCGACCGCTTCGACGTCGCCAGCGCCGGCACCGAGGCGACCCGCGTCCATCCCCTGGCGATCCGCGCGATGGACGAGCAGGGGATCGACCTGCGCGCGCACACCTCGAAGACCCTCGACGGTTTTCTCGCGGAGCCGTGGGACTACGTGATCACCGTGTGCGACAGCGCGAACGAGCGGTGCCCGCTCTTTCCCGGCGCCGCCACGCGGCTGCACTGGAGCTTCGACGATCCCTCCGCGGCCACCGGCACGGAGGACGAGCGCCTCGCCGAGTTCCGCCGCATCCGCGACGCCATCGCCGCCCGGCTGCGCGCCTGGCTCGCGACGGTGTGAGCGTGCCGCCCGTCTCGCCCGCGCGGCGCGTGATCGCGGAGCTGGTCGGCACCGTGTTCCTGCTCGCGACGGTGATCGGGTCCGGCATCATGGGCGAGCGGCTCGCCGGCGGCAACGTCGCGGTCGCGCTGCTCGCGAACGCGATCGCGACGGGCGGCGCGCTCGTCGCGCTGATCACGACGTTCGGCCCGGTCTCGGGCGCGCACTTCAACCCGGCCGTCACGCTGAGCGCCGCGTGGCAGCGCGCGCTCCCGTGGCGTGAGGTGCCGGCCTACGTGGTCGCGCAGCTCGTGGGCGCCGTCGCGGGCGTGGCGATCGCGCACCTGATGTTCGGCGAGCCACTGTTCTTCGCGTCGCAGAAGGCTCGCGCGGGCGGCGCGCAATTCCTGAGCGAGTTCGTGGCGACGTTCGGCTTGCTGACGGTGATCTGGGGCTGCGTCCGCTGCGCCCCGGGCTCGGTCCCGGTGACGGTGGCCGCGTACATCACGGCCGCGTACTGGTTCACGTCATCGACGTCGTTCGCGAACCCGGCGGTGACGCTGGCCCGATCAATGTCGGACACTTTCGCCGGCATCCGCCCCTCTGACGCCCCCGCGTTCATCGCCGCGCAGCTCGTGGGCGGCGCCGCCGCAACCCTCCTCGCAGCCTGGCTCTTCCCCCCGCCTCCGGACCCCCGCTAACTCCCGAACCCCGCACGCCCGCGCCGCGTGCGCGCCGGCCGGCACGCCGGTCGATGCCGTGGTGCGATGCGCCGATGCCGTTCCGAAAGCATCTGAATCACGCACCGGGCCGGCGCTGCGGGCGTGGGCGGCCGGAGGTCGGCGGCGGGGGGTGCAGTCGCCGACATTGGCGGTCGGGAGCGAAGCTCCCGACATAGCCCGGAGGACGCCGCACCCCCCGCCGCCGACCTCCGGCCGCCCACGTCCGCAACGCCGAGGCGGAGTACGCGACGCGGAAGGTTTACGCGAGCGTCATCGTCCGGTAACGCCGACGCGCGAGTCTGCCACCCGTGAAAGGCACGGCGCGGGTTCTCGTGGTCGAGGACGAGCAGGACGTGGCGGAGCTGCTGCGTTATCACATGACGCGCGAAGGCTACGAGGTGATCGTGTCGCCGACGGGCGCCGACGCGGTCAGGCGGGCGCGCGACGCGCAGCCCGAGGTCATCCTCCTCGACGTCATGGTCCCGCAGCTCAACGGCTGGGAGGTCTGCCGCCGGCTCAAGGCCGAGCCGGAGACGCAGACGATCCCGATCATCATGGCGACCGGCCGCGCCGAGGAGGGCGACAAGGTGCTGGGCTTCGAGCTCGGCGCCGACGACTACGTCACCAAGCCGTTCTCGCCGCGCGAGCTCGTGGCGCGCGTCCGCGCGGTCGTCCGCCGGGGGCGCCACGGCGACGGTCCCGAGAAGAAGCCCCGCCTGAAGGCCGGCGACCTGGAGATCGACCGCCACCGCTTCGAGGTCCGCATGAAGGGCCGCGCGGTCGAGCTCACGCCGAAGGAGTTCGAGCTGCTCGCCACCCTCGTCGACTCGCCGGGGCGCGTGTTCGGGCGCGGCGAGCTCCTCGACCGTGTATGGGGACGCGACGGGTTCGTGGAGCCCCGCACCGTCGACGTGCACCTCGCGCGCCTCCGCGCGAAGTTCGTGGCCGCGAGAGTCCCGCCGCCGGGCATCGAGACCGTGCGGGGGGTCGGTTACCGGCTCCGTGACGCTTCGTAACACAGACGTAACACGCGGGTCACGGGACCGAAACACGGGGCTCCGATAGTGAGTCCCGAAGACAAGGAGACAGCATGAAGACGCGAATCGTGATGGCGGTGCTGGCGGCGGGACTGGTCGCCACGGGGGCGTTCGCCGGGCCGGTGAAGCTCGATCCGGGCTTGGCGGTCTACAAGCCCGTCGCCGGCGTGAGCGGCAACCTCTCCTCGGTCGGCTCGGACAGCCTCAACAACCTGATGACGCTGTGGGCCGAATCGTTCAACAAGCACTACCCGAACGCGAAGATCCAGATCGAGGGCAAGGGCTCCTCGACCGCGCCCCCGGCGCTGATCTCGGGCACCGCGCAGCTCGGCCCGATGTCGCGCGAGATGAAAGGCTCCGAGATCGACCAGTTCGAGAAGAAGTACGGCTACAAGCCGACGGTCATCCGGACTTCCGTCGACGCGCTCGCGGTGTTCGTGAACAAGGACAATCCCATCAAGTGCCTGACGATCGCGCAGGTCGACGCGGTCTTCTCCAAGTCGCGCCGCCACGGTCACCCGAGTGACCTCACCACGTGGGGGCAGCTCGGCCTGACGGGGGAGTGGGCGAAGAGGCCGATCAGCCTCTACGGCCGCAACTCCGCGTCCGGCACGTACGGGTTCTTCAAGGAGCAGTCGCTCAAGAACGGCGACTTCAAGGACCAGGTGAAGGAGCAGCCCGGCTCCGCCTCGGTCGTGCAGGGCCTCACGGTGGACCGCTTCGGGATGGGCTACAGCGGCATCGGCTACGCGACCGCGGGCGTGCGCGCGGTGCCGCTCGCGGCCAAGCCGGGCGGCAAGTGTGTCGAGGCGGACCCCGACAACGCCTACAGCGGGAGCTATCCGCTGGCGCGCTTCCTCTACGTCTACATCAACAAGGCGCCGGGCAAGGCGCTCGAGCCGATCACCCGCGAGTTCGTGAAGCTCGTGGTGTCGAAGGACGGGCAGGAAGCGGTCATGAAGGACGGCTACTTCCCGATTCCCGCGGCGATCGCCAGGGAAGAGCTGAACAAGGTCCAGTAGGTGGCCGTCAACCTCGAGACGCTGCAGGCGGGCGGGCCGGGATCCCCGGCCCGCCCGTTGGTCGTTTCGCGGGCCCGCACCGCGCGGCGCCTCCTGCTCGACCGCATCGCCAGCCGCACCGTCGTGCTGGGCGGCCTCGTCATCATCGCGTCGATCCTGGCGATCCTGTTCGTGATCGTCGGCGAGATCTGGCCGCTGTTCCGGGCACCGGGCGCGGCGGCGGTCCCCGTGGCCAGCACCGCGACGGCGCCGGTGAGCGCGGAGGCCGTCGGCGTCGACGAGTATCGCGAGATCGCCTACCTGATCACGCCGGCCGGCGCGCTCCAGTTCGTGCCGATCCGGGTCGCCGGGAGTTATCCGCCCGTGGCCGTGCCCGAGCTCGGCGGCGCCACGCTCACCGCCGCCGCGGACCTCGGCGGCGGCCGCCACGTGGTCGGCACCTCCGACGGCCGCGCCATCGGCGTGACCGTCTCGTACGACGTGGAGTTCACGGACGGCCGCCGCGTGCTCACGCCGAAGCAGGAGTTCGCGGCGCCGTCGTGGCTCGATGCCGACGCGAAGCGTCCGCTCGTCCGCCTCGCCGCCGCCGCGTCCGACGGGGGCCCCGTGGTCGTGGCGCAGGTCGGGCCCGCGGACCTCGTGGTGCAGTCGGTCGTCGAGAAGAAGGCGTTGATCGGCGGCGCGCGTCGCGAGGAGTCGCTGCAGGCGCTCCCGGGCGCGGTCGAGGGCGCGATCACCGCGCTCGCGGTCGACGCGCGCGGCGAGGACCTGTTCGTCGGCACCGCCGCGGGCCGGATCGTGCGCTTCGACCTGCGCGATCGCGGCAACGTCACGCGCGCCGACGCGGTCGCCCTCGGCGCCGGCGCGGTGACCACGCTGAAGTTCCTGAACGGCGACCGTACGCTGATCGCCGGGAGCGAGCGTGGCGACGTCTCGACGTGGCAGGTGGTGCCGGTCGAGGACGGCGGCGCGCCGCGCCTCGTCCGGATCCACGACTTCACCCCGCACACCGCGCCGGTCGTCGCCGCCTCCGTCTCGCGGCGCGACAAGGGCTTCGTCACCGTCGACCGCGACGGCCTCGCGCACGTCCGCTACGGCACGTCCGGCGCGACGCTGCTCGACCTGCGCGCGTCCGGCGGCGACATCCGCGCCGTCGTGTTCGCGCCGAAGGCCGACGGCGTGCTGACGCTCGACGGCGCCGGCCGGCTGTCGCACTGGACGCTCGACAACCCGCATCCCGAGATCAGCCTCCGGACGCTGTTCGGCGCGGTCTGGTACGAGGGCTACCGCGGGCCCGCGTACGTCTGGCAATCCACGGGCGGCACCGACGACTTCGAGGCGAAGCTGAGCCTCACGCCGCTCGTGTACGGGACGCTCAAGGGCACGTTCTACGCGCTGTTGATCGCGGTGCCCATCGCGCTCCTCGCGGCCCTCTACGTGAGCGAGTTCATGCATCCGGGCGTGAAGGCCTGGGTCAAGCCGATGGTCGAGATCATGGCCGCGCTGCCGAGCGTGGTCCTCGGCTTCCTCGCGGGCCTCTGGCTCGCGCCGATCGTCGAGCGCATCGTCCCCGGGCTCTTCGTGCTGCCGGTCGTGGCCACGATCGCGATCCTGCTCGCGATGACGGCGTGGCGGCTGCTGCCGATCGCCGTCCGCGGCCGGATCCGCCCGGGCACCGAAGTCTTCCTGCTGCTGCCCGTCCTCGTCGGCGCCTCCGCCGCGGCGTTCAGCCTGGGCGGCGTCCTCGAAGGCTGGCTCCTGCAGGGGGACTATCGCGCGTGGCTGCTCGGCACGCTCGGGCTCTCGTACGACCAGCGCAACTCGCTCGTGGTCGGCCTCGCCATGGGCTTCGCGGTGATCCCGATCATCTTCACGATCGCCGAGGACTCGCTGGCGAACGTGCCGCAGCATCTTCGAGCGGGGTCGCTCGCCATGGGCGCCACGCGGTGGCAGACCGCGATGCGGATCGTGCTGCCCACCGCGAGCCCCGGGATCTTCTCCGCGATCATGATCGGGTTCGGCCGCGCGGTCGGCGAGACGATGATCGTGCTGATGGCCACCGGCAACACGCCGGTGATGGACGGCAACATCTTCAGCGGCTTCCGCGCGCTCTCCGCGAACATCGCGGTCGAGCTGCCGGAAGCGCCCGAGGGCGGGACGCTCTTCCGCGTGCTGTTCCTCGCGGCCTTCCTGCTCTTCTGCCTGACGTTCGCGGTCAACACGCTGGCCGAGGTCGTCCGGCTGAAGCTGCGCCAGCGGTACCGCTACCTGTGAAGGCGATGCTGCGCGGCGGCGAGCCGTTCATCTGGCTCACGGGCGGCGCGCTCGCGTTCGCGCTGCTCATGGTCGCGGGCCTCGTCGGCATCATCGTCACCAACGCGATCGGCTTCTTCTGGCCCGCCCCGATCGTCCGCGTCACGCTCGCCGACGGCACGGTGCACACGGGGTCGGTGGTGGAGCGGGAGCGGATCCCGGGCCGGGCCGAGTCCCGGGTGAAGCTCCGCGTCGCGAACCGCGACCTCTACGGCGCCGACTTCGTCTGGGTGGACGAGCCCGCGATCGCGCGCCGTGAGTCTCCGGCGGACGTCGTGGTGATCGAGCGGACCGAATGGGGCCTGCTCCTCGGCGTCGTGACGGAGCTTCGGGAGGCGGGCGCGGTCGTCGCGTCCGGCCCGGGGGCGCTCGCGGAGCTCCGCCGGCGCCTGCCGGACGTCGAGCGCCTGCGCGCCCGGATCCGTGCGGTGGAGCGCGGGGACATCGGTGCGATCAACTTCGAGCAGGAGAAGGCGCGCCTGACCCTGCGCGGCCTCGAGCTGAAGGGCATCACGACCGGGGCGGACGTCGACGCGGTGAGGGCGCGCCTCGCCGAGCTGCAGGCGCGCTACGAGACCCACGCCGCGCGCCTCGCCGAGCTCCGCCAGGGGCAGGGGGCGAGCGTGGTGGTCGCGGCGGACGACGGCAAGACGAAAGAGCTGCCGCTCGCGCAGGTGGTCGACGTGTTCAGCCCGAACACCATGGGGCTTCCCGCGAAGGTCGGGCACTACGCGGGCAAGCTGTGGGAGTTCGTGGCGGACGACCCGCGCGAGTCGAACACGGAAGGCGGGGTGTTCCCGGCGATCTTCGGCACCGTGATGATGGTCATGATCATGTCGGTCATGGTCACGCCGCTCGGCGTGCTCGCGGCGTTCTACCTGCGCGAGTACGCGCGGCAGGGCACGTTCGTGAGCGCCGTGCGGATCGCCGTGAACAACCTCGCGGGCGTGCCGTCCATCGTGTTCGGCGTGTTCGGCGTCGGCTTCTTCATCTACATCGTCGGCGGCAGCATCGACCGGCTGTTCTACCCCGAAGCGCTGCCCACGCCGACGTACGGCACCGGCGGGATCCTGTGGGCCTCGCTCACGCTCGCGCTGTTGACGATCCCCGTGGTGATCGTGGCGACGGAGGAGGGGCTGGCGGCCATCCCGCGCGGGACCCGCGAGGCCTCGCTCGCCCTCGGCGCCACGAAGCTCGAGACGACGCTGCGGGTGGTGCTGCCCGCGGTGACGCCGTCGATCCTCACGGGACTCATCCTCGCGATGGCACGCGCCGCGGGTGAGGTGGCGCCGCTGATGATCACGGGGGTGGTGAAGCTCGCTCCCGCGCTGCCCCTGGACGGCACGTGGCCGTTCCTGCACCTCGACCGCAAGTTCATGCACCTCGGCTTTCACATCTACGACGTCGGCTTTCAGTCGCCGAACGTGGACGCGGCACGACCGATGGTGTTCGCCACCACGCTCCTGCTGCTCCTCATCGTCGTCCTGCTCAACCTCTTCGCCATCACGCTCCGCCAACGGCTCCGTCGCAAGTACGCGACGGCGGCGGTGTAGGGAGGATCCCATGGTCACGCTCAACCCCGCGGCCGCGCCCGCCTCGATGCTCGAGGCGCCGATGGTCGAGATCGACACGCTCAACCTCTGGTACGGCACCAAGCAGGCGCTCCGCGACGTGTCGATGTCGGTCCCGAAGCAGCGGGTGACCGCGTACATCGGGCCGTCCGGCTGCGGCAAGTCCACGCTGCTCCGCTGCCTGAACCGCATGAACGACCTGGTCGACGGCGTCCGCATCGAGGGGACCGTGCGCATCGGCGGCGTGGACGTCTACGACCCCGCGCTCGACGTCACCGAGCTCCGCAAGCGCGTGGGGATGGTGTTCCAGAAGTCGAACCCGTTCCCGAAGTCGATCTACGAGAACGTCGCCTACGGGCCGCGCATCCTCGGCGTGAAGAACCGCGGCGACCTCGACGGCATCGTGGAGCGCAGCCTCCGGAGCGCCGCGCTCTGGGACGAGGTGAGCGATCGCCTCGGCGACTCGGCGCTGGGGCTCTCGGGCGGGCAGCAGCAGCGCCTGTGCATCGCGCGCGCGATCGCCGTCGAGCCGGACGTGCTGCTGATGGACGAGCCGTGCTCCGCCCTCGATCCCATCGCGACCGCGAAGATCGAGGAGCTCATGCTCGACCTCAAGAACAGCTACACGATCGTGATCGTGACCCACAACATGCAGCAGGCGGCGCGTGTCTCCGACTACACGGGATTCATGCTGCTCGGCGAGCTCGTCGAGTTCGGCGTCACGCGGGAGCTCTTCACGAGCCCGCGGGACAAGCGCACCGAGGACTACATCACCGGCCGGTTCGGGTAGGAGGGGCGCCATGCAGCGGCACTTCCACGAGGAGCTCGGCGCGCTCAAGCAGACCCTGCTCGCGATGGGCGGCCTCGTCGAGGACCAGATCCGCCGCGTCATGCGCGCGCTCGTGGAGCGCGACGACGCCCAGGCCCGCGACGTGATCGAGCGCGACCGCGAGGTCAACGCCTACGAGAACGAGATCGACGAGAAGTGCGTGGAGCTCCTGGCGCTGCACCAGCCGGCCGCCGGCGACCTGCGCTTCATCACCACCGCGATGAAGATCGTGACCGACCTCGAGCGCATCGGCGACCAGGCCGTGAACATCGCGCAGCGCGCGCTCGAGCTGAACCGGGAGCCGCAGCTCAAGCCCTACATCGACCTGCCGCGGATGGCGGAAAAGGCGCAGGCCATGGTGAAGGGGAGCCTGGACGCCTTCGTCGCCCGCGACACCGCGCTCGCCCGCCGCGTACGCGCGGAGGACGACGCCGTCGACGACCTCAACCACCAGATCTTCCGCGAGCTGCTGACGTTCATGATGGCGGACCCCAGCACGATCCCGCGCGCGCTGCCGCTCATCCTCATCGCGCGGTGCCTCGAGCGGGTCGCGGATCACGCCACGAACATCGCGGAGATGGTGGTCTACCTGGTGGAGAGCCGGATGGTGCGCCACACGCCGTCCTGACGGCGCGGGCGCGCGCTACGAGACGAGCAGCTTCTCGACCACGCCCAGCAGCATCTTCGGATCGATCGGCTTCGCCATCACGGCATCCGCGCCGACCGCGCGCGCGTCGTCCAGCACATCGAGGTCGTTCGGATTGCCCATCACGCGGACGCCGCCCGCGCGCCAGCCGGCGGAGATCGCGAGGATCTTCGGCGGGCGCAGGGCGCGCCGGATCTCGCGGATGACTTCGATGCCGTCTTTCTCGGGCATGAACATGTCGACGATGAGGACGTCGGGATGCCAGGCGCGTGTCTTGACGACCGCGATCGCGCCGTCGTCGGCCTGCATGACGTCGTGCCCCGCGCGGCGCAGCACCCACTCCAGCAGATGGCGCGTGTCCTCGTGGTCGTCGGCGATGAGGATGCGGCGCGCGCCCTGCCGCTCGGCGGCCGCCTCCGGCTCGGGGCTCGCCGCGAGCGCCCATCCGTAGGCGTGGAGCGCCAGGTCGATCTCCGAGAGGCGGCGATCCGGGTGGTGGCCCGTGTGGTGGCTGCGGCGGTCCACGACGATCTCGAGGCCGTCGAAGTCGGCGAACGCCTGCCGGAAGCGGGCCAGGAGATCCGGCCGGTTGCGTGCGACGATCAGCACGGGAGGCATGGGGAGATCCTGGGTGAGTGTATCAGGAGGACTCTGCACGCCGCCGGACACGGGCGATGACGCGGCAGAGCTCCGCGGGGCTCGACCGGCTTGCGCAGATAGGCCTGGAAGCCCGCGGCGAGCGCGTCCTCCGCGGCGTGAGCGGCACTGTAGCCCGTGAGCGCGATCACCGGGACGTCGCGCGCCGCCCGCGCGGAGTCGGCCGACACGACCTGCGCGCCGAAGTACTCGAGCACCGACTCGAACAGCATGCGCGCCTCGCCGTCGTCGTCGACGACCAGGACCTGAACGCCGCGCAGCAGGTCGGGCTCTACGGTGGAACGCGAGCCCATCCGGCGGCAGCTCTGGGTGGGCTCTCAGGCCGCGTGGGGCAGGTGGGACAGGGGGCCGACGGCGGCCGTGAGGTGCTGCGGGGGCAGCACGGTGTGGGTCAGCCAGTACTCGACCGTATCGCCGCACCGGCAGGCGGCCACCGCGCGATAGCCCGTGCCGCCCGGCAGGGGCGGCGTGTCGAAGACCACGCTTCCGCACCCGTCGTGGAGCTTGAGGAACTGCCGGATCCCGTCGACCGCGACCGCCCGATCCAGATCCATCGCGCAGAAAGCCGTAGCAAGCGCGCCGCCAAGCGCCGGACCCGCGCCGCATCCGCGCCAGACCTGCGATCGACGCGGCTACCCGGGCTACCGCACTGGGCAGGGGCTTCCCCAGGGTGGGGACGGATTTACTCGCTCGGGCTGATCGGCGCCTACCTCGGGATGGACGAGCTCGCGGCGGCGCTTCCGCTGACCGGGACCTCCAGCACGCCGCTCGCGCGGGCGATCCGCAGGGTCAATCCGCGCGGGCCGCGGTCGGAGAACGCCACCAGGCCATGGTACAGACCCGGGGTGCCGGCGGGCTCCAGCGGCGCCTCGACCACGAGCCCGTCCGTCGTGACGCCGCGGAGTCGGACGTCCGCGCCGGTGACGGGCTCGCCGGTCGGGTTCGAGAGGCGCACCGTGTAGTCGACGGCGCCGTTGGCCCCGTCACGCTTCTGGGCGACCTCCACGCGCACGTCGGGCGTCGCCGGCCGTCGCGTCGCCGCGGGTGCCGGTGCCGCCGCGGCGGGGGGCGTGGCCGCTACGTCGGTCGCGGGGAGCGCCGCCGAGCTCGCGTTCGCCTCCGCGCGCGGGGGAAGCTCGATCGACCGCTCGGCGGGGGCCGCGTCGCCGGCGCGCGGCGCTTCGGTCGCGGGCGCGGTGTTGCGCGCCGGATCGGGGACGCGATCCCGCGTCGCGATGCGCACGGACCGCGCGCGCTCCGCGCGTTCCGTGCGCGCGCGCTCCGCGCGCTCGGCCCGTTCGGCGCGCTGCGCCTCCGCGCGCGACGGTCGGGGAGCGGGCGTCGCCGTCCGGTCGGGCTGCGGCCTCGCGGGAGGTTTCGGCTCGTCCGCGACGGCACGCGCGGTGTCCACGTCCCGGGGGGACTCGGACGCCGGGCGGCCGCTCACCGGCCGCGACGCCTGCGTCGAGCTGTCGTTAGCGTCGGCGACCGTCATGTCGGACGGCGTCGCCGTGGCCGCCTCGTCGCCCGAGCGCCGGCTGTACGCGACCGCGGCGACGAGCACGATCAGCGCGACGACCATGATCGCGACGCTGCGGCGGCGGCTGCGCGTCCGCGCGCGATCGTCCTGCATGCGGCGCAACAGCTCGAGATCTTCGGCCGACGGCTCGTCGTCCGGCGTCCCGTCGGGATCGCGTGCCGCGAGCAGCGCTTCCGCGGGATCGCTCGCGGTCACACGCGGTGGCGCCTCGATCGGGGCCCGCGTGACGGGCGGCGGTGCGGCCGGCGGCGGTGCGGCCGGCGGCGGTGCGGCCGGCGGCGGTGCGACGACGCCCGTCACCGCGGTCCCGCAGCCGGGACAAAAGCGCGCGTGCGCGGGCAGCGCGACGGCGCAGGACGTACACGTCGACGGCGCGACGGCGCTGCCGCACTGCGAGCAGAAGCGGGCGCCTTCGACCACGGTCTGTCGGCATTGCGGACAGTGCACGGACAACCTCGATCGCGAGAGTTTCATCGGCACGGCCCCGGCGGCCGCGCGCCACGGATCGGCGTGGGTCAACTCTACGGGGAGACGCCGGCCGACACAAACCGAACCCCGGGCCTCCGGCGTAGCGTCTGTAGAGAGGAGGAGGCTCCGCCATGTACGCCAGAGCCGCGCTGCTGCTCGTGCTGCTGTCGCTCACGACCCCCGCATGGACCCACGCGCAGAGCTACGCGATCCAGGGGGTCGACCGCTACCTCCGCCTGGAGTGGGAAGCCGGTCAGGGCCGCCGGGGTCCCGTCGTCTCGGGCTACGTCCACAACACCTACGGTCACACCGCGGACCGCGTGCGTCTGGTCGTCGAAGGCGTGGACGGCGCGGGCCAGGTGACCGCCACGACCCATGTGCAGGTGCTCGGGACCATCCCGCCCGGCACGCGGGGGTACTTCGAGGTGCCCGCGCCGCGCGGGGCCGCGTCGTACCGGGTGCGCGTGCTCTCGTTCGACGCCGTCGGCCGCGGCGTCTGACGCGCGTCGCATGCTATGGTGAGGGCCGATGACTCGGCCCGGGCTCGGCGTGCTTTGCCGGCTGTCGGTGGTGCTCGCACTCGTGCTCGCGGTCTCCGCGGCGCCCGCCGCGGCGCAGGCGCAGTCGAGCGTCTTCCGCATCGCCCACACGGTCGACAAGGGCACCCAGGCGCAGGTCGGCGTATCGGGCCGGGTCTTCAACGACGGACGTGCCGACGCCGTGGACGTCTACGTGACCGCCGAGGCGCTCGACAGTGCCGGCAAAGTCATCGCAAGCGGCGTCTCATACGTCGGCGGCATCCCGGCGGGGTCCAGCACGGCCTTTTCGCTCAAGGTGCCGGCGGCACGCGCCGCGGCGAGCTTTCGCGTCATCGTGTCGTCCTTCAGGTTCGGCTTCGCCGTCCAGTCCTGAGCCGTGACCGGCGCCGCCCTGGCGCTGGTCCTCGCCGCCGCGGTGTGCCACGCGTTCTGGAACGCGCTCGCGAAACGCGCCCGCCAGCCGCTCGTGTTCCTCTGGTCGTCGGTGTCGCTCGCCTCGCTCGCGCTGTGCGTTCCGGCCCTCGCGCTCGCCGACCTCGCGGAGCTGCGCGCGGGATGGCCGTTCCTCGCGGCCAGCGTCGGGCTCCACGGCTTCTACTTCTACGCGCTGAGCTCGTCCTACCGGCTCGGCGACTTCTCGCTCGTCTACCCGATCGCGCGCGGGCTCGGCGTGGCGCTGGTCCCCGTGCTCGCGTTCTTCGCGTTCGGCGAGCGCCTCTCGCCGCTGGGGATCGTGGGGATCGCACTCGTCGTCACCGGTATCGTGGCGATCAGCATCACGCCGCGCGCGCTCGCGACCTCGCGCTGGCGGCTCGGCGCCGGCACGGGGTGGGCGCTGCTCACCGGGGTGACGATCACGCTCTACAGCGTCAACGACAAGGCCGGCGTGGCGCACATCCACCCGGTGCCCTACATCGCGCTGATGGGCGTGGGCACCGCGGCGTCGCTGCTCCCGGCCGTCCTCGGGCGGCGCGAGGCGCTGCGCGCGGAGTGGCGCGTCAACTGGCGGGCGATCCTCCTCGCCTCCACGACGAACCTCACCAGCTACCTGCTCGTGCTCTTCGCGTTCCGCCTGTCCAAAGCCGGTTACGTCGTGGCGGCGCGTGAGCTGTCGATCCTCTTCTCGGCGCTGCTCGGCAGTCTCTGGCTCCGGGAGGGCCGGCTCGGGCCCCTGCTCGGGGCGGCCGTCGTCGTCCTCGCGGGCGTCCTGTGCGTCGCGTTGGCGCGTTGACCCCTGAAGTTCTTGCGCAGGGCATGCACTTCCGTACCCTGCCGCATCCCTGCCCCCAGCCTTTCCGCGGCCTTCCGCGTGGCATCGCTCTTGTATTCCCGAGAACAGCCAACGCTTCGCTGCGTCAACGCACTACGGAGGGGACATTTATGAAGAGAGTCACGATGCTGCTGACCGTCGCGCTCCTGGTCGGCTGCGCGTTCGCGGTGGATGCCCAGACGGTCGTGGTGCCGGCACCGGGCCAGACGACGGTGATCGCGCCGGCCCAGCCCGCCGCGATCGCCACCGGGAAGTTCTCGGGGATGGCCTGGACGTGGGACACGGAGCGCAACATCGTCACCCTGAACGACGGGGGCAAGCAGTTCCGGGTGCTCACGACGCCCGACCAGATCAACCGGCTGAACCACCACCAGTGGGTCACCGTGACGGGCACGCTCCTCGGGCCCGATCCGATCGAGACCGTGCTGCTCCCCGCCCAGCCGATGACGCCGATCGCGAGCGGCCCGGCCGCGAACGTCGAGGTCGCCGGCAAGATCACGTCGATCGAGCCGACGGGCGCGGCGGTGGTCGAGTCCCCGCGCGGGCCGATGCGCGTGTGGCTCGCCGAGAACCCGCAGGCGCGCTTCCAGCAGGGTCGGGACGTGAAGGTCCAGGTCGCGGTGCAGCCGGTGCGGATGGTCGCGGTGTCCGGTGCGGGCGGCCAGGCGTCGGGCCCGACGCTCGCCGCGGCGCCGCCGATGGGCGGTGACTCCTCCACGATCGTCGGCCGCATCCTCGGCGTGACGCCGACGGGCCAGCTCACGGTCGAGTCGCCGCGCGGTCCCGTGACCGTGTGGGTGCCGGACGCGTCGACCTTCAAGGTCGGCGACTACGTGCAGGTGCAGACGATCGTTTCGCCCGCGTAAGCGTCCGGGCGTCGCGACGGGGTCGGGTATACTCCGTGTACCCGACCCCGTCGTCTAGCCTGGCCCAGGACGCGACCCTTTCAAGGTCGAGATCGCGGGTTCGAATCCCGCCGGGGTCACCACCACCTCATTCCCGCAGTTCCCACGACTTCCCGGTCGTATTCGGGGAGCCGTGTTGTTCGAGAGCAGGAGCGTGAAGCGACCAGCGTCCCAGGCTTCGTGGATCTTCGCGGTGACGGTCGGTTTCGCTGAGGTCGAGCCCCTCAGGATGACCGGCGTGTCAAGAACGACCCCGAGCACGCGCCGCGCGGACGCCTTCCGCGATGATGGCGGCTACTTCGTCTTCCGGCACCTCGCGCGCACGCTGGCGCGCCCGCTCCACCAGGGCGCGCAGCTCGTCATCCGGGAGATCGCGGAGCGCCTCGTCGATCTCTTCGAGCCCCGCGAGCGTACTTCAACAGGGTCGGCAGGACCTCGCGGGCGAGCTGCTGCCGCTCCGCATCGCGATGGTGGAGCGATTTCGAGCTGTTCCTGCGCCGCGGTCGTCGGGAAGGTCGAGCGGCCGGAGCGAGCAACCCGGGCCCCGGGTGCAGTTTCGTCGACGATGCGCAACTCGGGGGCGTCCGGTCGCGCGCGCGCGCCGTGAGAGTCCCGAGCGTGCGGGAGTACCGGCCCGGACCGCCCCGTAGTATGTTCATGCCCATGAAGACCCGGTTCCTCACGCGCATGGTGTTGTTCGTCGCCACGAACCTCGCCGTCCTGGTCGTCCTCGGGGTGGTGCTGCGCTTGCTCGGGGTCGACCGGATCCTCGACGACCAGGGGGTCGGCCTCGACTACCGCTCCCTGCTCGTGTTCTCCGCCGTGATCGGCTTCGGCGGCGCGTTCCTCTCCCTCGCGATGTCCAAGTGGATCGCCAAGCGGTCGATGGGCGCCGAGGTCATCGATCAGCCGCGAGGCGAGATGGAGACGTGGCTCGTCGGGACGGTGCGCCGCCTGGCGGCCGAGGCCGGCATCGGGATGCCGGAGGTGGCCGTGTACGCCAGCGACGACATGAATGCCTTCGCCACCGGCGCCCGGCGCAACCGCGCGCTGGTCGCCGTGTCGACGGGACTCCTGCAGCGCATGCGGCGGGACGAGGTCGAGGCGGTGCTGGCGCACGAGATCGCGCACGTCGCGAACGGGGACATGGTCACGCTCGCGCTCCTGCAGGGCGTGGTGAACACGTTCGTGATCTTCGCCTCGCGCGTGATCGGCCACGTCGTCGACCGCGTCGTGTTCCGCACGGAGCGGGGGCACGGGCCGGGGTTCCTGGTCACGGCCATCGTGGCGCAGCTCGTCCTCGGCATCCTCGCCAGCGCGATCGTGCTCTGGTACAGCCGACGCCGGGAGTTCCGCGCCGACCACGGCGCCGCGCGGCTGCGCGGCGCGCCGCCGATGATCGCCGCGCTCCAGCGCCTCGGCGGCGCCCGCGGCCCGGCCGCGCTCCCGGACAGCCTGAAGGCGTTCGGGATCCGCGGGCCGAACCGCCGCGGCCTCGCCCGTCTCTTCATGTCGCACCCGCCGATCGAGGAGCGCATCGCGGCACTCCGGAACCTCGCGTAGCTGGCTACCGCTCGCGTGGCGAGTACAGGAAGCGCAGCAGGTCGGAGTCCGGCCGCAGCACGACCGTCGTCTCCGGGGAGAAGATCCGCTCGTAGCTCTCCAGGCGCCGGACGAACCCGTAGAACGCGGGGTCCTGGCCGAACGCCAGTCCCGTGACCGCCGTGGCCTGGGCATCCCCGGCGCCGCGCAGGCTCTGGCTCTCCTGGTACGCCTTCGCCATGATGATCTCGCGCTCCTTGTCGGCGCGGGCCCGGATCTCGCGGCCTTTCTCCTCGCCCTCCGCGCGGTAGCGCAGCGCGATCCGCTGCCGCTCCGCCTGCATGCGTGCGAACACGCTCGCCTGGACTTCGGTGGGAAGGTCGGCGCGCTTGACCCGCACGTCCAGGACCTGGATGCCGAACGGCGCCGAGAGCGTACGCGCCTCCCGGGTCACCGTGTCCATGATCTCATCGCGCTTCTCGCGGATGATCTCCTTGAACGACTCCTTCGCGACTTCCTGGCGCAGCCGCGCGGTGATGATGTCGTCCAGCCGCGCCATCGCGCCGACCTCGTTGCGGACGGTGCGGAAGTATTGCAGCGGGTCCTCGATGCGCCAGCGCGAGATGTGGTCGATGAGCAGGCGCTTCTTGTCGAGGGTGAGGTACTCCGCGCCGCCGGTGTCCGCGGCGAGCACCCGCTTGTCGAAGACCGTCACGGTCTGGAGCAGCGGGACCTTCCAGTAGAGTCCCGGCTCGCGCACGGTGCGGATCGGCTGCCCGAACTGCGTCACGATGGCCTGCTGCCACTCCGGGATGACGTAGGTGGAGGTGCTGAGCACGACCACGAGGAGCACGGCCGGAATGATGCGCCATATCATGGGCTATCGCCCTCCCGACGCGGGCGTCGTCGCCGCCGGCGTCGCCTGTGAAGTCGTCCGGCCAGGGTAGAAGTCGCGGAGGGGGAGGAGCGGAACGACGCCGCTGCCCTCCGGACGCCCGTCCACGACCACGGTCCGCGTCTTCGGCAGGACCCGGTCGACCATCTCGAGGTAGAGGCGGTCGCGGGTCACCGCCTGGGCCTTCTTGTACTCGCCGAGCACGCGGACGAACCGGTCCGCGTCGCCCCGTGCGCGGATCAGGCGCTGCTCGCGGTAGGCCTCGGCGGCCTGGAGCATCTGCACCGCCTCGCCGCGCGCCTTCGGCACGACGCCTTCCGCATAGCCCTCGGCTTCCTTGATGAGCCGCTCGCGGTCCTCCCACGCGCGCACGACGTCGTGGAAGGCCTCCTTCACTTCCTTCGGCGGATCGACGACGAGCAGCCGTGCCTCGGTGACGAGCAGGCCGGTGCCGTAGAGGTCGAGCAGCGCCTGGAGCTGGTCCTTGACGCGGTCCTGCACCTCCACGCGTCCCTCGGTCATCGTGTAGTCGATGGTGTTCTGCCCGACGGCGGCGCGCAGCGCGACCTCCGTCGCGGAGTGCAGCGCGACCTCCGGCTGCCGCGCCCCGAACAGGAACTTCACGGGATCGCGCACCAGGTACTGCACGAAGATCTGGACGTCGACGATGTTCTCGTCGCCGGTCAGCATCAGCGACTCGCTCGGGATCGCGCGGCCGCCGCCTCGCTCGGCCCGGAACCCGATCTCCGCGCGGCGAACGCTGGCGATGTCCACCACGCGGTGCTCCTGCACGGGCGCCGGCAGGCGGTAGCGCAGCCCGGACTCGGTCTCGTCGACGACGCGTCCGAAGAGCAAGACGACGCCGCGCTCGCCGGGACCGACGACGTACAGCCCGGAGGCCAGCCAGAGCAGGGCCACGGCCGCGACCGCGACGATGGCGATGCGCCGGCGGCCCCAGCGCTGGAGGAGGTCGAACACGGGCTGAAGCGTCTGCTCGAGATCGGGAAGGTTCTGTCGTGGGGGCCAGCTGCTCATGATGCGCCCTTCCTTTCGTATCCGTGGTGTGGGGAGCCCGAGGGTCGGAGAGCCCGCGCCGCGGGAGGCGCGAGGGCGGCGATCAGGCGTCTTCGGAGGGGGAGCTGGAACCGGAGGGGGCCGGCTGACACTGCCGCAGACACGTCTGCCAGACACGCGAGACGTCGCGCGAGGGCTGGCGCATCCGCACGAACTGCGGCTCGGCGGCCTGCGGCGCGACGGGAGTCGGCAGCGGCGGCGGCGTGCCGTCGACGCCACGGGGTCGCTCGCCTTGCCGCGCCTCCACCGATTCGCCGTCGCCGAACGTGACGGCGCCCGGCATCAGCGGATTCGAGAAATCGAGCGAGAGATAGACGGCGAACACGAGCGCGAAGGACAGCAGCGTCATCGGCGCATTCTAGCGCGTCGGCTTGCCGTCGCGCGCGGCCGATGGTCGCCCCCAGGATGCCGCGGCCGGAACTTCGACTGCCATGTCGTCGATGTCCGCCCTTGGAGTAATATCGCGGACGTTTGCGCAGTCATCCCCGCTTTCGAGGAGGCTCGATGAAGGCAACGGTCCGCGCCGTTCTTCGTGCAGTGGTGGTTCTCGCGCTCGTCGCCGCCGCCGGCCCCGCCGCGGCCCAGACGCGCGAGCTGTTCGAGCGCCAGGTCCGCGTCAACTGTGACCGCGGCGACACCATCGGCAACGCCCTCAACGCCATCGGCACCGTGCTCGTCATCGACGTGGTCGGCACCTGCCTGGAGAACGTCGACATCGTGCGCGACAAGGTCACCCTGCGCGCCGGCGCGCCCGGCGCGCGCGTGCAAGGCGCCGCGACGGACGACACGATCAGCGTCGGCGGCGCCCGCATCCGGATCGAAGGCCTCGAGATCCGCGGAGGCCGCACCGGCGTGTCCGGCCAGGGCGCGCGCAATCTCGTGCTTCGCAACGTGATCGTGTCCGGCAACCAGACCGGCGTGCGCGCGGCCGCCGGGTCGAACGTCAGCATCGAAGGCACGTCCACGATCACAGGCAACAGCGTGGATGGCGTCACCGCCAACGTCGGCGGCGTGCTCACGGTGAGCGGCGCGACCATCTCGTCGAACGGCCGCTTCGGCGTGCTGGTCGCCGACGGCGCCGTCGCGATCCTCGGCCCGCTCGGCCTGTCCGGCAACACGATCACGCAGAACGGCGGGATCGGGGTCAACGTGATCCGCGGCAAGGCGCTCGTGCGCGGGAACACGATCGCCGGCAACGGCGGCGGCATCACCGTCTACCAGGGCGCCGCGGACCTCCTCGGCAACACCGTTGAGAACAACGGCGGCTTCGGCGTCGCGGTCTTCGGCGGCCAGGCGCGGCTGGGCGACGGCAGCGGCCCCGGCGCGAACTTCGTCCGCGGCAACCAGGGTGGGGGCGTGCAGGCGTCCCAGAGCGCGGCGGTGGACGTCCGGTCGGCGACGATCACCGGCAACCAGGGCGACGGCGTGCAGGCGGCGTTGAACGCCGCCGTGGACGTGCGCAACACGACGATCGCGAACAACGCGGGCCGTGGCGTGAACGCCAGCTTCAACGCCACCGCGATGCTGACGGGCGGCTCCATCAGCGGCAACGGCGCCGGGGGTGTGCGCCTGCACGCGGCCGGCGTGGCCTTCTTCGGCGCGGGCGGTCCCGCGCCCAGCGTCCTGACCGCGAGCGGGTTCGGGCTCGAGTGCGACGACTTCAAGTCGCAGTACGGCGGCAACGTGTCCGGCATCACCGTGAACCGGCAGCGCTGCGCCACCGCGCTGGAGCTGCTGCCGCCCGAGACGCCGACCGGTGAGCTCGCGCATCACTTCCGGTGGGACATTCCATTCGTCACCGTGGACGGCTTCGCGCAGCATCTGCAGTTCTGAGGGGCGGCCCGTCGGGCGGCGCGCCGCGCGCCGCCCGACGGGCGCGTACACTGACGACATGCCGATCAAGATCACCAAGCTGCTGCACGCCGGCGTCCGCGTGGGGCCGGGCGACGACAACGTGAAGAAGGCGCTCGACTTCTATGAAGGGCTGCTCGGACTCGAGCGCGATCAGTACCGCCCGCACGTCCCGGGCGTTCCCGGCCACTGGATGAACATCACGGAGGGCGACCGCAGCCTGCAGGTCCATCTCTTCGGCGCCGAGGGCGTCTCCCCGTTGGGTCGGAGCACGACGGAGGACCCGACGCGGCATCACACGGCGTACGCGGTCGAGGATCTCGCGGAAGCCGAGCGCGAGCAGCGGGGCCGGGCGCACGACGCAGCGCCGCGGTAACCGCTGTGGATTGCGTCCACTGTAAGCGCGGCCGCCTCGCGCGCGGGATCACGACGGCGACGTTCGATGCCGAAGGCACGACGGTCGTGATCCGCAACGTTCCCGCGGAGCTCTGCGACACGTGTGGCGAAGGATCGTTCGACGAGCGCACCAGCGAGCGGCTCGTCGAGCTCGCCGCGGATGCCGCCCGCTGGTCCGGCGCCCCCGTGCAGATCTGCGACTACACCGACGCCTGAGCCGCCGGCTCGACACCTGACGTCAGCGACCGCCACGATCCCGACGCTGTAACAACTCGCCTCACCGACCGCCGCGCGCCCAAGTGCGCGTGACCACGACGCGATTCCCCCGCGCGACGCCGCGCGCCAGGTCTGGAACGTCCCT
>Ga0194131_10004131_pt1 | contig 22163 bp, 33 predicted proteins | sample TA2KigO120mmetaG_FD_148631 | JGI IMG/M metagenome (GOLD analysis project Ga0194131, IMG submission 148631) | Freshwater microbial communities from Lake Tanganyika, Tanzania - TA2015053 Kigoma Offshore 120m | ecosystem: Environmental > Aquatic > Freshwater > Lake | place: Tanzania: Lake... | reverse complement strand
AATAGCTAAAAAGATTTAGTTCAACGCAGTCTTCTTCAGTAAGATATTGACGCAAGAATGACGCATCGTAGCAGACCTCACGTGCCAAGAAACACTCGTCGATTCCATGACGTTCTTTTATTTTTTGAAATAGATAAAATCCAAGATGATATGGATTAATAGAACCGATGTGCGGTCTAACCACGGCGTTATGCATCTTGACGATAGGTAGGTGAAGCTCACCTGGGAGGTCTAATTCATGGCACAATTCATAATGCCAATGACTATTATGGTTCATAAACGCCGAGGCTCGATATTGATGCGTATCATTCACGGTAAAGTCATAGACTTCGCCGATGTCGTGTTGGATATCCACGACATTCATCGTATAATCCTTCTCTTTCCACCATTTCTTGTTCTTGCTAGCTTCTTCAAGCCTAGCTTGTTTTCTATTTAAGTTGAACCCTATTTCTTTTCTAAAGATTTCTGCGTCGGTTCCGCCCACCCGCAATCGATAGCCGTCCTGGTGGTTTGGATTATCAGATCTTGAATGGATTAGTTTTGAGACTATTCCAAATTTTAACAAAACTTCTTGAATCTGTCTTGCTAAGACAGGAGAGACAGTAACGTATATTACGTTTCCACCCTTATCTGCGCAGCCGTCTGTGTCAAAAACGCCCCTTAAAAAAGATGCGACGACAGACTTTGGAGACCTAAGAATGATTTCAGGGATTTTTTTCTTTGAAGCGGTGTTTCCGGCCTCAAATTCAAAGACCTCGAAGAACCACTTGGTGACGAGGTCGGACCCCATTCCCATTCGCCACTTGTTTTCCTCTTTTTTGTAATCAGGAAGAACATTGAACAATTCGTAAATCTGAGAGCAGAATAAGTCTCTTAATTCTTCATCGCCAGAAGTGAAACCAGACTTCAGTCTCTCGCTGGAGTATTTGTAAAACCCACCATCGCCAATCATCATTCCCACGATGTTGGCAGATTTTTCGCAAACTACCTTCGGAAACTTAATGAAATCATTCTTCAAATGAAGCTCTTTGTTCGATGCTAGGGCGTCATGAGCGGCCGAAAGTTTTTCAAGAGAAGCTCTTGTCGGTTTTCCATTTGCAAACCTTCTAACTTGCCTGTACGAAACTCCGTGAAGTTCACATATATCACCAACTTCCATCCTGAACTGAACAGGATTTTCTACGTTTTGATATTCTGAGCTCCATGTAGAGTTTCCTTTGTTGATGGGAAGCTCGTCTAAAAGGTTTATTTCTGACAGGTACTTCCATTCTGTTCCTGTCCAGATCCTGTGGTTCTTGCTTCCGTGAATGACGTAACCTTTATCGGTGGTGATCTTTATTCTTTCCGTCCTGGGGTTGTAATGCCACTGAATCAAATCCTGGTATTTCGTACCATCGAATGCTTTTCCTGCTTGGTTTTCTACCAGAGATCTTGCCGTGACAAGACCATCGACGGTGTCGATCAATGTATCACCCGTTACACAAGCCCAGCCTTCATTCATGATCTTTGTTTGAATCTGCGGCCAGAAATATTGGCCCTCTTCACGACAAATGTGGATGATATCGCGTTTCCAGTCAGCAATATCGGCATTTTCCTCTATAAATCCCAATAAGTCATAATCAGGTTCAATAGGGCGCATGTTGATATTAAAATTCTTATATCTTCCGTCCTTATCGTTATTGATTAACTCGATGTACTCTGCTTTTATTTCTTCGTGCGGTCTACGAACTTGACCATATTTCGTAGTTTGAAACTGAAGAGCCTGACACGCGTCCAGTGTTCTTTCAACGAGATCAATACCGATGTGTGGATCTTCTACGTATTTTTGTATCCTTTTTTTTGCAGATCTCAGGCGTTGAATGACAGATTCAGGCCTAGTGTTCTTAAACATCCTATTATTTTTGAAGAAGTCTGAATGACCGACACAATGAGCCATAATGAGAATCTGGAGGTATAACGGATTTTCTCTCATCAGGTAAGCTAGCGATGGATTTGAATTGATGATTAGCTCGTAGGGTAAACCTTCCATACCGACGTTGTAACGGTTCATCGTCTGTTCGAATGACTTTCCGAATGACCAGTGAGAATACATCGATGGCATGCCGTGATGGACCATGGCACCAATCATCTCGTGATAATCAACAACTTCGTAGTCTAGTTCATACCAGTCAAGGCTATGTTTCTTCGCCAATGTGACAATCTTTTCATCCCACTCCTTTAAATTTTCTAATTTATAACTCATATTATTCCTCCGTTGACGTTGTTCCACCTATAAGATTCGTAAACGCAGGCCAAACATCATCTCGTTTATTGATTCTAACTTCTTTTAGCTTATTTCCTTGAAACGGTTTTAAAAGTTGAAATAACTTTCCAGGATCTGACAACCAGCTGACGTCAGGTTCAATTTCGCAATATCCGTATAACTGAGATATGGACATAATCTTTCTTGCTTCCTCAAGAAATTTTTCATTGTCTTCTTGGAAATTATCACCATCGGAACATTGGAATAGATAAATGTTCCATGATGATGGATGATATCTTTTTTCTATGATATCATTTGCCATCACTAATGCAGAAGACGCTTTCGTGCCTCCAGTAGAAGCCTTTTCAAAAAAGTCTTTTTCATCAACTTCATGAGCTTGAGTATCATGAGAAATAAATACGATGTCGATTGTTTCGTACTTTAAACGTAAAAACTGATAAAGCAAAAAGAAAAAAGATCTAGCAAGAAACTTTTTTTCTTGACTCATTGAACCGCTGACATCCATGACAAAGAAAATAACTGCGTTCGTGCAAGGCTTTTTCTTCATCTTATAATGTCGATAGACAAGATCGTCTTCATGAAATGAAAAAGTTTCACCTTCTTCGGCTTTGTCAGGATCAAACCTAGAAGCTTTCATTCGTTTGATTCTAGAAATTGCAGACTTCTTCCTGTCCAAACGTGGCATTATGCCTTGATGTCTATATCCTTTTCTTTTTAACTTTTCAGTATCTATATTGCTTAGTTGTCTGCGCTGTAATTCTGGTAGCTTTAATTCAGAGAAGAGGTATTCTGCTAATTCTTCGTGCGTAATTTCCACATCATAATACTCTTCGCCTTTATCTCCGCCGGCATTATTAGGCTGTCCGCCTTGTCCCTGAGACGGCGGCTCACCAATTTTTTGGCCGCGCTTAACATCTCTTCCTGGTGCGGAGCCGACTTGTTTTCCGTTACTACCGTAAACGAATCGATATTCTTTTATTCCTCTAACAGGTATTCTGTATTTTTGTTTTCCGTCTTTCCCGATAATACTTTCATCGGCTACAATGTGATGAATACCTTCTTTTATTGCTTTTTCGATTTTTTGTTTATGGCGACGTCGGTCAGATGCAGTTCTATCTGCTACCGTTTTATGTTCTCGAAAAACGCTCATATTTGATTATACTTTTCTTATAGTTCTTAATAAAACATATGTTTTTTTAAAATTATTAAAATTAAATATTCAATTTTAAAAGAAAAAAATTATAAAAACGATTTAAGATTTATACGTCAGAAAGATGACCATTAAAGTTAATGTCGACAAAAATAAAATTATCAAAAGTCTAAATCTACAGGAGAATGATTTCCGCTTCCTGAAGGTCTAGCTTTTGGAATTTTTGTTTTAACTTTTATACCTAAAGTACCAGTAAACAAAGCTATTGCAATTGCTGCTACTACAGCATGTACTAGTAATATTTCCATAGGTTAGTAACTTACTTACTTCGCTTACCGATGTTTAATTGTCTTGGGGTAACCTTTTTGTCCTGGCTTTAAACGAGGTTTATTTTTTTTCGCCGTAATCGAATGTAGTGCCATAAGCCTTTTTTCTTTGTTTCATCCAAGGGTTCATCGTCAATATCTAACATCATGCCATCTTCATCATAATGAAGATCATTATGAGATTTTGATTCTATATACCCGAAAACTTCAGACATGTCGTTATAAGAACGCCCTAGCAAATACTGTACCCACGCAGGAAATTCATCATTCTCACCGACTATATCAAGAAGCATATTTGCCATTTCTACAATCCTATGAAGCTGCGAAACTACCATTTCTCCTTCATGATCAGGATGACCATTATTCCAGTCATACCCTTCTTGATTATCAATATCTTCTTGCATATCTTTACCTGTTTGGATATATATTACAAAATCTTATGAAGATAACCGTTGCGCAATTAAAACAATTAATTAGAGAGGTAACTAAATCTCACATAGAGGATGAATCAACTCTACCACCTGGCAGTTGGAACTTAACTAGCGAACCTATGTCCCCTGAAGAAGCTTCGCATCTCGACGACGGAATATGGGCCGGTGGATACGTCGATGAAAACGAAGAGGATTTAGAGGAAAAAGAGGTTGCAGTTTCGCATGATATGATGCAAGAAATTGTATCAGAAGGAATCATGTTGGCGCCGCTCGGGGTTTTAGAACAATTTGAGTTAGACATAGAAGAGATTAAAGAATCCGTTCTAGAAGAAGCCAAATATAAAGGTCACGAAGTTAAGCTTGGCAAACCAATGCGTGGAGATAGAAAAAAGTACAAAGTATACGTTAAGGATCCGAAAACAGGAAACGTAAAGAAAGTAGAGTTCGGTGATCCTAACATGGAAATTCGTCGTGATAATCCCAAAGCAAGAAAGTCTTTTAGGGCTCGTCATGGATGCGGCACGCCAAGGGCTTCCAACAGGACGAAAGCGGCCTACTGGGCATGCCGCCTATGGTCTAGAAAGCCAGTTTCCAAGATTTTAAAAGGAAAATGATCTTCCGGTGGTCTTGTCCAATGTGGACAATACTTATAATTCATGAAGAATCGTAAGAAGCACCATTTTGTCTACAAGATCACAAACCTGATCAATCAAAAGTACTACATCGGGGTTCATTCTACCGATAACCTTGACGACGGGTACATGGGTAGTGGAACTGCGATAAAAAATGCCATCGAAAAGTACGGCATAGAAAACTTCAAACGAGAAATCATAGAGGTTGTAGGTTCTGCAGAGGAAAAGTGGTTGGCGGAAATAAAACACGTGACACTAGAGGTTGTTCGTGATGAAAACTCTTACAACATGGCTCCTGGAGGAAAGAACTGGATTGCTGCCATGAAGAGAGAAAATGACCCAAAGTTTTTAGAACATCAATCTAATGCAGGAAAATTGGGTGCCAAAGCTTATTTGGGTTCTCTTACCGAAGAAGAAAAAAGAAATTGGCACAGCAAAGGTGGTAAAAAAGCCGTACAGAAAACAATCATTAACAAAACTGGCTTTCATAATCCTATAGTGAGAGAAAGACAGAAAAAAGCAGTTTCTGAAGCAATAAAGAACACTGTAGAACTTTGGCATCCCAACACTCCAGAGACGGTGACCAACCGTAATTCTACAGGGTATGTTTCTGGGTGGTCGGTTAGAGTCAAACCTGGCTCTGAAAAATTTGAAGAGTATCTGAAATTGGGTTATGTTTTCAGAAACCCTGAGATCCTAAAAGGAAAGTGAAACAGCTTGTAAACTTTTCCTATAACGTTGTATTATGACCTAACCCATACGGGTCATTAAAGGTGATACAACTATGATTAAGAATTCTTTTGGTTTCGTTTGCGTTCTTGCACTTCTCGCAGCTTGTGAAGACAAGAAGGAAGAGACGACTGAGGCTGCTTCATCGACGTGACGCTCGAGGCTTCAAGCTCTTCAGGTGGTGGGCAAGGAGGAACAGTCTCTACCGTAGGAGGCGCTCCCGGCACGGGAGGAGACGCGGCAGATGGAGCTCCGGGTACCGGTGGAGATGCTGTTGGTGGTGCTGGCGGCAAGTGAACTGACGAGAAAACTTTGTCGATAAAAAACCTCGGGTATCCGGGGCTTTTTATTTTTCTTGAATCGGAGCAGGACATCCGATGTAGAAGTCGGCAAGAGGATCGCACGGTATCCTAACCTCCACGATGATCGTCTCTCCTGCCGGGCCCTTCGTCACTATGTAATCGACTCCACAGACCCAGAAGTCTTCTTGAGAGCCTGAAGAAGATGATGCAGCCTGCGGCGAGATACCGGGGTAATATGCAGGTACCCCCCCGCCAGATCCAGCTTCTTCATCTACATGACGGTCAGTGTGAGGTGCTCCGCACGCCACTGATATGATAAGAAACACAATCGTTAAAAGGCATCGTACTTGCATTTCCGCCTCCTTCAATGATAAGTATTGCTATGAAGATTCGCATCAGTGAATTGAGAGAGATAATTCGAGAGGCAATCAAGCGGAAGAACTTGGGTGGATCTCATCCCGATGAATCACATGATAAAGAATTGATGGACGATGAAGCGTTCGGTAAACCCTCAGTTTACGTTCCTGATGATATAAAGGTAAAAATAAAGAAATGGGCGAAAGACATGGGTCTTTCGACAAACAAGAAATAATTAAGTCATGCCCTATAAGATACGTAAACAAAAGTGTAAACAGTCAGACGGCGATAAAGGATCTTATGTTTTGTCCTATACAGATAATAAAGGAAAGAAACACATAGCTTGTCATACGTCACGAAAGAAAGCCAGAGGACAAATCGCCGCAATTGAGGCTGAGGGAATTGAGAGGAACGAAACCATGAGAATCACTTTATCTGAAATCAGAAATTTAATTAGATGCATTATAATTGAAGCAGCATTTGTAAGCTTAATGGATCCTAAGATAGTCGCTGATGTTTCGCAAAAATTTAACACAGCAGACAAAGAAAAATTATTAGGGCTGGTTAATAAAATGTTATTAAGCCTTTCTCCAGGATCCGACATATTAAGCCCTGTTTTGATTACTGCTCGTGAAGAATTAAAAGGTATGAAAACAAGCATCAAAGGCATAGAAGATGAAAATCCTGCAGAGCTAAAATCTATTAAGATCAAATTAAGAAATTTGCTAAACCAATTAAGCAGCCTACCGGCTGCGCGTGAACGAGAAGAAGGAGAATTGCGCGATAAATTAAGAGGCATGGTCGCTGGAGCTGGTGGGAATTATAACCCGCGTTCCATTGACACATTATTGCGAGGGTTGCCCACTCCAATTGGTAGCAACGTGGCGTTTAGGTCAATTTCTACAAACGAATCTCTTCAAAGTTTGAAAACGCTGATTCAAGAGATCGTTCTAGAAGAAGCCAAGAAGAAGAAACCCAAGAAGAAAGATGCCAAGAAAGGCTCAGATATGGACGGCGATGGTGATGGTCGACGCTGCCGATTACAAGACAAAAGTCTACATGGCTGGTGGGGTCCTAAAGAACAAAGCTTTGAAGATGTCGCGCAGATTTGATGGCAAGTGATTCTTTGAATCATCACATCTTGGTGCAATTACACGATTAAGCAGGTTAGTTTATAATCAATTCATTCTGTAACGGTGACAGAATTCAATAGAATATCAAAAACAAAACCTATTTATGAATCAAATATCGACAATAAATCTTAAGATGCGTACTCGTAGCACGAAGGGGCCAAATGTTTCGCTAGATTCTTGCACTGAATTTACTTTGCATGTTTCGCAACAAGGTTTGTTGTCTACCTCAAAGAGAGGCTTGATCGATTATTCTGAAAAACGTTTGATACGTTACATCAAGCAGACAGAAGATGCACAACAAAAATTAGTGTTGGTTGCATTATTGTGTGACTATCGTAATGGTCAGATAGCGCTTGCATGGAAGAGAGGACAGCCGACGTACCTCAAGGTTACAAAGGCTTAGCTTCTATCCGTGTACAAAACTTAGAAAATACATTACTATAGACATCATTATATGACTATAGAAGATGCGCAAACTTTAGGTATTGTCTTTTCAAAAGACGCAAGAAAAAAGCTTTATAATGGATTAAAACTAGCTGCAGAAGCAGTTAGTTGCACTCTTGGGCCAAATGGAAAAACCGTTTTAATTCAAAACGGTGATAATCCGCCAATCATTACTAAAGATGGTGTCACGGTAAGCAAATCAATTAAGCTTTCTGATCCTCTTGAAATGATGGGAGTAAGACTATTGAGAGAAGCGGCATCACAAACTAACGATGTTGCCGGAGACGGAACGACGACATCAACTGTCTTAACTCACGCATTAGTGAGAGAAGGAGTTAAACTACTAGATGCTGGATACAATTCTAAGAAGCTTTGTGTTGGTGTTGAAATTGCAGCAAAAAGAGTCATTGAACATGTTTCTAACGTTTCAGTTCAAGTAGATTCATCTGAAAAAATTAAGCAGATTGGTACAATTAGTGCCAACGGCGATATTAACATTGGAGAAATTATTGCGGCGGCGATGGACAAGGTAGGTCGCGATGGTATCATCACTGTCGAAGATGCAAAAGGAACGATAACTTCTCTAGACATCGTTGACGGGATGCAATTTGATAGAGGATATCTTTCTCCTTATTTTGTAAATAATAATGAAAAAATGCATGCATCATATAATGACGCATATGTTCTTGTTACTGATAAGAAGATTTCTGTTCTTAAAGACATAATACCAATTTTAGAAAGCGTCGTTCAATCCAGAAAACCTTTACTAATCATAGCTGATGATGTGGAAGGAGAAGCGCTGCAAGGGCTAGTTTTAAATAGAGTAAAAACGCAATTACCTGTAATCGCTATAAAAGCTCCTGGATTTGGTCCTTCTAGAACAGATTATTTAAATGATATTTGCGTTTTGACGGGAGCAAAATTAATCTCTAGTGCTAATGGTCTTACTCTTGATAAAGCTACTTTTAAAGACTTAGGAAGTGCAAAAAAGATTGTTGTTGATTCTCGATCGACGACGATTGTTGGAACTGAAACGACTGGGACGTCAGTAGAATTTCACGTAAACGAACTTCGTTCTAGATCGGAAGATATAACGCTAAGTTTTGAAGAATTAAATAACATTAAGCTTCGAATTGCACGATTAGCTTCTGGCGTAGCTGTCATCAAAGTAGGCGGAGCAACCGAGATTGAAATGGTAGAAAGAAAATATCGAATCGAAGATGCTCTGCATGCAACAAAAGCAGCTGCAGAAGACGGCATCGTTCCAGGAGGCGGTACAGCGCTATTTTATGCTTCTGAGTCTATTAAAGATTCTTTATTGAATGAAACTCATGATAGAGACGTACTTGCTGGGATTGAGATGGTACTCAAGGCTTGTAAAGAGCCAATTAGGAGAATAGTTTTTAACTCAGACAAATCTGCAGATGTTGTTGAAGATGAACTAATGCGTAATAAAGAATTAAAATTAGGTTATGATGCTTCAACAGGAAAGTTTATTGATTTAATATCCGCAGGTATTATTGATCCTGCAAAGGTTACTAAGACTGCAATAAAAAACTCAACTTCAGTTGCAAAATTATTTATGACTCTTGATGCAGTTGTTTTAAATGATTCAAAGAATTAATGAAATTAAAACCTAGTAAAATAGAAAATGGAGATTTAGTTAGCAAAAAGGCTAATTTACAATCAGAAGAGTATGGGATTGTTGTGCAAACATTTCCTTCCAATACATATCCTAGTAAACATATTGAAAATATTTTCAATAGTTGGCCTCATCATCATTACGTTCTCTTTAATAATCGAGTAGAAGGACCATTTCTATCTACTGATTTAAAGAAGGTAAATTAATGTCTGAATACGAAACATTTGGAAATATAGAAATTCAGCTACCTGATTATATGTCGATGGTCGACATTCCTGAAGAACAAGTCAAATTGATTGGTCCGATTCTTGCATGCGGAATTAAATCAATAAACTTAATTATTTTAACTGTTGATGGTAAAATGTTTGAATTAGATATGAATAAATTCTTTTCAACATCAGATATAAATCAAATAGCATATCCGATCGAAGATGGTCAAAAAGTAGAATTTCATAGAAAAGACATCATAATTAAAGTTAGTTCAAACGAAATTTTAAATTCATCAAAAGAAATACAACTATCAAATTTTGAGATAGATATGAGACATAAAAATAAAAATGTCGACATTACGAATGATGATTAGAGAATGATTGGACGCCTATCTTCGAAGCGTTACAAGGCGGGTCGAAGGTGGATTAGGACTATCCAAAAAAGATCCTGTTGGAATGAACTACACCATTCCTTCTGGATTATGTGATGAAAAAGAAACGGAGAACGAAAAAGAAACAAATGAAGAAGAAGAATCGAAATCAGCAAGATATGAATGACAGAGATGATAGAATGGAGCTTGACGGGCATGTTGAAGAATCATTGCCTGGAACTCTTTTCAGGGTAAGAACGAAGACAGGACAATTAGTTCTTGCAACGTTATCTGGAAAATTACGCCAAAATCACATTATGGTACTTCCAGGAGATGTGGTAACCGTTGAAGTATCACCTTACGATACAAGCAGAGGACGTATTACTTGGAGACGATGATATGAGCTTGTTTATAGAACAACATCCTTACTTGTTTATAATAATGTATTTTTACACGATATCTGCATTATCTCATGTGGTAATTAAAATTGCTGAGAACAAATATTCACATGATGATGATGAATGATATAGTTAATTGATGATGACTGACATCAATAAACTAAAAGAATACATTCGTCTAGTATTGTTTGAGGCTTATTACAACAACGTAGATGGGCCTCACATTACGAATGTCATTTCTACACATTTAATGCAACGGGATGAAATTCCATATCTCGGCAAAAAGCGTAACAAAGAAGAAGATGAGATTTCTGCACATTTGATGGAACCTGAAGTCGATATGGAAGATTGCTATGGCCCCGTCCCTCCTGACGCAGAAGAACCAGGGGTATATGCAGATCCTTACACAAAAGGATGGCCTGTTATTCCAAAAGCAGATTGGAGACGTTAATAGATTTTTGTCGAAGATAACGTCCAGGCTGTCTTAAATAAATTTCTATATTCTTCTAATAAACTGCATATTGCAAGGTTTTCTGAAGACAAAAGGTTCATCGCAAAATACGGTGAACCTTCTATTTGTATTTTGTTGAATTCCAAAATGACGTATAACTCTTTTGGTTCTATTATGATTTTATGATTTGTATCAAATAGATTTATATTTTTACCACAAGTTCTAAACATATCGCCTGGGTTCGAACATCCCATGATTAAAAAAATGTCTGATTCTTTTATTTTATTTGAAAAGAATCCCCAACAATTCATTTCTTCTGACCAAACACGCTCTTTTAATTCTGGGATTTTTATTTTATCCTTTGCAATATTGCGAATAAGTTCTACCCCATGAATCTCAAAAAGATTTTTCATATTTAAAGTCTTTGTTTGTCACACAAATTGACTCTAAAAAATTATTTAATATGACATATTTTTCCACCTAAATAATATCAAAAAATGTTAGATGCCAAGCAAGAGTCTGCAAAACCATGTCAAGTACAGTCTGCTATGACCTTAAGTTCGCTAACATATAAGATATTATAAGAATGAATATTTCCACCATTTTCAAGAATTTTTATTAAAAATGATGGGGGTGCTTTATCATCAATAATTTCGGTTATTATTCCAACGACTGACGTGTTAAAATGCTCATGCCATTTATAACTGAACAGATCACACCTACTTTAATCGAAGTACACATTTTAAATCCCAGCTAGACATCCGCCAAATTAATTCACGTTTTGCAAGAATTTTTGCTGAATACGGTCCTGATTTTGAATCATATGTAATTACGAAGAATATATCTTTTGGTGTAGAATCGATTATCTCTTTTTCTTCCTATGAACCTTCCCACACCTCACATTGCACATAAAGTTGACAAAATACAAAGTTTGCTTGAACTAAACATCGTAAATTATCTTGACTTCATCTAAAAAGCAATATCCGATTCCACTCTCTGTAAAGATTGTAACCCAATTATTTTGTTCTAGAACAATTCCAAATTGTTTAAACTCCCATTCTATCCAATTTTCAGTATCTTCTGCAATGTCAGAATCTACAGGGGTTAAATAAACTTTTCCTATAGAAGGTTGAACCAACGTCCCAGGCTTCATGATTGGATTTTATTATACACCGATTGTAATTTTTCACATAAAAAAACGGAGCTTTACAGCTCCGTTTTCATTACTCAATATTAATTTTGTTACTTTTTCTTTTCTAACAATCGAACTTCAAGCCGATTTCTTTGCATGTCAATTTCTTTTTGAAGCTGTTCATTTGTTTTGCTATACAAACGTTCATAAAAAGCAAATCTAGCCTTTGTCCCTTTCCATGAGCATGCAGCTCCAGCGTAATTAGCCATCGCTCCTTGAATCGTTTTGCATATACCATACCCATTAGATAGATAACGAGTTGCAACGTTAGCTGAAATCGTAGTAGATTCCAAACTAACTTCCGCCATCTTTGAATATTCATTGCTGCTGACCAATCCCGTTTTTTGAATTTGCCATGGAGATTTAGCACGATGATATACTCTTCCAACCTTCTTATATGCATCGCATTCATAAATTCTGCATTTACCTTCATGAACGTTCTTTGAAAAATGACTTTCCCAGAATCCCTTGGTTACAAGAAGAAGTGCAAGGCTCTTCTTATCTTTTGGCCAAGTCCTTTGACAATCAGGCGTTGCATATGCATCTGAGCATGTTGCCTTTGATGATGCATCGTCAATAGCCTTGGCAATAATTGTCATTCGTTCATTCCTAGCTTCCCATGATTCTAAGTCTCCATATGATGGACTAAGACTCATGAGTACTGTTGTAATGTATGTAATAAAAGTCATGCTTTTTTTTTACCCATTTCTATTATTGTTGTACAAAAGTTCGTTGCAATTGCAACGAACGTATAGAAAGTATAACGTTTCGTAAGTTTTCGACCAAAATCTCATAAAAAGTAATGAAAGCTTTACAACGTAGAATAAAAGCATGTACATAGCGCATATTTTAGTTTGATATATGTCTTATATACACAAAGTTCCGCCAAGGAGCGGATTCGGACTAATATAGGAAGACTTATTTCCTAATGAATGGAAGATACTAGTTTCATATATATTATTGAATTGTACGTCTAGAAAACAAGTTGAAGAAGTTCTTCCTAGATTTTTTAATAAGCGGTCAACACCAGAATTTTTATCTTTTGCAACATTTGATGTTGTTGCAGAAACAATATTGTCTCTTGGATTTAAGAATAAAAGGGCAAAAGGAATCATCAAGACGTCCAAATCTTATCTTAAGAGAAATTGGAAAAGTCCTAGAGAATTTCCAGGCATCGGTGAATATGGCACGAGAGCATGGGAGATATTTATTGAAAATAAATTAGGAGACGAACCACCTAACGGCCGCTCGTCGGGCGTTATATTGGAACTGGAGAAAGAAACATGACTATTGAGCGTAAACAATTCGCTGCAAAACCTGAGAAGAAAAAATCAGAAAAAGCTGATACTAAAAAACTAAAAAGAGGATTTAATCCTGATTCATTGCCAGATGCTGTCGTCGACGGAAAATTCGTTGGTAAAGTAGGTTCTGGGATCGTCGTCAATCGTTTTAGAAACGGTAAAGAATCATTTCATATTTGTACGATCAAAGAAATTGAAGAAAACGGACTACTTCATACATGGGATGAAACTGTACAACAATGGTTCGTATTTCCTGTCAACGAGGCTCCAAAGGTTACAAAATTGTTCAATACATGAATAATTTTTTAATGAAGCTTATTAAGACTTGAAAAAATGTTGATTCAAACTTTGCGGTTTGTGAATGTGTTCGTTCAATCACTTCATTTTTTTTATCCAATATTTCAACCTGTCTTGAAACAGAATCGACTGTAATTTTGATAGTTGATTGAGGATTATTGTTCAAAACTTCTTGAGAAGATTGAATAATTGTAACAGGTCGTTCAGGAATATGAACCCATTGTTGCAATAGTTTTGATGTTTTCGGTAATTCTATTCCGTAAAGCTTTTCAATTATGGGACGTAATGCATCGTACCTACCAGGATAAATTTTTATATTTGGTCCGAATGTCAACTTTTTTATAAGACAAAGACACCATTCAGGAGACCATTTATCTCCAACGAATTTTGTAACTTTATACATATTCCCAGCTATTCTTGGCAAGTTTATTGCATAAGTCAAGAAAATTGTTCTTGTCGCTTCGGCCCAAGGAGAAGAGGCTTTATCTTCAAATAAATCTTTTTTTGCATCTGAAGCGACAAAACCTAATAACCTTTTTGAAGTATATCTCTTTTGGATTTCTATTGTTCTTGGATCTTCTAGGACAGATGCAACACATGCTGCCCACAGTTTTGCATGTCGTTTGCTTTGTTCGTTCCAACTTCCTTTACGACCATCACAACTTAAAAATAATTTTTGTTGTAGCATAAGACTATTGACCTCAGAATTACCTATAAAAAACCTCCAATCACCTTTAGTCGTAATCTTAAAAGATGCTCCAGAAGCTTCTAAAGCAGGTTTAAGATGCATTTGAACGATATGTTCTAGTCCTGCTTCACAAATATTTCCTAACATTTTTGAAAAAGAAAACGTGTTTGCTTCTCCCCATTGAATGAGACCAACAGACACAATCATTCTGTCATACATGTTTATTGCGTCATACCGACCGCTTTCAATGGCCGTTATTGCAGCCAGGCGTTTGTCGTTTATTGACGGATTGTTTGAAATTTCAAACTTAACTTTTCCTTTATAAAAAGGACCTTCGTATTCTTGGTAAGAACCCCAAGAGACGTCTTCTATTCTAGCCATTTTATCACCCTCCCTACGGAAAGATAGACTTAAAACACCTTATATAGCTGTCTCCCTCTCAATAAATTTAGCAATTGTGTCTCTGTGAACAAAATAAGTCAAAAAAGGTCCGGCATTTGAAATGTAAGAGCATAACCCTACCAACTTTCCTAATGAGTTGAATGCTCCGCCTCCAGAATTACCTAACCATGCAGGAGATGATATCTGTATTACCCGAGCAGCTTCGGGCGTCCGGTGGTTTTCTCTTATAGAAGAAACGTAACCTTTAGAATATGTCCACCCTTGTCCAACGGTATGACCCATTATGTCAACTTCTTCACCAGGTTCAACACTTTCTTTTGCAATTGAAACGTTAAAGTGGTGAGGTTCAGTCGAGGGATCAACCAAAAGAAGTGCCAAGTCATTCTGATTATCAATTGCCTTGACTACGGCTAAGTGTGATACATCCTTATCTAATTCATCGAGCGTAATGTACGTAATCAACCCATCAGGTTCAACACAATGAGCTGCAGTTAATATCATTCTTTGTTTAATCCATACGCCTGAACAACGAATACGAGGCATGTCTGGGTTTAGGTTGGTTATTGCTACTGTGAGTTCTTTTATTTTTCTTACAGACTCTATCTTTTCATGTCTATCAATTTTACGCTGATCAACATCTTGTTGATCATTACGCACACCGGTCGTAGTGCTGCAACATCCAACAAGATAAAAGAATGCAAAGAAGAAAAACAAGCTCATAAAATTCTTCATACGAGCCTCCAAACCGGTGGGAAAAAACCAGCTTATTAATAGTTATGAGCTTTTAAGTTGTTGTCTGCGATAAATTATCACATTTGTAAAATTTTTGTATTCAAATGTAGTATTTGTTTATATCTTTATCAAAAGAAAACGTTGTTCTCTTCCGTCCCGCGGCGATGTATCATCCGCATGGAGGACTTTGACAACTACTTCAACGGTTGTGAATGCATCATGAAGAACGACAAGGTCAAGTTTACATTTGACGCCTTCATCAATGGCCTAGACGGCGTCCACAATGATTATTACCAGGTCATCTTCACGATGACGGCCAACAACCTGTCGAATATCGATGACTCGTTGAAGAATCGACCTTAGAGGTTTAAGTTTGTGATGGAGTTTGGTCCGCTGAGCGCTGGTGTCAGGTTGTCTATCTTAGGAGATCCAAAACTAGTAGAGAAAACCGAATGATTGTCGCTAGATGGTGTGTTCAATTACCAGAACAAATCTTCTTCACAACCCCATCATACCAAGCCTCAACGGAAACGCGGAAGGGCCACATCCAAAAGTAATTTGAAGAAATAAACTGGGAAACGTAAAAGTCTTTCTGGACAGGCGTAAATGCCTTGTCACCAAGATAGAAGTAAAGGGTACGGAGGCTTTCTTCATAAGCCTCCATTTCAAATTTCTTTCTGAAGTATGCCAGCCCTCCAGGCAGGGGAACCATGATGTACAAGAAAGAAAACAGCAATCTTCCGTGCTTCTTCGCCTGCCTCATGTGTATCCTCTCGTGTCGAAGAACTTCTATTCTTCCTACCAACGAATACATGTCCCAATCTGCAGGAACGTAGACTTTGTTTCCTAACGTGGTAATGAATCTTGTCATAAAAGTCTTCATTTGTCCTAACGTTATTATCTTTAATCCTGCATCAATAAACTTCATTAGAACAGAATTATTCTTTGAAATGATTTCAAAGTCAGAAAACTCGCTCTTAATTTCTTCAAAGACTTTTTTATATTCTTGTTCTATTTGCATGGTCATTTAAACAATAAGTATGTCCATACAATAAACGTATTTGATGATATATTCTAATTAAGAAACAATGTCAAAGAGCCTCCTCAAACCTGGAACGATGGTTTCCTGTCATAAGAACATTAATGAACTAGTCATATGGAAATCATATCGTAGCGACATGGAAGACAATATTGACTCTGTCAAACCAGGAGACATCATGGTCATCCTTGAATCTAGAAAAACTTCAAATTTTGAAGTAGAAGACCAAGTCAATATGTTGATGGATGAATGGAAGATTGGTGCATATCGAGTGTTGACGCCTAATGGAAAAAAGGGTTGGGTCGGCGCGGGATGGATAATTCCTGTCACCACCTGACTCTTGGACCAAACACAAAACCAGTCGGACGAACAGGGATATTAACCGTATCCCAATTCGTTAGTAATACCTTAAAACGAATTTCAACAGGAGATCTAAAACCTCCTGTTTTCTTTTTTTCTATCTTTGCAGGTATCGCAATCTCTATGCCGCTGTCTTTGAATCCTCCAACCTTAATTGGGAGAGGTTCCACGCTAGTTGATTGAGAATTTACGGTAATGTTTCTTTGTGGGCATCCGCAAACAAGAAACAGCGACAAAAATAGAATTTTTCTTTTAACAAAAAGATTCACGATAGATTTTAACTATCTATCAGCCCCACAGATAGTCAAAAGCTTCTGTGAATTTTTTCCAAGATTCTTCTTTGGTGATTGACTTGAATCCGAATGAATCGAAAGACGCCTTTACTTCATCCCAGTTTTTTTCAGGAAATGAAGACGTCATTTCCATTCGTTGTTCTTCGGTCCATGAAGTAAATGAAATCAATTCGTAATTTCTTTGAAATTGTCTAGCATTGTCTTCATCACTCAGAAATTTTTCCAACTTTTCAGGATCAGAGGCGATGCTAGCAGCCGTCTTATCACCAATCCCAGGGATCCCCGGAATGTTGTCCGATCCATCGCCTCTAAGAGACTTCCATGTGATGTAATCATATTCCTCAGGCGCCTCTAGAAATTCTTTCTTAATTGGATTCCATACTTTTACATGTTGATATTTCTGAATTAACTGGATGAAATCGGTGTCATTGGACACGACCGTCCATAGATTCGCCGTTGAAGAACGTTCAATGATATTAGAAATTGTGTCATCGCATTCAGACGTTGAATGCCGGACGACAGAAACAGGGAAATGCCTGGACAGCAGATCGACGATCTTGTCTTTTTGATTGAAGAATCGTTGAAGTTCTACATACTTCGGATCAGATTCTTCGACTTTGCGGGTGGCCTTGTATTCAGGTAAGAGTTCATACCTCTTAACTGGTCGGCCTTCAAGGACTACGTAGACGCGGGTGGGTTTAAATTCGTCAACGAGCGACTTGAACTGTCGGAAGAAGTTAAAGACAACAGGTGCAGGTCCTGCCTGAAACCCGCTCCTCGCGCGATGGCATTGATTCATAAAATCAATACAGAGGATTGACATATCCTCATATTACCATTCATGGTGCAAATCTTGCACCATGAATCAATTAATTTTTAAACTAGGCAATTCATCAAAATAATTCAAGATTATTCCTAATGTTCCATCATCGATGTCAGGAACCTGCTTCCGAACGTCTTTCGCTGCAGAAGCAAACTTTTTGACTGCGTCGGCGGCCTTTTTTGAATTTTCAGGTGATGCTTTACCCCCCGGCGTTGAACCGGCCGCGGCGTCTTTGACTTCTTTTTCTTTTTCTTGAGGTGTAGCTATACCTTTGGCTACCAAGGAATCCATCAACTTACCAAGTTCTTCTTCACTCGGTCGCTTATCTTGCGCATATTTTTTACGAAGCCTTTCTAAGTCTTCTACTGATTTTATTGTACCGTCTTCTATTTTTTGTGAAAGATTTTTATATGCAGCAGTTCCCTTGCCTTCTGAGGCACTTTTTTCTTTTACCAGCTTATCCAATGTTTTATCCATTGCTTTCTCTAAATCGCTGGCCGCGAACCCGGTTATTCCTGCGGACTTCCATGCGGCAATTATATCACCTTTATTTTGTTGTACGTCTTGAAGAGCAAAAAGAGCAAACCCTTTTAGCTTCTGTTCCAATTCGTCGGCTGTCGTAATTTTTTTGTTTTTAAAGTCGTTTGCTAAGCTTTTTGCAGCATTGCCTTCAGAGACAAGGCCTGCTAGCCTTTGCCATCTTTCAATCAATATTGAATCATTCGTTTGTTTTGCAACGCTCTCCATTACAAGATGTCCAGTCTTAATCAATGCATTAACAACCTTTTGGACTGTTTGTGCTGGGACTCCAAGTTTTTCTGATGCTTGGGTCGCTACCACTGAAGTCATCTTTACAGCATCAATTTTTTTGTCTTGCGCTTGTTGCTGAACTTCTTCCACAGGTTTACCAGTTATATTGGCAAGAACCTGTGAAAGAGCCTGGATTAGCACATCATTGTCTGATGCAGATATTTTTGTTCCTGGTTGTAATTGTCCGGATCCACCGGTTGCGGCAGGACCGGCTGCGCCGGAGCCTGAAGAAGCAACTGCAGAAGGATTCACTCCTGCACCTTTCATAAGAGTGAATAAAAACTCATTTACAAACTCATCGCCTTTTCCTAATTTTTTGCCTATCTTTTTAAGTTCTTCTAATTCTTTTTGAATATTGATTTGAGCAGCTTGCAATTGAACATTATACATTCCAGACTTAAAAACATCGGCAACTGCTGACGGTATAGCCTTAAGACCTCCCCATACAGACTTTAACGTTTGGCCAATACCAACTTCAATGAGATATTGCTTTTGCTCGTCAGTCAAATCTGACTCGATTAAAGTTTGGTAGATTCTATAGTCTAGAGATGCATTTTTATTCATACTATCCTCGGATTAATAAGCCATAAATATTATGACTTATTAAAATAATATTTTCTATGGCATGTATTCTGTGAAAGAATCCCGCAGAGCCCTGACTTCATCTGGCAACGCTGCGGGCGGTTCATCTTTTAAATTGTCTGAAAGACCACAAACTTGCTCCAATAAAAAACTTAAATGGTCTTGAAGATACGGTATAGAAGACCAATCATTATGAACATGTAATTTTGATAAATCCAAGCTTGAAAATTCAGATAAGCTTTCTTTTATCTTTTGAAATATCTTTTGTGATGTTTCGTATGTTTGGCTTTTAGATTCATCCATAAAAAATCCTTCAAATAGGCATTTTTACTTTTGCCGTTGTGCCATCAGGCAACGTCAAAATAGCATCTTCATCGTTGTCTTTTGCGATTTCTTGGTTGACATTTGATTCTTTGGATGGAGCAGTTTCGATATTTTTGTATAAAGAATTTGCTTTCTCAAGTGTAGTTGAAACTATCACGTCAATAGTTTTGGTGATTCGATCAATAAGAGTATTTCTCAAATCTTCTATTGATTCAAAGGGTTGACCACCTATCTCTGATAGAGGTATCGTTTCTTTGTTTTTACCAATCTTAACGATGTAACTTACGTTCTCTCCGTTTATAGAGCGTTTTGTGATTTCTTCTACGACTTGAACAGGACAAATGCTCATTTCTCTATTTAATAGAACGTATAAAACTTGCCCTATCTTGTATTTCATTCATCATCTCCATTAAGAACAGATTCTAATCCTGCTGGGACGCCCTGAGATTCATCAGAATCTTCAGAAATCATCTCAAAAACCCCTAATTGAGGAGGAGAAGAAATTGAGACAATAAAGTCAGGAGCCTCATCTCCATATGGGATACCAGATTCATTAAAAAGAGAAACAAGCTTGTTCCACAATTTTGATTCAGATAGTTGATGTCCTTGACTGGCAGCCAACGCTTGACTGACTGTGGATTTCATGTCGGTAGGAAGAAGGATTCCGAATAGGTCTCGAAGATGAAGCAATTCTTGTTTGGACAATCGAAGAGAAAAAACCTTTTTCGGCTTAATTTCTTCTTCACCCTGTTGTTCTTGCTTTTTCTTTTCTTTTTTCATGCGTCACCTGTTGATTCATCTCCAGGAGTCGGGATAAGAACTTCTAAAAATAAATCAAACGTGTCCTTGTGGGCAACTGATTCTTGAATTTTTACAACCTTCATCGCGGCCTGAAGAACCTTCAAATCAAGTTTGGTCGAATATTCTTCAATAATTTCTTTTCTGTCACCCTTTAAAAGCTCAATCTCATTGTCAACGGCTTCGATCTTGGTGACAAATTCCTTTACCAGCTTTCGAAGAGCTCCCACTTCATCAGGTTGCATTAAATCAACATTGTAATTTTTTACAGTTAGTTTTTTTGCCATGCATCAACTATATTCATGCAGCGGCAAAATGTTTATGAAGATGAAGGCTTTAAAGCATTATTATAAATTTCTAGAGTTTCTACATGTTTAGTATAAAGAGGAGTTCCCTTCATTCCTAAATCTTCCATTTGTTTTTTTTCTAAACTTAAACGGTCTCGTGTTTTTTCTATTCTTGATGATTGATTCTGCTTCTTTGAAGCATGATATTTCTCTTCAGATGTCTTGATTTGATTTTGCAGTTTAGCATATGCATTATCTATATTTTTTTGAAATGAAGCAGATGTACCTGATTTTAATTCCATCTTGGTTACTGCATTTTGTAATTTTTTTAATCCCTTATGCGCAGCGACTGCGCCTAGAGTTGCAACTGGATTGTATAGTATACCGGCTTTTAGAATAGGCTCTATATTTTTGCTAAAAGCTGCATCAAGTTCTCTTTTTGCGCCACCGTACTTTGCTTCAATTTCGCCTAAAACTTTAGCATATTCAGAATTAATTTTTTCTTGAACCGGCCCATGTTCATACATTCCCAACGTGGCAACTTGTATCACATTTCCAAAAATTTGAGCTACACCTCTAGCCGTTCTAGCAACTCCTCTGGCTAAGTCTCCCTTTAACGCTTCTTTCCCTGTCCTTAACTGTTTTACCGCTAGCCCCACAACGTTTTTTAAGGCTCTTCCTCCGCTTGTTGGGTCGTTAGCATATTCAAGAAGTATTGCTTCTTTCAAATACTCTCTTAAAAGTTCTGCATCTTCATTTTTCTTCATGATTCTTAAGTATTAGATGAATTCCTGTTTTTTGTTGCCAACGTTCAATAACTATTCTTTCAAAGTCATTCAATCTTTGCAATTTTGTAATAGGATCACGTGTTGAAAAATACATTCTATCAACAGGAGTTAACGTTTTTAATAGCTCTTTTTTAATTACGACCCAATCGGTTATGTTCCCAGTATAACTAGATACTATGTTTATTGCTTCGTCCAAAATCTCTCTATTCATTTGACATATCCTTCTAAAATAAGGAGTGCAGCATCAATAATAGGTTTTTGGTAATAATAAATCGCTGGGAGGTTATTGATATCAAACCATTTTGCTTCAGATACTTCGCTGTTTTGATGAATATGCGTTGGCGTTGTGTTACACGTTTGAATAGCAAGGTATGGTATAACCACTTTTGTATAGGTTCGCTTTTCAAACGTCACGTGGGGTAATCTTGTCAGTATCTTAATCGTCACGCCGGTTTCTTCTTTCACTTCCCTAATTGCTGTTTTTATATAAGTTTCTCCAGGTTCCATATGCCCTTTGGGTATTCCCCATCCGACAATTGATCCAGATTGCTTCACAAGCAGAACATAGATTTTATTTTGGTCCTTTTTATAAACCACCGCTCCGCATGA
>Ga0194131_10004130_pt1 | contig 22169 bp, 19 predicted proteins | sample TA2KigO120mmetaG_FD_148631 | JGI IMG/M metagenome (GOLD analysis project Ga0194131, IMG submission 148631) | Freshwater microbial communities from Lake Tanganyika, Tanzania - TA2015053 Kigoma Offshore 120m | ecosystem: Environmental > Aquatic > Freshwater > Lake | place: Tanzania: Lake... | reverse complement strand
GCGGGCAGGATGCGATGCCTCTGGTGATCCGGATGATGATCGGCAGGGGCTGGGGGCAGGGGCCTCAGCATTCGCAAAGCCTCCAGGCAATGTTTGCCCACGTGCCCGGACTCAAGGTGGTGATGCCGGCGACGCCCCATGATGCCAAGGGACTCTTGATCGCCGCCGTCGAGGATAACAATCCTGTCATTTACTTGGAGCACCGGTGGCTCCACAACATCTTCGGCCCGGTGCCGGAGGGCCACTATACGGTACCGATCGGGAAGGCACGGACAGCAAAACCTGGGCGGGATGTGACAATCGTTGCGACCTCCTACATGGTATTGGAGTCGCTACGCGCCGCTGAGCTGTTGGCCAGGGACGGTATCGACGCCGAAGTGGTGGATGTGCGCTCCCTCCGTCCCCTCGATACAAGGCACATTCTCGAATCCGTCCATAAGACCGGCCGGCTAGTGGCGGTGGACGGGGCGTGGCGGTCGCTGGGGTTTGCCGCGGAGGTGGTGGCTCTGGTTGCCGAGCGAGCCTATGGAACGTTAAAGGCGGGCCCCAAGCGGGTGACCTTTCCGGATGTCCCATCGCCCAGCACGCCGGCCCTTGCCCAGCACTTCTATCCGCGTGCCGTACATATCGTGAACGAGATCCGGACGATGACCGGTCTGTCGGAGGTTACCGAGGAGCAGTTGGGCATCCAGCACGAGACTCCGCTGGACGTTCCGGATAAGGCCTTCAGCGGTCCCTTCTAGGGGATACCATGTCGGTAGAGCTAGGACCACGGTTTCAAAGGCCCCTGACATGAGCCAAACATTGACTGTTATCATGCCGGCTTTGAACGAGGAGGGGAATCTGGCCGCCGCCGTGTCCACGGTTCTGAATGTTATCGGGGGCCGGTTCGCTGACTATGAGCTGCTGGTCTTTGACGACGGCAGCACGGATCGCACGGGGACCATTGCCGACGAACTCGCGGCGCATAATCCCCGTATTCAGGCGATTCATAACCCTCGCAATATGGGCTTTGGCTACACCTACACCCGTGGTGTGGAACTGGCTCGGATGGACTATGTGGTGATGTTCCCCGGGGACAATGAAATCCCGCGTGACGCCATCCAGACAATCCTTGGGGCGGTGGGCTCGGCGGACATCATCGTGCCGTACGTTTCTACGCCGGCTGTTCGGACATGGAGCCGCCGCCTCATTTCGGCCACATTCGTAGGGCTCATTAATCGCCTGTTCGGGCTTCGGCTACGGTATTTCAATGGTCCATGCGTACACCGCCGTCGACTGCTTATGTCCGTGCCGATGCGAACGCATGGATTCGCCTATATGGCGGCTATTCTCATCAGACTAATTCGGTCTGGGTGCAGTTACGTCGAGGTGCCGATGCGGCTGCAAATCCGGCAGCATGGCCGGTCCAAGGCATTCAAGCTGAAGAACATAGCGAGCGTGCTCGCCACGATCGCGAGCCTCTTTTGGGAAGTCCGCATCAAGGACAGGCAAAAGTATTCTAGTATTGCGCAGCGGCTTGAGTATCGGCCATAATGCATTTCCTGGTATGACCCGGAAGCTGGAGGTTTACCCGCCTTGCACGACTATGCAGGACAGGCATAACCCTCGGCAGAGGAGAGAGATGAGCACCTCGATCCCCATCGTACCCCTTGTTGCACCGGATACGTTTCATCAACTGCGACCGGGCGTCAGGGACAAGGGGTTGCGCGTCATGTTCGTCATCAGGAGTTCCGATTTCATCGATCCGATGGGAATCGCATATCTTTCGGCGGTGACCAAGCAAGCCGGCCATGAAACTAACGCGATTATCATGGAAGAGTGCAATCCATACGAGGAGATCCGGAGTTACAAGCCCCATGTGATTGCGTACAGTGCGGTCACGGGGGAGCATCAGGCTTATTTTGAATTCAACAGGCAAGTCAGAGAGCATTTCCCCGACATCTTCACGATCATGGGGGGGGCGCATCCAACCTATTATCCGAAGTGCGTCGAGTATCAGCCGATTGACGCAATTTGCATGGGGGAAGGCGAAGGCGCGTTTGTCGAGATGCTGGAGCGGATCGCCGGCGGGCAACGGTTGGATGATGTCAAGAATCTGGCAGTGCCCGGGGGGCCGATCAATACAAAAAGGAACCTGATCGGCGACCTCGACACACTACCGCTTCCCGATCGTGACCTGCTGTTTTCCAGGACCTCCATGGGACAGTTTCCATTGAAAACGTTCATGACGTCGCGCGGATGTCCGTTCCCTTGCACCTACTGCTTCGAGCCTGTTCTGAAGCAACAGTACAAGGAGGAGAAGGCCTTTGGCCCGAGAATGAAATTGGATGAGACCCGCTCGTCAGGCAAATATGAACGCCGGCATTCGCCGGAGCGCGTGATTGAAGAAATACTGGACCTGAAGAAGCGCTACCCCGTCGACTTCATCAAGTTTGAAGACGATCTCTTTGTCTTGCAGGTCGACCGGTGGCTGCATGAGTTTGTTCAGTTGTATCCGAAGAAGGTCGGGATCCCATTCAATGCGCTCGTACGCGTGGATTCAATTACCGAGGAAATGGCTTGCTTGCTCAAGGAAGCCGGGTGTGTCTCGCTGAATATCGCCGTCGACTCTGCGAGTCAGAAGGCGCGAGAGCGTGTGGTCAAGAAAAAGTATTCGAACCAGGAAGTGATCGAGGGGTTTCATCTGCTTGAGCGGCACGGCATTCATGTTTTCAACAACATGATTCTGGGGTTGCCTGACACCACCATCGAAGACGACAAAGATGCGGTCCGCCTCAATATCGCGTCGCACGTAAAGTTTTCCAGTTTTTCGATCCTGATGCCCTACCCTGGAACCGAGATCGGAAAGTATTGCGAGGAACGGGGATATCACCACATGGATGTGGACAATTTCGGTGAGTCTCTCCTCGAACGTTCTCCCCTGTCGTGCTTCACCGAAGAAGAAAAGGACATTCAAAAGAACATCCTCTACTTGGGAGGGCTGGCGGCGTGGCAACCCTGGTTGGCTAACTTCATCTTGAACCGTGCCGTGCATTGGAGGAGTCGCTCTGCAGTCAGGCTATTCATGTTGATCTATTATATGGTCAAAGTGATTACTCTGAAAAAATACATCTATTCGATCAAGGTGAAGCCTATCCAGGGGTTGAAAGATTTCATCAAGGGCTTCAAGATCGAAGTACTGCGGACGATGCCGGAACTAGCTAAGACTGCCACGTATCCTGCGCCGAAGCCAACTGAGGTAAATGTAAAGGGCTTCGGATGGGGTAGCAGCAAGGATCGCGTGAAGAAATTGGAAGAGCGTTGCGGTGGCTGACGTTTTTGGTTCATCGCAAGCGGAAGCCTTCAAGCCGAATTCATTGGCGACAACAGCCGAGGCTCATATGAACAGGGGCCTTGGGGTGAGTGCGAGGATGTTGAGGCGATAAAGGTCCTAGCTATGAACAGAGGAACTTGGCTATGAAGGTAATGTTCGTTATCGTTAAAGAGGATTACATCGACCCAATGAGCACCGAGCTGCTCTCTGCGCTTGCCAAGCGCGAAGGACATGAAACGTTTCTGAATGTGCTTGAGCACGACAACCTCATGGAGGAAGTGAAGGCCGTCAGGCCTGAGGTGGTGGCCTTCAGTGCCAAGACTGGTGAGAGCAACGTGATGTTCCGGGCAAATCGGGCCGTCAAGGCGGCTTGCGGGGATAGAGTATTCACGGTCATGGGTGGACCGCATCCAACGTTCAACTATATGCGCATGCAGCTCAACGGGGAAAAGCTCAAGCTTCCGCTGACCTTCGCTGGCCCGGCCATGCCGAGGGTGGTTGAGGACACCCAATTGGATGCATTGGTCGTTGGCGAAGGTGATGAAGTATGGCCAGCAATGCTGAAGGCGCTGTCTGGCAAGGAAAGCCCGGATCAGCTTCCGAACGTCGTAACCAGGACGAACAGACGTCCGGATGGAAGCGTTACGCTGCAGGACCGGAACATGGTGTTAGATGACCTGCCGTATCTCGATCGCGACTTGGTCTATGCCAAGACCCGCCTGAAAAATTTCGGTATGCGCACCACGATGGCCGGCCGGGGCTGTCCGTTCCCTTGCACCTACTGCTTCAACGCGAAATACAACGAGATGTACAAGGGCAAGGGCAAGATGCTGAACCGCTATAGCGTGGACCGGCTCTTGGCGGAGCTTGAGAGCTTGGTGCGGCACCATCCGACACAGTTCATCAAATTTTACGACGACGTGTTTGTGTTCAGAACCGACGACTGGCTAATGGAGTTCGCTGAAAAGTATCCCAGGGCAATCGGTCTCCCATTTCATTGTCTCGTCCGCTGTGATCTCGTCCGCCGCGATCCGGAGATTCTGACTTACTTAAAGAAGGCCGGCATCAAGTCTATCAGCATGTCCATTGAGTCCGGGAATCCGTTCATCCGTGAACGGATCTTCAAGCGCGGGATGGATGCCGAGGACATCCGGTTCGCCTTCGGGCTTTGTCACAAGCACGGAATCAACACGTTCTCCAATACGATCTTGGCGGTACCGGTGCCGGTGATCCCGAATCCCGCCGACCCTGAATTTGAACGTAAGGCCGACGAGATCTGTGCGCACCTGGAGTCTTATCACAAGCTCGACCTTGGAAAACTTCGGGCGCAGGTGGATTTGACTCAAAAACTGGATGAAGCAGCCAAGCGGACCGTAGTGGAGCATCTGGAGAAGATTGGGTTGCGGCACCGCGTGATCGACTATGATATCGATTCCATCGATGTCAATGTCCAGAATAAGGTGGTGTTCGGGGAGTTTCCAGAATTGCATCCCTATCCCGGAACTCCGGCCACGCAATATACGATCGACATCGGGGCGTTTGATGGAGATTTCGAGAGGCTTCATCAGAACTATCAAACCGTTTCTCCGTTCACTTGCTTTTCTCAGGAGGAGAAACTGGAGCAACTCAACCTCTCGTTGCTCGGGTTGGTGCTGTTGATATTCCCGTCCTGGCGGGGTCTCGTGATCAACCATCTGATCAAGCGACGCTGGACGAAACTCTATTTCGTCATGTACTACTTCGCCAAGGCCTATTTGGTCGGCACCAAAATGTACCCGATGAGGTATTCATTCAGTCACATCGTACGCACGATCAAGGAAAGCTTCTTTTCGGAGATCCTGAAGCACTCGCGGGAGGAAGGGGAAAAGTTTTACCAGAGGCGCAAGGGGCTTAACGCCCAGCCGAGCGAGGTCCTGGGAGGGCCATGGCAGAGCTGAGGAGCGAGTTTCTAGCGGATCGTTTGACGTCGCGGGAGCTCCTGGCACTCCTGTTCGTCTGTGAGTGCCGGAGAAAAAAAGTGATGGACACGATGTCATTCCGTGGCGGTATGGCCCCGCCCGCATGGGTTGAGTTTCTTGACCGATTCATGGCCCGCTTGGATAAGTTGCCGGAGGATGAGCGGCGGTATCTCATCGGATCTCACCTTCAGTCGGCTGAAGAGGTGGATATTTATTCCAATGCTGAAATCAACCGCCTTCTCGATCAAGACCGAGAGTTGATCAACAAACTGGTCCAGGAGTTAGCCCGGAGCGGATGTCCGGAGTAATCCTGCAGCGCCCCCTGGTTCCCCCCCCCGTTCCTTGAGTATTCCTGGTGGTAAGCCTTCATTGATAGCCTGACACCGTAGGAAGACATCAGTAACAGAGACAATCAACGGCAGTCTTGCCTTCTGTCCGTCCTCTCATGAGAGACATGTAAGATCCCCTGAATCCTAATTCCGCATAAAGTCCACCAAATCTGGTAAAGCCTTTAAGATTGATTCAGTAAAGGCCCGTCGGCTCCGCCGCTGAATTCGTGCGCGCCCTCGTTAGATTCCCAACAGTCTCAGCTTCATTGTGGAATTGTGTAAGCCACAGTTGGAGTCTCTCCTGATGCGTTCTCGTCTCTTGTGCCATCTCTTAATGGGGTTTGCGGCGCCCGCCGTTCTGTTCGTCTTCTATATTCTCTTCGGGTCGGACAGCTATCAGGTTTGGGACGACCGCTTTCTTTACAATCTCACCAACGGGTACGTATTCGTTCGATCTGCGAGTGATACCATACTAGGTCCCCTGTGGCGGGAAGACACGCTCAGCGGGAACGTGTGGGCGACGAATATCGAGCCGGCCCCCTTGGCCACCCACATTGTCATGAGTCGCCCGTTTCAGCTCTCACCTTTCGGAGTCGACCTGATCCAGATGCTGTTTCTCTATTTTGTTGCCGTCATTGCGATGTACCTGTATCTGCGCCGTGTTCTTGGTCTGATGATCGAGAGCGCGGCGGCGGCAGCAGTCATGTTTGCTTCAACTGCCTACTGGATTGAGCAGTTCCAGGAGAGTTTGGTGTTGCCCATGGCCGTTGCATTATTGCCTTCCTTATTGGTGCTGGCACATCAGATAGACAGGGTATCTGCGAATCGACGAGGGACCAGTCCCTTGTTACCGGTGGTTGGGCTTTCCTTGTTTGTTTACATCACGGCAGTTCATAGCGCGTTGAGTGCCTTCCCCGTCGCCCTCGTCTTTCTTTTTGTTTATGCGTGGAATGTATTCGGACTGGACCGGTCGCTTCTATGGATCCTTTTGTCGGTCGGTCTGGGATTATTGCTGGCATCGCCCTTTTTATGGTCCGTCGTTGACGCCACGAGACACTCGTGGCGCCTTCTCGATCCGGAGTCGGGGTTTTTGGAATATAGCCTGGACGGGGGGGCGGCTCCATGGCTCAGGGGGCCGGCTGCATGGCCGGTCTTAGGACAGAGGATTTTGGCCAGGATTGCGGTCGGACATAATCAATACGGGATCAACCTGATCGTGATCCTGGTGACACTCGTTTGGCTTTGCCTGGGTCCCCGGTGGAGCCGCGAGCAGCCTTCCGTTCGGAGGATTCTGCGTTTTGTGGCGAGCGCGTCCCTGGTCATTTTGGGAGTCGAAATTTTCGCGACGGACATTGATTACGTGAAACGAGATATACCGTTCTTGGGCGGATGGAGGATGACGCGAGTTCAGTACTTCGCATTCTTTACTATTACGGCGCTTGCCGGTTGGATGCTGGACCGATCACTGTTTCGATCGGGAGAAGAAGATATCCCATCCCCGGGGAGGATGACTGCTCTTCGGCCAACGATTGTTGCCGTGGGGCTGCTGGGAATCCTTCAGATCGGGTATTCGGCCTACCGGATGCGGCTGGTGCCGGATTTTATCTATGCCCAAAAGCTCACAATGTCTGTTGGTCTTCTGGTGTATGCCGTCGCTATCTTCAGTCTATTGGTATTGCTGTATCGAGGAACCCGCGGTCATTCGGTCACATTCAACCTGGTCGGAACCGAGTCGACACGCAGGTGGTGCGCGGCATTGATCATTCTGGCCGTCTCCCTTACCACGTCAATTCATGCCTACCGACCTGGCATGATAGCACGGCCAAGCGTTCCTACAGCGGGCGGCCCTGATCAGATTATGACCTACGCGCAACGGTACGCAATCCCGGAGGATATCCAAGCTATCAAGCGTCTCAATGTGTCGGATGGTCGTGTTGTGGATTTGACGCGGCCATGGTATCGAAGCAGAACGGGGCCTGCTCCCGACAGCTCGCTGCTTCCTCTGGCCGGGCTAAGGACTCTATCGGGGTATAACATCGCCGTCCCATTTTGGTACGACCAGTTCATCCGGATTGGAATCAACGGCTGGCTGGACGACTCTCCGGAGCCGTGGACGTATGATCGGTATGTCATACAGGTCGACAATCTCGGCAAGACGAATTTCGAGGCTCTGGGATTGTTGGATGTCCGGTTTATCCTGGCCTCGGAGGGATCTCGCCTGCCCGGCTATGTACCGGTCGCTTCCTTTCCGTCGAGCAGCAAAACCCTCTATACCATACAGGAAGACAGCCGACTGGGTCCGGCTTTTTTATCACCCGACGTTCAGTGTTTTGCCAATGACACGGACGCGTTGAAATATATTCATGGGAAGGACCTCCGAAGCCTGGCATCCAGGGCTGTTTTGGTTATACGTGACGTCGGGATTACTCCCCTCTGTGCCGAGCGAGAGCCGTTGGATTCAGTGACAGAGGTAGCCCCTCCGAGGATACACGTTGATCGAGGGATTGATCGTGTAAGCATACGGGTTGAGAACAACGCGTCGGGAATTCTGACCCTTTCGGATACATACTATCCCTGGTGGAGGGTCTTCGTCGATGGAGTGGAAAGGCCGCTTTTGCGGACCTACACGACATTGCGCGGGGTCATGATCGAGCCGGGGCGCCATTCGGTGGAGTTTGTCTACGATCCGCGCGTCTTTCACATCTTGTTCAAGCTCTCGAACGGTCTCCTGGCCATTTTGTTGGTGGTTGCGCTTGTGGCGTGGCGGCGGAACAAGCGGGCGACCGAAGGGTAGCGACTGCCTTACCGGACGGCGGGCAAAGGAGGGAAAAGGGAGCGGTAGTATCCAGGAGCGGTCATGGCAAACTTCGAAGTCGTCCAGCAGGACCTGCTAGCCAAGCCTAAGCGGTGGCTCGTCACCGGCGTGGCCGGATTTATCGGTTCCAACCTTCTGGAGTTTCTCTTGCAATGTGGCCAACGGGTGGTCGGCCTGGACAATTTCTCCACGGGGCATTGGCAAAACTTGGAGGACGTGCGGCAGGGCGTCGGACCTGAGCGATGGGCCAATTTCACATTCATGGAGGGCGACATTGTGCACCCTGCAGAATGCGTAAGAGCCTGTGCCGGTGTGGATTATGTCCTCCATCAAGCTGCCCTGGGGTCGGTCCCTCGCTCGATCGCGGACCCTTGCTCGACCAACCGGTCGAACATTGACGGCTTCCTAAATCTGTTGGTGGCAGCCAGGGACGCCAAGGTGAAGCGGTTCGTGTACGCGAGTTCCGGGGCGGTCTACGGCGACCATCCGGGCCTTCCGAAGGTGGAAGGTATCGTTGGCCGACCACTGTCTCCGTATGCAGTCACGAAGTGTGTGAACGAGCTCTATGCCGACGTGTTCAGCACGACCTACGGGTTGGAATGCCTTGGGTTGCGGTATTTCAATGTCTTCGGACGGAGGCAAAGCCCGGACGGCCCGTATGCAGCGGTGATCCCTGTCTGGATTGCCAGTCTGTTGAAAAGGACGCCTTGTGTGATCAACGGCGATGGGGCCACCAGTCGTGATTTCTGCTACATCGACAATGTCCTGCAGGCGAACATTCTCGCCTGCACGACCACGAACCCTCAGGCTCTGAACACGGTCTATAACGTCGCGGTGGGAGAGCGCACGACCCTCCGTGACCTCTATGTCTTGATCAGAGATCGGATGGTTCTTTTGCGGCCGGAACTGAAAGAGATGGAACCGCAGTTCGGTCCTTTCCGACAGGGCGACATCAAGCATTCTCTGGCCGACATCTCGAAGGCCACACGCCTGTTGGGCTACGTCCCTACCTATACCGTTGCGCAGGGGTTGGATGAGGCCATCCCGTGGTATATGGCTGCCCTGAACGGGAAGGGTAGCTGAGACCAGGATATCATCCGCGTCCACCCTCCCGCGGATCACGCGCTACGGCGCTCCATTGGCGATGTTTCTTTTTGCTTGACTGGATTTACCGCTACATGTTCAAATCATGAACGTTAGACTCATAGGTTAAGCGTTCACATGGATTTACGGGCGCAACGAGACCTTCAACTCCTCAGCGAAGTTGAAAAGGATTGCAGGATAACCCAGCGGACGCTCGCCAAGAAACTGGGTGTTGCGCTGGGACTGACGAACCTGTACCTCAAGCGCTTAGCCCCAAAAGGGGTATATCAAGATCACCACCATCCCCCGGAACCGCATCAAGTACCTTCTGACCCCCCGTGGAGTCACTGAAAAATCTCGTCTCACTTACCAGTACATGCAGTATTCCCTTTCCTATTACCGGGACATGCGTCAACGGCTCAAGCGTGTTCTATCGGAGGCATTGGGTCTCGGTGCCAAGCGATTCGTCATCTATGGAACGGAAGAATTGGCTGAACTGGCCTATCTCACCATCTGTGAGATGGACCTGAAATTGGTCGGATTTGTCGGCAAGGAGGGCGGGCAGGTGTTCCTTTCGTACCCGCTCTTCCCTGTTGAGGCATTGCAGGATCGAGAATTTGACGCGCTGCTCATAGCCGATCTACAAGACACCGACTCGGTTCGCGCGCAGATCACACGCGAAAAGGTTTCCGGGCACAAGGTCATTACCCTGTGACCTGAAGGAAAAACCTCGGGGCTCGGCATAGCCCTCCTATGGACGGGGACCGTCGGTTGCTTGTACGGAGGGGGAGGGGATTCCAGTCTGTAAGTGAGAGGGCGAAGCTATGTTTACAGAATATAAGGAAGGCTGGCCTTTGGACCAACAGCGAACGCGGATTCGCGGCCTGCTTCAAATCAACCGTGAGGCGATAGTAGATGGGGATTCACCCAACTGCGCGAATCCATGAGCGGGCTATTGTGGATGCCGATGAGATTGGCGCGGAAACCAGAGTCTGGGCATTCGCCCATGTCATGAAGAAGGCACGCGTGGGGGCCCGCTGCAATCTGGGGGAGGGCGTATTTATTGAGGATGGCGCGGTCATCGGGGATGACTGCACCATCAAGAACGGCGTGGCGGTGTGGGAAGGCGTCCATCTCGGCAATAGGGTGTTCGTTGGCCCGAACGCCGTCTTTACCAACGTCATACGACCCAGAGCTGGCCGCCGCGACCCTTCCAAGTCCCACTTCCTACCGACGTATGTGGAAGAAGGAGTGACGATCGGGGCCAATGCCACGATTCTTTGCGGGGTGACCATTGGTCAGTGTGCGTTCATCGGGGCTGGCGCCGTGGTGCTGCGGAGCGTCCCTGCCAACGCTTTCGTGGCCGGGAACCCTGCCCGTTTTCGAGGATGGGTCTGCCAGTGCGCGGCACGCCTCGACCATTTATTAGGCTGCCCAGCATGCGGCCTCCGTTATCGGGAAGGCGAAAAAGGATTGATTCCGCTCCGAATGGCCCAGCAGCCCTGATCCCGCGATCCATACCGCAATGCCAAGGAATGTTTTCCTCCGGAGCCCATGAGCTGCGGGGTTATCGAGGAAATCTGATGGTCACAATCCTGCGTGAATATAGAGAGAAGATCTTGTTGGTTCTTCTGTTGGTTTTCCTGGGGGGATATCGGGTTCTCTTAATCCAGACGGGCCAGCTCTACTGGGTGGATGAGTACCGGTACCTGCATGCACTTCACCTGCTCGATGAACTTCGACAAGGTGATCTGGCTCGTGGTCTCTTCTGGGTCTTTGGAAGTGACGCGACTGAAGCCGGCGTCGGCAGTCGCCCCATGTACATTTTCCTTTCAACAATACCGGCATTCATCCAGGGGGTTGCACACCTTTTCATGAACCTGCAACCGAGCGATCCTGCCTTTTATCGCATTCCGGCTATGTTCAACGTGGCCGTCAGCCTGGGAATAGCGGTGCTCTTTTATCGACTCGTGTTGCTGGTCTCCGGGGATCGTGCACTGGCCTTGCTGGGCGTGTTTGTCTATGGACTGCTCGCGAACACGAATCTGTATGTCCGTCATCTGTTGGCGTACGATCTCTCACTGTTGCTGCTTCTTACCTCATTGGTATTGTTGCTGGACCCCTGGTTGCAATCCAGGCCGCGATCCCAGGTCATAGCCGCCGGCCTGCTTGCGGGAATCGGAGTCACGACGTATCCAGGCTACTATTACTTCCCGTTGATTCTTGTCGCGGCGTTGCTGGTCGGTCCCCATGGTTCATGGCGGCTGGTTACGGTCTTCCTGGTCTCGACCCTTTCAGTATTTGCTGGGTTGGAGGGAGTCGCGCGTCTTGGCAGCTTCTCGTTCGTCGGAAGTTCGTACCGCTTTACCCAGATAGTCCCCGGCGGGCTCGACGAATTGTTTGGGGAAGGCTATCGCATTCTCCCTCTCTATTTGTTGAATATTGAAGGGTTCGCCGGGATACTGCTCCTCGTGTTATTTGCGTGCTTCGTGGTTCTGGCTGTCCGTGGAAAATATGGTCGAACTGAGATAGCGGTGATCGGTGGGGCAACGGCTGCTTTTCTTGCCCATGCCACGTCCGTGGTGGTCTTTCACTTCGGTGCGCTCCACGGGCGGCTTCTCCACATGTATATCCCATTCATGGTGCTTGCGTCAGTCCTTGCCGTCCGGGTTGTCCCAGGCTCCAAATTGAGAATGGGGCTCGCGTGTATGCTGATGACAGCCTCGGTGACCGCCTTCGTTCCAACAGCCGCCAATGCCCTCGCCATCCACTATCCACGCGACGTTGCGCGGAACCTTGTCGCTTCATTGGGGCCTGGAACCAAAACGTGCAGCAAGGTGGATGAAACGGGCGGGATTGTGAAGTTATCGCCCGACTGCAACCTCACAGCCTCGAAAGCTCTTGTGATCCGTTCTTCGCGCGACGTTGCGCGAGAACCGGCAGCTTCGGTGATGCCGGAAACCAAAGTATGCAACCGGTGGAAAGACGACAGCGGTATTATTGAGGAACTGCCCGGCGATTGCGATGTGGTTCTCGATAACTTCAAAAATCTGTACCCACCGTCGCTCGAAGTTGTTGATGCGACGCCGCCTCCGGGTTTTGTGCTGAGCGCCGCCTATGAGCACCCCTTGCGGTTTGCTCCCAATTGGTTCGAGGGCTTCAGACCTGAGGAGCGGGCTCGCCTGGCCAGGCGCCCACCGATGATGCGGATCTACACCCGAGTCATCCCACTGGGCAAGAATCTTCCAACCGCCAACGGGACGACGCGGGATGGACGGTAGCTACTAAGCTAGGTATGTGTTCGCGGCTATTGCGCGGGCGTTTGTTGTGACCCAGAGCAGGGATGTGTGGGCAGAGGACCCTCCGCCGTAAAGTAATCTGGCGAGTGAGCGGAGACGACAGTCACCTCATGCGGAGATGTTAGATGGGACAACGGAATGTTTCAGTGGGCATCGTCGGGGTCGGCTATTGGGGACCGAATCTTGTCCGAAGCTTCGCGGAAACACCACAGTGTGAAGTGCGGTATGTGTGCGATCGACGGCAAGATGCGCTCGCTCGGATCAACAAACGGTTTGCTCATGTCCGTACCACCACGCGGTTTGAGGATCTGTTGGAAGACAGAGATCTGGACGGAATCGTAATCGCAACGCCTGCAGCGACCCACGCCGCTCTCGCCGCGCAGGCGTTGCAGGCCGGCAAGCATGTCCTTGTCGAGAAACCTCTGGCGCACAATGTCGAATCCGGTGAGCATCTTGTTGCCTTGGCGCGCGAGCAGAAGAGGACCCTGATGGTCGGACACACCTTTGAATATAATGCCGCGGTCTGCAAGTTACGAGAGGTGATAGAGGACCCCGCGTTCGGAGACGTCGTCTATGCCTACTCGAGGCGTGTGAATTTGGGCGTCTTGCGGGACGATGTGAACGCGTTGTGGAACCTGGCGCCGCATGACGTGTCGATCATCCTCTACTTATTCGATGAGTACCCCACGTGCGTGACGGCGCAGGGGCTCGCGCATATTCGACCCGGGGTCGAGGACGTGGCGTTTGCCTATCTGGAGTTCCCGTCAGGACGGGCCGCGCACATCCACGTGAGCTGGCTGGACCCGTCCAAGGTGAGGAACATGACGGTGATCGGTGCCAGGCGCATGGCGATCTACGATGATCTCGATCCGGAGGCAAAGATCAAGATTTACGATCGCGGGTTTGAGATCGAGCCTGTGACGTCGGGGATAGACCATGCCAGCAGTACGTCCTACACTTTCCGCGCCAGGGCAGGAGACATTATCTGCCCGCACATCGAATGGAAAGAACCGCTCGCACTCGAGTGCCGGCACTTTGTTGACGTGATTCGAGATGGAGGAGCGCCTCTGACGGACGGAGAAAATGGGCTGAGGGTGGTCCGCATCCTCGCGGCGGCCACGGAGTCGATGCGTCAGGGAGGGCACCGGATGGACCTGGTGCCGGTACAGGTGAACCGGCGCGGGGCGAACGCTTATGAGAAATGAAGACGGAACGAAGCCGGGCAAGCGGCCGTCTGAGGGAAAGGCGGCGGTGCCGTTTTTGGACCTTTATGCGCAGTATCGGTCCATTCGAGAGGACATCGATGAAGCGATCGCGGAGGTGGTCAGGACGAGCCGCTTCATTCTGGGTTCAGAGGAAACCAAATTTGAACGGGCGTTTGCGGACAGTCTGCGCGTTCCGCATGCGGTGGGGTGCTCTTGCGGAACCAGCGCGCTGTACATCGCCCTTGTGGCGCTTGGGGTGCCGCGGGGGGCTGAAGTCATCGTTCCAACCCTGACGTATATCGCAACAGCGGAGGCGGTCAGCCTGGCCGGCGCCGTACCGGTGTTCGTTGACTCCGAGCCCGAGACGGGACTGGTCGATGCGGAGGCGATGGGGCGTGCCGTTAATCCGAAAACCTGGGGAATCATCCCGGTCCATCTGTACGGCCAGATGGTGGACATGAATGCGCTCATGGAGCTGGCGCGCGAAAAAGGACTTCGGGTCATCGAGGATGCAGCCCAGGCTCATGCAGCGGAGTGCCGAGGGCTGCGTCCCGGCGCACAGAGCGATGCAGCGACGTTCTCGTTCTTTCCTGGGAAAAATCTGGGGGCCTACGGAGATGCAGGCGCCGTCGTAACCAGGGATGAAGCGCTGGCGTCCTGGATGCGGCGGTACCGCAACCACGGGCGTATGGGCAAGTATTCACACGATTTCGTCGGGTTCAACTTCAGGCTTGACGGGATCCAAGCTGCGATTCTGCAAGCGAAGCTTCCCCATCTGGAGCGGTGGACCGAGCGACGTCGCGGTATCGCGGCCCGCTATCGAGCCGGTCTGGAGAAGGGGGGCATTCGCTGCCTGGTCGAACGTCCGTACAATCGGCACGTGTACCACCAGTTTGTGATTCGGCACCCGGATCGAGAGCGGATGCTGAAAGCGTTACGAGGCAACGGAATCGAAAGCGGAGTCCATTATCCAATTCCCCTGCACTTGCAGCCGGCCTACGCGGCGTTGGGGTATGCCGAGGGCTCACTGCCCCAGGCCGAAGCCCTGTGCCGCGAAGTTCTGTCTCTTCCCGTGGATCCGGGGATGACCGATGAACAGGTCGAATATGTCATCGAGCACGTGCTGTTCCATGCGTAGTCAGACAGAGACGATCAGTGGAGAATCGATCTTCCTGACCGGCGGGAAGGGCTTCATCGGGACGCATCTGGTGAAAAGGCTTCTCGAGCACCGGAACCAGGTGACGGTCTTCGACAACGGGCATCGGGATTCGCTGCGGTACGCGGGACTCAATGGAGCCCCTGGGCTCCACGTTGTCGAGGGAGACGTACGGGATCGACCAGCTCTCGCCCGCGCAATCGGGAACCCATCCTACGTCTTGCACCTGGCTGCCATCGCGGGTGTTTCGTCGTACTTCAAGACCCCTCTCCGAACAATGGAAGTCAATTATGGCGGCACGGAAAGCATTCTGTCCCATCTAAAAGACAGGACGGATCTCCGTCTCTTCGTCGGGTTTTCGACCAGCGAGATTTTCGGACCGGAGGCACGAGAGGTCCGGGAAGATAGCCTGACGTGCCAGGGGAACATGAGCGACCGTCGGTGGGTCTACGCGATTTCAAAGTTGGCGGCGGAGAAGCTGGGATATGCATATTTCTGGGAGTACGGGTTACCGATCTGCTACCTGCGCCCGTTCAACGTGTACGGGCCCGGGCAGGTGGGGGAGGGTGCCATCAGCCTGTTCATCCATCGGGCGTTGCGCGGGTTGCCGTTGCGGGTCACCGGTGACGGGTCGCAGGTGCGGGCGTTCTGCTACATCGACGATTTCTGCGATGCCGTGGCGGCGTGCCTGTCTCATACGGACCGCGTGCGGGGCCAGAGCTTCAACATCGGCAATCCCGGCGAGCCGGTGACGATGCTGGAGTTGGCTGCCAGGATCCTGAAGTTGACGGGCAGCATCTCCAGGATCGAGTTCGTGCCCCACGCAGGGGAGGATGTGCGGTACCGGAGCCCTTCGATCGAGAAAGCGTCCCGGATCCTTGGCTATGCGCCGCGCCGTTCCCTCGACGACGGCCTGCGCGAGACCGTTGAGTGGTTCCGCAAAACCGATCCTTCGGAGCCTTCGTGAGCCGCCGAAGGGCAGATCATGGCGCGGCCGGACATAAGCCGGGGACCGCTTGCAGGGAACAAATCGTGATTCTAGGAACAGGGGGAACGGCGATTGATTTCTCCGAAGCAGCGCTCGCTTCAGGCAATGAAGTCCTCGGCTTCCTGGATGATGATGTCAACGCCAAGCACAAAGGACTGCCTGTGCTGGGGCCTCTAGCATCCTGGAAAGACATGCCCGCCAGCGCGAAGTTCTTTCTCGGAATCGGCTCCATCTCCTCATATCAGCATCGGCTCGAGATCGTGGCGAAGCTGGGGATTCCCGAAGAACGCTTTGCCACTATCATTCATCCCCGCGCGGTACTTTCTCCCTCAGCCAGTCTGGGCCCCGGATGCGGGATACTGGCTCTCGCGACGCTGGGTGCGCGCGTCCGGGTGGGAGCTCACGTGGAGGTCCTGCAGTTGTGTCTGGTCGGCCATGATTGCTGCCTGGAAGACGGCGTCATCCTGACTGGAGGGGCGAATCTTGCCGGCAGTGTCCACGTTGGCCGATGTGCGTACATCGGAGCTGGAGCATCCGTCAAAGGGGGGGCTCGTGTCGGCGCCGGCTCCCTGCTCGGAATGAACTCGACGCTGCTAGAAGATCTCCCGGAGGGAACAGTGTACGCAGGTTCGCCAGCCCGTCTTGTCCGAAAGGTCACCGTAACGGCATGAATCCAGCCATTGGATCGGCCATGAAGCGGCTGAAAATCACAGAACCTTGGTTTGATGAGGACGAACGCACGGCTGTGATGGATGTCCTGGCCTCAGGGCAACTGGTCCAAGCGGGACGAGTGGCCGAGTTTGAGCAACGGTTTGCGGCCGAGGCACGCGTGCAGCATGCGGTCATGGTGTCTTCGGGAACGGCCGCACTCCATCTCACGATGCTCGCCCTTGGTATCGGTCCCGGTGATGCAGTGGCTATCCCCGATTTTACTTTTGTCGCCACTGCCAATGCCGTGGCCCTCACTGGCGCTACGCCTCTTTTTGTCGACGTCAGACCGGATACCTACAACATGGATGTGTCTTCACTGCGTCGACTTGTAGAACCTATGAAGGACAGAAAGAACGGCGGCGGCCTTAGACTGAAAGCCATCATGCCAGTGCACCAGTTTGGTCTGCCTGCCGAAATGAACCTTCTTGCGGAGATTGCCAAAGAGCATTCCTTGTATCTTATCGAGGACGCGGCATGTGCGTTGGGATCTCGGTATCAGGATCGAGCTGTTGGTACATGGGGCCTGGCGGCTTGTTTCAGCTTTCATCCTCGTAAAGTCATTACCACTGGAGAAGGTGGGGCGGTAGTCACAAACGATCGCCAGCTCGCCGATCGAATTCGCGCTCTCCGTGCCCATGGCTTCGCTCCACAGGACGGCTCTTCCGTGCTCATTGCGAAGGGGCTGAATTATCGGATGACCGAGATCCAAGCCGCTCTGGGGCTGAGTCAATTGCGAAAACTCCCGGAGATATTACAGAGAAGGCGAACGTTGGCGGAGTCGCTGCACCAGCATTTGGAAGGAATCGATTGGTTTGCGCGGCCCTCGGTGCCTCTCCGTGTGAGCCCGAATTGGCAGTCCTATGCAGGGGTCCTGGGGCCGGGGGTAAACCGCACACAGGTGATCGAAGGTTTGGCGGCGCGAGGCGTCGAAGCGCGTACGCCGGCCACCGCGATCCATCTCCTGGGAGCGTACCAGTCTTCCTCTCAGCCCAGCAGCCGTGACTGCCCGGTAGCGGAAATGCTTGACGCCAGGGCGCTGGCCCTGCCTCTCCATCCGTTGATGGACGAAGCGGACGTCAAGCGTGTCGCAACAGCGCTACGAGGGATCAACCCGGCTTGAGTCGGCGATCGAAACGCGTGGACAGGATGGCACGAATTGCGATGAGAGAAGGGCGGAGCCTCTGAGAATCTCCCTGTACGGGAACGCGTTGAATCTTGCCTTCATGCTCGGTGTATTCCTTCGGAGGAAAGGGCACGAGACAACGGTGTTTGTCAACTCGACCGTATCCGAGCACGATCACCCTCGATGGGAGTGTATCCCTGAGCACGAGTTGGCCGGTGTGACAATCAGACCCGTAGACATCAATGTGAAGCGCCTGCTGCTTGGAGGACGGGCTGAACGTCGTTTCCGTCACGACTTGGCGGAGGCGGATGTAGTTCAGACCTTCGGGGAGAGTGTCACGTGGTCGGCAGGGTGCGGTTCCCCGGATACAGTGCTATCAATTGGAGACGATCTTGATATTCTTCCGTTTCGGCAGGATGGCATGCGGATGAAAGTGTACGCCGCGGTGCTGCGACGGGCCCAGCGGCGCTGCAGAGCCGTCTGTTACACCATGCCGCCTCAGGAAGAGTCCTGTCGGAAACTTGGTCTTGCCAATGCCCGGTTTTTCCCCAGCGCGATCCCGATTGACAGTGCTCGATGGAGTCCGCTCACTCGCGCGGAACGGTCTCGCGCCAGAAACCGTTTAAATATTCCGGAAAACGCTCTCGTCGTGTTTCAGCCTTCTCGGCAAGAGTGGACCTGTCCCGAAAGTCCGGGATCAAACCACAAGGGCAATGATCGTTTCCTGCGGGCCTATGCCCGATTTGTCCAGGGTCCAGGGAAAGATGCATGGCTCGTAGCGGTCACGAAAGGACGAGATGTGGGTATCAGCCAGCAGCTCGCCGGGCATCTTGGGATAAAGGATAGAATTCGTTGGATCCCACAGCAGAACAAGGCCGGGCTGCGAGAATGTCTGGGGACCAGTGACATCGTAGCAGACCAATTCACCTATGGTTTTTACGGGATCTCTGCTCTGGAAGCGATGGCAGTGGGCAGACCGGTGCTTGTATACCTCGATTCCCACGGGCTGAGGGAGTTCGGTGAGGAGCCACCCCCCGTTGTCTCGGTTCATACGGAGGAGGAGATCTACGCCGCCTTGTGCTGGCTGATCGAGGACCGAAGCGGTGCTAAGGCCATCGGCGCGCAGGCCAGAGAGTGGATAATTCGTCATCACGGATGGGAACCGGTCGTGGACCGGTACCTGGCCCTTTATCGCGAAATCGCGTGAAAAAAGATTGAGTAGCCGGTGTCACACTGGGCAAGACAGCTTCGTCACTGGCGGAACCGCCGTTACCTAAAGGCTAGGAAGCGCACGCGATCATGGTGAGAAGAATTGGACCGCAGTGGTCAGTAGTGCACGGGAGATGGTTTCGGAGGATAATGGCATGAAAATACTCGTGACGGGTAGCAGCGGCCTGATCGGTTCCGAAGCTGTCGAACACTTCGATAAGCAAGGCCACGTGGTTTATGGAGTGGACAATAACATGCGACAAGTGTTCTTTGGCCCGCTTGGTGACACCACGTGGAACATGGAACGGCTGAAAGAAGTGACCAGTCGTTTCACGCACGTCGAGCTCGACATTCGAAACCGGGAGAAGGTCTTCGATCTCTTTAAAACGCACCGATTTGACATGATTATTCACTGTGCAGCCCAGCCGTCCCACGATAAGGCCGCGAGCATTCCGCTCCTGGACTTTGAAGTCAACGCGGTCGGCACCGTACATCTGCTGGAAGCCACCAGGCAGTGTTGCCCCGAAGCCGTGTTCATCCACATGAGCACGAACAAGGTCTATGGCGATGCTCCCAACGAATTGCCGCTCACGGAATCCGCAACGCGGTATGACTATGCGAGACCGGAAGACTACCATGGCATCAGCGAAAGCTGTCGGATCGACCAGTCGCTGCACTCATTATTCGGGGCCTCGAAGGTGGCAGCCGACGTCATGGCGCAGGAATATGGGCGGTATTTTGGCCTGAAGGTGGGGATCTTCCGAGGTGGCTGTTTGACGGGACCCTCACACTCGGGCGTCGAATTACACGGCTTTCTTTCTTATCTTGTCAGGGTCGCGGTTCGCGGCCAACCCTACGTCGTCTACGGCTATAAGGGGAAACAGGTACGTGACCAGATCCACAGTGTGGATGTCATACGGCTGTTTGAGGCGTTCGCCAGAAATCCGAGACAAGGGGAACCGTATAATCTCGGCGGCGGACGTCAGAACAGTGCGTCGGTTCTTGAATGTATTGCGGCCGTTGAGAAACTGACCGGACGGAAGGTTCAGTGGCGGTACGTGGAGCAAAACCGACGGGGAGACCACATCTGCTACGTCTCTGACTTGCGGAAGATCAAGGCGCATTTCCCAGAGTGGTCCGTCACCCGCTCCTTAGATGATATCTTGAAAGAGATGGTTGAAGCGGAATGGGCTCGCGCGTGAGCACGACTTCCCTGGGAGGGAAGGAGGCCGAACTTGAGTAAGGAACGCATCCGGGAGTTTTATGGGCGTATCGCTGAGTCCTGGGACTATTGGCACGAGAAAAATCGATACTACCACTCGAGGATGCGCGCGCTGATCCGAGGAATGGTTCCACCTGGTTCGGCGGTGCTGGAGTTGGGTAGCGGGACTGGTGATCTTCTGGCCAGCTTGCAACCCAGTAGAGGGGTCGGGCTGAATGTAGTACAGGCGTTAACCGATCGAGCTCGCCAGAAGCATCCTGATCTCGAATTCGACACGGTCGAGGTTGATCAGATTCGGGTAGCCGACAATTTCCGACCGGACTACTGCGTCATGCCCAACATGCTCGATCACGTCTACGACGTATGGGACGTGTTGGAGAATATGAGGCCTGTGATCAGCGACCGGGCCCTGTTGGTTATGATTACGAGCAATCCGCTGTGGGCGCCGATCTTGAAGCTGGGCAGTAAAATGGGACTCCGGACACCCGAATCGCCACGGAATTTTGCCACCAACAAAGACCTTGGCAGCGTCTTAGAGCTGCAGGGTTATGATGTGGTGGAAGAAGGATTGGCCTTGCCTGTTCCACGACGGGTTCCTTTTCTGGGCGACCTCTTGAACACAATACTGCCTGAGTTGCCGGGGCTGCGCTATGCGTGTTCTCTCCAATATATTACAGCTCGCTTGCGCGTACCGAGGCCACCCCTCTCGTGCTCAGTCATTATTCCGTGCCACAATGAGGTAGATAATATCGTCGAGTGCGTGCGCCGGGTGCCGACGATGGGTGCATGGACAGAAATCATCGTCGTGGATGACGGCTCGAAGGATGAGACGCGGAAAAGGGTCGGGGAGGTGATGCGCGAAGATTCGCGGGTGCGTCTCCTCGCGACTGATCGGAATCAAGGCAAGGCGAACGCGGTTCGGGCTGGCTTTCAGGCTGCGCGCGGTGACGTGCTGATGATTTTGGATGCAGACATGGCCGTGATGCCCGAGGAGCTTCCCAAGTTCGTCAAACCGCTGCAAAACGGAACGGCTGATTTCGTCAACGGCACGAGGCTCGTGTATCCCATGGAGGGACGGGCCATGAAGGTCACCAATTTCTTGGGTAACAAGGCGTTCTGCTATTTGGCTAGCGTGATCATGCGCCAGCGCGTCAGTGATACTCTGTGCGGGACCAAAGCGATGTTTAAACGCGATTATGATCGCATGCCGCTGGGCGGGAAGGAGCGCTGGGGCGATTTCGATTTGCTCCTTGGGGCTGCAAGATTGAAGTTGAGGCTATTGGAGATACCCGTCCACTACCAGGAACGGCGGGCCGGAAAGTCAAAAATGCGCGTGATGGTTGATGGGTGGTTGTTCTTGTTTGCATGTATACAGGGATGGCGAATGCTCCGTTTCCCGGGAACAGTGCCGTGGGGTGGCAAACATGAACCAGTGCCAGCGTTTGAGGAAATTAGACTAGGTGGACACAGAGGGGGATAATTCTTACCTCCTCGGCGAATTAACCGCTCGCGTTCTCAAAGGCAAGACCTAAGCCTGAGATCATGTTCCAATTTTAGAGGTATAGTCAGAAAGTGTGGAAATAGGAAAAAGGCGGTGACATCCTTTCGGGTGACCAAACCCACCGGGTCGAGGCCCGGCCATGAAAGGAGGCACCGCCATGAAGGAGCAGACCATAGCATCCTCGTCGACGTCAAGCCAGGACTGGTGGGACCATCTGGAGGAATTCGCCCGGGATCGCATCCAGCAGTGGCTCC